>Ga0073934_10006437_pt1 | contig 17133 bp, 20 predicted proteins | sample LarsenN4metaG_FD_76834 | JGI IMG/M metagenome (GOLD analysis project Ga0073934, IMG submission 76834) | Hot spring sediment bacterial and archeal communities from British Columbia, Canada, to study Microbial Dark Matter (Phase II) - Larsen... ... | reverse complement strand
CGTCGGGCTCCCCAGGGAAGAGCCGCCGACGTCCGACGTCCTGCCGCCCGCGCCATTGCGCGCCGTCCAGGCACGATTCGTGTCGGGGATCGGTGGCGGGCTGACGCTCTTCGTCGGCGACGCGCTCGCGCACGCGCTCGAAGCGGCCGCCGACGACGACACGCTGCTGACGAGCGTCGCCGAGGCGCTCAACGCCGGTGCGGCCGAGGTCGCGCGTACGGCGGGCGCGGAGGCCGCCGCGGGCGCGCCGGCCGAGATCGACGCCAACGAGTTCCTCGGCCAGCCGCTGGATGCCGAGTTCCTCGTCTATCCGCTCCTCGAAGGCAACGAGCGCGTCGCGTGCATCGTCGTGCACGCCGCCAACACTCCCGACGTCGACATCGCCGACGAACCGGCCGGTACGCCGCCCACGTCGGTCGCCGTGCACGAGTTCCAGGCGCTCGGCGCGGGAGAGGCCGGATACATCGATCCCAGGCCGCTCGACCTGCTCGCCGACGTCGAGATGGGTGTCACCGCGGAGCTCGGCCGCCGGCGCATGAGCGTGCGGGATCTGCTGTCGCTCACACCCGGCGCGGTGATCGAGCTCGACCGGGCGGCAGGCAGCCCCGTCGACGTGCTCGTGAACGGCACGCTGATCGCGCGCGGCGAAGTCGTGGTCGTCGACGAGGAGTTCGGCATCCGGATCTCCGAGATCGTCGCGGCCGATTCGGCCGGACGGTGACATGTCCGACGCTTCGACGTTCGAGCTGTTCGCGCGGCTCGCGCTGTCCCTCGCGGTCGTCATGGGCCTCATGTGGGTCATGGCGGTCGCGCTGCGACGCCGAGGCTTCGCGCCCGGCCCGCGCCGCGCCGCGCGGCGCGGCGTCGACGTCGAGCTGCTTGCCCGCAAGCCGCTCGGGCGCAACGCCTCGATCGCTGTCGTGCGCGCGGCCGGCAAGGCGATGATCGTGGGCATCACCGATCATCAGGTGACGAAGCTCGACGACGTCGAGATCGAAGAGATCGATCTCGAAGATCCCGCAGTTGGCCAGTGGACGGCCGGTGCACGCGGGCCCGTGGGGTCCGGTTCGGCATGGAAGGCGATGCTCGAGCAGGTGCGGGAGCGAACCATCCGCCGCTGAGCGTCACCGTTCCCCGAGGGGAGCCCGTGCCGGTCCGTCGTGTTGTCTTCGTCGCGGTGGCGGCCCTCGCGTTCTTCGCGCTGGATGCCGCCGTTCCTGCGCGCGCGCCCGCGCAAGTGAGAGTTCCGGAGACGCCGACCGCGCCGCAGGTTCCGACACCGGGCCAGGACGACCCGCTCGACGAGGGCAACGACGCCACCATCACGGTGGACTTCGGCGACCTCGACGGCGACGGCGAGAACGAACCGAACCAGAGCGTCGTCATCATCTTGGTGCTGACGCTGCTGGCGATCGCGCCCGCCCTGCTGATGATGCTGACCAGCTTCACGCGCATCGTCATCGTGCTCTCGCTGACGCGCAACGCGCTCGGTCTCACTGCGATACCACCGAACCAGGTCGTCGTCGGTCTGTCGCTGTTCCTCAGCCTGTTCGTGATGACGCCAACGCTCACCGAGGTCAACGAGACGGCACTCAAGCCGCTGCTCGACGGCAAGCTCAGCTACAGCGAGGCGTACGACGAGGCACAAGGGCCGATCAAGTCGTTCATGCTCGAGCAGACGCGCGGTGGGGAGCTCAACCTGTTCATCAAGGCAAGCGGCAAGCCCGCTCCCGAACATCGTGAAGACGTCAGCATGGCGGTGCTCGTCCCCGCGTTCGTGCTGTCCGAGCTGAAGACGGCGTTCATCATCGGCTTCGTCGTGTTCGTGCCGTTCCTGATCATCGACCTCGTCGTCAGCTCCGCGCTGATGTCGATGGGCATGTTCATGCTGCCGCCCGTGCTCGTCTCGTTGCCGTTCAAGCTGCTGCTGTTCGTGATGGTCGACGGCTGGGCACTCGTCGTGAAGTCGCTCATCACGAGCTTCAACTGAGGGAGGGTCCGAATGTCGGATAGCTCGGTCGTCGAGATCGCGACGCAGTCCATCCTGCTCGCGACCAAGCTCGCGGCCCCGATCCTGCTCGTCACGCTGCTCGTCGGCCTCGGTGTCGGTCTGGTGCAGTCGGCCACGCAGATCCAGGAACAGACGCTGACGTTCGTGCCGAAGCTTGCGGGTGTCGCGCTCGTGATCGTGATCGCGGGCAACTGGATGCTCGCGGAGGTCAAGGGCTTCACCGTCAACCTGTTCGACATGATCCCGTCGTTGCTCAACTCGGCGTGACGACGATCCCCATCGACCCCGTCCTGGTCACGGCGTTCGCGCTGGCGCTCGTGCGCGCGAGCGCGTGGCTGTTCATCTCGCCGCCGTTCAATACCCGGATGGTTCCGATCCCGGTCAAGGCGGGGGTGGCGGCCGCGCTCGCCCTCGCCGCCGCGCCGCACGTCGCCGACCCCGAGCTGCCGATGGCAACCGGACCGTTCGTCGCGGCGCTGCTCACGCAGGTCGTGATCGGCGCGGTGCTCGGCCTCCTCACGTTGTTTCTCGTGCAGGCCGTACAAGCCGCGGGTTCGCTCGTCGACCTGTTCGCCGGCTACTCGCTCGCGACGATCTATGACCCGACGAGCGACGCGCAGGCATCGATCTTCGGCCGCTTCTACCAGTTGCTCGCCATCACGCTCATGTTCACGACGAACGCGCACCTGATCCTCGTGAACGGCTTCTTTCGCTCGTTCGAAGCCGTCCCCGTCGGCGGCATCCCGGTGTCCGACGCGGCATCGCTGCTCACCGACAACCTCGGACAGTTCCTCATCGCCGCGCTGGAGATCGCGGGGCCCGTCCTCGCGTGCCTGTTCCTCACCGAGCTGACGCTCGGCCTGCTCACCCGCGCGGCGCCGAACCTCAACGTCTTCGCGCTCGCATTCCCGCTGCGAGTTGTCGTGGCGCTGGTCGTCGTCGGGATCGCGCTGCCGCTGCTCGCGCCCGCGATCGAGAACCTCGTGCTCAAAGCTGTCGCTCCGTTCGGCGGCTGACCCCGCACGCGCCATGGCCGACAACGCCGGGAAGACCGAGAAACCGACACCAAAGCGGCTGCGGGAGGCCCGCGAGAAGGGGCAGATCGCGAAGTCGCCCGATCTCGGTACGTGGGCCGGAATGCTCGCCGCGACAGTGCTCGTGCAGATGACACTGAGCCGCGGCGCGCGCGCGTTCTCCGAGGTGTTGCACGACATGGGGCCCGCGATCAGTGAACCGGACGAGCGCGGTGCGTCGCAGTTCGCGATCGACGCGTTCTGGAAGGGGGCCGGCGTCGCTGCTCCCCTGCTGCTCGGGATGATGCTCATCGGCGTCGTGGTGTCGCTCGCCCAGGTCGGGCTCGCGCCGAACATGAAGCGCCTGAAACCCGACTTCTCCCGCCTCAATCCCTTCAAGGGCTTCAAACGCATCCTCAATGCTTCGTCGTGGTGGGAGCTCGGCAAGGCGCTCGTGAAGACGGCCATCCTCGTCGTGCTCACGTGGCCCGCGATGGCGCAGATGCTCGACGTGTTCACGACCGAGGCGGGCGACTCGCTCGACGAGCTGGCGACGTCGACCGCGCAGACGGCGATCGTCATTCTGCGCAACGTCGCCGTCGCGGGTCTCGCGATCGCCGTGATCGACTACATCTGGCAGCGGCGGCGGTTGATGAAGCAGCTCTCGATGTCGCGCCAGGAGGTGCAAGAGGAGTTCAGGCAGCACGAGGGCAATCCCGAGATGCGGCGTGCCATCCGTTCCCGCCAGGCCGCGATGAGCCGCAACCGGATGATCGGCATGGTGTCGCGCTCCGACGTCGTGGTCGTGAACCCCACGCACTACGCGGTGGCACTCAAGTACGAGTCCGAGAAGGGGGCGCCGCAGGTGGTCGCCAAAGGCGCCGGCCACCTTGCTGCCCGCATCCGTGACGAGGCGACGAAGCACGGCGTGCCGATCGTGCACGAGCCCGCCCTCACCCGGACGCTGTTCCGGGCGTGCGAGGTCGGTGACCTGATCCCGACCGCGCTGTACGAGGCGGTCGCGCACCTGCTCGCCTTCGTCTTCGGCCTGCGGTCCAAGGGCCGGGCGCAAGGCACCCACACCCTCCCCCGAGGCGTCGCTGTGCCCCAATAGTTGGGGCGTAGCGACGCACCTCAACCAGCGGCTGCGGGGGCCGATGGAAACGGCGGAGGCCTCCACGTGACGACGAGCAACCGCATCGGGCAGATCGCGATCCCGGCCGCCATCGTCGGGATCGTGGTGATGATGGTCGTCCCGCTGCCGACCGCGCTCCTCGACCTGCTCCTCGTCACCAACATCGGCTTCGCGACCCTCGCGCTGCTCGCGAGCATGTCGACGCGACGTGTCCTCGACTTCTCGATCTTCCCGGCGTTCCTGCTCATCGCGACGCTGTTCCGGCTCGCGCTGAACGTCTCCGTCACGCGGCTCGTGCTGCTCGACGGCTACGCCGGCAAGGTCATCAAGGCGTTCGGCGAGTTCGTCATCGGCGGATCGGTCATCGTCGGTCTCGTCATCTTCCTGATCCTGATCGTGATCCAGTTCATCGTGATCACCAACGGTGCGGGGCGCGTCGCGGAGGTGGCGGCGCGCTTCACGCTCGACGCGATGCCCGGCAAGCAGATGGCGATCGATGCCGACCTCAACGCCGGCATCATCGACGAGGAGGAGGCGAAGCGCCGCCGCCGCGAGATCGCCGACGAGGCCGACTTCTACGGCGCGATGGACGGTGCGTCGAAGTTCGTCAAGGGTGACGCGATAGCGGCCATCGTCATCGTGCTGATCAACCTGATCGGCGGCTTCGCGGTCGGGATGATGCAGAAGGGCATGTCGTTCGGCGAGGCCGTCGAGACGTACAGCCTGCTGACCGTAGGCGACGGCCTGGTCGCGCAGATCCCCGCGCTGTTGATCTCGCTGTCGTCCGGCCTCATCGTCACGCGCGCCGCGACAGAGAGCGACCTCGGCACCGATCTGCTCAACCAGTTCACGCGCCACAAGCGCACGCTGCAGCTCGCGGGCGGCGCCATCTGCCTGACCGCGATCGTTCCCGGGCTCCCGAAGCCGCCGTTTCTGCTCGTCGGCGGCGTGCTGCTGATCCTCGCGAGTCGCCTGCCGAGCGACGAGGAGCTCGCCGAGCGCGCCGCGGCCGAAGCCGCCGAGCAGGCCGCCGCGCCCGCACCGAGCGCGGACGGCCCCGAGCACATCGTCGAGGAGATGCGCGTCGAACCGCTGGAGCTCGAGATCGCGTACGACCTCATCGACCTCGTCGACCCCAACCGGGGCGGCGACCTGCTCGACCGCGTCCGCGCGCTACGGCGGAAGCTGGCGCTCGAGCTCGGCATCGTGATCCCGCTCGTGCGTACGCGCGACAACCTCGACCTGCCCAGCCACACCTATGCGATCCGCGTGCACGGCGTCGAGATCGGGCGCGGCGAAGCGCCACCCGGGCACGTGCTCGTACTCGGCGACGACACCAGCCAGTTCCCCGGGATCCAGACTCGCGAACCGGTGTTCGGCCTCCCCGCGACGTGGGTGCCGCTCGAGTTCCGGCACCAGGCGGAGGTGACCGGCGCGACCGTCGTCGACCGGGCGTCGGTGATCACCACGCACATGGCGGAGGTCGTGCGCCGCAACGCCGGCCGCCTGCTGAGCCGCCAGGACGTGAAGCTGCTCGTCGACATCGTCAAGCAGACCGACCCGGTCGTGGTCGACGAGTTGACCGGCGCGAACGTCACGACCGGCGAGATCCAGCGCGTGCTCCAGGGACTCCTCGACGAGGGCGTCGGCATTCGCGATCTCGTGCGGATCTTCGAGGTGATCTCCGAGCGATCGCGGATCACGAAGGACCCTGAGACGATCGTCGAAGCGGTTCGTACCGCGCTCGGTCCTGCGATCTCGGCCTCCTACGCGCGCAACGGGCGGCTGCCCGTGCTCACGCTCGAGCCCATCATCGAGCACTCGCTGGCCGAGGCGCTGCGCGGCGGCGACAGCGGCGCGTATCTCGCGCTGGAACCGGCGGTCGCCGAGCAGGTCGCGCTCGCGGTCGCCCGGGAAGCGGAAGCGGCGGAGATGAAGGGGATCGAGCCGGTGTTCGTGTGCGCGGCCCAGCTGCGGCCCGCGTTGCGCCGGCTCCTGCGCTCGGTGGCCCCCCGGCTGCCGGTGCTCGCGTACACCGAGCTCGGGTCGCAGCTCGAGCTCGAGACGATCGGGGTGGTGAACCTTGGCCAGCCAGCTGCGGTTTGAGGGCCCGGTACTCGAGGACCTGCTCGACCGGGTCCGGGCGGAGGTCGGTCCCGGCGCGCGCATCGTCGCCGCGAACCGGCTCCGCAAAGGCGGCGTCGGAGGCTTCTTCGCGAAGGAGCACTACGAGGTCGTCGTCGACCCACCCGACGTCGACGGCGACGATGGCGCGACCGCGGCCCGACCGGCCGCCGTCGCGACCGCGGCGGATCGGCCCGGGCGCGCTCGCGTACCGACCTCGATCCTCGACCTCGCGGAAACCGTGAGCGACGAGGAGCGCGCGGGGCGGCGCGCCCAGCGTCGCGCGACGATCGACCTCGTCGACGACGACGATCCCGACGGCGCCCATACGGTGTCGACGGAAGGCGCCGCGTTCGCCGACCTCCTCGAACGGATCACGCAGAACGTCGAACCGCCGCGGCCACCGGCCTTGTCGGCCACGGTGCGGGAGCAACTCGATTCCGCGACGACGCAAGCGCGCCGCAGCGCGACCGCGGCCCGCGTCGTCGACGACCCGCCAGCGGTCGAGCCGGCTCCCGACGACGTGAGCGTCGTCAACGAGACCGTGACACCGGTCGTGTTCCGCCGCGTGAAGCGCGACGAGAAGGTGATCGAACGTCCCGAGAACGTCCTCGCGCGGCTCGGGCTCCCCGCGCGGCTCGTCCCCCGTGGTGTCGAGCTGCGCGAGATGCGCGGCGCGCTCATCGAGTCGTTGTCGCGCCTGCCGACGCCGCCACTGCTCCCCGACGCGCCCGGTGTCGTCGTCGCCGTCGTCGGCACGGGAGCGCAGCCCGTCCTGCTCGCCCGCGACCTCGCGGAGGAGTTGGGGCTCGACCCCGACCGGGTCGTCCTCGCGACGCACGAGCCGCTCGGCGACGGTATCCCGGCCTGGCTGCAGGTGTGCGACCCGCAGACGGCGGAGGAACGCCGCCGTTCGTGGCGACGGCGCCCGTACCCGACGCTCGTCGCCTGCGCGCTGCCGCCCGGTCGCGAGCAGCTCGCCTGGGCGCGCGAGATGCTCGACCAGTTCGAGCCGACGTGCACCTGGGCGATCGTCGAAGCCGGCTGGAAGTGCGAAGACGTGCAGCACCTGGCCGACGCACTGGGCGGCATCGACGCGATGGCGCTCACCCACCTCGACATGACGGTGAGCCCCGCCGCCGTGCTCGATCTCGGAATCGCAATCGGCCGCATCGAGGGCCGGCCGGCCACGCCGATCACGTGGGCGGAGGTCCTGATGCAACGGATCGACGGGTAACCCGATGCGGCGCATGACCGTCGACCCGTCGTTCACGTTCGGCATCGCGCTGGTGCTCTCGCTGGTGCTGTGGTGGCCGACGCTGCGCGGCCTGCTCGCCGGTAACGTCGACATCACGATCGCGGGACTCCGCTACCTCGCGGCGCTCGGCCTCGCGTGGCTGGGCGTCTACTTCATCGCGACGCTCGTCGCCGGGTACGGCCGGGAGCCGCGGCCGGCGCCGCCCGGCCGGCCGGCCGGGTCACAGCCGGCGCCGGGACGCCGCGCCGAAGATGCGCCGACCGCCGACGAGGCCGCCTGACGCGCGCTGGGCGGCTCAGGCCATCACGAGTGACAGCGTGCCGCGGCCGAGCTCGTCGACCGCAACATCGAACGACCGTCGCGCTCGGGGCTCGCGCAGCAGCGACGCGACGTCGTCGGGGAGTTCGCCGGGCAGGCGGGTCACGGCGCGGACGCGCAGCGCCGGAGTGTCGGGGCTGTTCAGCAGGCGCGCCAACTGGTTCGCGATCTCGTCCCAGCTCTCGACTGCGCCGCCGAGCGCATCGGCGAGCCCCGAGTCCGCGACGCAGCACACTGCGAGACGCCCGCCGGCGAGCGTGTAGTCGGCGAGCACGCTCGGCGTGTCGGCGTCGGTCGCCAGCGGTTCGGAGGCGGCGACCGTCACCGAGCGGCGCGTCACCGCCGCGAGCACCTCACGCAGCGCCGAGCCGGTCGGCATCGGGTATCGACGGCACGTCGGTCCATCGGATTCGGCTGTACGGCCCTTGAGCGGACAATCGCCGCGATGCGGCTGTCTACGCGGCGCGGACCTTGCGGGCGGCCTTCTGGCGCCGGCGCACGAGGCGGTGGCGCTCGAGCGGTGTCATCCCGCCGAAGATGCCGTCCGGCTGGCGCGTCGCGACGGCCCACTCGAGGCATTCCTGGGCCACGGGACAAATCGCGCAGATCGCTTTCGCGTCTGCCGTCGCGTCGGGGCTGTCGCTCACGGGGAAGAAGATCGACGTGTCGGCGCCCCGGCACGCGGCGTCGCGCTGCCAGTCCGTCTGGTTCTGTTCGGGCGTAGGCGTCGTTCGGGGCATAGGAAACATGCTCAACGGTCGCGGACCGCTCGCGATTCCCGAGCCCGAGGGGAGGCGAAACCCCTCCCGATTCACTGCACCTCGAACCGGTATCCCATGCCCGGTTCGGTGACGAAGTAGCGCGGCCGGGCGGGCTCCGGTTCGAGCTTGCGCCGCAGGTGCGCCAGATGGACGCGGAGCGCGTTCGTCTCGCTGCCTCGGTGCGCTCCCCACACCTCGTCGATGAGTTGGCGCTGGGTCACGAGCCTCCCCGGGTGGCGGACGAGCACCTCGAGGATGTGCCATTCGGTCGGCGTCAGCCTCACCTCGCCACCGGCGCGGCCCGCGTGCCGGACACGTTTCGCGGCGAGGTCGACTACGAAGTCGCGCGTCTCCACCACCGCTGCGTCCGCCGCAGGGGTGGCGCGGCGAAGCGCGGCACGCACCCGGGCGACGAGCTCACCCATGCCGAACGGCTTCGTCACATAGTCGTCGGCGCCCGCTTCGAGCGCGGCGATCTTGTCATGCTCCGACCCGCGCGCCGACAGGATCACGATCGGTACGTCGGTCCAGCCGCGCAGGCCGGCGATCACCTCGTGCCCGCTCATCCCGGGCAACCCCAGATCGAGCACGACGAGATCCGGGCGGTGCGCGGCCGCGAGGTGGAGCGCGGTCTCGCCGTCGGGCGCCGCGTCGACCTCGTACCCGCGGGCGCGGAGGTTCGTGACGAGCGCGCGCAGCATCGGACGCTCGTCGTCGACGACGAGGACGCGGCTCATGCGCTCGCTCGCAGCGAGACGACCGCCGTCGTACCTCCGCCGGCCGTGTCCTCGAGCTCGATGTCGCCGCCCATCGCGACGACGAAGCCGCGGGCGACCGCAAGCCCGAGGCCCACACCACCCTCGCGGCGCGCGTCGCCGAGCCGTTGGAACGGCTGGAACACGCGTTCGCGTTCCGCGGGCTCGATCCCGGGACCGCGATCGATCACCCGCACGTGCACGACATCGCGCACGGCACCCGATTCGACGCGCACGGGCGCGGCCTCGGGCGACCACTTCACGGCGTTGTCGACGAGGTTCGCGACGACGCGCTCCAGCAGCACCGGGTCCCCGTGGACAGGTGGGAGCGACTCCGACACGTCGACGACGACGTTCGAGCCACGTTCGCCGAGGCTCGCGATCGCGGCGGGGAGGACTTCTTCGAGGTTCACCGGGCGCAGTCTTGGTTCGAGCGCGCCCGCCTGGATCCGGCTCATGTCCAGCAAGTTCTCGACAAGCGTGGTGAGGCGGTCGGTCTCGTCTTCGATGGCGGAGAGGAACCCCTCGACCTCCTCGTGATTCCACGACACGTCGGGCTGGCGGAGACTCGACACCGCTGCCTTGATCGAGGCGAGCGGGGTCCGCAGGTCGTGCGACACCGCCTGCAAGAGGGCGGCTCGCAGTTCGTTCGCCTGGTGCAACGCCGACGCGGCGGCCGCCTGCGCACCGAGCTGCGCGCGCTCCCGCACGTTGCGCAGCTCGGCCGCAAACGCCTTGAGCACACGGCGATCGTCGGCCGTCAAGCGTTGTCCGACCAACGCGAGGACGATGCCCGCCCCGACCTCCTCGGTCGCGTCCGCGGCATCGGGCGTACGCGCGACCGGCTCACCATCGGACGCCTCGATCTGCCAGCGGCCGTCGACACGGCACAGCAACGCGGCGGACTGGAGCCGGAAGGCACTCCGCAACGAGGCCATCACCTGCCGGAGCGGGTCCTCCGCGCTCGCGTCGGCCGACAGCCTCGCCAGCGTCTGGGCCTCGGCGCGCGCCCGGGCAGCATCCAGTGCGCGCCGCGCCGCGAGGTCGACGAAGCCCGAGACGACACCGCCCACGACGACGAAGACGGCGAGCGCGATCGCGTTCTCGCCTTCTTCGATCGTCCACGTGTGGACCGGTGGAGTGAAGTACCAGTTCGCGAGCATGAAGCCCGCGACGCCGGCCACGACGCCGGGCAGGAGCCCGCCGATGGCACCGACGGCGACGACGAGCGACAGGAACAGCAGCAGCACCGTCTCCAGACCGATGTCGTCACGGACGGAGACGAGCGCGACGGTGAGCAGCGGCAATCCGAGGCCCGCGAGCATCCAGCCCGTGACCTGCCGGCGCCGCGGCAGCGGTGAGCGCACGAGGGCCTTGGCTCGCGGCGCGGGCAACGCCTGCTCGTCGGGGACGGGTTCGTGCGAGATGACGTGCACGTCGGTGGGACCCGAGAGGCGCACGACCTTGTTGATGACCGAGCCCTGCAGGAGCTCGGTCCAACGTGACCGCCGGCTCGCGCCGAGCACGATCTGCGTGCAGTTCTCCGAACGCGCGAACTCCGCCAGTGCCCTCGGGATGTCGGTCGCCACGACCTCGTGGTACTCGCCACCGAGGTCGTCGAGCAGCTTGCGATGGCGCGAGAGGTTCTCGGCTCGCGGCCCGACGAGCCCTTCGTCCGTGGCGACGTGCAGGCCGAGCAGTTCGCCGTGCGACCGCTGCGCCATGCGCGCGGCTCGCCGGATCAGGTTCTCGGTGCCCGGTGCGCCCGTGATCGCGACGAGGACGCGCTCGCGCGTCTCCCACGGCTGCGAGATGCCGTGACGTTCGCGGTACTCCTCGAGCGCCACGTCGACCTGGTCGGCGACCCACAACAGCGCGAGCTCGCGCAGTGCACCGAGGTTGCCGGCGCGGAAGTAGTTGGCGAGCGCAGCGTCGATCTTCTCCGGGGCGTAGATGTTGCCGTGGGCCAAGCGGCGGCGCAGCGCCTCCGGCGTCTGGTCGACGAGCTCGACCTGATCCGCGGCGCGCACGACGTCGTCGGGGATCGTCTCCCGCTGTTTGATGCCCGTGATGCGCTCGACGACGTCGTTGATCGATTCGAGGTGCTGGATGTTGATCGTCGAGATCACGTCGATGCCGGCATCGAGCAGCTCGTGCACGTCCTGCCAGCGCTTCTCGTTGCGGCTGCCCGGAACGTTCGTGTGCGCGAGCTCGTCGACGAGGACGCGCTCCGGCTTCCGGGCGAGGACCGCGTCGACATCCATCTCCTCGAGCGTCGCGCCGTGATACTCGAGGTGCTTGCGCGGCACGACCTCCAGGTCGCCGATCTGCTCCTCGGTGCGCGGCCGCCCGTGCGTCTCGACGTACCCCACGACCACGTCGGTGCCGCGGTCACGAGCCCGGCGACCCTCGTTGAGCATCGCGAAGGTCTTCCCGACGCCGGGCGCCGCCCCGAGGTAGATGCGCAGTCGGCCGTGAGCCACGGTTCAAGTGTCGCGTGCGTCGAGCGCGACGTTGAGCTCGAGCACGCTCAGCAGAGGCCGCCCGACGCTCGCGGCGTGCTCAACGGCGGAACGCCGCGAACAATGCGAGGCTGCCCTCTTGACGGAGCAGCTCCGGATCGTCGAACCCGCCGGCGCCCAGCGCGGCGAGGTGCTCGTCGACCGTCATGAACAGCGGCCGGTCGTCGTCGGCGGGCCGAAGGTGGTCGCAGACGAGCACCGCGCCGCCGGGCCGCAGCCGCGCGCGGAGCTGTGCGTAGAAGCGAGGAGCTCGGTTCTTGTGCCGGAGCTCGTGCAACGCCTGCATCGAGAGCGCGATGTCCGGGTCGGGACGGAGCGCGGCAGCCCAACCGGGCTCGCGAACGTCGGTGAGCACGAAGCGCGCGCGATCGAGATGGCGCGCGATTCGTTCGCGCGCGAGCGCGTGCATGGCTTGGGAGAAGTCGACGAGCACGTAGCACTCGACGTCGCAGCGGTCGAGGATCTGTTCGGCGAGGAAGCCCGGCCCGGAGCCGATCTCGGCGACGGTGAGGTCCGTCCCGCGCGCGTTGACTGCTTCGACGAACGCGTCGAAGATCGCCGGCCGCTCGGGATTCTTGTGGATCGCCTCGTCGGCCCATCCTCTGACGTAGACGGGATCCTGGAACGCGTGCGTGGTCGGGACGTCGTACTCGTGCATCGCGGCAACGTTGCCACAGCACGCGTGTGCCGCGTCAGAGCGTGATGCGGTGTCCGGTGGGATCGGCCACCCTTCCACCCGCTCGTCGTGCACGGAATCGGCCGGCAACACGTCGACGGTGCGCCGCCGGCTCCCGGTTCTGGGCACTCCCGTGTCCGCGTGAGCGCGCGTGGGAGTGCCCAGAACGAGCGGTGGGCTACTGCGGCTGGTCGGTGTTGACCATCCACGGGATGCCGAAGCGGTCGGTGCACATGCCGAACATCGGTGACCAGAACGTCGGCCCGATCGGCATGATGATCGCTCCGCCGTCGGCCAGCTCCTTGAAGACGCGCTCCGCCTCGGCAGGGTCGGCGACGGTGTAGTTGACGTAGATGCCGCTCGCCGTGACGTGCTCGCCGGGCGGCACGTCGGACGCCATCAGCACGTCGCCGTCGACGGTGAGCGCCGCGTGCATCACGCGGTCTGCGTGCTCCGGCGGGACTTCGATGTCGGGCACCTCCGACATCGGCAGGATCACGAGGTCGCCGCCGAGGATCTCGTGGTAGCGGGTGAATGCCTCCCGGCAGTTGCCGTCGAAGTTGAGGTAGGGGTGAAAGCCCATCGGTTCCTCCGGGGTCGTGTCGTTGCCGTTGAGACGGCGCCCCGGACCGGAACTCATCGACCCTTCGAGGAGGCCCTCACATTGTGAGGCGGGACCTCCCGCCAGGTGGTGGACAGCGCCGCGACGGCGCACCCCGAACGGGAAGGACGGCAGAGATGACGACGACAGATACCAGCGCCCCGGCCGCGAACGCAGGGAAGCTCCACGTCGAGGTGTGGGGCGACGGCACGCCCGTGGTGCTCGTGCACGGCTCGCTCGCCCTCGGCGCCGAGGAGTGGGACCACCAGCGACCGCTCGTCGGTGAGGGCTTCCGACTGATCGTCCCGGACCGGCGCGGCTACGGGCGCAGCCCCGCAGCCGAGGGCGAGGACTTCCTCCGCGACGCCGAAGACATCGCCGAGCTCATGGGTGACGGCGCGCACCTGGTCGGCCATTCGTACGGGGGTCTCGGTGCCCTGTGCGCCGCCGCGCGGCGCCCCGAGGCGACCTTGTCGCTGACGCTGCTGGAGCCCGCCACGCTCGCGCTCGGTCAGGACCACCCCGAAGGTCGCTCGCTGGCGAGCCAGGTCCGGTCGACGTGGGACAGCGACCTTCCCGACGCTGAGTGGGTCGTCGGATTCCTCGAGGCGGTCGGGAGCGACCCCGACGAGTTCCCACCCGAGTTCCTCGGCGCCGCGCTGCCGCTCGTGCCCGTGCTGCGCCGCGGCCGGCCGATCTGGCACGCCGATCTGCCGCTCGATGACCTCGCGGCGGCGGCGTTCCCCAAGACCGTCGTGTCCGGCGGCCACAGCGCGGGTTTCGACGCCGTCTGCGACGACCTCGCCGTGCGGATCGGCGCCTCCCGGAGCGTCGTCGCCGGTGCCGGGCACGAGGTCCAGTTCGCGGGTCAGGCGATCAACGACCTGCTGCTCGCAACCTGGCGGCGTGCGGTGAGCAGCTCGAAGGGTCGGTGGAGCTAACCGGACTACTTCGAACCCCGCATTTGCGGAGCTACTACCCGTGAGCCCGTAGTTGCGTGCTCATTGTCTCACGAACCGGTGAGCGGGCGCGAGGCCGCCTCTGCCGCTCGGAGCGTCGCGGGGACCATCCGGTCGTGGCGGCGTCAGAGCAATGTTCGCGGGCAAGCGCTCACGACGGGTGCGGCCATCATCGTGCAGGCAACCGCTCATTGACGCACGCCGCGGCGTCGCGGACGACCGAAGTCGCCTGCGGCGGCTTCGGTGGCCGACAGTTCAACTCCTTGAACGCCACGTCCTCGCCGTCAGCCCGGTGGAACACGAGATGCTCGCGGCCGAAGCCTGCGAACCCGGTGCGGCCGACCGCCACCTCGACCCCGCGCAGCTCGGACAACGGGTAACGGCGAGTACGCACCATCGACCGTGTTGTCACGCCCGACCCGTCCACGATTACGAGCGAGGATCGCAGGCCCCGCACGATGGTGTAGACGCCGAAGAGCGGGTACACCGCGGCGATGCCCGGTGAGGCGGAGGCTACGAACCCGGACAGGCCGATCAGAACGAACAGCCCGCCGAAGAGCGCCGCCACGACCTGCGCGACCCGGTTGTCGAAGCGGTTCGCAGTGGGGTCGCCTCGGCGGATCATCACCTCAGCACTGCTCGTTCAGCCAGCCGAACAGAGTCGTCATGTCGTATCCGGCTGGGATCAACCGGCCGAGGTAGTCGAACCTCCATCTCCCCAGCACGCCGACGGCGTTTCCGTAGCGCACGAAGCCCGGCCATGGACCGACGAGCTGTTCAAACGCCCCACCAAGGCTGAAAGTCAGATGCGTGAGGCCGGCGTCGAGCCGGTCCGGGTGGCCACGTCCGCGACAACGAGCGCGTTGGCGAACTGATCAGCGGTCAGGCGCCCCGGCTCGTGCTGGTACAAGTTGAGTGCACCGATGCAGATCCCGCCGACGAGCAACGGGAACCCGAATGCTGCCCGTACTGCAACTGCGACGGCGGCCGGCGCGAACGCAGGCCATCGAACATCCGTGCGATCGAGGTGCGGCTCGCCGACCGGCGACTTTGTGCGACATGCATCCAAGCATGGGCCCTCTCCCAAGGTGTACTCGAGCTGCTCCACCACTTCGGTTGCCGAGTCGGAAAAGCCGATGCACCCCATCGAACGCCCGCGCGACATCAGGATCAGTCCCGCGCCGGAAACGTCCAACACGTCGGCGCCGACGATACAGAGCGCGCCGGCGGGGTCTTGTGTGCGCGTGACCCGTGCCCCGACCGCCCGCCCGAACTGCTCGGGGCCGATCCGCCCGGCGGTCACGGCGCATTGACCGGGCTGTTCACCGCTTCGATATTGAGGTCGCCGTCGAAGTCGCAGATGCGTAGCAGTTCCTCGTGCAGTTCTCGCGCGCCGCGAATCACAAGCGTCCGGCCGCGTCGAGCCGCGTATTCCGTTGCCGCGACGAGCGCGTGAAACGCGCTGCTATCCATGAACTCGACGGCGCTACAGTCGACGACCACGCGCGCCCAGCGCGACCCGTCGACGGCTTCATACAGACCGTCGCGAAAGCCGCCGGCCGTCGCGATGTCGATCTCGCCGGCCGCTCGATACAGTCCCGACATGAGCCCGTCCTCTCGCTCGTAAGCGAAGAGCCGGGGTCACGGGCGCCAGCGCTTGATCGCTTTCACCCTACCAGCGATGTCCAGAGGCGCATTCGTCAGCCCGGCAGCCGGTGCGCCCACCGACCGTGTACATGCGATCCGGGACGCAAGGCCCTGCACCCGATGTCGCGTCTAATCGGCGAACACGTCCCGACTGAGCTGGACGAAGAACGTGTGGTCGTGACCCGTATGCTTGTCCTCCGGGTTGTACTTCGCTTTCGACGACCCGTCGGGCACAACCTCCTCGGAGTAGATCGCGCCGACCGGGCATACGTCGGGCTGGTAGCACGCAGTGCACGACGTGCACTCCTCGGTGTTCACGTACAGGATGCTGTCGCCGAAGATCGCAATGGCATCGGGGGTCGGCCCATGACTGTTCTCGATCTCACCGCTGCCGGCCTGCACCTCCGAGAACAGCAGGTTCTTCTCCGGATCGAACTCATAGATACATTGCACCGGACAGACATCGACGCACGCACGGTCCTTCACATCGATGCAAGCTTCGGTGATGATGGCGATACCGGACACGAGTCAGCTCCCGATCCTCGCTCGAGCGGCGCGTCGTCGCTCAGCGACAGTCGTCACGGGCCGAGCCCACGTCCGGGATCCGACTTGTCCACGGTCGCCCCGGGCTTCGTCTGCATTTCAGCCGCGGTGACGTACGACGAGCGCGAACGAGCCGAGCGCGCAGACCTCGTGCGGTTGCCATTCGCCGCCGTCGCCGACGATGGCCTCGACATGGCCGGAGTCGGGGTCGAAGCGGATGTCGCGGACTACCCCGTGTTGATCACCGGCGTCGTCGAGGATCCGGGCGCCGGGCGGGTCGATCTTGCCGCGCACGGCATCGGACTCGTCGTCATGCGCCTCGCGCAGCCGGTCGACGCTTGCGATAACCACGGCGTCCGGCCCGAAGCCTGCAATGTCGGCCCACTCGACCAGCGCGGCGTGTCGTCTGCGTCCGCTGACGTGCAGCGAAACGATCCGCTGGACTCGATCATCGAACACGGCGGTCTTGACGCTCCCCACGTCTTCCGCATCGTCTCGGCTGAGGACCTTGCGGCCTTCGGCGGCGCTCAGCATCTCGCTCATCGCCCACCCCCGTGTGCTGTTCGGAACTGCTCCACGGCCGCACCGAAGTCGGACAGGTCATTGCGGGTGAACTCGGCGATATTCGGAGGCACGACGAGGGATCGACCAGACACCGCGGTCTGCGCGTCGATGGGGATGAACTTGCGACCGCCGGACCCCCCTGTCTGTCAGGGTGACGTGAGACAGCTGCGGTAGCCCATCATCCCTGGAGGGCGAGACCGGAGTATCTATACCGATGACCATGACGACTGCATCGTTGCTCGCGCG
>Ga0073934_10006436_pt1 | contig 17141 bp, 15 predicted proteins | sample LarsenN4metaG_FD_76834 | JGI IMG/M metagenome (GOLD analysis project Ga0073934, IMG submission 76834) | Hot spring sediment bacterial and archeal communities from British Columbia, Canada, to study Microbial Dark Matter (Phase II) - Larsen... ... | reverse complement strand
GCCCGGGCCGCGCATTCCAAGCCCGGCGAACCTCGGGCGCGGCGCGAGCCTGATCGCCGGCGTCATCGTCGCGATCTGGCTGGCGAGCGGCTTCTACATCGTGGTCGAGGGCCAGCGCGGCGTCGTGCTCACCTTCGGCAAGTTCGCCGAGGAGACCGGCCCCGGCCTGCGCTGGCGGCTGCCGTGGCCGATCCAGTCGCACGAGATCGTCAATCTCGCGCAGGTGCGCTCCGTCGAGGTCGGCTACCGCGGCAACATCAAGACCAAGGTGCCGAAAGAGTCGCTCATGCTCACCGACGACGAGAACATCGTGGACGTGCAGATCGCGGTGCAGTACGTCGTCAAGGACGCAAAGGACTACCTCTTCAACGTGCGCCGTCCGGACGACAGCGTGCTGCAGGCGGCCGAGACGGCGCTGCGCGAGGTGGTCGGCAAGAGCAAGATGGACTTCGTGCTCAACCAGGGCCAGAGGATCGCCGACGATGCGACGCCGCTCATGCAGGAGATTCTCGATCGCTACAAGACCGGGATCCTGGTGAGCAAGGTCAACATGCAGAACGCCCAGCCGCCGGAGCAGGTGCAGGCGGCGTTCGACGACGCGCAGAAGGCCGGGCAGGACCGCGAGCGGCTCAAGAACGAGGGCGAGGCGTACTTCAACGACGTGGTGCCGAAGGCGCGCGGCGTGGCGCAGCGGCTGCTGCTGGAAGCCGAGGGCTACCGGTCGCGGGCGATCGCCACCGCCGAGGGCGATGCGGCGCGCTTTCGCCAGGTGCTCGCGGAGTACGCCAAGGCTCCCGGGGTCACGCGCGAGCGCATCTACATCGAGACGATGCAGCAGATCCTGTCCTCGACCTCGAAGATCATGATGGACTACAAGGGCGGCGGCAACCTGCTTTACCTGCCGCTCGACAAGCTGCTGCAGCAGGGTGCGCCGGTGGTGGACAACCTCGCGCCGCAGGCGGTGCCGGCGCCGCCCGCCACCGGCACGCAGCCGCCTTCGCCCGAGCCCGGCCCGCGCTCGCGCGAGTCGCTGCGCGGGCGCGAGCGGGGTGAGCGGTGAACCGCGCGAGGCGCGCATGAGGACGCTCGGGCCGATCCTTGCGGTCGTGGCGGCGATCGCGCTGCTCGCCGGGGCGACCATGTTCACGGTGGACCAGCGCCAGGCGGCGATCGTGTTCCAGTTCGGCGAGGTGCGGGACGTGGTGACCCGGCCCGGCCTGCACTTCAAGCTGCCGCTGGTGCAGAACGTGCGCTATCTCGACACCCGCATCCTCACCCTCGACGACCCGGAGCCGCAGCGCTTCATCACCTCGGAGAACAAACCGGTGCTGGTGGACGCGTTCGTCAAGTGGCGCATCGCCGACCCGCGCACCTACTATATCGCCGTGGGCGACGAGCGCGGCGCGGGCAACCGCATCAACCAGACCGTGAACGGCCTGCTGCGCGAGGAGTTCGGCAAGCGCACGGTGCACGACGTCGTCTCGGGCGAGCGCGACGACGTGATGCGCCGGGTGCGCGAGCGGGTCGGCGAGGACGCGAAGAAGATCGGCGTCGAGATCGTGGACGTGCGCCTGAAGCGCGTGGACCTGCCGCAGGAGGTGAGCGCCGACGTCTACCGGCGCATGGAGTCGGAGCGCAAACGCGTCGCCGCGGAGCTGCGCTCGACCGGCGCCGCCGAGGCCGAGCGAATCCGCGCCGAGGCGGAAAAGCAGCGCGAGGTGATCCTCGCCGAAGCCTACCGCGAGGCGCAGCGCATCCGCGGCGAGGGCGACGCAAAAGCGGCGGCGATCTACGCCGCGGCGTTCTCGCAGAACCCGGAGTTCTACGCCTTCTTCCGCTCGATGGAGGCCTACCGCAGCGCGTTCCGCGGGCGCAACGACCTGCTGCTGCTCGAGCCCAATTCGGACTTCTTCCGCTACCTCAAGGACGCCACCGGCCGCGCGGGCGGCAAGAAGTAGGACCCGATGGCCGCGGCGCTCGTCACCGCCATCGCGCTCGTGCTGATCATCGAGGGCGTGCTGCCGTTTCTCGCTCCCGGGCTTTGGCGCGAGGCCTTTCGCCGCATCCTGCAGCTTTCCGACGGGCAGATCCGGTTCTTCGGCCTCACCTCGATGCTGCTCGGCCTGATGCTGCTCATCGCCTCGAACTGGTTCTGATGCGCTGGGTTCTGCCCGAGCACATCGAGGACGTGCTGCCCGCCGAGGCCGCGAGGATCGAGGCGCTGCGCCGCGCGATCCTCGATCTTTTCGCGCGCCGCGGCTACGAGCTGGTGATGCCGCCGCTCATGGAGTACCTGGAGTCGCTGCTCACCGGCACCGGCCACGACCTGGAGCTGCGCACCTTCAAGGTCGTGGACCAGCTCTCGGGCCGCATGATGGGCCTGCGCGCGGACATCACGCCGCAGGTGGCGCGCATTGACGCGCACCTGCTCAACCGGCGCGGCGTGACGCGCCTTTGCTACTGCGGCAGCGTGCTGCACACGCGGCCGGCGACGCCGACGGCGACGCGCGAACCGCTGCAGATCGGCGCCGAGATCTACGGCCAGGCCGGGATCGGCGCCGACCTGGAGATCCAGCAGCTTCTGATCCGCGCGCTCGCGCTGGCGAAGGTGAAGGGCGCGCGCGTGGACATCGGCCACGTCGCCGTGTTCCGCGCCATCGTGCGCGCCGGCGGCATCGCCGGCGAGCGCGAGCTGGAGCTGTTCGAAGCGCTGCAGAAGAAGGACGTGCCGCTGCTGCGGGAACTGACGAACGGGCTCGACCGCCGCACGCGCCAGGCGCTGCTGCTGCTGCCGGAACTCTACGGCGATTCGCGGGTGCTCAGGATCGCGGCGCGACGGCTGCCGCCGCTGCCGCCGCTCAAACGCGCGCTCGCGACGCTGCGCGCGCTTGCGCGCGCCTGCACCATCCCGGCGAGCTTCGACCTCGCCGAGCTGCGCGGCTACCACTACCATTCCGGCGTGGTGTTCGACGCCTACTGCGACGGCGTGCCCGGGCCGATCGCCCGCGGCGGGCGCTACGACGACGTCGGGCGCGCCTTCGGCCGCGCCCGGCCGGCGACCGGGTTCTCGATAGATCTGCGCGAACTGGCGGCCGTCACCCGCATCCGGCCGTGGGGAGCGAGACGATGAGCGGCGCGGCGCGCAACGTCGTCGTCGTCGGCACCCAGTGGGGCGACGAGGGCAAGGGCAAGATCGTGGACTGGCTCACCGACCGCGCGCAGGGCGTGGTGCGCTTCCAGGGCGGACACAACGCCGGGCACACGCTGGTGATCGGGGGAAGGAAAACCGTGCTGCACCTCATCCCCTCGGGCATCCTGCGCGAGGGCGTCGAGTGCTACATCGGCAACGGCGTCGTGCTCTCGCCCCAGGCGCTGGTCGCGGAGATGGACGAGCTCGCGGCCGCGGGCGTCGCCGTCGCCGGCCGGCTGCGCGTCTCGGAAGCCTGTCCCCTCATCCTCGAATACCACGTGCGCCTGGACCTGGCGCGCGAGCGCGAGAAGAAGATCGGCACCACCGGCCGCGGCATCGGCCCGGCCTACGAGGACAAGGTCGCGCGCCGCGCGATCCGCCTGCAGGACCTGCTCAAGCCGGAGCGCTTCGCCGAGAAGCTGCGCGAGCGGCTCGACTTCCACAACTTCGTCCTGACGAAGTACTACGGGCAGCCCGCCGTGGACTACACGAGGACGCTGGAGGAGGCGCTCGCGCTCGCGCCGCGCCTTGCGCCGCTCATCGCCGACGTGCCGCGGGCGCTGTACGAAGCGAACCGCGCCGGCAAGAACCTGCTCTTCGAGGGCGCGCAGGGTTCGCTTCTCGACATTGACCACGGCACCTACCCGTTCGTCACGTCTTCCAACTGCGTCGCCGGGGCCGCCGCCGCCGGCGCCGGCATCGGCCCGCAGCACCTGCACTACGTGCTCGGCATCACCAAGGCCTACAGCACGCGCGTCGGCGAGGGGCCGTTCCCGACCGAGCTTTCGGACGGCGTCGGCGAGCGGCTGCGCCAGCGCGGCCAGGAGTTCGGCGCCACCACCGGCCGGCCGCGGCGCACCGGCTGGTTCGACGCCGCCGCGCTCAAGCGCTCGATTCAACTGAACGGCGTCTGCGGCCTGTGCATCACCAAGCTCGACGTGCTCGACGGCGTCGAATCGGTCAAGCTGTGCGTCGGCTACGAAATCGAGGGGCGCCTTTCCGACATCCTGCCGGTGGGCGCCGAGGAACTCGCGCGCTGCGTGCCGGTGTACGAGGAGCTGCCCGGCTGGCGGGAAAGCACCGTCGGCGTGAGGCACTTCGAGGCGCTGCCGCGCGCGGCGCGCGACTATCTGGCGCGGATCGAGACGCTGTGCGGCGTGCCGATTGACCTCATCTCGACCGGTCCGGAGCGCGACGAAACCATCGTCCTGCGCCACCCGTTCGACGCCGCCTTGCGCTGAAGCGGGCCGCGCCGGTCAGTCGGCGCCGGTCTCGCTCACTACGAGGTTCTCCATCTGCGCGCCGCAGCTTGCGCACTGCACCAGCCCGGTCGGATACAGGAGAAAGCCTTCGGCCTCGCAGCGGGTGCAGTAATACAGGCGCTCGGCGAGCAGCCGGCGCGGCTCGCGCCGGCGCTCGCTCCGCCGCCGCTGCCGGTCCGCGATCCGGACGACCTCGCCCATCGCCCCCGTCCCTCAGCCCGCATCGCCCGGCGCAAGGCGCGCGCCGGTGAGGCTTGCCGCGGAACGGCGTTTTCCGAGCCGCCACCCGCGGTTACGGCGGTTTGCTGAGAGCGATTCTTCGCACACGGGCCGGCGGCTCGCCATGACTACGCTAACGGCGCCTTCGCCCGCGCCTTGAATCGGGGCGTTCCGCGCGCAAGCGGGCAGGCATATATTGTCGGTCCGGTATCCGTGTTCATCGGACCGGCAAGGAGGACGCCATGACCAGCCCGCAGGAGCAATTCATCGCCCTTTACCGGGGAAATCTCGAATCCATGGTTTCGATGACCCGTTCGGTGCTCGACGAGGCGGAGCGCCTGCGAACGCGCCAGCTCGAGGCGATCCGCGAGGCGCTCGCGGAGAACGAGGAGCTCGCGCGCCAGATCGCCGCGGCGGAAACCGTCGAGCAGCTTTTCGCCGTGCAGTCCCGGATCGCGAACCATCAGGTGGATGTCGCGCTCGGCTACTGGGTGCGCCTGTTCGAGGCCGCGAGCCATACCCAGGTGCGAGGGATCCGGCAGCTCGAAGAGCAGGCCGCTCGCTTCACGGAGGGCGTATCCACGATGCTCGACGGCGCGCCGGCGGGCGCCGAACCGATGGTGAACACGATGAAGGCGTTCCTTCAGGCGGCGCGCGCCGCCTGCGGTATCGGCGCGCAGGCGACCGAGCAGGCGGCGAGAATGACCGAGGCGCAGATCGTCACGGCGACGGCCGGCATCCGCGAAGCGGTCGCGAACGCGAGCCGCAAAGTCGCCTGATTCGTCGCCCTGCGGACCACAAGCGGTCAAGACCGGGGTTCTCCTTTTGCGTTTTCTGATCCGAACCTCAGGCGCTACAGCATATAGTAGACGCAAGCCCCGGATTGTCAAAATCTTGGGGTGCGAGCGCGACGGCGCTCGGCCGTTGAACGGCGCCCCGGTGCCATGGCGAGGCTCGCCGGCAAGCGCGTGATCATCACCGGGGCCGCGGCCGGCATCGGGCGGGCGGCGGCGCGCCTCTTTGCCGCCGAGGGCGCGCGGCTTGCGCTGCTCGATGTCCGGTTCGACGAGGGCGAGGCGCTGGTGCGCGAGCTGCGCGAGAAGGGGGCCGATGCGCGGTTCTTCAGGACCGATGTCGGCGATCCGGCGGCGATGGAAGCGGCGGTGTCGGCGGCGGCGCAGGCCTGGGGCGGCCTCGACGTGATGTACAACAACGCCGGCGGCGCGACGCGCGCCGATGGAAAAGTCACCGAGATCGCGCTGGAGGAGTTCTGGCGCGCGATCCGGGTGGACCTCTTTGGCACGTTCCTCGGCTGCCGCTTCGCGATCCCTCACCTTGTGCGCTCGGGGGGTGGCTCGATCATCAACACCGCCTCGATCCGCGCCCTGACGGGCACCGCCGGCGCCGACGCCTATACCGCCGCCAAGGGCGGCGTCGTGGCGCTCACCCGCGCGCTCGCGCTGCAGTGGGCGCACGCGAGAATCCGCGTGAACGCGATCGCACCGGGCGTGATCCTCACCGAGCGCGTGCGCGCGCTGCTTCGCGACGACGATCCCATCCGGATGAAAACGCCGCTCGGTCCGGGCGAGCCCGAGGACGTGGCCGCGCTCGCGCTCTACCTCGCCAGCGACGAATCGCGCTTCGTGACCGGCGCGATCCTGCCCGCCGACGGCGGCGCCTCCGCGGTCTGAGGCGCGGCCCGCCGGCCGCGGGCGCCCCGGTCGGCCCGATCGAAGTACCATCGCGCGATACGCCCGGGCGGGAGATCGCCATGACGGACCTTGCCGATACCCCTTTCTCCGGCTACTGGCGCGTGATGGCGCCGGATGCCGATCCGCAGGAAACGCGCGAGTGGCTGGAAGCCTTCGACGCCCTCGTCGCGCACGAAGGCGCCGAACGCGCGAGTTTCATGCTCAGAAAGCTCGTGGACCGCGCGCGCGAACGGCGCGTGCGCCTGCCGCCGGTGCTGAACACCCCCTACTGCAACACCATCGGCCTTGCCGAGCAGCCGCAGTATCCCGGCAACCTGGAGATCGAGCAGCGCCTCGCCTCGATCATCCGCTGGAACGCGCTCGCGATGGTGGTGCGCGCGAATCGCGCGCACCCGGAACTGGGCGGCCACATCGCGAGCTACGCCTCGGCGGCCGACCTCTTCGAGGTCGGCTTCAACCATTTCTTCCGAGCCGGGCAGGACGGGGATCTCGTGTACTTCCAGCCGCATTCGGCGCCGGGCGTGTACGCGCGCGCATTCCTCGAAGGGCGGCTCACCGAGGCGCAGCTCGCCAGCTACCGGCGCGAGGTGGGCGGCGGCGGCCTGTCGTCGTACTGCCACCCGTGGCTGATGCCCGCCTTCTGGCAGTTTCCGACCGGCTCGATGGGCCTCGGGCCGATCTGCGCGATCTATCAGGCGCGTTTCATGCGTTATCTGGAAAACCGCGGTCTGGCGAGCACCGCGGGGCGCAAGGTGTGGTGCTTCGTCGGCGACGGCGAGATGGACGAACCGGAGTCGCTTGCCGGGCTGTCGCTCGCCGCGCGCGAGGGGCTGGACAATCTCATCTTCGTCGTCAACTGCAACCTGCAGCGCCTGGACGGGCCGGTGCGCGGCAACGGCTCGATCGTGCAGGAGCTGGAGGGACTTTTCGCCGGCGCCGGCTGGAACGTGATCAAGGTGCTGTGGGGGTCGGACTGGGATCCGCTTTTTGCGCGCGACACCGAAGGGGTGATCCTCAAGCGGCTGCACGAGACGGTGGACGGAGAGTTCCAGAAATACGCCGCCACCGACGGGCGGTTCAACCGCGAGCATTTCTTCAACAAGTACCCTGAGCTGAAGGCGCTCGTCGCGCACCTCTCGGACGACGACATTGACCGGCTGCGCCGCGGCGGGCACGACCCGGTGAAGATCCACGCCGCCTACGCGGCGGCCGTGCGCCACCGCGGCCAGCCGACGGTGATCCTCGCCAAGACGAAGAAGGGCTACGGCATGGGTCACTGGGGCCAGGGTCGCATGGGCACTCATCAACAGAAGAAGCTCGACGACGCGGCGCTCCTTGAATTCCGCGACCGCTTCGCGCTGCCGCTCGCCGACGAGGACGTGGTCGAGCTGCGCTTCTATCGTCCGGCGGAGGATTCGCCGGAGATGAAGTACCTGCGCGCCCGCCGCACGGCGCTCGGCGGCTGGCTGCCGGCGCGCTCGGCCGCGGCCGCGAGCATCGCGCCGGCGAGAGCCGAACCCTTCGCGCGGCTCATGGAAGGCTCGGGCGGGCACGAAAAATCCACCACGATGGCGTTCGTGCAGCTTCTCGGGCACCTGCTGCGCGATCCGGCGCTCGGGCCCCGGATCGTGCCGATCGTCGCCGACGAGGCGCGCACCTTCGGCATGCAGAGCCTGTTCCGGCAGGTGGGCATCTATTCGTCGGTCGGCCAGCTCTACGAGCCCGAGGACCGCGACGAGCTCCTCTACTACAAGGAAGCGAAGGACGGCCAGATCCTGGAGGAAGGCATCACCGAGGCCGGGGCGATGTCGTCCTGGATCGCCGCGGCGACGAGCTACAGCGCCCACGGCCTCGCCATGCTGCCGTTCTACGTCTTTTACTCGATCTTCGGGTTCCAGCGCGTCGGCGATCTCGTGTGGGCGGCGGCGGACTCGCGCGCCCGCGGCTTTCTCGTCGGCGCCACCGCCGGCCGCACGACGCTCTCGGGCGAAGGTCTGCAGCACCAGGACGGTACCAGCCACCTCGCCGCCTCGACGATTCCCACCTGCAAGGCGTACGACCCGTGCTTCCAGCACGAGCTTGCGCTGATCGTGCGCGAGGGCATCCGGCGGATGCTGGAGGCGCAGGAGGACGTGTTCTACTACCTCACCGTCATGAACGAGAGCTATGCGCATCCGCCGATGCCGGCGGGCGCCGAGGAGGGCATCCTCAGGGGCATGTACCGACTGCGCGAGGGGCGCGGCGGCCGCGAGCGGGTGCAGCTTCTTGCTTCCGGTGCGATCCTGCGCGAGGCGCTCGCGGCGGCCGAGACGCTCGAATCCGGACACGGCGTCGCCGCCGACGTCTGGAGCGTGACGAGCTGGACCGAGCTTCGCTGGGACGGCATGCACGCCGAGCGCTCGACGCTCGCCGGGGCGCCGCGCGCGTCGTGGATCGAACATTGTCTTTCGCCGACCGAAGGGCCGATCGTCGCGGCAAGCGACTACGTGCGCGCGGTGGCCGACCTCGCGCGGCCGTACGCTCCCGCCGGGCGGCGCTACGTCGCCCTCGGCACCGACGGCTTCGGCCGCAGCGACACGCGCGCGGCGCTGCGCGAGTTCTTCGAGGTGGACCGCGGCGCGATCGCGCGTGCTGCGCTCGCCGCGCTCGGGCGGCGCAACGTGCTGCCGGTCTCGCCGGAGCCGGCTCCCTGGATGCGCTGATCACCCTGGCGGTCGCAGCCCTTTTTCCGATCGCGATGGCATCCGCCGCCCGCCTACAATAGGCTGGATGGCGAACCGCAAGCGCTCGAAGTCGGCGGGGGAGCGATCGGTCGCTTCCGCCGGCCGCACCGCCCGCGGCGCCTCGGCGGGAACCGCCTACTCGCGGGTGGTGCTGGGACAACTGGCGCTCGCGGCCGAGGCCGCGCGCGCATGGGCCTGGCTCTGGGAGATCGCCTCCGACAAGCTCATCTGGACGACGCCGCCCGAGGGGCTGCTCGGTCCGCGTCCTGCGTCGGGCGCGTATCCGGATTTCCGCGAAATGGTGCACGAAGCCGACCGAGTGCGCTTCCTCGCCACCGGCCGCACGGCGCTTGCCGCGCTCTCGCCGGAGCGACGCAGCGTGCCCTACGAATGCGTGTTCCGGCTCGTTCGCACCGACGGCGAGGTGCGTACTTGCCTCGCCCGCGGGCGCGCGGAAGCCGACCGCGCAGGCCGGCCGGTACGCGTGATCGGCGTCACGGTGGATGTCGAGCCGCACGCACTCGAGCGGGCGCTCCGGCGGCAAGCCGAAGGACGCCTGTCCGCATTTCTCGACCTTGCCGCCGACTGGTTCATGGAGACCGACGCGGGCCTGCGCGTCAACTTCGTCTCGAAGTCGGCACGCGAGCGCAGTCCGGTCGCGCCGGCCGAGCTCATCGGCCGCGCCCTGTGGGACCTGCCCGCCGCGAATCTCACGGCCGAAGACCGCGCCCGGCTGCGGCTGCAGCTCGACGCGCGCGAACCCCTGCGGGACGTGATGCTCGAGTTTGCGCCGGGTCCGCGCTGGATCTCGTTCAGCGCGCAACCCACCTTCGCGCGCGACGGCGCGTTCACCGGCTACCGGGTCGTCGCGCGCGACCTGACGCCCGAAGTGCAGGCGCGGCGCGCGGCCGAGCAGGCGGTGCAGAAGCTTCGCATCGCGCTCGACGCGGCCGGCGCCATCCAGTGGGAAGCCGGCCCTACCGGCGAAGTCTGGCTCGATGAGCGATGGGCGACGCTTCTTGGCCGCGGAGAGGGCCAGACCCGCACGACGGTCGCCGAGCTTGCCGGACTGCTCGATCCGGACATGGCGGCCAACGCCCGCCGCGCGCTGATCGCGGTGCTGAAGGGCGCGGCCGCACAGTACGCGATCGAGCATCGGGTTCGGACCTCGACCGGCTGGAGGCACATCTATTCCCTCGGTCGCGTCATCGAACGCGATCCGGCGAGCGGACGGGCGCTTCGCATGGTGGGGGTGAATCTGGACGTGACGGCGCTGCGCGCCGCCGAGAAACGGCTCGACGATCTGTTTCGCGCGGCCGACGAGGGAATCTTCTTCTACGAGCATGAGCCGCCGGTGCCGATCGCGCTGCCGCCCCGGCAACAGGCCGAGCGAATCCTGGACGCGGCGCGCCTTGCGCACGCCAACCCCGCCTACGCGCGCATGTACGGCGAGACCGATCCGCGCTCGCTCGTCGGCCGCTCGCTGGAACACTTCGGCAGCCGGGAAACGAGGTTGGCGGTTCTGCAAGACTACGTGCGCGCAGGCTACCGGATCGAGAACGCGCTCTGGAGCGAGACGATCGGAGGCGAGGAGCGCTGGTTCCGCGGCTCGATCTACGGCACGGTCGAGGCCGGCGAGCTGACCGGCGCCTGGGGCCTGAAGCGCGATGTCACCGAGGAGGAGCGCGCCAGACGCCTGCTCGAACTGCAGCGCGATCTGCTGGAGATGACCGCGCGCGGCGCCGATGCCGAGACGGTCATTCGCGCGATGCTGGAGAAGGCGGCCGCGCTCGCGCCGCAGGCGCTCCCGAGCTTCGTGCTGCTCGACGGTCCGGGCACGCGCATCGCGAAGAGCCTCGGGCCGGCGCTCGACGAGGATTACCACCGCGCGCTCGAAGGGCTCGCGATCGGCCCGAAGGCGGGCTCCTGTGGCACCGCCGCCTGGCGCGGCGAGCGTGTGGTGGTCACCGACATCGCGACCGATCCGCTGTGGGAGGACTACAAGGCGCTTGCACTCGGGCGCGGCCTTCGCGCCTGCTGGTCCGAGCCGGTGCGCGACGCGGCCGGCCGCGTGCTCGGTACGTTCGCCCTCTATGCGCGCACGGCGCGCGGCCCGAGCGGCTGGGAAACCGCGGTCGTCGAGGCGCTTGCGCCGCTTGCGGCCACGGCGCTCGAGCGCAGCCGAACGATGCGGATGCTGGCCGAAAGCGAGGCGCGCTTCCGCGATTTCGCGCGCTCGGCCGCAGAGTGGTACTGGGAGACCGACGCGGAAGGTCGCTATACCTGGTTTTCGGAAGAAGTCGAGCGCGTGACCGGATTTCCGCGCGAGTGGTACTACGGCAGGACGCGGTTCGAGCTTGCCGCGGCGGCGGGCGAAGACCTCGATTCGCCGCGCTGGCGCGAACACCGCAGGGCGCTCGAGGAGCACCAGCCCTGGCGCGACTTCCGCTATGCGCGCAAGGCGCCCGACGGGATCCGCTGGATCAGTTCGAGCGGTGTACCGGTCTTCGACGACAAGGGCGAATTCGCCGGCTGGCGCGGCACCGGGCGCGACGTCACGCAGGAAGTTCTGCTTGCCGAGCGCGCGCGCCGGGCCGAGAGCCGTCTTGCCGAGGCGATCGAGCATCTGGAGCACGCCGTGAGCCTCACCGACGCCGAGGACCGCATCGTGCTGGTGAACGAAGCGCACCGCAGGCTCAACCCGGATCTTCCTGACGGCTCTGTCGGAAAGACTTACGAGGAACACCTGCGCGCCGGAATCGCGCTCGGCTACTACCCGGAGGCGGCCGGGCGCGAGGAGGCGTGGCTCGCCGAGCGGCTCGCCGCGCGGCGCGCCGCGAACGGCCAGCCGATTCTCGTCCGACGTCAGGACGGCCAGGCGCGGCTCGTGACGTATTCGCGTCTCGCCGACGGCGGCATCCTCACGATCGCGATGGACGTCACCGAGCAAGAACGCATGCGCGCAGCATTGGAGGAAGAGCGCTCGCGCTTCGAGGCTCTGTTCCGGGCGGCGCCCACCCCGGCGATCATCGCCGACCCGGACGGCCGCATCCTCGAATGCAACGAATCGTATGCACGGTTCATCGGTCTGGCGCGGGACGCGTTGCTCCGCAAGAGCCCACTGGAGCTTGCACTCATCGATCCGGACGCGTATCAGGCGATCGCCACGCGCTTCAAGACGGAAGGGCGAGTGCAGGGAATGCTTGTGTCGCTGACCAGCGCGGACGGTCACGTGCGCAGTGCGCTGGCGAGCATCGAGCCGATCATGTGGCGGGGCGCGCCCGCAAGCCTCAGCCAGTTCCTCGACGTCACCGAGCGCGAGCGCGCGCTCGCGGCGCTGCGCGAAAGCGAGGAGCGCTTTCGCAGCCTCGCCGAGCTCCTTCCCGACGCGATGTTCGTTCACCGGCACGAGAAAGTCCTCTATGCCAACCGCGCGATGGCGCGGCTGGTGGGTGCCCCGGACGCCGCGTGGCTCATCGACCGGAGCCTCGCCGACATCCTGCCGGAGGGCATGCTGCCGGTCGCGCGTGCGCGCATCGGGCAGGTGATCGAGGCAGGTGCGAACCTTCCCCAGACGGAGCTGCGGGTGAAGACCACTGACGGAACGGAACGTCCGGTTTCCGCGGCCGTCGGGCTCGTGCCTTGGGAGGGGACGCTCGCCTTTCTTTCGGTGCTCAACGACATCTCCGATTTCGTGCGCCAGCGCGAGGAGATCCGCGCGCTCAACGCGACTCTGGAGCGGCGCGTCGCCGAGCGCACCGCCGAGCTGGAGGAATCGAACCGGCGGCTCGCCGAGCTCGTGCGCGAGCTGGAGGCGTTTTCCTACTCGGTGTCGCACGACCTCAAGGCGCCGCTTCGCGCGGTGGCGGGCTTTTCGCGCATGCTCATCGAGGACGAGGGCGAGCGGCTCTCGGAGGACGGCCGGCGCAAGCTCGCGGTGCTGGAGAAAAGCGCCCGCACCATGGGTGAACTCGTCGAGGGCCTGCTCGCGCTTGCGCGCGTCAACCGCGAGACGCTGCGGATCGAACCGCTCGACCTCGCGGCCATCGCGCACGAGTGGCTGGAGACGGCGCCCGAGGCGGCGCGCGCGGCGGTTCGAATCGGCGAGGTGCCGCCGGCTCGCGGCGATGCGCGCCTTGTCCGCCAGCTCCTTGCCAATCTGCTCGACAACGCCCTCAAGTATTCCGCGCAGGCCGCCGCGCCGCGCATCGAGTTCGGCTGGGACGAGGCCGCGCGCGCGTATTTCGTGCGCGACAACGGCGTCGGCTTCGACATGGCGCATGCGAAGAAGCTCTTCCAGCCCTTCGAGCGCCTGCATACGGGCGATCGCTACGCCGGCACCGGCATCGGCCTGGCGATCGTGCGCCGCATCGCCGAGCGCCACGGCGGGCGCGTCTGGGCCGAGGCGGCGCCGGGCGAGGGCGCGACGTTCTACTTCGCGCTGGGCGAAGAGTAGGGCGCGGGCGGAGGCGCGGGCGCTCAGCGCGCAAAGAGCGCGAGCGCGCGCCCGAGCGCCTCGGCGAGCGGCGCATCCAGCAGCGGCAGCGCGAGCGCGAGCAGCGCCATGCCGAGGATGAGCGCGGCGGGAAAGCCGACGGCGAACAGGTTGAGCTGCGGCGCGGCGCGCGCGAGCACGCCGAGGGCGAGATTGCCGGCGAGCATCGCCGCGAGCACTGGCATCGCGAGCTGAAGACCGATCCGGAAAAGCTCGCCGCCCCAGGCGACGAGCGCGCCCCAGGTCTCGGCCGCGGGCGGCGCGGCGCCGACCGGCGCGTGGCGAAAGCTCTCGGCGAGGGCGGAAAGAAGCGCCAGGTGCCCGTCCACGGCGAAGAACACGAGCGTGGCGAGCAGTCCGAGAAAGGTGCCGATCATCGGACTCTGGCCCGAATGCGCCGGATCCACGAAAGTCGCGAACGACAGCCCCATCTGCAGGCCGATCAAGTCGCCGGCGAGCGCCACCGCCGCGAACGCGACGTGCATTGCGAACGCGAGCGCGAAGCCGATCAGAAGCTGCTCCAGGACGAGAACGAACACCGCCGGATGGTCGAGCGGCGGCGAAGGCGGCAGCGCCGGGACCAGCAGCACGGTGACGAGAAGTGCGAGCCCGATCTTCGCCCGCGCCGGCACCGCGCGGTGGCCGAGCACCGGCGCGGCGGCCACGAGCGCGAGCACCCGCAGGAACGGCCAGAGGAGCGTGCCGGCGATCGCCTGGAGCTCGGCGCCGCTGACGACGAGCATCGGCCGGACTCAGCTCGCGAGCGCCGGAATCGCCCCGTAGAGCCGCTGCATGTACTCCACCAGTTGCGCGAGCATCCAGGGTCCGGCGAGCACCGCCACGGCGGCGATCGCGATGAGCTTCGGGATGAACGAGAGCGTCATCTCGTTCACCTGGGTGGCCGCCTGCAGGATGCTCACCACCAGGCCGGTGACGAGCGCCGCGCCGAGCAGCGGCGCCGAAACCGCGAGCGCCACCTCCAGCGCCTGCTGGCCGAGCGCCATGACCTGCGCGTCGGTCATGCGGCGAAGGACGCGACGAGCGAGCCGACGAGCAGCGTCCAGCCGTCGGCGAGCACGAACAGCATCAGCTTGAAGGGAAGCGAGATGAGCACCGGTGAGAGCATCACCATGCCCATGGACATGAGCACGCTTGCGACCACGAGGTCAATGATGAGGAAGGGGATGAAGACGGTGAAGCCGATCTGGAACGCCGTCTTCAGCTCGCTGGTGACGAACGCCGGCACCACGACGCGAAGCGGCAGCGCCTCGGGCGAGGGCGGTGCCTCGATGCGCGCCAGGCGCACGAAGAGTTCGAGATCGGTCTCGCGCGTCTGCCGCAGCATGAACGCGCGCAGCGGCGCCGCGGCGCGCTCGATCGCCTCCGGCATCTCGATGCGCTTCTCGCTGTAGGGCTGGTACGCCTCGCGGTAGACGCGATCAATGACCGGCGACATCACGAAGAGGGTCAGAAAGAGCGCGAGCCCGATGATCACCTGGTTCGGCGGCGAGGCCTGGGTGCCCAACGCCTGGCGAAGCAGCGACAGCACGATCACGATGCGCGTGAAGCCGCTCATCAGCAGCACCAGCGCCGGCAGGAACGTGAGCGAGGTGAGGAAGACGAGCGTCTGCACCGGCACGCTCCACTGGCTCGCGCCCCCGGGAAGCGGCGTCGCGGTGAGGCTCAGGAAGTCCATTTTTCCACCAGCTCAACGGCGGCGGGCGCGGCGGCCGGCGCCTGCGGCACGGCCGCGCGCGGCAGGGTGCAGAGCGCGCTCACGCGTCCCGGCGCGACGCCGAGCACCAAGCGCGTACCCTCGATCTCGACGAGCACCACGCGCTCGCGCGGGCCGACGGCGAGCGCGCCGCGCAGCGCGAGCGGCGCCGCGCGCGACGACGGCGCCAGGCCCTGCAGGCGTCGCGCGAGCCATGCGGCCGCGCCGATCGCCGCGAGGACGAGCGCGAGAGCCGCCAGCGCCTGCAGGATCGGGCTCACCGATTGAGCCTGCGGATGCGCTCCGACGGGGTGATCACGTCGGTGAGCCGGATGCCGAACTTCTCGTTCACCACCACCACCTCGCCCTGCGCGATCAGGCAGCCGTTGACGAAGACGTCCATCGGCTCTCCGGCGAGGCGGTCCAGCTCGATCACGCTGCCCTGCGCGAGCTGCAGCACGTGGCGGATCGGCACGCGCGTGCGGCCGAGCTCCACGGTGAGCTGCACCGGGATGTCGAGCACGAGTTCGATGTCGTGCTGCGCGCCGCCGGCTCCGGCCGGGGCGGCGGCGAAGTTCTCGAATGCCGGCGCGTTGGAGGCGGCCGGCGCGGCGTTCTCAGCGGACATGGGTCTCTCCTGCGGCCTTTTCCTCGAGCGACGGGGCGAGGAAGCGTTCGACCCTGATCGCGTAGCTGCCGTTGAGCGTCCCGTAGCGGCACTCCAGGATCGGCACGCCGTCCACGAGCGCCGGGATCTTCTCCGGGATGTCGAGCGCGATGATGTCGCCCGGCTTGAGGTTGGCCAGGCGCCCGATCGGGATCGAGCCCCGGCCCAGCTCGGCGCGGATCTCGACCTCGGCCGACTGCACCTGGCGCGCGAGCAGCCGCATCCAGCGCTGGTCCGGCTCGCTCTGGTCGGCGTAGGCGCTGGAGTAGAGCTGGTCGCGCAGCGGCTCGAGCGTGGCGTACGGCAGGCACACATGCATGTCGCCGCCGGCGCCGCCGAACTCCAGGGTGAAGGCGGCCGCGACGACGATCTCGGAGGGCGCGGCGATGTTGGCGAACTGGGTATGCATCTCCGAGCGCACGTACTCGAACTTGAGCGCGTGCACCGGCGCCCAGGCCTTCTCGTATTCGGCGAGCGCGACTTCCAGCAGCCGCTGGATGATGCGCATCTCGGTCGGGGTGAAATCGCGGCCCTCGATGCGCGTGTGCAGCCGTCCGTCGCCGCCGAAGAGACTGTCCACCACCGCGAACACGAAGTTCGGTTCCATGACGATCAGGGCCGAGCCGCGCAGCGGCTTCGGCAGCACGATGTTGAGATTGGTCGGCACCGCGAGATTGCGCACGAACTCTCCGTACTTCAAAACGCGCACCGGACCGACGGCGATGTCGGGGCTGCGGCGCATGAAGTTGAAAAGCCCCGTGCGCAGGCCGCGTGCGAAGCGCTCGTGGATGATCTCCAGCGTCGGCATGCGGCCGCGCACGATGCGCTCCTGCGTGGCGAGATCGTACGGGCGCACACCGCCCGCGGGCGCCTCGGCCGGCGCGGCGGACTCGGGTTCGCCCGTGACGCCGCGCAGCAGCGCATCCACTTCGTCCTGCGACAGGAACTCGTTCGCCATGGCTACTGCACGATGAAGGTCGAGTAGTGCAGCGCGACGATGCCCTTGTCGGGCGAGCCGGTTTCCGGCATCGGCTCGCGCGCTGCCGCGAGCAGCTCCTCGGCAAGGCGCGTCTTGCCCTGGACCGAGGCGAGCTCGCCGGCGGTCTTGGACGAAAGCAGAAGCAGGATGCTCGAGCGGATGATCGGCAGGTACTGCTTC
>Ga0073934_10006435_pt1 | contig 17142 bp, 14 predicted proteins | sample LarsenN4metaG_FD_76834 | JGI IMG/M metagenome (GOLD analysis project Ga0073934, IMG submission 76834) | Hot spring sediment bacterial and archeal communities from British Columbia, Canada, to study Microbial Dark Matter (Phase II) - Larsen... ... | reverse complement strand
TAGATCAATACCGCCAAAAAGGATGAGGCAATGGATATTGCCAGGCCTTTGGCCAAATTTTTTTGCAAGAGGCGGCGCGTAAGCTCGGTTTGCCAATAAATCATGATGGCTTCTATTCAATACTCTTAAACTTCGGCATGACGAACAGCCTGACGACGTCAGAAGAAGTACACCGGCACGCCCGTGAGCACCAAGCCGAGGCCGGGCCAGGTATAAGCCGGTTTGTAAATCAACAAATCGATCATATTGGCCGCCGGCATTCGGAAACAGGGCGGCCAGCTCGCCGTAACTCAACGCCGCAACGATGGTGAGCAAGCCGGTGATGACCCACACCATTAACAGCCAGCCGGGGGCGCCGACTTGCCGGGCGATATCGGCGGAAACGATGAAAATGCCGGAGCCGATCATCGAGCCGGCCACGATCATCGTCGAATCAAACAGCCCGAGGCCACGAACAAATTTGGATTGCATACTGTCACCTCGCGTGAAGATTCATGCGAAAACGGTCAACCGCCGATGAGCATGCCGGCAATCGCCGCCGTCATCCAACTGGCCAGCGCGCCGCCGAACATCGCCCGCAGGCCGAGCTTGGCGAGATCGCCGCGCCGTTCCGGGGCCATGCCGCCGATGCCGCCAATCTGAATGGCAATCGAGGAAAAATTAGCAAAGCCGCAGAGCGCGTAGGTGGCGATGATTTGCGCGCGCTCGCTCATGCCGCCGGATTTGATCAAGTCTGATAAATTTACATACGCCACGAACTCGTTGATCGATATTTTCGTGCCGAGCAGGTTGCCAAATTCAATGCAATCTTTCCACGGTACGCCCATGAGCCAGGCCAGCGGCGAGAAGATCCAACCGAAAAGGATGCGCAACTCGCTCGGAAAATAAGGAAAACCGATGGCGGCAAGAGCGTTGTGGACAATGCCCATGGCCGCGTTGATGAACGCAATGATGGCGATGAAGGCGAGCAGCATGGCGCCAACGTTCAAGGCCAGCTTCAAGCCGTCGGCCGCGCCGATGGCGGCGGCTTCGATGACATCGCCGGCGACTTTTTCCGGCGGCACTTTGACATGGCCACGCGTAACCGGTTCCTCTTTTTCCGGCAAAATAATTTTTGCCATGACCAGCGCTGCCGGGGCGGACATGACGCTCGCCGCCAAAATGTGCGCCGCGGGAATGCCCATCAAAATATAGCCGGCCATGACGCCACCGGCAATGGTCGCAAAACCGCCGCACATGATCGCCATCAGCTCGGAATTGGTCGCTTTGGCAATAAACGGCCGGATCAACAGCGGCGCTTCGGTCTGGCCGACGAAAATATTGGCCGAGCAGGACAATGATTCGGCGCCGCTGGTGCCCATGGTTTTCGCCATCGCCACGGCGATGCCTTCGACTATTTTTTGCATGATCCCGAGATGATAAAGAATCGACATCACCGCGGAGAAATAAATAATCGTGGGGAGAATCGCAAAAGCAAATTGCATCCCGAAGGTGTTTTGGTACTCCGGCTTGACGAGGTTGCCGAAAAGAAATTCGGTGCCGTATCGGGTGAAGCCGAGGAAGGCGCTGATTTTTTCGCCGGCCCATTGAAAAACGATTTTGCCGGGCTCGGTCCACAAAATGATAAAAGCGAAAACCATCTGCAATGCCGTGCCCCACAACACCACGCGCCACGGGAATTGGCGGCGATCGTACGACATGGCGTAAGCGATGCCGATCATCGCAACCATGCCGAGCAAGCTGACAAGCCGTTCCATTCTCTCTCCTCCGCTGGTTGATGAGATTAAGCTAAATAAAAAGGAAAAATGATTTAAGAGCCTTCCCCCGCTGTCGCCAGCTTCGGCGAAAGCCCCTGTTTGCCGCTCAAGACTTGATACCACCGATAAATGGAGTTGGCAAACACAATCACCGCGCAGACCATGATGATGGCAGTCAACGCGGCATCGAGATAACCCTGAAACGCCAGAGCTGGATTTTTCGTCAGCGGCAGAAAATTGTCGGTGATATTTTTCCAGCCGGCGGCGAGCGTGGTGGTTCCCACAAAAGACAGCGGCACAATCGTGACCCAGGCGTAACGCGCTTTGCCGGCGTTGATGATGATCGTCGTCCCCACGGCCAGCGCAATCGCCGCAAGCAGTTGATTGGCGACGCCGAACATCGGCCAAATTTGGCTGATGCTGCCGGTGTAAATAAAATAGGCCCAGGCCGCACAAACCAGCGCGCTGGAAATCACCGTGCCGGGCATCCAGTCGGTGCGCTCCAGCGGCTTGTAGAATTTGCCGAGAAATTCCTGCACGAGAAAGCGCGCCACCCGCGTGCCGGTGTCGATGGTGGTCAGAATGAACAGCGCCTCGAACATGATGGCGAAATGATACCAATACGCCATCAGGCCTTTCATGCCGGGCAGCGCCGTAAAAATTTGCGCCATGCCGACGGCCAACGAGACTGCGCCGCCGGTGCGACCGGCCACCGCTTCGCCCACTTGCCGCTCCAGCTCGGGAAGATTAACCACGCTCAGACCGAGATTCGCAAATTTTTCAATCGGCACGTTGATCGCGAAATAGTCCGCCGGATGGAGCACCGTCGCGGCGATGAGCGCGGTCACGCCGACCAAACTCTCGATCAGCATCGCGCCATAGCCGATGGGGCGGGCGTGGTTTTCCTTGTCGATCATCTTCGGCGTGGTGCCGGAGCCGATCAGCGCGTGAAATCCGGAAATGGCGCCGCAAGCGATGGTGATGAAGACGAAGGGATAAAGCTTGCCGGGAACGATCGGGCCGCCGCCGGAGATGAATGGCGTAAACGCCGGCATCTTCAAATCCGGATGCACAAAAATGATGCCGATGACGAGAAAAGCGATGGTGCCGATCTTCATGTACGAGCTTAAATAATCGCGCGGGCAAAGCAGCATCCACACCGGCAGAATCGAGGCGACAAAACCGTAGATCGCGATGAGCAGGGTGATTTGATTTTTGGGAAAAGTGAAATAGGGCGCTAAAAAGGATTCCGGCACGAAGCGTCCGACGACGACGGCCAAAATGAGCAGCGCCACACCGATGGCCGAGGCCTCGGCAATTTTGCCTTTGCGAAAGCGGTACATGTAGAGGCCCATGAACAGCGCGATCGGAATGGTCATGGCGATGGTAAAAGTCCCCCACGAGCTGTCGTGCAGCGCATTCACCACCGCCAGCCCCAGGCCGGAAAGCGCCATGACGATAATGAAAAGAATGGCAATCGCGGCGACGATGCCGGTGACCGGGCTGATTTCCGTGCGCGCCATTTCAGCGAGAGATTTGCCGCCGCGGCGAATCGACGAGGAAAGAATAATGAAATCGTGTACCGCACCGCCGATGCACACGCCGATGACCAGCCACAAAAGTCCGGGAAGAAAGCCGAACTGTGCCGCCAATACCGGCCCAATGAGCGGGCCTGCTCCTGTAATGGCGGCAAAATGATGGCCGAAGAGCACCCATTTGTTCGTGGGCACATAATTCTGGCCGTCGTACATGGTGTGTGCCGGAGTGGTGCGTTGGTCATCCAGCGCCAGAACTTTGGCCGCGATAAAGGCGCTGTAATAGCGATAGGCAATGGCGTAAATGCACAGCGCAAGAATGATGATGGGAAGAGCGTTCATAATTGCCTCACAGTTCGATATATTCACGAAAAAGAGTGGCAAGCTTTATTCCTTCAACGCAATTCCTTCCGAACGTGCGATATACGCCGCACAGGTGATGTCGCCGGTGACGTTCAGCACCGTGCGGCACATGTCGAGAATGCGATCGACGCCGAGAATGATGGCGATGCCTTCGGCAGGCACGCCGACCATTTGCAGAACGATGATTAAAAGGGGGATGGAACCGGAAGGCACGCCCGCGGCGCCGACGGCGGTGAGTACGCTCATGATGACGACGATCAATTGCGCGCCGAAATTCAAATCAACGCCGAAGACTTGCGCGAGAAACAAAACCGTGACGCCCTCGAAAAGTGCAGTGCCGTTCATGTTCATCGTCGCGCCGAGCGGCAAAACGAAGCCGCAGATTTTCGGCGGGATGCCGAGATTTTCTTGCGAGATCATGATGGTGGTCGGCAGCGTGGCGTTGCTCGAGCTGGTGGAAAAGGCGGTGAGCATCACCGTTTCCACTTTTTTGAAAAATTTCAGCGGATTGTAGCGTGCAAAAATTCGCACAAGTATCGAGAAGACGCCGAATTGATGGAGCACCAATCCGACCAGCACGGTTATCACATACACGCCGAGCGCTTTGAGCAGGTCGAATCCAAAGCGCGAAGTGACGCTGAAGATCAGAGCCGCGACACCGAACGGCGCGAGCTTCATGGCAATATTAATGATAGCGACGGTAATATCATTGACTCCCTCCAGCAATCGCACGATCGGCTGGCTGCGCTCATGATTGACCAAAGTCATGCCGACGCCGGCCATGAGCGCGACGAAGATTAACGCCAGCATGTCCGGATTGGGCCGGGCCACTGCCGCAAAAGGATTGCGCGGCACAATGCCAACGAGCGTCTGAATGCCAAACTCGGTTTGCTCGGCGGCACCTTTGAGTTCGGCGGCCTGTTGGCCGTAAGTGGCGAGCAACTTCTCTTTGGTTTCCTGCGGCAATTGGTCGCCGGGGCGGATGGTATTCACCAAAACCAAGCCGATGGTGACAGCGATCGCCGTGACGATGAGAAAGTAGAGAATGGTGCGGAACCCTATGCGACCGAGTTGTTTCAGATCGCCGATTTGCGCCACGCCCAAAGCCAGGCTGGAAAAAACCAGCGGGATGACGACCATGATCAGCATGTTCAGAAAAATCTTGCCGAGCGGGTCGCTGAGGTACTTCTGTACAACGGCCAAAGCCGGCGCGTCGATGAAAAATTTGTTGCACAGCACGCCGGCGACCGCGCCAACCACGAGGCCAATAAAAATTTTTGTGTGCCGCGCCAAGCGAGGTTTGGGCGTCGATTCTGTTGCCATCTGTTCCTCCTTCCGAAAATGAGGTGTTATTATTCAACATTGACTCCCGAAAGAGCTCGCACCACAAGCAACTCCTCATGTCATCCTGGAAGGAACTTTTTTAGCATCGAGTAAGGTGCTCGAGCGGAAAAGGATTCTTCCGGAATGACATGCTATTGGGGAAGACATTCGTTCAAAAAAAGATGAACGTCACCAAAATAAAACTGGGAATCAAAATAAGCAATGAATAAATCATGTAGCCGAAAAAGCTGGGCATTTTAATGCCGCTCTCTTCGGCAATCGATTTGACCATGAAGTTCGGGGCGTTGCCGATATACGTGTTCGCCCCCATAAAAACCGCGCCGCATGAGATGGCTTTGAGATAAATGGCGTTTTCGGCGATGAGCGCATGCACCGCTTCCAACTCGGGTTGCCCCGGATAAAATCGCCCAAGCGCGGTGTTGAGAAACGTCAGGTAAGTCGGCGCATTGTCCAAAAAGCTCGAGAGGCTGCCGCTCGCCCAAAAGTAATGCCACGGCTCGCGCACCGCGCCGATGATGAAGGCCAAAGCCCCGGCGGTGCCGGCGCGCAACATCGCCAGCATCGGAATGATCGTCATGAAAATGCCGGCAAAAAGAATCGCCACTTCTTGAATTGGCCCCCAAGTGAAACCGTTGCCTTCACGAATTTCTTTTGGAGTGAATTTCAAGCTCAGCAAACCCATGCCGATCAAAAACAAGTCGCGCAGCTCGTCTTGCACCGCCAATTCGATCCCGAGAATGTTGAATTCTCCCAATTTCACCAAACCGCTGAACAACACGCCGCCGATTACGCCGGCAAGAAGAACCAAATTGTAAAGACCACGAATACGTATTTTTTCGGATTTGGCGGGACCGGGATTGGCGTACACTGGCTGAGCTTTGCCATGTTTGACCGCTTCAACCATGGCGGTTTGCTCGCGGCGGTGCATGATCGTATCAAAAATAAAAAACAAGCCAAGCACGATGGCGAAAACCGTCATCATTTCCGGAATAAGTTGCATGGTCCAGAAAAACGGCACGCCGTGCAAGAACCCAAGAAACAGCGGCGGATCGCCGAGCGGCGTGAGTGCGCCGCCCATGTTGCTGATGAGAAAGATGAAAAATACGACAATGTGCGCCTTGTTCTGCCGCAGCTTATTCATGCGCAACACGGGCCGGATCAGCAGCATTGAGGCGCCGGTGGTGCCGACCCACGAGGCGATGAGCGTGCCGATGGCGAGCATGACAGTGTTGGTGAGGGGTGTTCCAACCGGCGCGCCTTCGAGCAGAATGCCGCCGGCAACGGTATATAACGACCACAGGAGAATGATGAAAGGAATGTAGTCCTTCAAATAGATGTGCAGAATCTCGTGCGTTGCAGCGCCGTGATAGGTGAGCCAAAACGGCACCGCAAAAATCAGTGTCCAGGCCGCAGTGACTTTGCCGAAATGATGGTGCCAAAAATGCGGCGCCAGCAGCGGGAACAGCGCAATCGACAGCAAGATGCCGGCGAAGGGAAAGCCGCTCCACAAAGGCAGGGATTTGCCGAGATCGACGTGCCCGCCCGCTGCCGTCGCTTCGTGCTGGCGAGTGGCTTTCGTTTCCATCGTCGCCGTACCGGCCGCGATATTTTTTTGCCCTGAGCCATGGAAATTTTCCAACGCCAGGGCTGAGTGCGCAAAATTCAATACGATTAGCGTTATACCGAGCAGTCCCCCAACGCGCTTGGTGAGGTGTTGCACCTGCGGAAAAAACCTTTTGGTCGTCAAGGGGTAGGCTTGCGTTTCTGCCATGCTGACCTTTCTCGATAAAATTCGCTGCACTGATTGATTGCACCTCGTTGAGAGTCAATTGGATGAAAATAAGAATTTCTCGACGAAAAGCAATCAAAAAGTGCGTTGAATTCAAGATTTGTTTTTGCTACGCCGCGCCCGCAGGATCTCGATAATCGCCGGCAGAATGGACAAAAAGATGACGGCGGCAATGACGGAATGAATGTGCTCGTTGATATTCGGAACCGCGGCGCCGACTAAATAACCCGTCAGCACCATGCTCATTACCCAAAGAATGCCACCAAATACGTTGTACGTCACGAAGCGGCGGTAATTCATTTGGCCGACGCCGGCGACGACCGGCGCAAAGGTGCGCACGACCGGCACGAAGCGCGCAATCACAATGGTCTTGGCGCCGTATTTTTCATAAAACGCCTGGGCGCGAAGAACATGGCTGCGCTTGAAGAGCAGGGAATCTTCTTTGGTAAAAAGCGCCGGCCCGGTTTTCTGGCCGATAAAATATCCCAACTGGTCGCCGACGACGGCGCAGAGCGAAACCAAAATCATCATGCTGTAAAGATCGAGATGGCCGGCAGCGGCAAAAATGCCGGCGGTCACCAGCAGCGAATCCCCCGGCAAAAAGAAACCGATCATGAGACCGGTTTCCGCAAAAATGATGGCGCAAATCATCGCCAGACCGCCCCATTTAATAATGGCCTCCACATCATGAAGGCGACTCAGCAAATCGAACAAAGTTTCCAAAACAGATCTCCTGGTTAAAAATTTGGCCATCCTGGCCCAATGGCGTTATTGATTTGATTTGTTGGTTGCCAAAAGTTTGACAAAGCACCAAATCGTCACACCGATAATGAGTCCCCAGCTCGACAGCAAAAAAATCCATCCGCCTAAATTCAAACCGGTTGCCATAGTTTGCTCCTTTCCAGGTTGAGCGTAGTACCGCCGCTATAATTTTTAATAAAAGCGGGAATCTCAAGAGCATTCGCCTTGAGACCCCCGCTCACAAAGAACCTCATGCATCGGTTTTGCCCTTCGCTGCCGATTTATTCGCCGCTGCCGGTTTCCGGCGCTCAGGAGGCTTCGGCAAAAAAATGGCGCGCAGCAAGAAATAAAGCACCAGGGCAAACACTCCCAAAACAACGACGATATTCAAAACCTCTTTAAGTGACATCTTTCTCTCCCTCACAAAAATGCTTGTTCATCCTTTGGGAAAATATCGTTTGTAAACGATATCCGAGAATTGTGTCGCATCATTATTATAAGGACTGATTCGCGTCCGATAAAAATACTGCTCAAGCAAATGATGTGCTGCGCTCCAATTCGGCGCCGTTTCAAGCTGAGCCAACAATTTGTCGAAGCCGGTGACGTCGCCGCCAAAAAGCTTTTTTAAAAACTGCTGGCGTACTTGCGGGGATATCAGCACAGCCAGACTTTGCAGCGCTTGGGCGCCGTTTTGGCCGATGGACGAGCGATTAATAACAAAATTATCCACGTCATCAAATTGTCGGATAGGCATAACATGCTCCTTCTTCGCAAAATAAAAATGAGAAACCTTACGGCGAAGCGTCCTTACCACACACATGGCCGCTTCATGCGTAAAGCAGCATGACTTGAAGACACCATCGCGGACCGCTTTCACAGAAAACAACCGCCAGGTGACTTACGTTGAATTTTATCGGAGGTGGAAAAATCGAAAATTACGCTATAACGGTGTAGCTTTCGGAAGCGTGATCGCTCACAGGTTGGCGATACGCAATAAGAGGAATGTTGAAATGCAGATTGTTCTGCAAACAATAATTGTCAAGCTCAACAAAAATTTTGATATCGAGAAGCAACATCGTGCGGGTGACAATGGTGCAGTCGCGCGACAAAATACGATTGAGCGGCGATAAAATCGCCTCCTTAACGGCTTGCGTAACGATGCCAAAATGATTGGGAATAACTTCCAACGCGCCAAATTCGCCTATGCAATCCGGCAAAGTCGGGCCATTAGCGTTCGTCTGCACCAGCGTCGCCGTGATCACGGAATACAAGGGCGGGGTGAACACCAACATCGCCAGAATCACCCACGCCGACAACACGCCGGTAAAAAGTTTTTTCAAAAATTTTCGCATCAACGAAAAATACGAAGGCGTCAAATAAAAAGCAAGAGATTTAAATTGTAAAATTTTCATCGGGGACGTCCGCAAAGGCACGCGCTTGCCGCTATTTTTCGTCGATAACCTTGACCGGACAGGGCGCTTGCTTCATCAAATCTCCCACCGCCGAGCCGAAGAGAAAGCGCGACAGGCGCGAACGTTTGCGGCGCGTGACAATGACCAGATCGATCTTTTCCTGCTCCAGCAGCGACAACGCCTCCTCCGCCAGAGCGCCTTCCCGCGAAAACGACCGCACCGGAATGCCTTTAAGACGCGCGGCTTCTTCAACCTCTTGAATTTTGGTTTGCGCCTGCTCGCGATATTCCTGGCGCAAAGCGTCGACGAATTGTTCCGAAGGCTTGCCGCCAATCCAGCCGTCTTCGGTGAGCTTGCGGGTTACGGCCTGCAAAATTTCCGCATCCAAGACGAACAACACGATCAGCTCGGCCTCGCGTTCGGCGGCGATTTGCAGCGCCAGGTCGATGCATTGCGGCGAACGGCGCAAAAACGACAGCAGCAACATGATTTTGGGCATAATCGAACTTCCTTGAGTTTGGCAACGAAAAGGGAACTGCAACGAAAAGTATAATTGAGTTTGGCAACGAAAACTGTAATTAAATCTTGCAACGAAAAGAGAACCGCAACAAAAAAATAAAAAGAAGCTTCTCAATTGAGAAGCTTCACGGTACTGCAAAGCCAAGCAACGGCCAAATAAAATGAATGGATAGATTAAAAATCAGCCAGCCGGCGGGAAGTATGATCAAACCCGTGCGTACGGTGTCGCGCATGGTGAGAAAGCCGGAGGAGAAGGCGATCGCAGTGGCCGGCGTGCCCATCGGAAACATGAGGGCGAGGCCGCTGGGAATGGCAACGACCATGGTCATAAGGCGCGGATCGATGCCCAGATCGCGGCCCATGCTCAACGCCACCGGCATCAACAAGGCGACGACGGCGGAGTTGCTAATCAATTCCGTGAGTATGATCGAAAGCAACGAGATCGCGGCAAACAGCAGGATGGGCGAATTGACGAGCGGGCCGAGCGTATGGCGCGCCAGCCACTCGGCGCCGCCGGTGATTTCCATGGCGTAGCCCAGGCAAATCGCGCCGCCGTACATCAGAAAAATTCCCCAATTGACGTCTTCCTCCACTTCGCGCCATTCGGTCAATTTGAAAACAAAAACGATGACCACGGCGATGATCGCGATATTGGCCAAACCGAGCTGTTTGCCGTAAAACATCCAGGCCAGAATCGCGCCCAACATGAGCACGCCGACGCCGATTTCACGCGGTTTGATCGGCCCCAATTCCCGCCGCCGTCGTTCCAACATCTCCTGCACCTCTTCGACGTTTTTTATTTCCGGCGGATAAAGGGCAAGAAACAAATAATACGCGAACACCAGCAGCAAAAGCGTTGTGGGCAAGGCGGCCAAAGCCCAGGGAATGAAATCAATCGATTGTCCGGTCGACTCCCGCAAGATGCCGACGGCCAGCGGCGCGCGTCCGCCGCCCAGGAATGTGGTGATGCCGCCAATGATGCATCCGGCGGCCATGGTTAAAAAAAGCGCTTTGCCGAAACGGCTGGCGCCGCCCGCCGGGTTTTGCGGCGGCAAGCCCAAACAATCGGCGATCTCAATGACGATGGGAAACATCATGGCGGCGACCGCGTGTTCCGACATCCAGAACGACAGAAAAGCGGGAAAGAGCAAAACGCCCAACAAAAGTTTGCTCGGCGAACCGCCGAAATAACGCAACACCGTCAGCGCGATCCGCCGCGACAGGCCGCTGCGCATGAACGGCGAGGCCAGAATGAAGGCGCCCAAAATAAAAAAGACAACCTGGTTGCCGAAGAGCGCAAACGTCGTCTTCGAATCCAGCGCGCCGGCCAGCGGAAACAAAATCACCGCCAGCAGGCTCGTGATCATCAGCGGAATGACGTTGGTGACGTAAAAGAAAATGCAGACGGCGAAGATGGCGACGGCTTTCATGGCCTGCGGCTGCAAATCCGACGGCGGCGGCAAGCTTGCGATCAGCCAATAAGCGAGGCCGGCGATGGCAAAAGCGATGAATCGGCGGGATTGCCGCCACAATGTTTGGATGGCAGCGCGGTTAGGGAAACGATTCATGCGGTGGCTGATTGAGTTTCCGCCAGTCAATGAACTGCTCGCGTTGCAGCGGCTGGCAGGCGGGGCAAAAAAATGCGTCAAACCCGCGCACGCCGGCGCGGCGGATTTTGGCGCCGCAACGAGGGCAGGGCTGATCTTTGCGGTTGCGCACGCGCATGTGGCCGCGCGCTTTCACCTCGAGCGGCGGGTTGGCCTGTTCAACCTCCGCGATGCCCCAGCGCATGACGTCGACGATGCAACGATGCAGTTTGGCGATTTGCGCTTCATCGAGTTGATAGCAGAAGGTTTTCGGGTGAATGCCGGCGCCAAACAGAATTTCGTCGGCGTAGGCGTTGCCGATGCAGCTCACCACGGCTTGATCCATGATCAACACGCGGACTTGCTGGCGGGATTTTTTGATTTTTTGTTGAAAATAGTCCAGCGTAAATTCGGGCGAGAGCAGATTCGGGCCTTGATCGTTGAATTTAGGAATGCGATCATATTGTCCGCTGCGGGTGAGATAAACTTTGCCCATTTTCTTGTCGTCGAGATAATGCAAACGATGCCGCGCCGGGCCTTCGCATTCCACCGCGAGCGCGCACGCGGCGGGAATTTTCTCGTCGAGCGCCGCCCATTGCAAGCGTCCGGCGAGCATGGGATGTATGACCAGCTCGCGCTGCTCGGAAAGCGCGAAAACGAGAAAAGGGCCGTGCCGCCGGACGGACGCAAATTCAGCGCCGAGCAGCGCCGCCGTGAAATCGCCGGGCAGCAACATGCGAATGACGATCGGTTCTTTGATCTCGACGCCAACGATGCGCTGCCCCGCCAGCAGCGGCGGCAAACGTTTTTCAAGATGGATGAGGTCGGGCAGTTCGGGCATGGCAATCGGAAAAGTAAAATATGCAAAATATAACTAAATCGGGGGATAGTTGCAAGTGTGAAGAGGCGGGGAGAATAAAAATATTGAGTTTGTTTCCCGATTAGACGACAAACTTCTTTCTGCTTTTGCCCTAGCGGCCTTGCCTGAGATTGTTGCCGCCTTGCGTGAGAATGATTTGACCAAAACGCGATTTATGATTGAAGCGCTGCTCACATGATCATTGGATTACACTCGATCACAACGACGGTGTAATTTTGTTTGAGCTTTTCAATTTCCTCCTGCTCACGCTGCCGAATCTCATCGTAATTATACGGCGGGTTGCCGAAACAGGCGACTCTGAAAAATCGGATTTCCCGCTTATTGCCATCGACCAGCCTGCCGTCGATACAATCGGCGTTCAACTCGATCAGCTTTTCCTGCGCAGAAACTTCTTTTTCTCCATACGACACGATGTCATCCGGTTTGACATCGCCGGGGAGACAAGCGAATTGTTTGGCGGCGGTTTGCATGGCTTTGGCGGGTTGGGATTTTTTTTGAGCGGTTGAACAACAGGCTACGAGCGAAAACAACAAGAGGGATAGAACGGCGGCGGTAAAAATTTTCATCATTTTTAAACTTGCCTGAAAAGCTGACGTAGACTTTTGACAACTGAGAATATAACATAATTTTCGAATAATGCAACTTGCATTCGGCAAAATTTCACCGTACATTGCAAACAGTGAATTGTTTCGCAGTAAAATTGACCGGTCACTCGAAGTGGCCGGTCAATTCAACAAGCATAGCATGATGAAACAAAAAAGCCGGCTTTTATTCATCGCGTCGTGGCTGGTGCTGCGGTTGCGGTGGTCGCTCATTTTTCTGCAGAAATCGCTGTCAAACGCCGACGCGCCGCGCTGGTGGGCCAAACCCGGGATTATTCTTTACACTCGCCGGCAGAAGCGCCTTCCGCTCGATTGTTGGAGTTTTGACGAAAACCGGCGGGCTTACGTTTATTCCGACCCCTCCCTCGAATCAATGCGCGTTTGTTTCTTGCCTGAATCGTCTCGCAATTAAAACAAAAGGGCAGGTCGTACGACCTGCCCTTTTTTATTTCGAATAAACTTCCAAAAACTCATTGACCGGTCGCTTCAAAAGCCATCAGCGACCGGTCAATATATTTTGGAGGAGTTGTCCGTTTAATGATACGGCGAATCTCCGGCCTCGAGCCTCAGACTTCGGACTTTCACTTCGCCAGCACCATCCGCCGCGTCTGCGTCACCTTGCCGGCTTTGAGAACGGCATGGTAAACCCCGCTTGGCAGTTTTCGCGCGTGGAATTTCACGCTATGAACGCCGCGATCTTGATAGCCTTCCGCCAGGGTTGCGACTTCCTGGCCGGCCATGTTGATCACTTTCAGCGTCACATGCGCGCCTTCCGGCAACGAATACGAAATCGTTGTCGAAGGATTGAACGGGTTCGGATAGTTCTGCGCCAGCGAAATGGTCTCCGGCACGATCACCTCACTCTGCGCGGTTTGCCCAGCAGCCTTGGTCACACCGCCGTAAACTTCAAAATCAGCGACGCGATAGTTCGATTTGTTGTTCTTCTTCATGTACAATCGAATGTACCGACCCGCCACCGGCGTGAACGTCGCCGTCTGGGTTCCGGCGGCGCCGGCATTGTTGGTGTAGACTGTCGTCCAGTTGGTGGCATCGTTTGAAACCTGCACCTCAAATTCATTCGCGAAATAAGTTTGATACCAATTGATCACGGCACGGCCAACCGTGATCGGTATGCTCGGATGCAATTCCACCTGGAACCACTGGATGGCCGTCGCGGCGTTGACAGGGCCGCTGCGCCAGAAGGTGGTCAAGCTGCCGTCAACCGCGCGGCTGGTTGCGCTCGAGGTGTCGGTGCTAGAGGCGGTGGCCGGCTTGTTCAGCGCGAAATTGGAGCCGCTTGACGGCGTCGCGCTGGCTTCGTTGGAATATCCTGAGTTGCCGCCGGTATTGAAGGCGCGGACGCGATAAAAGTACGTCACGCCGTCCGTCAAACCGGTGTTGGAGAAGCTGGTGAGATTCGACCCGACCGTCGCAATCTGCGCGAACGTGCCGGTGGAGCCGTCTTTGCGCTCGATCTTGAAACCGTCCTCGTCATTGGAGTTGTCGGCCCAAGCCAGGTTGACCTGGTTGCTGCCGACGACGGTGGTGGTCAAGCTTGACGGCGGCGAAGCCGGCGGATTCGGCAGGGTCGTGGTGTTCGCTTCATTTGAGTAAGCCGAAAAGCCGCCGGTGTTGAGGCCGCGCACGCGGTAAAAATACTGCGTGCTCGCGGTCAGGTTCGAATCGGCATAAGTCTTCACATTCGCGCCGACCGCGGCAATTTCCGCATACGTACCTGCCACGCCGGTTTTGCGCTCGACCTTGAAGCCGGTTTCGTTGTTGGAATTATCCGTCCACGCCAGATTGATCTTGGTCTGGCTCACCGGCGTGGCAGTCAAGGCGCTCGGTGCGGCCGGAGGATTGGGCAGCGTCGTGGAATTTGCCTCGTTGGAGTAAGCCGAATTGCCGCCAGTGTTGGAGGCGCGTACGCGATAGAAATACGCCGTGCCTGCGCTCAAGCTCGAATCGACATGGCTCGTCACGTTCGCGCCGGCCGTGGCAATTTGCGCATAAGTGCCTGCCGCGCCGGTTTTGCGCTCGATCTTGAAGCCGGTCTCGTTGTTCGAGCTATCCGCCCACGCCAGATTAACCTTGGTCTGGTTCACCGTGGTCGCGGTCAAGCCGCCCGGGGCTTTCGGCAAGGTTGGCGAGCTGGCTTCATTTGAATAAGCCGAATGACCGCCGGTATTGCTGGCCCGCACCCGGTAGAAATACTCGTTGGCGGAATCCAAACCGTTGTCCGAATAACTGGTCGCATTTGCAGCAACAGCGGCGATTTCCGCATACGTATCCGCCCCGCTTTGCGGGGTCTTGCGCTCGATCTTGAAGCCGGTCTCATTGTTGGCGTTATCCGTCCACGCCAGATTGATCTGGCTGTGGCTGATCGCCGTCGCCGTCAAACCGCTCGGCGCCGCCGGCGGATTCGGCAGCGTCGTGGAATTCGATTCATTGGAATAACTCGAATTGCCGCCGGCATTAGACGCGCGCACGCGGTAAAAATACGCGGTGTTCGCAATCAGGGTCGTGTCAAGATAACTTGTCACGTTCGCGCCGACCGAAGCAATTTCCGCATACGTTCCGGCGGTGGGTTTGCGCTCGATCTTGAAACTGATTTCATTATTCGAGCTGTCCGCCCACGCCAGATTCATCTTCGTCTGGCTCACCACCGTGGCGGTCAAGCCGCCCGGCGCTTTCGGCAACGTCGGAGAATTCGCTTCGTCTGAATAATCCGAATTGCCGCCGGCGTTGTAAGCCCGGACGCGATAGAAATATTCGCCGGAGGCCAAACCGAGATCGGAATAAGCGGTCACGTTGGCGCCGACCGTCGCAATTTGCGCATACTCGCCCCCGCTTTGCGGGGTCTTGCGCTCGATCTTGAAACCGTCTTCATCATTTGAATTATCTGCCCAGGCAAGATCGATCTTGCTGGTGCTGGCCGCGGTGGCGGTCAAGCTGCCCGGCGCCGCCGGCGGATTGGGCAGCGTCGTGGCGTTCGTTTCGGTGGCATAACCCGAAAAGCCGCCGAGGTTGTGCGCGCGTATGCGGTAGAAATACGTCGTGTTCGCCGTCAGGCCCGAGTCGGCGTAGCTCGTCACGTTGGCGCCGACCGAAGCAATTTCCGCATATGTGCCGCCGTTGCTTTTGCGCTCGATCCTGAAGCTGCTTTCGTTGTTCGAGCTGTCCGCCCAGGTGAGAACGATCTTCGCATTGCTCACCGGGGTGGCGATCAAGTTGCCCGGCTTGGCCGGCGCATTCGGTATGGTGGTGGCGTTGGCCACATTTGAATAAGCCGACTGGCCGCCGTTGTTATGGGCGCGAATCCGATAAAAGTATTCCGTGCCCTGGGTCAAACCGATGTCGGAAAAACTCGTCACGTTCGCGCCCAGCGCAATGATTTGCGTAAACGTCCCGACGGCCCCGGTTTTGCGCTCGATCTTGAAACCGTCTTCGTTGTCGGCATTGTCCGTCCAGGCCAGATCGATCTGGGTTTTGCTGATCGTCGTCGCCGTCAAGCTGCCCGGGCTGGCCGGCGGATTGTTTAACGTCGTCGCATTCGCTTCATTCGTATAATTCGAAGCGCCGCCGGTGTTGAAGGCGCGAACTTTATAAAAATATCCGGTAACCGGAGCCAAACCGGTGTCCGCATAAGCCGTCACGTTCGCGCCCACCGTCGCAATTTCCGCATACGTCCCCCCCAGGGTTTTGCGCTCGATCTTGAACCCAACTTCGTTGTTCGATTTGTCCTGCCACGCGAGATTGATTTGCAGGTTGCTCGCCGTGGTTGCGGTCAGCGCCGCCGGCGCGGTTGGTGGCTTGGGCAGCGTGAAGGTGTCGGTTTCGTTGGAATACGCCGATTGGCCGCCGGCATTGTAAGCGCGAACCCGATGAAAATACCTGACGTTCGCACCCAAGCCGTTATCCGAAAAAGTTGTGACATTTGGACCCACCGTCGCAACTTCCGAAAACTCGCCAGTGAGGCCGCGCTTGCGCTCGATCTTGAAACCGCTTTCATTGCCTGAGCTATCCGCCCAGGCGATATCGATCTGGTTGCTGCTGATTGCCGTCGCCGCCAAAGCACCCGGGCCTTTGGGCAAGGGTGGTCCGTTGACTTCATTGGAATAATCCGAATGGCCGCCGGCATTGAAAGCGCGCACGCGATAGAAATAATCTTCCGAAGCCAAAGCGGTATTCTCAAACGTCGTCACATTGGCGCCGACCATTGCAATTTCAGCATACGTACCGGCCGCGCCGGTCTTGCGCTCGATCTTGAAGCCGTCTTCGTTATTGGCGTTATCTGCCCAGGCGAGATTGACCTGCGTGATGCTCGGCGTTGTCGCCATCAAATTGCCCGGCGCGCCCGGCGGCACCGGCAGCGTCGTGGCGCTCGCTTCATTCGAATAAGCCGACTGGCCACCGGCGTTGAAAGCGCGCACCCGATAAAAATATTCCGTCACCTGCGCCAAGCCGGTATCGGCAAAGGCCGTCACATTTGCGCCCACCGTCGCAATTTCCGCAAACGTTCCCCCGCTTTGCGGGGTCTTGCGCTCGATCTTGAAGCCGTCTTCATTCACGGCGTCATCGGTCCACGCCAGATCGATGCGGCTGTGGCTGATC
>Ga0073934_10006434_pt1 | contig 17144 bp, 19 predicted proteins | sample LarsenN4metaG_FD_76834 | JGI IMG/M metagenome (GOLD analysis project Ga0073934, IMG submission 76834) | Hot spring sediment bacterial and archeal communities from British Columbia, Canada, to study Microbial Dark Matter (Phase II) - Larsen... ... | reverse complement strand
TGGCGCACCCGACAGGATTCGAACCTGTGACCTCTGCCTTCGGAGGGCAGCGCTCTATCCAGCTGAGCTACGGGTGCCGGTTGCCATGGCGCGCATGATCATCGCGTGCGGCGCGCCGCTTAGCAAGACCGCTGCGGCTGCGCCACACAATTTGTCGAGCACGGGGACTGGTGGGAATCGCGGCGCGTGCCGCAGGGCGGCTTAACCAATCGGCAAGGAGGCCCGCCTAGCCTCGCAGCCATGGCAAGCATTCCGCCCGAACCGATTCTCCCGGCGCCCGCCACCCGGCCCGCGCCTGCGCCTTCGCCCGCCGCGGTGATCGCGCTGTGGGAGACGCTGCACGCCCGCACCGAAGCGCTCGCGGCGCAGGCACAGATCGGGGTCGAGTCCGCGCGCGCGCCGATCGAGCGGCTGGTCGAAGACGCCCGCACCTGGCAGCTGGCGCTTGCGGCGCAGGGGCTTGAGGATATCGAGGCGATGCTCGCCCCCGGCCTCGCCGCGCTGGCCACGCTGACGGCGCGCGGACAGGATACCGCCGCCCCGGCGCTGGCGCTGTGGCGCGAATTCCACGCCGCGCGCGAGGGCGTGCTGGCAGCGCTCGGCCCGGTCGAAGTCGCCTGACCCGCAGTCGCGGGGGCGCGGCGCGGCGCTTGACTGCGTTCGCATTCTGTTCCAGCCTGCGACAATGAATTCTCCCGTTTTCGGCCAACGCGATTCGTCCGCTGCGCCCGCGCCTTGTGCCGCAGATGTCGCGCGCGGGATCGCCCGGCTGTTCGCGCGCAACGGCATCTGGTGCCTTGCCGAGGTGCCGATCCGCAACGGCCGCCGCGCCGATCTGATGGGGATCGACGCGCGCGGACAGGTGGTGATCGTCGAGATCAAGGTCTCGCGCGCCGATCTCATCGGCGATGCCAAGTGGCCCGACTATCTCGATTTCTGCGACCGTTTCTTCTGGGGCGTGCCCCCCGGGCTCGATCGCGCCGTACTCGAGAGCGAGGCCTATCGTCCCGCCACCTGCGGGGTGATCGTCGCCGACGGGTATGATGCCGAGATTCTGCGCCCCGCCGCGCTCGAACCGCTCGCCGCCGCCCGGCGCAAGGCGCAGGTCGAACAGCTCGCGCGGACCGCGATGCGCCGCCACACCGCGCTGATCGACCCGCTGTGCGCAGCGCTCGATTCGCTGCCGTAAGCGCGCGCGGCGTTTTGAGGCTGTCGCGGCCCCCCGATTTGCGCCATATCGCCCCACGATGCTGCCGCCCGACCTGCCCGTCCCGCTCGCCCTGCTGATCGTCAGCCTCGCCGTCAGCGCGATCGTCGCGCTGCGCTATTTCGCGTCGAGCGGGCTGTTCGCGCTGGCGACCGCGCGGATGCGCCCCGGGCTCTATGCCGGGCGGGGCAAGCAGATCGCGCGCGAGATCCGCTGGTCGCTGCTTTCGGCGGCGATCTACGGCACCCCGGCGGGGATCGTGCTGTGGGGCTGGCAGCACCATGGCTGGACGCTGATCACCGCCGATTTCGCCGCGCTGCCGGCGTGGTATCATCCGCTCTCGGTGCTGATCTACCTCGCCGTGCAGGACACCTGCTTCTACTGGTCGCACCGCTGGATGCATCAGCCCAGGTGGTTCCGCATCGCCCATGCGGTCCACCACGACAGCCGCCCGCCGACCGTCTGGACCGCGATGAGCTTTCACCCGATCGAGGCGGTGACGGGCGCGGTGGTGGTGCCGTGCCTCGTGTTCTTCGTGCCGATCCACGTCGCGATGCTCGGTCTCGTGCTCACCATTGCCACGGTGATGGGCGTCACCAACCACATGGGGTGGGAGATCTTCCCGCGCTGGCTCGTTCATTCGCGGCTCGGGGACTGGCTGATAACCGCCAGCCATCACGAGCGGCACCACGAGGAATACAAATGCAATTTCGGACTCTATTTCCGCGTCTGGGACAGGCTGTGCGGAACCGACAGGGGGCTGTCGCGGCGGATCGTCGCGGAGGCCGGGCATCTGGGCAGGGCAACCGCCTCGTGACGCGGGCGGCGCTCGCCGCGCTGGGCCTTGCCGCGACCCTTGCCGCCAGCCCGGCGCTGGCCGGCGAGGTGGTGATCACCGTCACCGACCTCAGATCGACCAAGGGCGTGGTGCGCGCCTGCATGAGCAAGCGCGCGGATGTCTTCCCCAAGTGCAACAAGGATCCGGCCGCGCTGCGGGTCGTGGTCCCGGCGGGGGAGAAGGTCGTGCTCCGCTTCACCGGCGTGCACCCCGGCGACTATGCCGTGGCGCTGCTGCATGACGAGAACGACAACGGCAAGGCCGACCGTTCGATGGGCATGATGCCCAAGGAAGGCTACGGCTTTTCGCGCGATGCGCCGGTCAAGATGGCCCCGCCCAAGTTCCGCGACGCGGTGTTCACCCAGGGCGAGGGAACCAGCCGGCTGACGATCAAGATGCGCTACTTCCTCTAGCCATAACATCGCGCTGCCACGGCGCTGCCGACTTAACGTGATGTTTACCACAAGCCGCCAGAACGGCCGAGTAATCGTTCACCAAGGGGCGGAAAACTAGCCATGGACACTCTGCGCGGCCCATTCGACTCCGGCGAGCCTGCCGATCCGATCGGGCTGGCATCGGATCGCGGCTGGGAAGCCCCGGAAGACGAACTCCCCGAGCCGGTGCCCGCGCGCGAACTGCCCCCCGAAGCCATCGGCCAGGACGAGCGCCGGATGCAGGTGCGCGCCTATAATCACTGGGCAAGCCTGCTCGGCGAACGCATGTTCCCGGCAATCGACGATCTCGATCCGGCCAACCTCGACGATTTCGGCCCCTACAGCGTGCTGCTCGATTTCACCGCCGGGTTCGAGAACCCGGCGGTGCAGTTTCTCGGCGAGAAGCTCGCGCAGGAATGCGGCAGCCACGGGACCATCGCCCACCTTTCGGACGTGCCGCCGCGCTCCCTCCTGAGCCGCATCACCGATCATTACATGCAGATTCTCGCCAACCAGGCGCCGATCGGGTTCGAGGCCGAATTCGTCAACCAGCGCGGGATCGAGATCCTCTACCGCGGCATCCTGCTGCCCTATTCGAGCAACGACGAGACCATCGACTTCATCTACGGCGTGATCAACTGGAAGGAGATGGCCGACCAGCTGATGGCGGACGAACTCCTGCTGGAAATCGATCAGGCGCTCGAACTGGGCGCGGAGCTCGAACTGGTCGACGAGCCGCAGCGCCGCGCCGCCGACCCGGTCACCGACTGGGCCGATTCGCCGGCGCACGAGGCCGACGAGACCTTCGTTGCGACCGGCGACCACGATGCGATCGACGAATATGCCGAAGGCCCGATCTCGCTCACCGATTTCTCGGCCTATGCGCTCGACGACGATGAGGAATATGACGAGGACGAGGGCGAGGATGCCAGCATCGGCTACAGCTTCGCCTCGCTCGCCGACTATATCGAGGCTCCGGCCAAGAAGGCGATCGATCCGGCGGCGCTGCCCTATGATCCGGCCGCCGATGCCGATTCCGATGCGCCTTACGGCCCGGGTTTCGAGCTTGGTTTCAATGCGGACGACTTCGCCGCCGACCAACCCCTTGCCCTGACCGAGGAACTGCCCGCGGAAGCCGGCCTGCTCGACTGGCTGGCCGCGGCGCGCGAACTCGCCCACGCCGCGGATGCCACCGAGGACCGCAGCCGCAGCACGCTTTATGCCGCGGTCAGCCGCGCCTACGACTTCTCGCTCGCCGCAATGGCCGCGCCCGAAGACTATGCCGAGCTGATCGCACAGAGCGGCCTCACCATGCAGGAACGCGCGCCGATGACCCCGGTGGTCAAGCTCGTGTTCGGCGCCGATTACGACAAGACCCGCCTGACCGAATATGCCGCGGTGCTGACCCATGCCCACCGGCTCGGGCTCGAGCGCGGCAGCCTGGCGCAGTTCCTCGGCGAGGCCGAAGGCGGCCTCAAGGCAGTGGTCAAGGCCGAACGCCGCCTGCGCCGCGAGGAGCAGGGCAAGGCGATCGAGGAGGAAAGGGGCATCCGCGCCGCGCTGGCCAAGAAGCTGCGCGCGCTCGAGGCGCTTACGCTCGCGGCGCTCGCCGGCGAAGGCCCCGAATTCGCGCTGGTAATGGTGCGGCGCGACGCTGAAGGCGGCGTGGTGGTGCTGGGCGAACTGCCCGAGGACGTGCCGCTGCTCGAGCGGGCCGCGAAGAAGCTGATCGGCTGATCCGCGGAAATCCCCTCCCTCCTTCCTTCAGTTTGAGTTCAGGCGAAATCGCGGTAGGGTTGCGCCGATGCGCGCTCCCCGCTCTCTTGTCGCCAAAGCCCTGGCGCTGTTCGCCTGCGCGGCCTTCGTCGGCCAGCCGCTCGCCGCCCAGTCGATCCTGCGCGATGCCGAAACCGAAGAACTGCTCAACGACATGGCCGCCCCGCTGATCGAGGCGAGCGAGCTCGAACCGGGCAATGTCGAACTGGTGCTGATCAACGACGGCTCGATCAACGCCTTCGTTGCCGGAGGACAGGCGATCTATGTCCATGCCGGCCTGATCAACGCCGCCGACACCGCCAACGAGGTGCAGGGCGTGCTCGCCCACGAACTCGGCCACATCACCGCCGGCCACGTGGTGCGCTTCAACGAACGCACCAAGGCGGCGAACGGCATCACCGTCCTTTCGCTGCTGCTCGGCATCGGCGCGGCGCTGGCGGGGGCGGGCGATGCGGCGATGGGTGCGATCATGGCCGGCCAGCAGGCGGCGATGGGCAGCTTCCTCGCTTTCAACCGCGATCAGGAGGCCGCCACCGACCTCGCCGGCGCGCGCTATCTGTCGGGCGCGGGAATCTCGGGCCGGGGCATGATCTCCTTCTTCGAGAAGCTGCGCAATTTCGAGATCCGCCGCGGCTACAGCCAGTCCGACGATGCCGCCTACGGCCGTACCCACCCGCTGTCGGGCGACCGCGTGCAGACGCTGCGGGTGCTGCTGGCCGAGGACCCGGCCTGGAATGCGCCCGACGATCCGGTGCTGCAGGAACGCTTCCTGCGCGCCAAGGCCAAGCTCTACGGCTATCTCGCCGAGCCGCGCCGGACCCTGACCTTCTTCCCGCCGAGCGACACCAGCATCCCTGCGCGCTATGCCCGCGCCTATGCCTATCACAAGGAGGCCCGGGTCGATCTGGCGCTGGCCGAGGCCGAGGCGCTGCTCGCGGCGGAGCCGGACAATCCCTATTTCCTCGAATTGAAGGGCCAGGTGCTGCTCGAATCCGGGCGGCCGATGGAGGCGCTCGAACCGCTGCGCCGGGCGACCGAGCTGACCCGCTCGCATCCGCTGATCGCGGGCATCTTCGGCCATGCGCTGATCGCCACCGAGAACGAGGCCAACTATCCCGAGGCCGAGCGGGTGCTGCGCGCCGCGGTGACGCGCGATCGCTACAATCCCTTCGCGTGGTATCAGCTGGGCGTGGTCTATGCCGCCAGCGGCGACATTCCCCGCGCCCGGCTGGCGAGCGCCGAGCAGCAGGTGATGAACCGCCGCTTCCCCGAGGCGCTGCAGAACGCGCAGGCCGCCGAGGCGGGCCTGCCCTACGGTTCGCCCGACTGGATCCGCGCACAGGATGTCGCGCTCGAAGCGCGCGCCGAACTGGAACGCCTGCGCGACAAGCGTTAGGCTCGTCGCCCGACCACCCCAAACACGCGGAGCTCCGATGCCCCCATCACCCCTGCGCCAGACCCTGCTGACCGCGCTCGTCGCGCTGGTGTTCGGCTTTCTCGGCGCGGCGCTCTGGTCCTATGCCGGCCTTGCCGACAACCGCACCCGCGCCTTCCTGCTCGCCAATCCCGACATGCTGCCGCAGATGGTCGAGGCCTATGAGGCGCAGGAAGCGGAGAAACGCCTTGCCGACATGGGCGGCGCGGTGTTCGAGCCCTTCCCCGGCGTGGTGCTCGGCAATCCGCAAGGCTCCAAGGTGCTGGTCGAATTCACCGACTATAACTGCCCCTATTGCGAGGCGAGCCTCAAGGACGTGAGCCGGCTGGTGGCCGATGACCCCGATCTGAAGGTGGTGATCCGCGAATGGCCGATCTTCGAGGGCAGCGACCGGGCCTCGCGCATGGCACTCGCCGCGGGCCTGCAGGGCAAGTATCGCGCCTTCCACGAGGCGATGTTCCGGCTCGGCGATGTCGAGGCGGCAGCTGCTGCTGCCGGGCTCGACATGGCCCGTGCCGAGGCCGATGCGGCTTCCGAGGCAGTTTCGGGCGAGATCGCCAACAATCTCGAACTCGCCCGCGCGCTGGGCTTCACCGGCACGCCGGCCTGGATCGCCGGGAACAAGCCCATCGGCGGGGCGGTGGGCCATGACAAGCTCAAGGCCGCGCTTGACGAAAGCGAGCCGGGATGATGCGTGCGTCCCGGCGGCGACGCTGGCGCGATGGACTGCTGGCTGCGGCGGCAGGCCTCCTCGCTGCACCGTTGGCGGGGGCGTCCGCACCGGCGGGCATCGACTACGCCGCCGAACGCGCCGCGATCGGCCGCTTTCAGGATGCCGATCAGCGCCTGCAGGATGTCGGCTGGCGGCTTGCCCGCGGCAATGTCGGCTTCTGTCCCAAGGTGGTCCCCTCGATCGGACTGCAGCTCCAGGACATGGCCAGCTACGGCGTGCCCGAGATCGCCCGCGCCGCGCTCGGCCTGACCGGCGATTTCGCGGTGCAGACCGCTGCGCGCGGCTCGCCTGCGGCGCTCTCGGGCGCCTTTGTCCGCAACCGCGAGATCGTGCGGCTCGAACGGCTCGATCCCAATACCTGGCCCGCGGGCAAGGCGATGGACTGGCAGCGGCTGGTGTGGGCGCATGATCATGTCGAGGCGATGCTGGCCGAGCACGGCGGCATTGCCATCACCTTTGCCGACGGGACGGTGGAGCGGCTCGCGCCGGTCGAGACCTGCGCCACCCGTTTCGAGCTGATGGGCGAGGGCGAAACCGCGGTCGCCCCCGGGACGCGGGTGGTGATCGGGATCGATTTTCCCGCTTTCGCCTATCCCGAAGACGATGTCTTCGCCGCACTGGTGGCGCATGAGCTTGCCCACAATGTCCTCGAGCACAGCGCCTGGCTCGATCGCAATGGCCGCAGCCGCCGCAACGTGCGCCGCACCGAGCGCGAGGCCGACCGGCTGATCCCCTGGCTCCTCGCCAATGCCGGCTACGATCCCGAGGCCGGGGTCACCTTCATGACCCGCTGGGGATCGCGCCACGATGCCGGGTGGCTGATGATCCGCAAGCATGACGGCTGGGACGAGCGCGCCGCGTTCATCGCCGCCGAACTGCCGCTGGTCGCCGCGGCGATGGCGCGCGACGGCCGGGCCGACTGGCGCACCCAGTTCCGCCGCGAAATCGACCCGCGCGCCGGTCTGGCGGCGGCGGAACGCCGGTGACGCCTGCGCCGAGCTGTGGCAGGTCCGCGACCGCAGACGCGAATTGCGGTGCGACAATGGTCAAAATCGGGTAGGACAACGACGCTATGGCAGTGCTCCAGATCCAGCCGGCGCCGTTCTTTGCGAGCAAGAACCGGGCGTTCTGGAACCTCCAGCTGGCGGGCTGGGGCGCGGCCTTCCTGCTGCGCGCGGTCTCGGCGCTGGCGAACCAGCAATCCTTCGACATCCTCGCGCTGATCCTCGTCACCACCATCACCGGCTTTTCGATCAGCCTGATCCTGTCGGTGATCTACCGCAGGCTGATCCACCAGCAGCCGCTGGTGACCTGGGGGGTGACCGCGCTGGTGCTGTTTGTCGCGGTGCTGCTCCACGCCTCGATCGACGCATGGGTGCAAGGGGTCTATTACGGCGCCACGCGCGAGACCAGCTTCGTCCAGCGCCTGATCGGGCTGCTCTACCTGCCGCTCACCCTGCTCGGCGGGTGGAGCGCGCTCTATTACGCGATCAACTTCTTCCTCACGGTGGAACGTCAGGCCGACCGGCTCGAGCGACTGGAGGCGCAGGCCACCGCGGCGCAGCTCGCCATGCTGCGCTACCAGCTCAATCCGCACTTCCTGTTCAACACCTTGAATTCGATCAGCACGCTGGTGCTGCTCAAGCAGACCGAGCCCGCCAATGCGATGCTCACCCGCCTGTCGGGCTTCCTGCGTCACACGCTGATTGCCGAGCCGGGCAGCCAGGTCAGCCTCGCGCAGGAGATCGAGACGCTGCAGCTCTATCTCGATATCGAACGGATGCGCTTTGAAGAACGCCTGCGCACCCATTTCGAGATCGACGAGGCGGCGATGGAGGCGCAATTGCCTTCGATGCTGCTTCAGCCGCTGGTCGAGAATGCGATCAAGTATGCCGTCAGCCCGCAGGAAGAAGGCGCGCGCATCTCGCTCACCGCGCGGGTGATCGGCGATCGGCTGCGGCTCACGGTCGAGGATACCGGGCCGGGGATCGACGAGCCGCTGCTGTTCGAACGCATCGACGCCGCCTCGCGCGCCGAGATGCGCGCCGGACACGCGCCGGGCCAGCCGGTGTCGACCGGGGTGGGCCTCGCCAATATCCGCAACCGGCTGGCGCAGGCCTATGGCGACAATCACCTGTTCGAAACCCGTTCGCAGCCCGGCGGCGGCTTCATCGTGCTGATCGAGATTCCCTTCACCCGCGCCGCCGAGCCCGAATTGCCGGCCGCCGCCACGCCGGCCCCCCGGGGCAATGATCCGGCCGCCTCCCCCGGCGCGAAGGTCATTCCCCTCAATCCCCCGCACCCCCCGCAACGCAATTTCGGAACATCCGCATGACCATCAGAACCATCCTCGTCGACGACGAGAAACTCGCCATCCAGGGCCTGCAGCTGCGGCTTGCCGCCTTCGAGGATGTCGAGATCATCGACACCTGCGCCAACGGGCGCGAGGCGATCCGCAAGATCAAGACCGAAAAGCCCGATCTGGTGTTCCTCGACATCCAGATGCCCGGCTTCGACGGCTTTTCGGTGGTCAAGGGCGTGATGGACATCGAACCGCCGCTGTTCGTCTTCGTCACCGCCTACGAGGAACACGCGATCCGCGCCTTCGAGGCCAACGCCGTCAACTACCTGATGAAGCCGGTCGACGAACAGAAGCTCGCCGACACCGTCGAACGCGTGCGCCAGCGCCTCGCCGAGAAGAAATCGGCCGAGGATGCCGAACAATTATTGGACGTGCTGGCCGAGGTCGCCCCCGAACGCGCCGCCGATTTCGTCGAGACCACCGCGGCCGCCAGCGAAAGCGCCGATCGGTTCGAGAAGCTGATCAACGTCAAGGACCGCGGCCAGATCTTCCGCGTCGAAGTGGATTCGATCGAGCACATCGAGGCCGCGGGGGATTACATGATCATCTCCACCGGCGACAATTCGCTGGTGCTGCGCGAGACGATGAAGGACCTTGAGCGCCGCCTGGACCCGAGGAAGTTCCAGCGCGTGCATCGCTCGACGATCGTCAATCTCGACCTCGTCCGCCAGGTGCGCCCGCACACCAACGGCGAATGCTTCCTGGTGCTGGAAAGCGGTTCGGAGGTGAAGGTCTCGCGCTCCTATCGGGACGTGGTGGCGCGCTTCGTGCATTGATATGGGGGGCGCATCCGCGCCCCCGTCCTCGCCAGACGCGCGGCAAAGCCCCGCCCGCTGCGGGCGCACGGTCGTGCTTGCGGACCCTGCGGGTCCGATTATGGTGCCAGCCATGACCGCCTTCACCCTCCCCGGCTTCGACTTGCCCAAATTCATCCGCGAAACGCTGGCGGAAGATCTCGGCGAAGGCCTGCCCGGCGGCGGGCGCGATGTCACCAGCGAGAGCGTGATCCCCGCCGATGCGCGGTTTTCGGGCGTGATGGACAGCCGCGATGCCATCGTCGTCGCGGGCCTGCCGCTGGCCGAGGCCTTCTTCCGGCATTGCGATCCCGACTGCACCATCGTGGCCCTGGTGCGCGACGGCGACAAGGTCGCCGCCGGCACCGATCTGATGCGCATCGAGGGCAAGGCGCGGGCACTGCTGACGGCGGAGCGCAGCGCGCTCAACATCGTCCAGCACCTCTCCGGCATCGCCACGCTGACGCAGGCCTATGTCACCGCGATGCGCGGCCCCGGGGGCAATCCGGCCTGCACCCTGCTCGACACGCGCAAGACCATTCCGGGCCTGCGCTTCCTCGAAAAATACGCCACCCGCATGGGCGGGGCGCAGAACCATCGTATGGGACTGTGGGACGCCGCGATGATCAAGGACAACCACGTCGCGGTGGCAGGCTCCGTCGGCGAGGCGGTGCGGCGCGCGCGGGAAGCCGGGGTTACGCGGATCATCTGCGAGGTCGATCGGCTAGACCAGATCGAACCCGCGCTGGCCGCAGGCGCGCACCATCTGCTGCTCGACAATATGGACCCGCCAACGCTGGCCGAAGCCGTGGCGCTCGTCGCCGGCCGGGTGCCGACCGAGGCGAGCGGGGGCGTGAACCTCGATACCATCGCCGCCAAGGCGGCATCGGGCGTCGACTACATCTCGGTCGGGCGCCTCACCCAGAGCGCCCCCGCGGCGGATATCGGGCTGGATTTCACGCCGGTATGAAGCTCATCCGCGGCCCGCGTCCGCTGGCGATCCGGGTGTTTGCCGCAGCCTTTCTGGCCGCCGCGCTGCTGCGCCTGCTTGGCGGGTTGGCCGATCTCGAGCGGACCGCCGTGTCCTTCGCGCTCAAGGCGCCGTGGTTCGCGTGGGACCGCGACTGGACCATCATCGCGCTGTCGGCCGAGTTCACCATAGCCCTGATCCCGATCACCTGGATCTACCTTTTCGCCGCGCCCTTTGCGCGCTGGCTGGTGCTTGGCTTCGGGATGCTGCGGCTGTGGTATCTCGATCCCGCCGCGCTCGCCGGTCCGGTGCTGGTGGTGATCGCGATGGGGAGCCTGCTGACCCCGGCTGCGGCCCAGTGGTTCGCGCGCAAGGGAGAGAGCGATACTGCGGTGTTCGAGTAGCCTCCTCGCCGCGCTGGCGCTGCTCGCCTGGCCCGCCGCCGTTCACGCGCAGGCCTACCAGTGCCGTGCGCCGCAGGTGCGCGCCGTGCCCGCGATCAAGCCCGACGGGCCGCGCCGCTCGCTGCCGGTGACGGGCTACACCCTGGCGCTGAGCTGGAGCCCCGAGTTCTGCAAGCCCCGCGCCGGCCAGCGCAGCCATGCCGTCCAGTGTTCGGGCGCCAACGGCAGCTTCGGCCTCGTCGTCCACGGCCTATGGCCCGAGAGCGGGCAAAGCTGGCCGCAGTGGTGCGTGGCCGAAAGAGCACTCACCCCGGCGGACATCCGCGGAGCGATGTGCATGATGCCGTCCGAACGCCTGATCGCGCGCCAATGGGCCAAGCACGGCAGCTGCATGGTGAGCAACCCTGCCGCCTATCTCAGGATCACCCGCATCCTGTGGGAGAGCCTGCGCATCCCCGATTACGACCGCATCAGCCGCGAGGACAGCCTCACCGCCGGCCGCATCCGCGCCGCCTTCGCCGATGCCAATCCGGGGATTCCCGAAAGCGCCATCGCGGTGAAGCTGAATGCCCGCGGCTGGCTGGAAGAGATCCGCCTGTGCTACGCCAAGAGCTTCCGCCCAACCCGCTGCACCGCCCCGCGGCGCGGTGCCGGAGACGCGGCTCCGGCGAAAATCTGGCGCGGCTTGTAAACGACGCGCGGCGCAATATCTGGGGTACGGACGCGAATAGTGTCTGCAAGCCCGACGGAGCAGTGCATGACCCCGATGCTCGACCACCTTACCATCCTCTCGCGCTCTCCCGATGCGGCGGCTGCCTTCTACGGTTTCCTGCTGCCGCGCCTCGGCTTCACGCAGAAGAAGCCGCATATCTGGGCGAACGCGGCGGGGCTGCACATCCAGTTCGGCAAGGCCAAGGAGGGGACGGGCGAATACGGCCGCTATGCGCCGGGGCTCAACCATTTCGGCTTCGCCGCACCTAGTCCCGAAACAGTGCAGGCGCTCGCAGCCGAATTGGCCGAGGCCGGGATCGAGGCGCGGCTTCAGACCTTCGCGCCCGGGATCACGGCGCTGTTCATACCCGATCCTGATGGCCTGAGAATCGAGTATACCTATTATCCGCCGGGCGTGCCGCCGGTCGATTGAAAGGCACGGGCCACCAGCCACACGCGGATCGCGCTGGCAAGGCCGGGCGGGGTCGGCGACTTGATCCGTTCGGCATCGATCCGCGCCACCAGCGCCGCCACCGCCACGCCTTCCCTCGCGGCGGCCTCGCGCAGCATCTCCCAGAACAGCGGTTCGAGGCTGATCGAGGTCTTGTGCCCGGCAATCGACAGGCTGCGTTTGACCGGCGGGTGATAGGGGTTGGTCATGGCGGCACGATAAGCGCAGCGACCCGTGCAGGGATACGAAAAATTCGGGGTGGAGCCCGCGTTGCCCGCTGCCTAGAACCGGGTGCATGAGCGCCGGCCCCGACAAGCTGACCGACAGGGAAAAGCAGACCCTGCGGCTGATCCTGCGCGGGCATGACGCCAAATCGGCTGCGCGCGAGCTCGGGCTGTCGGTCCACACGGTCAACGAACGCCTGCGCGAGGCGCGGCGCAAGCTCGGCGTGACCAGCAGCCGCGAGGCGGCGCGGCGGCTGCTGGCGCAGGAAGGCGACACCCCCGAAACGTTCGGGGACAAGGATTTGGGGGATGCGGCCGAGCAGGCAGAGGCGGCAGAGATGACGGCATCCGCCAACCGGCGGTGGGCAGGGCGCGGCCTTGCTCTCACAATTGCCGGAGTATTTGCCATGTCACTGATCCTTGCCGCCCTGTTTTTGCCCACCTCACCGCTATCCATGATTGTCCCCGCCGCGCCGGTATCTCCGGTTCTGGCTGTCGCAACCGCTGAGACGGACGCCGCAGCCGCCGCGCGCGCGGCCGAGGATTTCCTCATACTCGTCGACGAAGGCCGCTGGGCAGACAGCTATGCCGCAACCGGCAAGCAGTTCCGCCGCCTCAATACCCTCGAACGCTGGAGCGAGGTGTCGCAGCGCCTCCGCCCGCCGCCCGGCGAGTTGCTCACCCGCGATATCGTCGGCAACGAATTCGTCCCCGCCCCGCCGGAGGGCTACCGGCTGGTCAAGTTCCGCTCGGCCTATTCCAATGGCGCCCAGCAGACGGAAAGCCTCTCGCTGGCGTGGGAAGACGGTGCGTGGAAGGTGGTGGGGATCACCTTTGATTGAACGCGAGAGGGGCGACGACGGAAATGCCGCCGGGTTACGTCAGACGGGTTCGGCGGACTGCGCCGGCGGCCAGCGTGGCAGGCCGCTTGCCTGCGCTAGTACATATGCTGGCCGCCGTTGATGCTCATGGTCGAGCCGGTCATGAAGCCGCCGCGCTCGCTGGTGAGGAAGGCCACCCCGCGGGCGATCTCCTCGGCCTGGCCGAGGCGGCCGACCGGGATCTTGGCGATGATCTTCTCGAGCACCGGTGCGGGCACCGCGGCGACCATGTCGGTGTCGATATAGCCCGGCGCGATCGCGTTGACCGTCACCCCGAACTTCGCGCCTTCCTGTGCCAGCGCCTTGGTGAAGCCGTGGATGCCGCTCTTGGCCGCGGCATAGTTGACCTGGCCATATTGCCCCGCCTGCCCGTTGATCGAACCGATGTTGACGATCCGCCCCCAGCCGCGCTCGCGCATCCCGGGGAAGGTCGCCTTGGCCATGTTGAAGCACCCGCCGAGGTTGATGCGGATCACCTCGTTCCAGTCCTCGAAGCTCATCTTGTGGAGCGTGCCGTCGCGGGTGATCCCGGCGTTGTTGACGACGATGTCGATCGGCCCGTGCTCGGCCTCGACCCGGGCGCAGCCCTCGAGCGTCGCTTCGTGATCGCCCACGTCCCAGCGATAGGCCGGGATTCCGGTCGCGGCGGTGAAGACCCGGGCCTTTTCGTCGTTGCCGGCGTAATTGGCGATGACCGTGTGACCCTGGCGCTGGAGCCGTTTGCAGATCGCCTCCCCGATTCCGCGCGTTCCTCCGGTGACGATGGCGACCCGGCCCATGGCATTCTCTCCCCAATTTGATTGCTTATGGCCGCAACCTAGCCGTGCCGTAAGGTCAGGGGAAGCGGGGAATAGCTATGCGGGGATGGGGTCTGCATCGCCGCGGGTGCGCCACGCGGCGGCCGGCGGATCAGAACTTGATCTGGGTGCCGACGTAGACGGCCTGGCTGTCCTGCACCGAGTTGGTGAGCGGATCGAGCCGCTCGCGTTCCTGCGAGTAGCGCACGCCGGCGGTCACGTTGAGATTGGGCGAGAGGCGGAAGCTGCCACCCACGCCCACGGTCTGCGCGCCGATCGAATCGAGCGTGTTGGGCGAACGCCCGGCGATCTCGCGATCTTCGAGCTCGATCCGCGGCTGCAGACGCGAGGGCTTGTCCTCGGCCTTCGGGCGCGAAGGTTCGAACTGGGCGAGATCGGGCAACGCCATGCGGCGGACTTCGGCCGGCAGCTCGACCTTGCGGGCGAAGCTCTTGTAACCGCGCGCGGTCCCGAGCTGGAAGCGGATCGCTTCGGGGCCGGTCAGTCCGACGCCGCGGCCCGGCACGGCCTCGATCGCCTTGCGCACCGTGATGGCGCGGGCTTCCTGGCCATCGATGCGGACCGCCACCGTTACCGTGCGATCCCCCGCCGCCGGAGCAGCGCCTGCGGGGGTGAAGCGGATGCCATGCGCGCGGGCCTTGTCGGCGACGCGGGCGGCGAGTTCGGGATCGACCGAAGCCGGGGTGAAGACATTGAGGCCCATCGCCTCGAACGAGCTGGCAGGCGACGGGGCGCTCTGCCCCGCCAGCGCCAGACCGGCGCTCGGCAAGCCCAGCGCCAGCGCGCCGCACAACGCCAGCGGCAGCAGCCTGCGCTGCGCTTTCGCTGAGCTGTTCGGCACCTGTGCCATGACCCTGTCCGTTTCCTCGTCAGTTCCTGTCAAGCGACTGCCTGACCACACGCGACCTTAACCCACCCTGAGTCGCAAGGGGAAGCCACTGATGTGATAGGCTTGCCGTATCGGGTTGCAATGATCTTGCCGCAGCGGCAATCGGATTCCTACGTAACCTGTGGCATCAGGCACACAGAATCCGGGCCAAGCCCTTGCCCTTGGCCGGTTCAGCGCGGGTAAAGCCGGCCTGCCCGAGCGTGCCTGAGCCCCTCGCAGCGACCGCAAGGCACACTCGGGCTGGGCGCAATCCGCGCATCGGCGCTTGCCGCGCTAGGCTTGCGGGCTATAGAGCGGGAGCAAGACAGATGATGAGGACTTTCCGGCAGTGACACGCGCCATCTCCGATTTTTTCCGCCCGGCCCCGTTTTCCGCAAGGGGCACCCGGGTCGTGTCCGCCGCGCTGATGGGCGGGGCGATGCTCGCGCTCGCGGCCTGCGGGGGGAGCGAACGTCCGCGCACCGAGCTGCAGGCGGCCCAGCTCAACACCATCGGGGTCAACGCCTATCTGTGGCGCGCGGCGCTCGAGACGGTGAGCTTCGCCCCGCTGCTCCAGGCCGACAGCAACGGCGGCGTGATCGTGACCGACTGGTACGCCAACCCCTCCAACCCCAATGAGCGGGTCAAGCTGACGGTGACGATCCTCGATCAGGATCTGCGCGCCGATGCGCTGCGGGTGGCCGCGAGCCGCCAGGTCAACGAGGCGGGCAACTGGGTCGAGGCCCCGGTGCAGGCGGCGACGGTGCAGAAGCTCGAGGACATCATCCTCACCAAGGCGCGTGACTTGCGCCGCCAGGCCCTCGCTTCGTAGAGTTTCCGCTCCACACGGATAGGATTTCATGACTGAAACCCGTTTCGATCCGTCCACGGCTGACGGGCGCTGGCAGCGTGCCTGGGCCGAGGCCGGCACCTTCACTGCCGATTCGGACAGCGCCAAGCCCAAGAGCTACATCCTCGAGATGTTCCCCTATCCTTCGGGGCGCATCCACATGGGCCATGTGCGCAACTACACCATGGGCGACGTGCTGGCGCGCTACCAGAAGATGCGCGGGTTCGAGGTGCTGCACCCGATGGGCTGGGACGCCTTCGGGATGCCGGCCGAGAATGCCGCGATGGAAAAGGGCGTGCACCCGGGCGGCTGGACCCGTCAGAACATCGCGCAAATGAAGGCGCAGTTGCAGCGCATCGGCTTCGCGCTCGACTGGACGCGCGAATTCGCCACCTGCGATCCCGAATATTACGGCCACGAACAGGCGCTGTTCCTCGATCTCTATGAGGCGGGGCTGGTCTATCGCAAGGAATCGACCGTCAACTGGGACCCGGTCGACATGACGGTTCTGGCGAACGAGCAGGTGATCGACGGCAAGGGCTGGCGCTCGGGCGCGGAGGTCGAGAAGCGCAAGCTCAACCAGTGGTTCCTCAAGATCACCGACTTTGCCGATGATCTGCTGGAAGGGCTGGGCAGCCTCGAAGACTGGCCCGAAAAGGTGCGGCTGATGCAGGAGAACTGGATCGGCAAGTCCTCCGGTCTAGAGTTCTCGTTCGATCTCAGCGACGGCGGCAAGCTCCCCGTCTACACCACCCGCCCCGACACGATCTTCGGCGCGAGCTTCTGCGCCATTGCCGCCGATCACCCGATTGCTCAAGCGCTGGCGGACGACCCGGAAGTCGCCGCCTTCATCGAGGCGTGCAAGCGCGGCGGCACCAAGGCGGCGGAAGTCGAAACGGCGGAAAAGCTGGGCTATCGCACCGGCATCACCGCGCGCCACCCCTTCACCGGTGAGCCGCTGCCGCTCTTCATCGCCAATTTCGTGCTGATGGAATATGGCACCGGCGCGGTGATGGGCGTGCCCGGACATGACCAGCGCGACTTCGAATTCGCCACCAAATACGGGTTGCCGATCCTGCGCGTGGTCGCCAGCGACCCAGCCTGCGCCGACGATCCCTTCAAGGGCGAGGCGGAGGCAGGGGACGGGGTGATCGTCAATTCCGATTTCCTCAACGGCATGAGCGTCGAGGCCGCCAAGCAGGCAGTCATCGACCGCGCCGAAAGCGAAGGCTGGGGCACGGGAACCACCGTGTGGCGCCTGCGCGACTGGGGCGTCTCGCGCCAGCGTTACTGGGGCACGCCGATCCCCTTCATCCACTGCGATGCCTGTGGCGTGGTGCCGGTGCCCAAGGACCAGCTCCCCGTTACCCTGCCCGAGGATGTGACCT
>Ga0073934_10006433_pt1 | contig 17149 bp, 12 predicted proteins | sample LarsenN4metaG_FD_76834 | JGI IMG/M metagenome (GOLD analysis project Ga0073934, IMG submission 76834) | Hot spring sediment bacterial and archeal communities from British Columbia, Canada, to study Microbial Dark Matter (Phase II) - Larsen... ... | reverse complement strand
TAAGTCCTGCGCCTGGGGAGTACGGTCGCAAGGCTGAAACTCAAAGGAATTGACGGGGGCCCGCACAAGCGGTGGAACATGTGGTTCAATTCGACGCAACGCGAAGAACCTTACCTGGGCTTGAACCGCACCGGACCAGCCGTGGAAACATGGCCTTCCCGCAAGGGACTGGTGCAGAGGTGCTGCATGGCTGTCGTCAGCTCGTGCCGTGAGGTGTTGGGTTAAGTCCCGCAACGAGCGCAACCCTTGTCCTTAGTTACCACCCGCAAGGGGGAACTCTAAGGAGACTGCTCCGGATAACGGAGAGGAAGGTGGGGATGACGTCAAGTCAGCATGGCCTTTATGTCCAGGGCTACACACGTGTTACAATGCGCGCTACAACGCGTCGCGAACCCGCGAGGGGGAGCTAATCGCCAAAAAGCGCGCTCAGTTCGGATTGCAGTCTGCAACTCGACTGCATGAAGCCGGAATCGCTAGTAATGGCGCATCAGCACGGCGCCGTGAATACGTTCCCGGGCCTTGTACACACCGCCCGTCACATCACGAAAGCGGACTGTACTAGAAGTCGCCGCGCCAACCCCGACTTTGTCGGGGAGGCAGGCGCCCAAGGTATGGTCCGTGATTGGGGTGAAGTCGTAACAAGGTAGCCGTAGGAGAACCTGCGGCTGGATCACCTCCTTTCTAAAAGCAGCGGTAGCCCAGCCTGTTCTGGTGTGCAGGCAAGGGCTGCCCACCGGTTCTCACGGACCGGCCAGCTCGGCTCCTCGGCTGGACGGGTTCTGAGACGTATCACCGATTGTCAAGGAGCATCATCGTTGGCCCGCGCTCAGTGCGGGCTCTCTTTTTTTGGGCGCCCTTGCGCCGCCGGTCACCGAGGAGTCCCCCCTGCAGCTCTTGGCCACCACGTTCCCCCGAAAACCCGCCGCCCCACAGAACCGGGGTTTTGCTTTGGGTAGTTTTCGCGGAGTGTCTCTGGTAGCATGATGCGGTCATTCTCATCCCGCAGTTTTCCCCAGGAGAGACGATGGCACAGCGATGTGAAATCTGCGGCAAGGGCCCGCGCTACGGAAACAGAATCAGCCACGCGCACAATGTGCGGTCACGACGCTGGAACGTAAACCTGCGGCGCGTGAAAGTGCTGGTGGACGGGGTACGCAAGCACGTCCGCGTGTGCACCGCCTGCCTGCGCGCGGGCCGCGTGAAGAAAGCTGCGTAGTGCGTTTCCGGCGCATTCCCTCCCAGGAAGGAGCTGCCGTGTTCCGATCCGTACCGGCAACACTCACCGTGGCTGCACTGCTCGTGGCCGGAGCCGCCTGCAGAAAGCAAGCTCCGCCCGGACCTAACGTCTGGGCTGTCGTGAACGGTAAGCAGATCCTGCGCGACGAGGTAGAGAAACATTATCGCCGGCAGCTCGTGGAAGACCGCAGCGAGCCTTCCCACGAGGAGGCCCTCACCCTCAAGCTCAGCATCCTCGAACAACTGATCAACAACGAAATCCTGCTGGAGCGCGCCAAGAAACTCGGCGTGGAAGCCACCGACGGCGAGGTTGAAGACAAATTCACCGAGATGAAGAGCCCCTTCACCGAGGAAGAGTTTCAGCAGCAATTGAAGCAGCGCGAAATGACGGTGGACGACCTCAAGGGCGAGCTGCGTCGGGAACTCTCCATGCAGAAGGTCTTGAACCGCGAAGTCGCGGCCAAAGTGACCATCACCGACCAGGAAATCACCGACTACTACAACCAAAACCGCGCGCAGTTCAACGTGGTCGAGCCGCTCCACCGCATCGCCCAGATTGTCGTGACGCCGCGGCAGGAACCCTTGCTGAGGAATCGCATGGGCGACGACGCCAGGACCGATGCCGAGGCTCGCAAGAAAATCCAGAGCCTGCTCGAGCGTCTGCAGAGCAGTGCAGACTTCGCCCAACTGGCGATGGATTACTCTGAGGATCCGAGCAGCGCCCCGAACGGCGGTGACCTGGGCTATCTCCCCGAGTCGGCGCTCAACCAGTCAGACCCGCAGACCAAGCGCATTGTTCTCGGCCTGCGGCCCGGCGCAACCAGCGGCATTATCGTGGCGGGCGGAGCCTATCGCATCCTGAAGCTGCTGGCCCGCGAAGCTCCCGGACAGCGGGAGTTAGACGCCGTCCGGCAGACCATCCGCGATACGCTGCGCAACCGCAAGGAGCAACTGCTCCGGGCCGCCTTCATCACCGTGGCGCGCAATGAGGCCCAGGTGGCCAACTATCTCGCCCGCCAGGTCCTCGAATCCGCGGGCAAACTGCCCCAGCCGCTGGCCAAGCCCGCGGGCCAGGCTGACCGGCCTGTCGTTCCGGCCAAGCAATAACAGTAGAAACGAGGCGCGACGCTGCCACGTCGTCGGGGTATGAGAGCGCCACCTTTCTGGGCCAAGTCTGACTCCGAAAGCGTCACATCAGTCGTGCCCCCGGAAGCGCCTTGGGGGAACGGGCCGGCCAGATAGATGCCAGCCAGTCTGGCAGGCAAGATTGTTGGGCGCCAGCAGCTCCTGAGCAACTTCGCCGCAAGGGAAGGACCGGTGGCGCGCTTGCCGACGGCGCCAAGCGGCGTGTAGCCGGCGTTGCTCGCGAGGTGCTGCGTGCCGGGCGGGAAGTGCAGCTCCTTCTGTCTCGCCGTGAGCCCGAGGACATCGCTCAGGGAGACTCGCGCAAACCCGTTCCTTGCTCGCTGCAAGCAGAGCAAGCGATCCAGGGGCCAAGCCGGAGTTGTCGCTCTCTGTTTCCCGTCTCACGCCACCACCACAAGCACGTCACCCGCGTTGACGGCCTGGCCTTCGACAACAGCTAGGCGCTCGACCTTGCCGCCCTTCGGCGAGCGCACAGCGTTCTGCATCTTCATGGCTTCGACCACCACCAACTCCTGGTTAGCGAGAACGTGCTCGCCGGTTTTCACCAGCACGCGCACTACTTTACCGGGCATCGGCGCGGTCACCTGCTGGCGACCGGCGATCTCGAACACGCCGCCCCGCCGGCCCCGCCACTGCCGGGGATCAACAACCTGCACGGAGAACTCCCGGCCGCCGGCACAGATGTGCAGGCCCCCATCACCGGGCTGCACGCGCACCTCGAAAGATTGTCCTTCTACAAGGATGGAATAGACGCCCGGGCCAAGCTCCACTACATCGGCCGCCAGCGGCCGGCCGTCCACGGTGGCCAGCCAGCGGGTGCCTTCGTGGCGGATGTCCACGGCGCGAGTGCGGTCGCCGATGCGGACTTCGAGCTTCATGGTGCGGTGTGGCGGGTTTGGTCGAGCGCGGCGCGCAACCCGCGCGCAAGCTGCTCGATGCTGCCGCGTCCCCAAAAGTGCAGGAAGAACAGGCGCGGCTGCTCGTCGAGCATGTGGTTGTGGAGCGCGGTGACTTCCAGGCCGTACTGGCGCAGCGCACGGATTACGGCCTGGACTTCGCCAGCCAGGAGCACGAAGTCGCCCGTCGTGACAGCCCCGCTGCCCTCGGTCTGGAAGTTGATCACGGTGGCCACACCCATTCGCGGACTCAGCGTTGCCCCGCCACGGGTGATGCGCTCGGCGCGGGGAATGCTGAAGGCAAGGACGCCACCGCGCGCCACGCCGCGGTAACCCAGAATCCGCCCCAGCCGCTCTGCGTCCAGGGTTGGTTCTTCGCCGGCGCGCGGCCGGGGCGTGGCCAGCGGCGTGCCGGTGAGCACCAGAACTTCGCGGAGCACCGTCGCCAAGCGGCGGGCATCGCCGTGGCCATGAAAGTGAAGGTACGTCACGCGCGGCGCCTCGCCCGTCAGGTGATTATGGATAGCGGTGATTTCGATGCCCACTTCCGCTAGTTTGGAAACTACGGGCGACACTTCCGGCGTCTGCAACACCAGATCGCCCATCACCATCGTGCCGCCACCCGCCCTCTGAAACGCGCACCAGGAGGTCAGGGCCAGAGCGGGGCGGATGTTCGCCCCCGCCACGCGGATGCGCAGGTCGCTGCGCGGGAAAGTCACACGGTACACCCCATCTTGTTCTTCTCCGGAGCGACCCAGTGCTTCAGCCACGGGCTTCCAGGGATCCTCAGCCTGCGACGCGGCCGCTCGGGAGCCAAGGAAAAGGAATAGGAGCAGGCTGAGGCCGGACACGAGAATGGCCCCCTTGCGCCCCATCACGCTTCCACCGGTTGACCTTTCCCCTCGACCACCTCTCACCGCGGCTCGCGGTCGAGGAGTTCACGCCGGCCTTCGAGCTTCCAGCGCGACTCGGGTTTCGCCGCCGCAGGAGTCGCCGCGCCATTCTGTGACGCATGCCAGAGCGCGGCGGCCAGCGCAGCTGCTTCTTCGACCAGCCGGGAATCTGAAGCGGCGGCGACCCGCTCAGCACGCGCCATCAGCCACTGATCAAGCCAGCGCGTGTGTATCTCACCGCGGACGAATTCCGCATCGCGCAGGATTTCGCGGAACAGCCCCACGTTGGTCTTGATGCCCGCCACGTAGTACTCCTCCAGCGCCCGCCGCATCCGCGCCAGCGCTTCGCCGCGGTCATTGCCGAAGGCAATCAGCTTGCCCAGCAACGGGTCGTATTCGGTCGGAACGTTCCACCCGGGATAGACGCCGTCGTCCAGCCGGACGCCCGGCCCGGCCGGGATGCGTCGGGCAGTGATCCGGCCGGGCGAAGGAAAGAAGTTGTTATCTGGATCTTCAGCGTAGATGCGGCATTCGATAGCGTGGCCGCGCAGCACAATCTGTTCCTGCGCAAGCCACAGCGGCTCGCCAGCGGCAATGCGGATCTGCAGCTTCACTAGGTCGAGCCCGGTGGTCATCTCCGTCACCGGGTGCTCCACCTGCAGGCGCGTGTTCACTTCGAGAAAGTAGAAATGGCGCTGCGCATCCACCAGAAACTCGACGGTGCCGGCATTCGTGTAGCCGCCGGCCTGGGCCAGGCGCACGGCCGCCTCGCCCATCTTCCTGCGCAGCGGCTCATCCACCGCGGGTGACGGCGCTTCCTCGATGACCTTCTGGTGGCGCCGCTGCACGGAGCATTCGCGCTCGCCGAGATACACCACACGGCCGTAATGGTCACCAAGTACCTGAATTTCGATGTGCCGCGGGCGCTCAAGATACTTCTCAAGGTACAGCCGCGGATCGCCAAACGCGTTTTGGGCTTCCGACGCTGCGTCGCGCCACGCCGAGGGCAGTGCCTCTTCGCTCTCCACCAGGCGCATGCCTTTCCCCCCGCCCCCCGCGACGGCCTTGAGCAGCACCGGGTAGCCCAAGGCACGCGCCAGGTCCCGCGCTTGCGCGACTCGCTCGAGCGGCTCCACCGCGCCGGGCACTGTGGGCACACGGGCCGATTGAGCCAGCCGGCGAGCGTCGGTTTTCGATCCGAGTTTCTGCATCGCCTCGGCGCTCGGACCGATGAAAGTGATGCCAGCGCTCGCGCAGGCCCGCGGGAGCTCCGGGTTTTCAGCCAGGAACCCGTAACCGGGGTGCAGTGCGTCGCAGCGGGCCCGCCGCGCCACGTCCATGAGCTTGTCGATCCGCAAGTAGCTCTCGCCCGAAGGTGCCGGCCCGATGGGGTAGGCCTCGTCGGCCAGTCGAACGTGCAGCGACGCCCGGTCTGCTTCGCTGAACACCGCGACGCCCATGATGTCGAGTTCGCGGCACGCGCGCAGGACGCGGATAGCGATTTCCCCGCGATTAGCGATCAGGACCCTACGGAACACCGCTGCCCCTGCACACTGCAAACGCGCATTCTAGCACGCGGCTTGATTCGCCTGCGGCCGGTCGCGGGGTTCTGTCCCAATTCCTGTAGAAAAGTAAAAGGCGTATTCTGCTGAGAAGCGGTGGAAAGAGAAAGCCCGCAGCCTGATTGACACCGGGCGGGGGCTTTTCTAACATGCCGGAAGCGTCTTGAAGAGCGCTGGGCTCTGCTTTCCTTGGGCCGGAGGGGAGGTCGTCAATGAAACGTTTCTGGGTGATCTGTCTGGTGATGGCGCTGGCGGCTCCGGTGCTGGCGCAGGATCCCGCACAACCGGCGCGCAAGAAGCGCGTGGCCATCCTGGACTTCGACTACGGCACGGTGAGCGGCGCGGTGCAGGCTTTGTTCGGCACGAATGTGGACGTAGGCAAGGGCATCGCCGACCTGATTGTCAAGCACTTGGTGAAGGACGGCACCTACACCGTGGTCGAGCGCAAGATGCTGGACAAGATTCTGGCCGAACAGAATTTCTCCAACTCCGACCGAGCGAATCCCGCCACGGCGGCGCAGATCGGCAAACTACTGGGCGTGGACGCCATCATCGTCGGCTCGATCACGCAGTTCGGCAGCGAAACGAAAGAGACGAAGATCGGCGGCGGCGGTGGCGGCTGGGGCGGCTTCGGGCTGGGCGGCTTCGGCAAGAAGAAGACCAAAGCCATTGTTACTGTGGACGCGCGCGTCGTGGACATTGATACTGGGGAAATCTTGGCTGTGGCCGACGGCAAGGGTGAATCGAAGCGCGAAGGCACCTCGCTCCTCGGCGGCGGCGGCGGTTGGGGCGGCTTCGGCGTTGGCGGCGTGGACTTTTCCAGCAGCAATTTCGAGGAAACCATCCTGGGCGAAGCAGTGAAAGCTTCGGTCGAGCAGTTGAGCACAGGGCTGATCGGCGCCAACGCGAAACTGCGTGCGCGCACCGTGGTGGTCGAAGGGTTGGTGGCCCACGTGGCTGGTGACCAAGTGATCCTGAACGTGGGCACCAAGGCCGGCCTGAAAGTGGGCGACCAGCTTTCCGTCGAGCGCGTCACCAACGAAATCAAGGACCCGGCCTCCGGCAAAGTAATACGTCGGATGACCAGCAAGCTGGGCGTCGTACAGGTGATTGAAGCCGACGACGTTTCCGCGGTGGCTAAGATCGTCTCCGGCAGCGGCTTCCAGGTCGGAGACATGGTCAAAACCGTCACGCAGTAGGCGAACCGGCGTCTCTTGCATGGGTGTACGGCTTGCGAGGGGCGCTGTCTGGTGCGCCCATGCGCGTCCCTGCGAGCGCCCTTTCCCTTTAAGCGAGAACAGACACAGCGGCACTAGCCCAAGCCGGTGAGTTTCCCCAGGCCGCGGAACTTGCGGTGGGCCCGCGCGGCGCCGTACTGGCGGATCATCCTGCGCATCTCCATGTACTGGCGGAGGACCTGGTTGACTTCCTGCACCGATGTGCCTGAGCCGCGGGCTATGCGCTTGCGGCGCTTGCCGTCAATGAGGGAGTGATCGTTGCGCTCCTCGGCGGTCATCGAGTTGATGATGGCCTCCACGCGCTTCAGGCGCGATTCATCCACCTGCGCGTCTCGCGGAAGCTGCGCAAAGGGTCCAACCTTGGGCAGCATGCCGACCAACTGCTCGAGCGGGCCCATCTTGCGGAGTTGCCGGAGCTGATCGCGAAAGTCTTCCAGGGTGAACTCTTCGCGCCGCAGCTTGCCTTCAAGTTCCGCGGCTTTGCGCTGGTCCACGGCCTGCTCGGCTTTTTCAATCAGCGTAAGCACGTCGCCCATGCCCAGAATGCGGCTGACGATACGGTCCGGGTAGAACGGCTCGATCGCGTCGTATTTTTCCCCCACGCCGATGAATTTGATCGGCGCGCCGGTAACCTTGCCGATGGAAAGAGCCGCGCCGCCGCGGGCGTCGCCGTCGAGCTTGGTCAGGATCACTCCGGTCAGTCCCAGCCGGCGGTGGAACTCGCTGGCGGAGCGCACCGCGTCCTGGCCGATCATGGCATCGGCGATGAACAGGATTTCCGCCGGCGCCAGCTCGCGCTTCAAGCCGGCCAGCTCGACCATCAACTCGTCGTCAATGTGCAACCTTCCGGCCGTGTCCACGAGGATCACGTCGTGGGCGGAAAGCTTCGCTTCGCGCACAGCGCCCTTGGCGATCTCCATCGGCCGGGCCAGCCCCTCGCCCCGGAAGCAAGGCAGGCCGACGGCCCTGGCCACCTGGGTGAGCTGTTCGCGCGCGGCCGGGCGATACACGTCGGTGGAGACCAGGATGGGCCGATGGCCGTTCTGGTTCAGCCACTTCGCCAGCTTGCCCGCAGTGGTCGTCTTGCCCGAGCCTTGCAGGCCGACGAGCAGCCACACGGAGGGCGGCCGCGAGGCGAACTGCGGTTTGGCCTGCTTGCCGAGCAGCTCGGCAATCTCATCGCGGACAATCTTGAGCACCTGCTGGTCGGGGGAAAGCTGGAGCATCACTTCCTGGCCGATGGCCTTGGTGCGGATGCGGGCGATGAGTTCATCCACCACGCCCACGTTCACGTCGCCATCCAGCATGGCGTCGCGGATCTCCGCCAGAGCCGAGTTGATGTGCTCTTCGGTGAGCTTGCCCTGGCCGCGCAGGTTCTTGAACACCCGCTGCAGCCGTTCGGTCAGGTTCTCAAACATGGTTCTACTTGGCGATGCCGAGCTGCGTGAGGATGAAAGTGTAGTCGAAGGCCAGTTCGCGCAGGGCATCGTAACGGCCGCTGGCGCCCCCATGGCCAGCGGCCATATTGATCTTGAACAGCAGTGGGTTGTTGTCGGTCTTGAGTGCACGTAGTTTGGCCACGTACTTGGCCGGCTCCCAGTACATCACCTGGCTGTCGTTCAGCGAGGTGCGCACAAGCATCGCCGGATAAGCTTTGGCCGCCAGGTTCGTGTAAGGACAGTAGGATTTCATGTACTCGTAGTCTTCTTTGTTGCGCGGGTCACCCCATTCCTCCCATTCCTGTGCGGTGAGCGGCAGCGAGGCGTCCATCATCGTGTTGATGACGTCCACGAACGGCACCAGCGACACGACCGCTTTGAACAGGTCGGGGCGCATATTGGTCACCGCACCCATCAGCAGTCCGCCGGCGCTTCCGCCCTGGATTACCAGGCGGTCTTGGGCCGTGTACTTCTGAGCGATCAGGTGTTCCGCGCAGGCGATGAAGTCGGTGAAGGTGTTCCTCTTCTGCCTCATGCGCCCCTGGTCGTGCCAGGCTTTGCCCATTTCGCCCCCGCCGCGAATGTGCGCCAGGGCTACAATCATCCCCCGGTCAAGCAGGCTCAGGCGGTTGGAGCTGAACGTCGGCGAGCTAGGGGCACCGTAGGAGCCATAGGCGGTAAGCAGCATCGGTGGCGGGCGCTGGACACCCTTCCGATAGACCAAGGAAATCGGGATCTTCGTGCCGTCGCTGGCTGTCGCGAAGATGCGCTCGGATTGGTACCGCTTGGGGTCGTAGCCGCCAAGCACTTCGGTCTGCTTGAGCAGCTTGCTCTGGCGCGTGGTCATGTCGTACTCGAACACAGAATTGGGCGTGACCATGGACTGATAACTGTAGCGGTACTTCGTGGTGTCGAATTCCGGGTTGGCGAAAGGAAACGCGGAGTAAGCCGGCTCGGGGAAGGCAATGCGGTGCGACTGGTTCGTGCGCAGGTCGGTCACGCGCAACTGCGGCAAGCCGCCTTCGCGCTCGTACTGCACCATGTAGTGCGCAAAAACGTCCACGCCGGCCAGCATCACCTCGGGCCGGTGCGGGACGATCTCCTTCCAGTTTTCCCGGCGCGGGTCAGCCACCGGCGCGGTCACCAGGCGGAAGTTGCGTCCGCCGGAATTCGTGCGGATGTAGAAGAGGTCGCCGCGATGCTCGACGTCGTACTCGTGGTCTTTCTGGCGCGGCGCAATCAGCTTCCACTGGCCGCCCGGATCGTCAGCCGGAAGGTAGCGCGCTTCGGAAGCTGTCAGGCTGCCGATGCCCAGTACAATGTAGGCCCGGCTGCGCGTGCGGTAAGGGAAGATGCGAAACATCTCGTCTTTTTCTTCATAGACCAGCACATCTTCCGCCGGAGGCTTCCCGAGGGTGTGCCGCCAGAGCCGGTACGGGCGCTTGGCGTGGTCTTCAGTGGAATAAAACAGCGTGCGGTTGTCCGCTGCCCAGACCGCACTGACCACTTTTTCGATCTTGTCCGCATACACCTCGCCGGTGCGCAGGTCCTTGACCCGCAGGGAGTACTGCCGGAAGCCAGTGTTGTCGGTCGAGTAGGCCAGCAAGTTGCCGTCGTCGCTCACCTGGTAGGCGCCCACGGCCATGAACTTTTCGCCCTTGGCGAGTTCGTTCACGTCCAGCATGATCTGCTCGGGCGCCTCCAGGCTGCCCTTCTTCCGGCAGAAGATCGGGTACTGCTTGCCCTCCTCGGTGCGCGCGTAATACCAGTAGCCGCGGAACAGGTAAGGCACAGAAAGGTCCGTCTGCTTGATGCGCGCGAGCATTTCCTTGTAGAGCGCTTCCTGGAAAGCCTCGGTGGGCTTCATGACCTCGGCGGTGTAGGCGTTTTCTGCTTCCAGATAAGCGATCACTTCGGGATTGGACTTCTCGCGCAGCCAGTAGTAGTCGTCTACGCGCCGGTCGCCGTGATAGACGTCTACCTTGGGCACTTTTTTGGCCACGGGCGGCTTGGGCAGCCCCGTGTTTTCCGAAGCATGGATGGAACTGAGGCTCATGGCTAAAACCAGAACAAGCAGGATTCCTTTCCCCAACGAGCACATCGGGAGGCGCATCGTTCCTCCTTTCCCCATCTCGCACGAGCGAGCCGAGCGCATCAGTCTACCACCGGCCGATTTCATCTTCCTATTTCCTAGACGCCCGTCCGGGGAGCCAAGGCATCACCGCGGCGCCGCGCAGACCCAACTTCCGCTGTTCCCCTTCCAGGACGGCAGGGTGGTGTTACTGCGGAGGCGCATGGGTCTACTCCTTTCAGCTACATTATGGCTCTTTGATTATCTATTTGGAATCCGACGCCTCCCCCTGTCGTGAAGATCTCTTCCCCGTGCGGTGGGCCGGGACCGGACCGGCGAAGTTACTCGTGCGCGGGGTTTCCCGGTCAGAACTTCGGTTTGCCCGGGGCGGCGCCCTTCGTTTGCAAACTTCTGCTCTGCGGAAGGCCGCTTTCCGTCTATGATGGCCCACCCATGAAGGCCACGGAAGCAACGCGCAGCCTGCCGCGGCGCCTCGGCGTGGGCACCGCGACGAGCGTCGTGGTGGCCAACATGATCGGCACGGGCATCTTCACCCTGACCGGGTTCATGCTCGGCCATGTCGAAAGCGGCGGGCTGGTGCTCCTGGCCTGGGTGGCGGGGGGACTCATCGCGCTGGCAGGTGCGCTGAGCTACGCCGAGCTGGCAACCATGATGCCACACGCCGGCGGCGAATACGTCTACCTGCGCGAAGTGTACGGTCCGCTGCCCGCGTTCCTGACCGGTTGGACCAGTTTTTTTGTCGGCTTCGCCGCGCCGATTGCCGCCACCGGCATGGCTTTTGCCGCGTATCTGGGCAAGGCCGGCGTGGTGCCGAACTCGCGGCTCGGAGACAAAGGTATCGCGGTGGCGCTGGTAGTGCTGTTCACGGCGCTGCACTACACTGGCCTGCGCTGGGGCGCGCGCGTCCAAAACCTGCTTACGGCCCTGAAGCTGGTGCTGCTCGGCGGGCTGATCGCAGCCGGATTCTTCGCCGGCTCAGGAAGCTGGGCATTCCTCAACCACGGGAGCTTCTGGAATGCAGGCCGGCCGGGACAGCTTGGCGTGACGCTGCTGCTGGCCATGTTCGCCTATAGCGGCTGGAACGCCGCGGCGTACATCGCCGAAGAAGTGCGCGATCCAGCGCGCACCCTGCCGCGCTCGCTTGCACTCGGCACGGTGGTGGTGATGGCGCTCTACCTGCTCTTTAATCTCCTGCTGTTCTACGCCGTGCCCGCGGAGGGCCTGCGCGGGGTCGTGACCGTCGGCGAATCGGCCGTAAAACGTTTGTTCAGCGAAAGAGCCGCCGCGGGATTTTCCCTGCTGGTGAGCCTGGCGCTGCTCAGCTCGCTGAGCGCCTACGTGCTGATCGGCCCGCGCGTCTACTACGCCATGGCCCGCGACGGCCTCTTCTTTCGCGCTGCCGCGCACGTGCACGACCGCTTTCAGACGCCGGGCTACTCCATCGTGGCGCAGGGGATCTGTGCCGTGGCCCTAGTGCTGAGCGGCACGTTTGAAGACCTGGTGAAATACATCGGCTTTGCCCTCGGGGTCTTTCCCTGGATGACCATTGCGGGTCTGTTTGTGCTGCGCCGTCGCGCCCCGAACTGCGCGCGGCCGTATCGCGTCTGGGGGTATCCGCTGGTACCCTTATTCTACCTGGGCGCATCGGCGTGGATCCTGGTGGTGGCGTTTTACAACAGCCCGCACACCTCGCTGGCCGCGGTGGTCACCGTGCTGGCCGGGATCCCCGTCTACTGGCTGACCGTGGGAAGGAAAGAACAGCGCTCTTAGCGAAGGAGGCCATCGTGTTACGCGCAGGAAACACCCTTAGGGGGATAGCCGGACTTTTCGCCGCGCTGCTTTTGCTGCTGCTAGGCGGCGCGAGCGCACAGACCGAGCCGCTCGATGAAGCGACGATTCGCAGCGAGGTGGAAAAGATCCGCCAGCCGGGGATGATGAATGTGCCCCGGGCCGACGGCGAGTTCCTGCACGACTTCGTGGTCCAGCGCGGCTACAAGCGCGTGCTGGAAATCGGCACCTCGAATGGCTACTCGGCGGTGTGGATGGCCCTGGCGCTGCGCAAGAACGGCGGAAAACTGATCACGCTGGAGATTGATGCCATGCGCGCCAACCTAGCCGCCGAAAACTTCCAGCGCCTGCGCCTCAACGACATCATCGAGCTGCGCCGCGGCGACGCCCTGAAGCTGATCCCGAAAATCCCGGGGCCTTTCGATCTGGTCTTCATTGACGCCTGGAAGCCGGACTATATAAGGTATTTCGAAATGGTCTTCCCGAAGACGCGTTCCAGCGGAGCCATCCTGGCGCACAACGTGCTCTCGCATGACGCTGAGTTGCGCGCCTACGTGGAAATGGTCTCGAACCACCCGCAACTGGAAACGCGGATTGAGCGGCGCAGTTCCGCCGGCATCGCCGTCAGCATCAAGAAGTAGGCCGATCCTCGAGAGCCCCGACCGGGCGCCCCATTCAGCGTGGGGCGTCGTCGTGGACGATCCGCCCGTCAAAGATGGTCAGCGCCACCTGGCAGGTGTGCAGGCGGGCCGGTGGGATGCGGAATGGGTCGCAGGTGAGCACGGCCACGTCTGCCAGCATCCCCGGGGCGAGCATGCCTTTCAGTTTCTCCTCAAAGGAAGCGTACGCGCCGGCGCGCGTGTAGGCAGCCAAGGCGGTGGCCACAGAAACGCGCTGCTGAGCAACCCAGCCGCCTGGAGGTTGGCCCTCGATCGTCTGCCGGTTGACGGCGTTGTGCAGCCCGCGTAGCGGGTGGGCACTGATGGCCGCCGGCCAGTCGCTCGAAAACAGCAGACGCGCTCCGGCGCGCTCGAGCGAGCGCCAAGCAAAGGCGCGCCGCACGCGGTGGGGACCGACCGCGCGGGCCCATACGTCAACGGTGCCCGGGTCAGCATGGATCGGCTCCATCGACGCCAGCACACCCAGGCGCGCGAAGCGCGGGATGTCCGGCGGGGAGACGGTTTCGATGTGTTCGATACGGTGGCGGCTGTCGCGCCGGCCGTTGGAGCTGCGCGCGTGCTCGAAAGCATCGAGCGCCATGCGCACAGCGCGGTCGCCGATGGCGTGGATGTAGATTTGCAGCCCGGCCTTGTCCGCTGCGGCGACGGCGCGCTTCAGCTGCTCGGGCGTGTAGGATGGCGTGCCGCGGGCAGCCGGCGCATCCGAATAGGGTTCGAGCATAGCCGCGGTGTGGGTTTCAATCACCCCGTCCAGCACCATCTTGATGGCGCCCAGGCGCAGCTTGGCGTTGCCACAGGGGAGCCCGCAGTGCTTGCGCGCCGCTGCAGCGATGCGTTCGATGTCCGCTTCCGTCGTCCAGGGACCGACCGAAGCGGCAATGGAGACACGCACGACGAGGTCTCCAGTGCGGTCCAGCTCTTCGTAGAGCGTCAGGTCATCGAGGCTACCGCTGGCGTTCTGCAGGCTGGTGACGCCCATGGCGCTCAGCCAGCGCAGCCCGCGGCGCAGGGCAGCGAGGCGTTTTCCGCGGGTCGGCTCGGGCACCGCCCGGCGCACCAGCCCCTGTGCGCCCTCCTTGAATACGCCGGTGGGTTCACCCTCGGCGTCGCGCACGATTTCGCCGTAGCCGGTGAAATGCGTGGCGCGGGTCACGCCGGCCAGCTCCAGCGCTTTCGAGTTGGCCCAGCCCGTATGGCCGTCGTAGGCAGAGAGAAACACGGGCCGGTCCGGGACCACCGCGTCCAGGTCGCGGCGGTGCGGCAGGCGGTCGGGCAGGTCCGAGTACTGCCAGCCGTAACCCAGGACCCAGGGCTCGTTCGGATTCTCGCGTGCAAACTGCGCGACGCGCCGCTGCATTTCCGCGAGCGAGCCGGCCCCGTTCAGATCCACTTCAAACAAGCGCAGCGCGCCGCCGGTGATGTGGATGTGAGCGTCGTTGAATCCGGGCAGGGCAAAGCGCCCTGCGAGGTCAACCACGCGCGTGGAGTTGCCGCGCCAGCGGGCCACGTCCCGGTCCGTGCCCACGGCCACGATGCGGTCGCCCTGAATGGCAACAGCCTGAGCCCAGCGTTGCCTTGCATCGCCTGTCCAGACGCGCCCGTTAATCAACTGCAGCGTGGCCGTGCCCTGCGATCGGGCAGCCACCAGGCAAGTAGCCATGGCGGCGAGGAGGAGAAGTCTACGGCTCATGGGGACGGCAAGCGGACCCGTTGCGCTTACTCCCGCCAAAGCAACGCTTCACAACCCTGAGGGCTCCCTCAGGGGTTCGGGGGAGGCGTGGTGGCCACGGCGGGCCGCACGGGCCTGCCCTCGCTGTCGAAAACCTCCACGGCGCCGAATTTCTCCAGCACGGCCTTGATTTTGCCGCCGTCGCCGACTGCGGCAATCTGCAGCGCTTCGGGCACGATGTACTTGCGGGCTACGCGCTGCACCTCGTCGGCGGTGATGGCCATGACCCGCGCCGGGTAGGTGTCCCAGTAATCCGCGGGCAGGTCGTAGAGCTTGCCGATGATCCAGTTGCTCAGCACCGCCGCTGGCTGTTCGAGTTGCAGGGCGAAGTTGGCGACCACGGAGCGCTTGGCCTCTTCCAGTTCGGCTTCTGGCACTTTCTCATCGCGGATGCGCGCGATTTCCCTCAGGAACTCCGTCATCGCGCCTTCGGTGACTTCCGTGCGCATGTCGCCGCCAGCCTGCCATGGCCCGGGGTAGCGCAGAGCGGTGAACCCGCTGTAGACGCCGTAGGTGTAGCCTTTTTCCTCCCGCAGGTTCAGGAATAGGCGCGAGGCCGGACCCTGTCCGACCACGCGGTTCATCACCAGCACGGCGAAGTAATCAGGGTCGGTGCGCTTGACGGCGATATTGCCCATGGTCACCGTGGTCTGCACCGAGCCGGGCCGATCCACCAGGTAGATTTTCTTCGTCCCGGCGGGCTTCGGGTCGGGCGGGAGTGTGAGCTTCAGGTCGGTTTTCGTCCAACCTCCAAGCCACTTCTTGACCTTGGCGATGGCTTCGCTTGCGCTGATGTCGCCCGCAATGCCCATGGTGGCGAGCTGCGGGACGTAGCGTTCCTTGTGCCAGGCCGCGAGCATTTCCGGAGTGAGCGCGTCGAGCGATTCCACGGTGGGGGAAACCACGGCCGCAGGATGGCTGCCGAAAACGGCGCGGCTGAACCGTTCGCTGGCTAGAAAGCCGGGCTGAGAGCGCTGATTGCGGAGTGCCGCTTTCTGCCGTTCGCGCAGCCGCTGGAGTTCCTCGGCGGCGAAGCTGGGGTTGAGCAGGATGTCCGCAGCCAGGGCAAACCACGTGTCGAAATTATCGGAGAGCCCGGAGGCGCTCAGGAGTGCACCCGAGGAACCGAACGGCGAGGAAACGGTGATGGAGGCACCGAGCTGCTCGATCTGCTCGGCAATCTGCCGGCTGTTTCGCGTCTTGGTGCCCTCGCGCATCATCTGCGCGGTAATCCAGGCCAAGCCGGGACGGTCAGATGGTTCATGGATGGGACCCGCGCCGGAGACCTGCAGGTTGACGAGGATGGTGGGAAGGCGGCGATCCTCCAGCACGAGCAAGGTGAGGCCGTTTTCCAGCGTGGTTTCCACCGGTCGCGGCAGCTTCACGCGCAAAACTTCCTTGGAAACCGGTGCCCGGTTCTTCCGCTCGACCTTGCTGAGCGGCATCCCTTTTTCCTGTCCCTGGCCGGGGGTCTGGCCCCACAGGGGCGCGAGCAAGGCCAGTGCAACGAGCCATGGCGCCGACCTCGAGAACTTCGACAGGCGGTTCATCGGTCTCCTCCTCCATTCGTCTGACCGGGCTGCACCGGCCGCGGTTTCGGCACCGTGGTGATGACGGTGCGGTTCATGTCTTTCAGGAAAGTGCGGGCCACGCGCTGGATATCTTCCTTGGTCACGCCCGCATATTTTTCTTCGCTGGTGTTGATCAAGTTCGGGTCGTTGAAATACACAGCCAACTGGCCGAGCTGGATGGCGCGGCCCAGTGTGCTGCTCAGGCCCTGGACACGAAAGCGACGGATGGTCATGCGCACCTTCTCCAGCTCCCAGTCGGCCACCGGCTCGTTCTTCAGCTTCTCGATTTCCTCGTAGACCAGCTGCTCTGCTTCGGCCGGCGTTCTACCCGGGCGCAGCATGACGTTAACTTGGAACAGCGACGGCCCTCGCCGGGACTGGGCCCCGCTGGACGCGCTGGTGGCCACTTCCTGGCCGCGCACCAGCCGCTGGTAGAGCCGCGAGGACTGCCCGCTGCCCAGGATTTGCCCCGTCACACTCAGGGCGTACCAATCCGGAGTGTTCCCCTGCGGGATCTTGTAGACAATATCCACGCGCGCCAGCCGCGCGAACCCGTCGTCCACCGTGGCGCGCCGTTCCCCCGTTTGTTCGGGCTCGGCCATGTCCGGCTCGGGCGGGGCGGACTGCGCGGGAATGCCTTCAAAATGCTTGCGAATGCGGGCCAAGGCGTCCTGCGCATTGAAATCACCCACCAGCGTGAGCACAGCATTGTTCGGCGCGTAGTAGACGCGGAAGAATTCGGCCACGTCCTGCACCGTGGCGGCGTTCAGGTCCTCCATGGAGCCGATGGTGGAATGCTTGTAGGCGAAGTTGTCGTAGGCCGTGGCGTCAATCAGCTCGAAGGAGCGTCCGTAGGGCTGGTTGTCAATGCCCAGGCGG
>Ga0073934_10006432_pt1 | contig 17151 bp, 14 predicted proteins | sample LarsenN4metaG_FD_76834 | JGI IMG/M metagenome (GOLD analysis project Ga0073934, IMG submission 76834) | Hot spring sediment bacterial and archeal communities from British Columbia, Canada, to study Microbial Dark Matter (Phase II) - Larsen... ... | reverse complement strand
GTGCTTCCCGACCGCGCGCTCCCCTGGGCGGTGCTGACGCCGCAGGCGATCACGGCCGAGAACCTCGAGCCGGTCGCGCGGGCCGCTCCGCCGGTGCAGGTGCTGATCGTCGGATGCGGGGCGCGGGGCGTGCTGCTGCCTGCGGCCCTGCGCGGGGCCATGCGGGCGCGGGGCATCGTGCTGGAGGCGATGGACACCGGCGCGGCCTGCCGCACCTACAACGTCCTGGTCTCCGAGGACCGCCGCGTGGCGGCGGCGCTCATCGCCGTCCCCTGAGCCCGCCCCCAAAAAACAGGAACGGGGCCCGAAGGCCCCGTTCCGTCGTCGTGGATGTGCCGTCGGCTAGTACAGGTTCTGCGCCGAGACCATGGCGTAGAGCATGGGGATCGACAGCATCGTGTTGAAGCGCGAGGTCAGCATGGCGCGCCGGGCCGAGTCCTTCTTCTCGTCCGGGGTCGCGTCCACGATGCCCAGCGCCCGCTTCTGGTTGGGCCAGATGATGAACCAGACGTTGAACGCCATGATGCCGCCCAGCCACATGCCGATGCCTATGGCGGTGCTCTTCGACACGCCGTCGGTCAGGCCGATCAGGATGGCATCGACGATGTAGCCCTCCATCGCGGCCAGGATCAGGCCGGTGACGACGGTGACCAGCGCCGCCCAGCGGAACCAGAAGAGGGCGGTGGGCGCGATCACCTTGCCGATGGCCGGCTTCTGCTCGTCGGGGATCTTGGGCATGGACGGGATCTGCACGAAGTTGAAATACCAGAGCAGACCGATCCACATGATCCCGCTCAGCACGTGCAGCCAGCGGAACAGGAACGTGAACCAGGCGTGGGTCATCTGGATCGAGCTCCACTCGTGCCAGAGCCCGACGACGATGATCATCGCGATCAGCAGGACGACGCCTGCCACGATGGTGCTTTGAAGCTTCTCGAGAATGCCTGCCATGAGCGCCCCCTTTTCCCGCGCGCGGGTTGTCGCATTCGCGCGGCACTATAGCGGAACGTTCCCGGCCTTCAACGGTTCGCGGTTGCATACAGTCGGGCGATCCGCGCGGCCCGCTCGCCGGCCAGCGCGGCGGCGTCGATGGTGGCGGGCAGGCCCGTGTCGGTCCAGTCGCCGGCCAGTGCCAGGTTGTCAAGGGCGGTGGCGGCGCGGGGGCGGGCGGCCGCCATCGCGGGCGTCTGGGCGGGGGTGGCCAGCCTCTCCTTGACGACGCGGTAGGGGGGCAGGGGCCCGCGCGGCAGGTCCAGCGCCGCCACGATGTCGGACCAGGCGCGCGCGGCGATCGACTCGGAGGGCTCGTCCGCCAGCGCGTCGGCGGCGCTGGTGGTGCAGGCCACCACGTCGCCGCGCCGGCACAGCCAGTGGACCGTGCCGCCCAGAACGCCCACCAGCGGATCGGTGCCGGAGGCGACGTCCTGCGCCAGGCGGACGTGGACGTTGACGATGGCGCGCTGCGCCCCCGCGGGCGGCAGGCCGGGGACGAGGGGCGCCGCGATCCCCTGGGGCACGGCCAGCACGACGGCATCGCGGGGGCCTAGCGCCAGGCGTTCGCCTTCGAACGCCAGCGCGGCCACGCGGCCGCCGCCTGTCTCCAGGCCGCGCAGGCGGGCGCCGAAGCGCACGCTGACCCCGGCCGCGCGCAGGCGGGCGAGCGCGGGATCGACGAAGCTCGCGGCCAGGCTGTCCCGCGCGATCGAAATCGTCGCCGCATTGCGCCCGCCCAGCACCAGGGCGCGCACCGCGGGGCGCAGCAGGACGGCCGCGGCCTCCTCGGGCGCGGTGTTGAGCGCGGCCTCGGTCAGCGGCCGCCACAGGCGCTCCATCAGCAGGCCGCCGCCCAGGCACCGGGCGACCGTGGCGCCGCGGCCCAGGGTCCAAAGCCGCACGGCGCGCGCAAGCTCGCCGCGCGTCGCGCCGGGGATCCAGCGTCCCGGATGGCGCAGCAGGCGCTCGGCCGCGCCGCCGCCCAGGCGCACGCGCCAGCGCTCGCCCGAGGCCAGGTCGACGAAGGGGACGCCGGCCTCGCCCACCGCCAGCATCGATCCGCGCGCCCCGATGCGGTCGAGGTAGCGGAAGGCCGCCACGTTGGCACCCACCAGGACGTGGGTGCCGTTGTCGATGCGGCAGCCCAGCACCCGATCCTCGTAGCTGCGGCAGCGGCCGCCCGCATGCTCGGTCGCCTCGTGCAGCGCCACGGGCACCCCCGCGGCGGCCAGCGCCGTCGCGGCCGACAGGCCGGCGATGCCCGCCCCCACGACATGGACGGTGCCTAGCGCAGCGATCGGAGGGCCCCTTCGACGAGGCACGCCAGGCGGGCGGGCCTGGACAGCGCAACCCGGCGGGCCAGGGCGTCGCCCCGGCGCAGCCTCGCCGCCAGCTTCTCGGCGATGACGACGATGACGGCGGCCTCGGCCCGGAAGCCGCGGCGCCTGAGGAAGCGGGGCAGGGGGCGTGCCGTGGCGATCAGCGAGTCGGTGCCGTCCAGCGTGCGGTCGATGACGCGGCGCAGGCCGGGGCTGCACCGGGGGGCGGCCAGCTCGTCCAGGGTGCAGCCGGCCTCCTTGAGCCACGCCTGGGGCAGATAGACCCGCCGGCGCTCCAGATAGTCGGCCTTGATGTCCTGCAGGTGGTTCAGGATCTGCAGGGCGGCGCACAGCGCGTCCGAGGCGGGATAGGCGGCGGCGTCCTCGCCGTGCGTGTCGATCAGGAATCGCCCCACGGGCGCGGCCGAGAAGCGGCAGTAGGTCAGGAGGTCGCTCCAGGTGGGCGTGAGATCGTTGCGCGCGTCGTGCATGAACGCCTGCAGCAGGTGGCGCGCGTAGAGCGGCGTGACGGCCGTCTGGGCCAGGCTGGCAGCCAGCCGCGCGGCGGCCTCCTCGGCCGGCGTAGCGGGTGGCGCGCCCAGCAGCGCAGCCTCCACCGCCTTCAGGCGCGCCAGCTTTTCGTCGCGACCCAGCGCGGGGCTGTCGGCGATGTCGTCGGCCGCTCGGGCGAAGGCGTAGAAGCGCGCCACGTGGGGCCGAACGTCCCGGGGCAGCAGCCACGAGCCGACGGGGAAGTTCTCGTCGGCGGCGGTCTTTCCCGACACAATGGCGTCCACGGCGTTCCTCTGGCTGCGGCGCGGATCATAGCCAGGGGCGCGCCCCTTCCCAAGCGTGGCGGGTCATGGCGGCCGAGCTTTCCCCGAGCGGCGAGGCGGTGCGGCAGGGCGATCCCGACCGCTTTCTGTGCGCGCTGTTCGCGCCCGCCGAGGCGCGCGCCGACCTGTTCGCGCTCTACGCCTTCAACCTCGAGATCGCCAAGGTGCGCGAGGTGGTGAGCGAGCCCACGCTGGGCGAGATCCGCCTGCAGTGGTGGCGCGAGGCGCTGGGCGAGGCCGCGGCCGGCCGGCCGCGGCGCCATCCCGTGGCCGAGGCCCTGGCCGGCGCGATCGCGCGGCGCAACCTGGATCCCGCCCTGTTCGAGCGCATGCTGGAGGCGCGGTCGCTGGACCTTGCCGACGCGCCGCCGGCCGACCTGAAGGCGCTGGAGCGCTATGCCGACGATACGGCGGGCGCGCTGGCCACCCTCGCAGGGCAGGTGCTGGGCGTGCGCGGCGAGGCGATGGCGTCGGCGGGGCGGCACGCCGGGATCGCCTTCGCCCTGGCCGGGCTGCTGCGCGCCGTGCCGTACCACGCGCGGCACGGGCGGGTGTATCTGCCCGCCAACGTGCTGGCAGGCGAGGGCCTTGACCCGCGCGACATCGCCAAGGGCCCGTCTGCCGCCTTGCGCCGTGCCGTGGCGGTGGTGGCGGAGCTGGGGATCGCCCATGTGGCCGCCGCGCGTCGGCTGCGCTCGCCCGCGCTGCGCCCGGCGCTGGCGGCGCTGCTGCCGTGCCGGCTGGCCGCATCGGACCTGGAGCGGCTTGCCCGCGTGGACCACGATCCCCATGCCGCCGCGGCTCCCTGGCGGCCCCTGGCGCGGCGCATCGGCCTGACAGCCTGCGCCCTGGCCGGCCGCTTCTGAGGGCTTGCGAACAGATGTCGCTCGCACCCATCTAACCTGTTGGCCGCATTGCCCATTCTGGCTGGACAAACGGACCCGCACGCGCCGACCATGCGTCGACGTGGGGAGCCAGGAAGCCGCCCTCGAACGGCGGCGCAGCGACGGAGCGCATCGATGAAGACCGACCCGAAGGTCGTGGGCCACCTGAACAAGCTGCTGAAGAACGAGCTGACCGCAATCAACCAGTATTTCCTGCATGCCCGCATGATGAAGCACTGGGGCTTCGACCGCCTCGGCAAGCGCGTCTACGAGGAGTCGATCGGCGAGATGCGCCACGCCGACCGGCTGGTGGAGCGCATCCTGCTCCTGGAGGGCCTGCCCAACCTGCAGGACCTGGGCAAGCTGATGATCGGCGAGACGGTGCCCGAGTGCCTGAAGGCCGACCTGGCGCTCGAATCGGCCGCGCGGGGCGACATGATCGCCGTGATTGCCTACTGCGAGAAGGTGCAGGACTTCGCAAGCCGGGAGATCGTGGTTCACATTCTCAAGGACTCCGAGGAACACATCGACTTCCTGGAGACCGAGCTGGGTCTGATCGAGAAGGTGGGACTCGAACTCTACCTGCAGCGCCAGATCGACGATTCGAAGGCGTCCTAGCGGGCCACGCCGCGCGTCCGTGCGTCATGGCCGGGCTTGCCCCGGCCATCCGCGGGCTCGGATCTCGGATGCCAGGACGCGGATGCCCGGGACAAGCCCGGGCATGACGGGATTGGATCGATTCGGGCCGGGAGAGCCCCGCTGCCGCGAGCGGCCGCCTACTCCGCCGCCATCAGGGGCGTGCGCTCCTGGGCGCAGATGCCTGCCTCGACCATCTCGCGGATCGTCGACACGCACGAGCCGCACTGGGGTGCGCAGCCCTTGGCGCGGAACACGTCCGCACAGCGCCGGGCGCCATTGCCCACGGCCTGATGCACGTCGCGGTCGCTGATGCGGCTGCAGAGGCAGATGATCATGGACGGAAGATCGAGTTGGCGCGATTAGGAACCGTTTGCAGTATAGCCGCGCCAGGGCTGCAGCGCAAGAGCGCGGCCGCGGCAGGGGCGGGTGGCTTGGCTGCGGGCGGGGGTGGTAGCGTTCGGCGCATGACGACCCATGACATCGCCATCGTCGGCGCGGGAGCGGCAGGCCTCGCCGCCGCCCATCGCGCCCGTGAACTGGGCCTGACCTTCGTGCTGCTGGAGGCCTCGCACCGCATCGGCGGGCGGGCCTATACCGAGGAGGTCGCCCCGGGCATCCCGTTCGACCTGGGGTGCCACTGGCTGCACTCGGCCAGCCTCAACCCCTTCGTCGCCGTCGCCGACCGCCTGGGCATCGCCTACGAGCGCCTGATCGGCTGGCCTCGGCGGATGTTCCGCGAGGGGCGCTGGTTCGAGTCCGACGCGCTCGGCGACTGGGACGCCTACTACGAGCGGGCCGACGAGGCGATCGAGGCCGCGGCCGCGGCGGGGCGCGACATCAGCATCGCCGAGGCGACCGAGCGCGATTCGCCGTGGACCGCGTTCTACGACTACTTCACCACGCTGGGCACCTCGAAGGATTCCGACGAGGTGTGCGTGTTCGACGTGGCCGACTACCACGACACCGGCGAGAACTGGCCGGTCCGGGACGGCTACGGCACGCTGGTCGCGCGCTGGGCCGCCGACATCCCGGTGACCCTGAACGCCAGGGCCCAGACGATCGCGTGGGGCGGCCCGCTGGTGCGCATCGCGACCCCGAAGGGCACGGTGGAGGCGCGCGCCGCGGTGATCGCCGTGGGCACCGGCGTGCTGGGCCACGGCGACATCCGCTTCGACCCGCCCCTGCCGGCCTGGAAGCGCGACGCCATCGACGCGCTGCCGCTGGGCAACCACAACCGCATCTGCATCGTGTTCGACAGGGACGTGTTCGGCCCCGGCGTGCGCGGCAACACGATCAAGCTGGGCGACGACGAGCCCATGTCGTTCCAGGTGATGCCCTTCGGCTTCCCGCTCGCCATCGGGGTGACGGGCGGGCGCTTCGCCGACTGGCTGGAGCGCGCCGGCGCCGCGGCCTCGGTCGACCATGCGCTCCAGCGCCTGAAGGCAGCCTACGGCAACGACGTGGCGAAGCACGTCGTGAAGTCGAGCGTCACCGCCTGGGGCGGCGACCCGTGGACGCACGGCGCCTATTCGGCGCACAAGCCCGGCGCGGGACGCCGGCGCGCCGATCTCGCGCGGCCCGTCGATGGCAGGCTCTTCTTCGCCGGCGAGGCCGCCTCGACACGCTTCTTCTCGACCTGTCACGGCGCCTATCTGACGGGGCTGGCCGCGGCCGAGGATGCCGCCGCGACGCTGGCGGGCGCCGGGAACGCGGCCGCGGCCGCGCAGTAGCAACAAGGGACTCTGTATACGGAGGGTGCTAGCATGCGCCCCGCCCGGCCCTGCCGGGTACAGGGGAGGAGCCCGCATGCACCCCACGATCCAGCTTCCCGAGGCGATCGAGCGCGACGTCCGCTTCGTCGAGGAGACGCCGCCCGCCGCCATCGTGCACGCCACGCTGCGCCGCCTGCAGGAGGGCACGCCGCCCGATCGTCTGCTGGCCGCCGCGGCCCTGGCCGTCAGCCGCTCCACCGAGCTGCCGCCCGACCATCACGGCGGGCCCGTGCATCCCATCGCCGGCCTGCATGCCGTGCGCAGCATCGCCGCCCGCCTGGACGGCCAGCATGCCTGGCTGCCCATCGTGCAGAGCGTGGCCCTGGCCAACAAGCATGTGAACGCGCCCGACATGGGCAACAGCGCCATGCCGGCGCTGAAGCCGGCCGGGCCCGATCGCGACGCCCTGCTCAAGGCCCTGTGGTACCGCCATCCCGGGCTGGCCGAGCGGCACCTGCTGGGCGCGCTCGCCGCGATGAGGCCGGGCGAGGTGCTGGACGCCCTGCTCGACGTGGCGGTGCCGCGCCATGCCCTGGACGACCACTTCTTCCTCTACACGGTGTTCGCCGCCCGCGCGCTCGACGACCTGGGATGGGAGCACGCGCCCGTGGTTCTGCGGCCCGTGGCCCGCTACCTGGCCAGCAACCCGATGGTCGACACGCCGGGCCGCGCCGACACCTACGATGCGTACTACCACGGCAATCTGCGGCGCTATCGCCGTGTCCCCGAGCTCGAGCGGCTGATCGAGGACAACGGCCTGCTGTCGGGCAAGCTGCGCCTGGAGACGGGAGCCGACGAGGACGCCGGGGTCGCCGCGCTGGGCGAGCGCATCGGCAAGGTCGACGCCTACGACGACGTGCCGCCGATGCTGGCCGGGGCGATGGGCGAGGGCCTGTCGCTGGCCGGCACGGCCGAGGCGCTGTCGATCGGCGCTGGCCTGCTGTTCCTGCGCTCGAACAGCGGCAACCCGTTCAACACGCACTTCCACACCGGGATCAACACGCGGCGCTACCTGCTGGGGGTGCCGGGCGTCGCCCTGCGCACGCGGCTGCTGGCGCTGCTCTCGTGGTCGGAAGGCCCGGAGATCCGCGGCATGGAGCACACCATGCACTGGCCGGCGCGGGCGACGGCTGCCGAGAAGAAGCCCTTCGCGGGCAGGGACGCCGAGGCGCTGGTGTCGTTCATCGCCGGCGCGGCGGCTGGCCTGCCGCCCTATACGCTCGAGGACTATCCCGACCCCAACGTGCTGGTCCTGCCCGACAGCCTGCGCCCCATCGTGGCGGCGGCCGAGACGTACGCCGGGCGCGGGTTCGACGCGGAGCGGCTGTTCGCCGCGCTGGCCCTGCTGACGTGCAGCGACGACGCGTCGGAGATGCATGCCTACAAGCAGCAGCAGGCCTGCTACGAGGAGTACCACGCCACGCGCGCCTCGCACCGCTGGGTCCACCTGGCGGCGGCGGCGAAGCATGCCGCGTCGTGCTATCTGGCACGGCCGCACGCCGTGTACGAGGAACTCAAGGCGGTCCTGAAGGCGTCCTGAACCCCTCCTTGGCCGCCTTCCGGCCCGGGTTGACCCGGTGCCGGGCGAGGTCTACGGATTCCCCCTGCTGTGGCGGCGCGCAACGGCGTCGCGCGGCAAGGACGCCACAAGCGGTGCGCCGTGCCGGGCGCGCCACAGACAGGGGGGGTGCCATGAAACGTTCGACGTCCATTGGCCGGCCCGCGGCCCGCCGCAGCGTGCTGAAGGGCGCCGCGGCCGCCGCCGGCGCAACGTTCCTTCCGGTGCATCGCGCGCGCGCGGCGAAGACGATCAAGGTCGGCGCCTATGGCGGGTTCTTCAAGGATTCCTTCGACGCCAACATCTATCCGGACTTCACGGCGGCCACCGGGATCGAGGTCGAATCCGTGGCCGAGCCCACCGTCGAGGCATGGCTGGTGCAGCTCGACGCCGCGGTGAAGGCGGGGCAGGCCACCGCGGACGTCTCGATGATCGCCATCGGCGGCTACGACCGAGCGGCGAACGCCAACCTCTTCGCTCCGCTGGACCTCGCCGCAATTCCCAATCACGTGAACCTGGAGCCCCACTTCATCCACAAGGCCAGGGACGGCACTACGGTGGACGGCGTGGGCGCGGTCGCCTGGTACACGACGCTGGTCAGCAATACCGAGGAAGTGCCCGAGGCGCCCACCTCGTGGGCCGCGATGTGGGATCCGCAGTACAAGGATTCGCTCGGCCTGCTGGCGCTGGCCAGCAACGCCTTCCTGCTCGAGATCGCCGCCGTCACCTTCTTCGGCGGGCGCGACCTCCTGAAGACCCAGGAAGGCACGATGCAGCTCCTCGAGAAGGTCGCCGAGCTCAAGCCCAACGCAAAGCTGTGGTACCGAGACGAGGGCCAGTTCCAGCAGGCGCTGCAGGCAGGCGAGGTCATCATGGGCCAGCACTATCACGACGTGACGCTGCTGATGGCGGCGGACGGCGTGCACGTGCGCTCGACCTTCCCCAAGGAGGGCGGCGTGCTGGATTCCGGCGCCTGGGCCATCACCTCCACCTCGCAGGCGAAGGAGGAGTGCCACGCCTTCATCGACTTCATGTGCCGCGCCGACACCCAGGCCAAGGTGGCGCGCACCGTAGGCACCGTGCCCACCGCGAGGCGCGACCTGCTCGACCTGACGGACGAGGAGTTCGGCAACGTTTCCTCCACCGTCACGCCAATCATTCCCGAGTACCGCATCTACGTGGAATGGCAGGAGTGGATCGAGCAGAAGTGGACGGAGATGATCACGGCCGCCTGACACGGCGCGCCGCGACCCCGCGGGCAGGCGGCCCGTGACCCCGGCCCACGGCGTATCGCTGCTCGGCGTGACGAAGCGCTTCGGCGCCGTCACGGCCGTCGCGGATGTGGACCTGGAGCTGCCGGCGGGAAAGCTCGTCTCGTTCCTCGGCCCGTCGGGCTGCGGCAAGACCACGCTGCTGCGCATCGTGGCGGGACTGGAGACGCCGACGGCCGGGCAGGTCCGCATCGGTGGCGAGGACGTGACCGGCGTTCCCACCCATCGGCGGGGGGTGGGCATGGTCTTCCAGTCCTTGGCCCTGTTCCCGCACCTGAGCGTCGGCGAGAACATCGCCTACGGCCTGCGGATCCGCGGCGTGGACGCTGCCGCGAGGCGCCGCCGCGCTGCGGAGCTGCTGGACCTGGTACGCCTTCCCGGCGTGGCCGATCGGCACGTCAGCCAGCTCTCGGGCGGACAGCGCCAGCGTGTGGCCATCGCCCGCGCGCTCGCGCTGGAGCCCCGGGTCTTCCTGCTGGACGAACCGCTGTCGGCGCTGGACGCCAAGCTGCGCGAGGACATGCAGGTGGAACTGCGCCTGCTGCAGCAGCGGCTGGGCATCACCACGGTCATCGTGACCCACGACCAGCGCGAGGCCATGACCATGTCGGACCTGGTCGTGGTCATGGGCCACGGCACGGTGCAGCAGGCGGGGCCGCCGCTGGCGATCTATCGCTCCCCCGTGAACGCCTTCGTGGCGGGCTTCATCGGCTCGACCAATCTGGTGCCGGGCCGGCCGACCGGGCCGCAGCAGGTGGCGGCGCTGGGCGGCACGTTCAGGGTGCCTGGCCTGCCGCCCAACATCGACGGGGCCGTAACCCTGTCGGTCCGGCCCGAGGACGTGGTGCTGCACCCGGGCGGCGCGGGCGGCGAGAACCGCGTGGCGGGCGTCGTCACCTTCGTGCGCGACGTGGGCGCCAGCGTGGAAACCTACGTCGCGTGCGCCGAGGCCACCATCGTGAGTGTCGCCACGCCGAAGGACCGCGACGCCGTCCATGCCGGCGACACCGTCACGGTGGAGCTGCCGGCGGCGGCGTGCGTGGCGCTTCCGGCATGAGGCGCGAGGATCGCCGGGCGGCCGGCGCGGCGGCCGGGCTCGCCTATCCAACCGTGATGCTGGGGACGCTGTTCGCCATCCCGCTGGGCATCATGGTGGTCATCAGCTTCTTCCGGAAGATCGAGGGCGGGTTCTACGAGCCGGTCCTGACGCTCGACAACTACGCGCGGTTCTTCACCGCGTTCTTCGCCCAGAACCTGGTCTTCTCCCTCTGGGTCTCGGCGCTGGCGGCATCCATCGCCGTGGCGTTCGGCTTCCCGTTCGCCTACCTGCTGACCCGGCTGGCGCGCCGGTGGCAGGTGCCCATCCTGGTGCTGCTGCTGTGCGTGCTGTCGCTGTCCGAGGTCATCGTCGGGTTCTCCTGGTCGGTGCTGCTGTCGCGCACAGCCGGCCTGTCCAACGTGCTGGTCTGGCTTGGCCTGCTGGAGGATCCCGAGGCGTGGAGTCCGAGCCTGGCCGCCGTGCTGTGCGGCCTGGTCTACCTGGCCTTCCCCTACACCGTGCTGGTGCTCTACCCGCCGTTGGCGCGGCTGGATCGCGAAATCGTCGAGGCCGCGCGAACCCTGGGGGCCGCGCCGGCCACGACCTTCGCCACCGTCGTCGTGCCCATGCTGCGCCCGGCCATCGTGGCGGCCGCGGTGCTGGTCTTCGTCTTCACGCTGGGCGCCTACCTGACGCCGCAGATCCTGGGCCGGCCGCAGCACTGGACGCTCTCGGTCCTCATCACCGACCAGGCGGTGTACCAGGCGAACCTGCCGTTCGCCGCGGCGATGGCCATCTTCCTGGCGGTGGTCGGGCTCGGGCTGGTGGCCGCGGTGCTCGTGCTCGCGCGCAAGCGGGGGAACGCCGCGTGAGCAGGATCCTGTCCGCGCTCTTCCTGGGTGCCGTGCTGCTGTTCCTGGCCCTGCCCCTCGCGGTGATCGCCGCAGTGTCGGTGAACGAGAAGAAGCGCCTCCTGTTCCCGCCCGTGGGGTTCTCCTTCGCGTGGTACGGCGATCTGGTGGGCAGAAGCGAGTGGCTGGGGCCCGTGACCAACAGCCTGCTGATCGCCGTCCTGGCGGCGGCCGTGGCGGTGTCCGTGGCGCTGCCCATCGCCTACGTCCTGTGGCGCCACCGGCTGCGCTATGCCCGGGCGCTCTACGCCTTCGGCCTGATTCCCTTCACCCTGCCGCCGGTCATCACGGCCCTGGGCTTCATGATCTTCTGGAATGCGGCCGGATGGTCGGGAAGCATGACCAACGTCGTGCTGTCGCACGGCATCTTCCTGGTGACCCTGCCGCTGGTGACGATCTCGCTGGGTTTCGAGGGGCTGGACCGCGCGCTGACCGAGGCCGCGGCCACGATGGGCGCCGACGATCGCACGATCCTGCGCACCGTCGTGCTGCCGTTGATCGTGCCCTACGTGCTGTCGGGCTATGCCTTCGCCTTCGTGGTCAGCCTGAACGAGTACATCGTGGCCTTCATGGTGGCGGGGTTCACGATCGAGACCCTGCCCATCAAGATCTTCAACAGCCTGCGCTACGGGTACACGCCGGTCATGGCGGCGGTCAGCGTGGTGTTCGTGCTCGTGGCGGCCCTCGTCTTCGGGCTGATCGCGCGTTTCGGCGATCTGCCCCGCCTGCTCGGCGCGCTGGGCCCGCGCGATCGCTAGGCGGCCCGGCGGTCGCCCAGCCAGCCGGCGAAGTCGGCGCGGGCGCGGGCCACCAGGGCGGCGCGGCGCTGGCTCCTGTGCACGATGCCGGGAAGCGGCGGGAACAGCCCGAAGTTGGCGTTCATCGGCTGGAAGGTGCGGGCGTCCGCGCCCCCCGTGATGTGCGCCAGCAGGGCGCCGATCGACGTGGTGGGCGGCGGGCCGGCCTGCGGGCGGCCCAGGCGCTCGGCCGCGGCGAAGCGCCCGGCCAGGAGGCCGATGGCGGCGCTCTCGACATAGCCCTCCACCCCCGTCACCTGGCCGGCCAGGCGCAGGCGCGGCATCGCCTTCAGGCGCAGTTGCGCGTCCAGCAGGCGCGGGCTGTTCAGGAACGTGTTGCGGTGGACGCCGCCCAGGCGGGCGAACTCGGCTCCGGCCAGCCCGGGGATGGTGCGGAAGATGCGCACCTGCTCGCCGTGCTTCAGCTTCGTCTGGAACCCGACCATGTTGTAGAGCGTGCCCAGCGCGTTGTCCTGGCGCAGCTGGACGACGGCCCAGGGGCGGCGCCCGGTGCGCGGGTCGCGCAGGCCGACCGGCTTCATGGGGCCATAGCGCAGGGTGTCGCGCCCGCGCTCGGCCATCACCTCGATGGGCAGGCAGCCCTCGAAATAGGGCGTGTCGCGCTCCCAGTCCTTGAAGGCGGTCTTCTCCCCCGCCAGCAGGGCGTCGACGAACGCCTCGTACTGCGGGCGGTCGAGCGGGCAGTTGATGTAGTCGGCGCCGTCGCCGGCGGGATCGGCCTTGTCCCAGCGCGACTGGAGCCAGGCGGTGGCCATGTCGACGCTGTCCCGGTGCACGATGGGCGCGATGGCGTCGAAGAAGGCGAGGCTCTCGTGTCCGGTCAGGGCGCCCAGCGCGGCGGCGAGCGCGGGCGAGGTGAGGGGGCCGGTGGCGACGATCGCCTGGTCCCAGTCGGCGGGGGGCAGGCCGGCCACCTCGCCGCGTTCCACCGTAACCAGCGGCTCGGCCGCCAGGGCGGCGCCGACGGCCTCGGCGAAGGCCGTGCGGTCCACGGCCAGGGCCGAGCCCGCGGGGACGCGGTGCCGGTCGGCCGCGGCCATGACAAGGGAGCCCGCGCGGCGCAGCTCCTCGTGCAGCAGGCCCACCGCGTTGGTCTCGGCGTCGTCGGAACGGAAGGAGTTGGAGCAGACGAGCTCGGCCAGCCGGTCGCTGACGTGGGCCTCGGTGCCGCGCAGCGGGCGCATCTCGTGCAGCACGACCGGCACGCCCATCCTGGCCGCCTGCCACGCCGCCTCGCATCCGGCCAGGCCGCCGCCCACCACATGGATGGGCCGCTCGAGTTTTGTCGTCGCGATCATCGGGCTAAACTAGCACGCGCAACGGAGGGTGAAGGGTGGCGCCCGATACGACGGTTCCCGGCGGCGATGCCGAGGAGGGCGTGAAGGCGGCGCGGCGGCGCGACGGCCTGCGTTTCGCCAGCGTGCTGGACGGCAAGGGCGGCTGCCGCACCTGCGGCTGGCAGGGCGTCCAGGCGTGGCGGGCCGGCGACGGCGTGCTGTGGGTCCACCTCGAGCGCGACGATCCCGAGGCCCAGCGCTGGCTGATGGAGGAGAGCGGCGTCGACCCGGTCTCCTGCCGGGCGCTGCTGGCCGAGGAGTCGCGCCCGCGCACCGAAGCCGTGGGCGACGCGCTGCTGGTGGTGCTCCGCGGCGTGAACCTGGGCGTGGACGACGACGAGGACGACGAGAACCCCGACCAGGACCTGGTTCCGATCCATCTCTGGGTGGAGCAGAACCGCGTCATCAGCCTGCGCGACAAGGGGCACCACCTGATCGCCCTGCGCGACATCCGCGACGCCCTGGCGCGCGACCGCGGCCCGGTGACGGCCGGCGGGCTGTTCGTGAAGATCGCGGAAAAGGTGGTCAAGTACGCCGAGCCGATCATCGAGCAGCTCGAGGAGGAGATCGAGAACCTGGAGGACAACCTCGCCAGCGTCGAGAGCGCCGAGGCGCGCAAGCGCCTGGCCGAGGTGCGCCACCGGGCGGTGGAGCTGCGCCGCTACCTGGCGCCGCAGCGCGAGGCGCTGATGCAGCTCCAACTCGAGGAGGCGGGCTGCCTGACCAAGAAGAACCGCATGCACCTGCGCGACACGGCCGACAAGGTGGCGCGCTTCGTGGAGAGCCTGGATGCCATCCGGGGCCGGGCGACCATCCTGCACGAGGACCTGACGGCCATCACGGCCGAGCGCATCGCCGCCTCGTCGCACCGGCTGTCGGTGCTGGCGGCCATCGTCCTGCCGCCCAGCCTGCTGGCGGGCATCTTCGGCGCCAACCTGGGCGGCATCCCGGGGGGGCACGATCCGTGGGCCTTCGCCCTGCTGTGCCTGCTGATCCTGGTGATGATCCCGCTCGAGATCTGGGTGATGAAGAAGATCAAGTGGCTGTAGCGGCCGCCGCCGGTCAGGCCCGCTGCTTCCTCCGGCCCCGCGCGCGGCTGAGATAGCCCGTGAGATACTGGCCCGTATAGCTGTCGGCCACGTCGGCCACCGCCTCGGGCGTTCCCTCGGCCACCAGGCGGCCGCCCTTGTCGCCGCCGCCGGGGCCCAGGTCGATGATCCAGTCGGCGGTCTTGATGACCTCCAGATTGTGCTCGATCACCACGACGGTGTTGCCGGTCTCGACCAGGGCGTGCAGCACCTCCAGGAGCTTGCGCACGTCCTCGAAGTGCAGGCCGGTGGTGGGTTCGTCCAGGATGTAGAGGGTGCGCCCCGTGGCGCGGCGCGACAGCTCCTTGGCCAGCTTGATGCGCTGCGCCTCGCCGCCCGACAGCGTGGTCGCCGACTGGCCCACCTTGATGTAGCCCAGGCCGACGCGCTGCAGCGTCACCAGCTTGTCGCGGATCGCCGGCACGGCCTGGAAGAAGGCGGCGCCCTCCTCGACCGTCATGTTCAGGACGTCGGCGATCGACTTGTCCTTGAAATGGATCTCCAGCGTCTCGCGGTTGTACCGCGTGCCCTTGCAGACGTCGCACTGGACATAGACGTCGGGCAGGAAGTGCATCTCGATCTTGATCAGGCCGTCGCCCTGGCACGCCTCGCACCGCCCGCCCTTCACGTTGAACGAGAAGCGCCCGGGCTTGTAGCCGCGGGCCTGGGCCTCGGGCAGCCCGGCGAACCAGTCGCGGATGGGCGTGAAGGCGCCGGTGTAGGTGGCGGGGTTGGAGCGCGGCGTCCGGCCGATGGGCGACTGGTCGATGTCCACCACCTTGTCCAGCCGCTCCATGCCCTCGATGCGGTCGTGTGGCGCCGGCTGCTCGCGCGCGCCGTTCAGCGCCTTGGCCACCGCCTTGTAGAGGGTCTCGATGACCAGGCTGGACTTGCCGCCGCCCGAGACGCCGGTGACGCAGGTGAAGGTGCCCAGCGGAATCCGCGCGTCCACGCCCCGCAGGTTGTTGGCCCGCGCGCCCACGATCCGCAGCCACTGGCCCTTGTGGCCGGGACGGCGGCGGGCGGGCAGGGGGATCTCGCGCCGGCCGGTCAGGTACTGGCCGGTCAGGCTGTCGGGGTTGGCCTTGATGTCGGCCGGGCGGCCCTGGGCCACGATCCGTCCGCCGCGCTCGCCGGCGCCGGGGCCCATGTCGATGACATGGTCGGCGGTCAGGATGGCGTCCTCGTCGTGCTCCACCACGATCACGGTGTTGCCGATGTCGCGCAGCCGCTTGAGAGTCTCCAGCAGGCGGTCGTTGTCGCGCTGGTGCAGGCCGATCGAGGGCTCGTCCAGGACGTAGAGCACGCCCGTCAGGCCCGATCCGATCTGCGAGGCCAGCCGGATGCGCTGGCTCTCGCCCCCCGAAAGCGTGCCCGAGTTGCGCGACAGGGTGAGGTAGTCGAGCCCCACCTTGTTCAGGAATCCGAGCCGGGCGTTGATCTCCTTCAGGATGCGCTCGGCGATCTCGCGCTGCTTGGGCGACAGGTCCTTGTTCAGTCCGGCGAACCACTCGCCGGCCCGCGCCACCGAGAACTGCGAGACCTCGCCGATGTGGTGCCGGGCGATCCTCACGGCCAGCGCCTCGGGCTTCAGGCGGAATCCCTCGCAGGCCTCGCAGGGCGCGTTGCCCAGGAAACGGCCCAGTTCCTCGCGCACCCACTCGCTTTCGGTCTCGCGCCACCGGCGGTCCAGGTTGGGCAGCACGCCCTCGAAGGGCTTGTGCGTCTCGTAGGTGCGCATCCCGTCGTCGTAGCGCATCGTGATGGGCGTATCGCCCGATCCATGCAGGATCGTGTCGCGCACCCTGGCGGGCAGGTCGCTCCACGCCGCCGTGGCGCTGGCCTTGAAGTGGCGGCAGATGCTGTCCAGCGTCTGGGCGTAGTAGTTGGACGACGAGTTCGCCCACGGCGCCACCGCGCCCTCGCGCAGCGACACGGAGGGATCGGGCACCACCAGGTCGGGATCGAAGAACAGCTTGGTGCCCAGCCCGTCGCAGGCCGGGCAGGCGCCGTGCGGGTTGTTGAACGAGAACAGCCGCGGCTCGATCTCGTCGATGGTGAAGCCCGACACGGGGCAGGCGAACTTGGCCGAGAAGGTGGTGGTCTCGCCCGAATCGACGTTCTCGACGAACAGCAGGCCGTCGCTGAGACCCAGCGCCGTCTCGATGGAATCAGCCAGCCGCGTCTTCAGGCCGGCCTTTACCACCACGCGGTCCACAACAACGGCGATGTCGTGCTTGCGCTTCTTGTCCAGCGCAGGCGCCTCCTCGATGCCGAAGACCTTGCCGTCGATCTTCACGCGCTGGAACCCGCGCTTCATCAGGTCGGCCAGCTCCTTGCGGTACTCGCCCTTGCGGCCGCGCACGATGGGGGCCAGCAGCATCAGGCGCGTGCCCTCGGGCATCTCCAGGATGCGGTCGACCATCTGGCTGACGGTCTGGCTCTCGATGGGCAGGCCCGTGGCGGGCGAGTAGGGCACGCCCACGCGCGCCCACAGCAGGCGCATGTAGTCGTGGATCTCGGTCACGGTTCCCACGGTGGACCGCGGGTTCTTCGAGGTCGTCTTCTGCTCGATCGAGATGGCGGGCGACAGGCCCTCGATCGATTCCACCTCGGGCTTCTGCATCAGTTCGAGGAACTGGCGGGCATAGGCCGACAGGCTCTCGACATAGCGCCGCTGGCCCTC
>Ga0073934_10006431_pt1 | contig 17151 bp, 16 predicted proteins | sample LarsenN4metaG_FD_76834 | JGI IMG/M metagenome (GOLD analysis project Ga0073934, IMG submission 76834) | Hot spring sediment bacterial and archeal communities from British Columbia, Canada, to study Microbial Dark Matter (Phase II) - Larsen... ... | reverse complement strand
GGGCTACATCGAATCCGTCAAGCGGAGACCGTCGCAGATGCACGTCAACAATGGCCGCGTCATAGATGCCAGGCTGCAACGACGCCAATGCCGCGTGCGGTTCGGAGAAGAAGTCAACGACCGCCTCCCCGTGCAGGATAGCATTCAAGACATGTCGTTGCGCGAGGTCATCGTCGACCGCAAATACCCGAGGTGATGCGATTCCGGATGTCATCGCTCGGGTTCAGCTGGCGATGCGCCAGCCAATTTTTGCTTCGGTGGCAACTAACCGGTTGAAATCGACCTGGTGATCAGCGAACAGGCGTCGGAGCCGCGACAAGTATACGTTGATCGAGTTCGACTCTGTGCTGGCGGAGCTGCCCCACACTTGAAGCAGAAGTGCTTCGCGGAGGACCATGCCGCCACGCGCCCCCGCGAACACACTCAAGATCCCGTATTCCTTCACGCCCAGCCGTTCCACGCACCCATCGGGGAAATGACAGAGAAAATCGGGTGTGATAATGGCAGCACCGAAATTGAACGCAGTGCTCACTGCTATTCCGTCCGCCCGAGGCCGGCGATTTTCCTCCCGAGCGTCGACAGAAAGTCGGATCAGCCGCTCAAGGCGATGTTGCAAATCTATCCCGTCCCATGGTTTGAGCAGCACGTCATCTGCCCCGGCAGTCCAGAGTGCCGGCGCCAATGCCCGAGCGCTGGTGGAGGCGGCTATCGGAGTGGTCACGCCATTTTGCCGCCAGCGTCGTATGAGCGCTATGCTTGCATCGGCAGTTGGGGAAATTGCCGAATCGAGGATGATCAGAGACAGCAGATGAACGCGCTGCAACTCGTCAGCCTCTCGTTCGTTGCCAGCACCCAGTAATCGCCACTCGGGGAAAAGACTTGGCAGTGTTTCCAGCAAAAGGCGGCGCAAGTCCGGAGAGCGCTCGGCAACTAATACGGTTTTCATGGTTCCATTAGATGCTGCAATCACCTCGCAGCATTTTTTGGATAGGAATGCGCAAGTCCTCTCGGGATTATTGTTCGAGCCAAATCAACTAGACTGCGGGGAATGCTAGGCTGAAAACGGTGCCGCCGCCGGGGCGGGCCGCGGCTTTCAGCTCGGCGCCGTGGGCGTGGGCGACATGGCGGCAGATCGTCAGGCCCAGGCCGCTGCCCTGCGGCTTGGTCGACTCGACGGGCTTCTGCAGCCCGCGCTCGAGGATCTCCTTCGGCAGGCCGCTGCCGTTGTCGGACACCCGGAGCAGGGGCGCGTTCTGCTCGGTGCCCACGTGCACCACGATCTGCGAGGCGCCCGCTTCGAGGGCGTTCTTCAGCAGGTTCTGGAGCAGGCGCACGATGTCGAGGCGATGACCGTGGATCTTCACCCCGGCTGTCCCGGCGATCTCGATGCGCGGGTCGTCGAAGAAAAGCACCTTCTTGGTCTCCTGCGCGGTGTCGAGGAGGTCAAAGTGCTCGCCGTCGCGGCCCTGCCGGCTGCTCTGGCGCCAGGATTCCGCGAGGTGCAGGCAAAAGGTGGAGCATTTCTCGAGGGTGGCGGCGTATTGCGCGATACGTTCGAGGGCGGGCTGGCCCGTGGGCAGATGGCGCACCTCCTCCAACAGCATGTTGGAATAGCCGATGGCGACGACGAGCGGGTTGCAGATGTCGTGCACCATCTCGGCCGCAGCCTGCCCGTAGCCGATCTGGAGCTGGTTTTTTTTCTGCTCCTGCATCAGGGCCGTGTATTTCTCCTCGAGCTGGCGCATCAGGTTGGAGCGCTTGCGGCGTTCGGCGGTCTTGGCCGCGAGGCGATGCACGGCCTCGAGCATCACGTCCACGTCGAAGGGCTTTTTGTGATACTCGTTCGCGCCCAGGCTCATGGCAGCCTGGGCGGAGGCGAGCGCGCCGTAGCCGGTGAGCATGATGACGGCGACGTCCTGGTCGATGCGTCGCAGCTCCTCGAGGCCCTGGATGCCGTTCTTTTGCGGCATGCGGATGTCGAGCACGACGACGGAGAACTGCTCGGCGCGGGCGAGTTCGAGGCCGCGGTCAACGCGGTCGGCGGTGCGGACGTCGAAGTCGCGCTGGAGCAGGTAGCCGAGGCTTTCGCGGGGGCCGAGCTCGTCGTCGATGATGAGCACCTTGGCCTTGGCGGCAGTTGGAGCGGAAGCGGGCGCGGTGGGGGCGGTGATCACGGCGGTAAAATTACTGCAAAGCTGCGGAGCGCCAGGCCCTTTGGCAATCAGAAGCTGGGGGCGCTGCCTCCGCCAATTTGCAAAAAGCCCGTAAAATCGTGCGGCGCCCCTCCGGCATCAAATCGAGTTCAAGGCAATTCTCAGTCTGCCCAGGCGCGGGGCTTGAGATAGACTTCGTAGAGTTCGGCCTCGGGCGTGCCGGGGACGGGCTTCCAGTCGTAACGCCAGCTTACGAGCGGCGGGAGCGACATGAGGATGCTCTCGGTGCGGCCGCCGCTCTGCAGGCCGAAGAGGGTGCCGCGGTCAAAGACGAGGTTGAACTCGACGTAGCGCCCGCGGCGGTAGAGCTGGAAGTCGCGCTCGCGTTCGCCGTAGGGCGTCGCTTTGCGGCGCCGGAGGATGGGCAGGTAGGCCGGCAGGAAGGCGTCGCCGACGCTGCGCAGGAAGGCGAAGCTGGCGGTGAAGCCCGGGGCGTTGAAGTCGTCGAAGAAGATGCCGCCGATGCCGCGCGGCTCGCCGCGGTGCTTGAGGAAAAAGTAGTCGTCGCACCATTGCTTGAACCGCGGATAGAGGTCGGCGCCGTGCGGGGCGCAGGCGGCGCGGGCGGTGCGGTGCCAGTGGACGCAGTCCTCGCGGAAGCCGTAGCAGGGCGTGAGGTCGAAGCCGCCGCCGAACCACCAGGTGGAATTTTCGATTTTCGATTTTGGATTTTCGATTGGGCCACCACTTCCTGACGGCGGCTCGGTCATAAAGAACCGAACATTCATATGGGTGGTTGGGACGTAGGGATTGCGGGGGTGGAGGACCAGCGACACGCCCATCGCGTGGAAGGGCTGGCCGGCGAGTTCGGGACGGCCGGCGGTGGCCGAGGGCGGCAAGGCGGCGCCGGCGACGTGGGAGAAATTGACCCCGGCTTTCTCGAAAACCTCGCCGTTTTCCAGCACACGCGAGCGGCCGCCGCCGCCCTCGGGGCGCGTCCAGCGGTCCTCGCGGAACTTTTCGCCATCCTCCGATTCGAGGCCGGCGCAGATGCCGTCCTGCAGGGCGAGCAGGTAGGAGCTGACGGCGTTGAGGTCGGGGGACATGAGGGTGGCTATCTCGGGCGTGTCATTCTGAACGAAGTGAAGAATCCACGAGGTGTCGAGCGGCGGGAAGGCATGGATCCTTCGCTGCGCTCAGGATGACACGCAAGTGAGTCATCAGGCATGCGAGCATCAGTCCCGCGCATGGGCAATCCGAGAACGAGAAGATCATGCGGCGGGGGCTTGACGACTTTGCTAGGGTGGAGCGGCTTGACCCCAAGACGCTTTGCGCGCGTTGTGGTCAACGCGCTCCACCTGCATGAACGACGCCGCCCTGAACACCATCGCCGCCACCGGTTTCACCGTGGCGTTTTTCCATGCGGTCATCCCGACGCACTGGCTGCCCTTCGTGCTGGTGGCGCGGGCGCGGGCCTGGGGCCGCGGCAAGGCCATCGCGGTGGCGCTGACGGCGAGCCTGGGCCACATCCTGATCACGTCGCTGCTCGGGCTGGGTATCGCTTGGGCGGGATTCAAGCTGGGTGAGGAGGCGGGGGAGATGTTTCCCAAGCTGGCCGGCGGCTTCCTGCTGCTGATCGCGGCCTACTACGGGTGGCGGCAGGTGCGGGGGAAGGGCGTGCTGCATCACCATCCGCCGGGCGGCCGCCACCGGGAGAGCGAGGCCTGCGGGCACGAGCACGACCACACCCACTGGGACGAGGAACTGAAGGACTCGGCGCTGGTGGACGACAAGGGCGGGGATTGGGCCGCGATCAGCGGGCTGCTCGTCATGCTGACGCTGTCGCCCTGCGAGGCCTTCCTGCCGGTCTATCTCTCGGCGGTGCAGTTCGGCTGGAAGGGTTTTTTCGTGCTCAGCGCCATCCTGGCGGTCGCCACGCTGGCCGGGATGCTGCTCTTCACCTGGCTGACGCTGCACGGCTTCGAACGGCTGCGGCTGCAGAAGTTCGAGCGCTATGAAGCGGGTCTGCTCGGCGTGATGTTCGCCGTGCTCGGCCTGCTATTGCTGTTCGCGGGCCACGGGCACGTGGACTGAATCAGTCGAACTGCTTCACCGGGTCGGCGGTGAGGCGGTTCTTGAAGAGCTCGCCGCCCTTCATGACGAAGTCGACGCGCTCGAAGCTGCCGTTGCTGATCTCGGCGAGGGCGTCGCCCTTGATGGCGATGAGGTCGGCGAGGTAGCCGGGGGCAACGCGCCCGAGCTGGTCGGCCTTGCCGAGGAGCTCGGCGGAGTTGACGGTGGCGGCCTGCACGGCCTGGAGGGGTGTCATGCCCCAGCGGACCATGTGGACCATCTGCTTGCCGTTCCAGCCGTGGGGATAGACGCCGGCGTCGGTGCCGTAGGCCATCTTGCAGCCGGCGCGGAGGGCTTTCTGGAAGTTCTCGCGCTGGGTGCGGCCGACGAGGCGCTCCTTCTCGATGATCTTGTCCGGGTAGCCCATGCGGCTGAACTCGGCGAGGATGTAGTCGTCGTTGTAGATATCCATGACGAGCACGGTGCCGCGCTCCTTGGCGAGGGCGATGCCCTCGTCGTCGATGAAGCTGGCGTGTTCGATGGAGGCGACGCCGGCGCGGATGGCCATCTTGATGCCCTCGGTGCCGTGGGCGTGGGCGGCGACCTTGCGGTGCCAGAGGGCGGCCTCCTCGACGATGGCCTTCATCTCCTCGAGCGAGTATTGCGGCGCGCCGACGGATTCTTCCTCGGAGAGCACGCCGGCGGTGGCGGCGATCTTGATCCACTCGGCGCCGTATTTGATGTTCTCGCGGACGCGCTTGCGCACGGCGTCGATGCCGTCGGCCACGCCGGACATGTCCTTGAAGCGGATCGAGGGCGAGAAGCCGTTGAGGTCGACATGGCCGCCGGTGGCGCCGAGGGTGAGGGCGGCGGGGATGATGCGGGGGCCGGCGATCTTGCCCTCGTCGACGGCGCGCTTGAGGGCGATGTCGATGTATTCCCCGGCGCCGACGTCGCGCACGGTGGTGAAGCCGGCCAGGAGCGTGCGGCGGGCGTAGATGTGAGCGGAGACGGCGACGTCGATCGGGCTCTTGCGGAAGATGTCGGTGTAGTAGTTCTCGGGCTGCGAGGTAATGTGGGTGTGACAGTCCATCAGGCCGGGCATGAGCGTGGCATCGCCGAGGTCGATGACCTTGACGCCGGCCGGGGCGGCCTTGAGCACGTCGGCGGCGGGGCCGACGGCCTTGATCCTGTCGCCCTCGATGAGGACGGCCTGCCCGGTGAGCACGGTGCCGGCCTTGGTGTCGACGAGGCGGGAGGCCTTGAGCACGGTGACGGCGGCCGGGGCGGGTGTCTTGGTCTCGCTGCCGGAGGCAGCAAAGGCCGGGAACAGGGCGAGGAGGAGCAGGGGGCGGAGTTTCATGGGGAGGCGCGGATGAAAGATTCCCGCGCGCCGAAAGGCAAGCGAAGGGCGGGCGTCGCGGCCCAAGAAACGCCATGCTTTGGTCAATTAATGCCAAGCCTCAGGCCCGGAACGGGAGTAGCCTGTGGGCACAAAAAACGGTGGCCATCAACCCCAGGAGTTCACCATGAACATCAAACTGCACCTTGACCGGGCCGAATATGAGCCCATCGAGCGAACGGCAAAGGCGCTTGGCTGCGAACCGGAGGACGTCGTCTATCAGGCGGTGAACGAATACATGCTGCGCATCGGTGATTTCGCGCACCAATGCGGACCGGAATGCCGGCTGGCGCACACGGACTTCGACACCATCCGCGATGTGGTGTTGAACACCAAGCGGGCGCGGAAGAACAACCTTCCCCTCTGGGCCGACAGCGCCGGCAGCGTGCACAACTACGAGGGCATGGGACCGGCCGCCTCGGAGCACAGCCGCAAGTCGCGGTTCTGAGGTGGCGCGACCTCAGGGACGGCCACGGCTCCGCCGCTTGCGCACGCCGGGCGAGACGCCGAGCCGTGGATCGCGGCGCAGGGCGAGCGCGACGAGCCGCGCGGCCGTGCGCTCGAAAGCGTCGTCGGATTCCGGCAGGTAGAGCCACTTGGGCAGCACCGGGTGCGGGGCAAGCACGGGGAAATCCGCGCGCAGGGCGGCATGGTGCTCACGGCTGGTGCAGATGAGCAGGCCGCGCCACGGCTCGTCGCCGGCGCAGAAGCAAAGCATGAGCTTGCCGTCGAGGTAGGCGGCCTTGGCGCCGAACATGGAGCGCAGCAGGAAGCGGGGATCGCGCTCCATCGGTTCCCACAGCCAGGCGTGCCGGTGGACGAGGCGGGCGGATGCGCGGACGCGGGGCATGGGGCAAGGGTTGTCGGTGCGCCGGGCCCGGCAAGCCCGGAGATGATGGCGCGGCGCGTTACGCCAACGTAAACCAGGTCACGGCCCGGTGAAACCGGCGCCTGGCGCCCGATGGTGGTTGAACGCGGACGCTCGGGCGGCGTCCATCCCCGTGCAGTTCCATGTTTGCTTGGTGTCAGGGGAGAAGGCCGTCCAAGGGGTTGGGCGGCCTTCATATTTTCCGGGTCAGCGCAGCGCGCCGAGCAGCTCCGCGGTCTCGGCGGGCTTGCGCCAGTGGGGATTGTGGTCGGCCTCCATCATGGTCACCGGCCAGCCGCGCCGGCGGGCCCGCTCGGCCGCGGACCAGAAGGCGTCCTCCTCGGGTTTCTTGCCGGGGTCGACGGTCAGGATGTAGACGGCGGGGATTTTTTCGCGGGCCGGATTTGTGAGCGAAATGGGATCGGTGAAGGTCTTGAGCGGGTGCGGCACGTCGATGGGCAGCGGTTTGCCGGGCTTCACCCAGTTGGGGATGATCATGCCGTCCTTGGTCATCTGCTCCACGGGGATGCGGCTGCCCATGAGCGCGGTGGCGCTGTCGCCGTCGGCGGGCACCATGGCGTCGAGGTAGATCAGCTTGGCGATGCGCTCCGGCACGCGGTCGGCGACGCCGGTGATGACCATGCCGCCGTAACTGTGGCCGACGAGGATGATGTCGCGGAGGTTCTCGAAGAGGATGACGTTGACCACGTCGTCGATGTGCGTGGCGAGGCCGATGTCCTTGGAGGCGAGATGCACACGCTCGCCGAGGCCGGTGAGCGTGACGCGGCGGACCTCGAAGCCCTTGTCGCGGAGGAGCGGGTCGACCTTGGCGAACTGCCAGGCCCCGCCCCAGGCGCCGTGGACGATGAGCATGACGGGCTTCGGCGCCGGCGATGCCGCAGACTCCGCCCACGCGAAAGCCGCGAGCCATGTGGCCAATATCGCCGTGAACGTGAGGAGGCGGAAATTATTCATGGTCGGCATCTTCAATTTCTGTGATGAGAATGACGCGGGCGGCATGGTCCACCCAGTAGCTGAAGACAAAGCCGTCGAGCAGCAGGTGCTCGATGTCGCGCCCATCGGCATCCTTCAGCCGGTAATCGCTTTCGACAAAAGGATAGCGGGCCAGTTCGTGCGCCCGGTCGAGAACCTTGCGTTGGCGACGCTTGCTGAGCGTCAAAATGAACTCGGCTGCGGTGTCGGAAAACTGGGGCCGATATTCAGCCACGAGCAATGCGCGCCTCCAACTGGGCGGCCGTGGTGAACTTGCCCGCCTGCATGTCACGGATGCGCTTGGCGGTGGCGCGCTTCCAAGCCGGGGTGCCATGGCGAAGCTTGATGAGGTAGAGCTGCACCTCGCGACGCTCCTGCTTGGTCATCTTGGAAATGGCCTGTTTGACTTCGAGCACGCTCATGGTGCGGGCAGGGTAGTTGAGAGCAGCCGCTAGTCAACGACTGCTTGGTAGCCTGGCATTGTCTGGTTTGCTTCGATCGCAGGTCGGGCAGCTTGAACTCCGGGATTTTTCCGCGAAATACCGCATCGTTCCGCCTTCGCCAAGGCTTCGGCCGACAAGCCGATCGTTATCTGCCCTGCTCTGGCGGCAACTCGAGCAGGCGCAACTCGGGATTCTTCTCGGCAAAGTATCTCATGGTCCAGTCGTTCGGGAACAAGACCACCGGATGATCAAACTTGTCGGCGCCGAAGCTGACACCCGTCGCGATGACGAGGCGCGAGGTGTCGATGGCGGCTTTGCCTGTCGTCGCCGAGGACGGCGACAACCACCTTAGCAGGGTCCACGGCGTCGGCGTGAGGCGGGACTCGGCGCCGTATTCGCTCTGGAGGCGCCATTGCACGACCTCGAACTGCAGGGGGCCGACGGCCGCCAGCAGCGTGGCGCCGGGCGGGGCGTTGCGCGCGGTGAAGGACTGCACGACGCCCTCCTGCAGGAGCTGGTCGAGGCCGGCGCGGTATTTCTTGGCGTCGCCGCTGTTGGGGTTGGAGATGTAGGTGAAGACCTCCGGCGGGAAGCGCGGGATCTCGTCGTAGCAGATGGAGCGGTCGGTGGTGAGCGTGTCGCCGATGCCGAAGGCGTCGTGGCCGACGAGGCCGATGACGTCGCCCGGCCAGGCCTCGTCCACCGTCTCGCGCTCCTGGCCGAAGAGCTTGTGCGACGAGGAGAGGCGCACCTGCCGGCCGGTGCGCTGGTGGGTGACGACCATGTCGCGCTCGAACTTGCCCGAGCACACGCGGCAGAACGCGATGCGGTCGCGGTGCTTCGGGTCCATGTTGGCCTGGATCTTGAAGATGAAACCGGAGAACTTCGGATCGTCGACGGGCACGACGCGCGCGGTGGTCGGCGCGGGGGCGCCGGGCACGGTGACGCTGACGGACCGGCGAGGCGCGGGTGGCACCGAGTCCTGCAAAAATCCGTTCAGGAGCAGCTCGATGCCGAAATTGTTCACGGCGGAACCGAAGTAGACCGGCGTCTGTTTGCCGTGCCGCACGGCGGCGAGGTCGTAGGGGTGGCCGGCGCCGTCGAGCATCTCGAGCTGCTCCTTGACGTCGCGGTAGGTGTCGTCGTCGAGTTTGGCGCGGACGGCGGGGTCGTCGAGGGAGGTGACGTTGACCGGGGCCTGGTAGGCGCCGCCGGGCACGCGCTCGAAGAGGTGGACCTGCCGGGTGCGGCGGTCGAAGACGCCCTTGAAGGACGGGCCGTTGCCGAGCGGCCAGACGACGGGCGACGACTGGAGGCCGAGCACGCTCTCGAGCTCGTCGAGCAGGTCGAGCGGGTTGCGCGTCGGCCGGTCGCACTTGTTCATGAAGGTGAAGATCGGCACGCCGCGGCGGCGGCAGACCTCGAAGAGCTTGCGGGTCTGCGTCTCCACGCCCTTGGCGGCGTCGATCACCATCAGGGCGGCGTCCACGGCGGTGAGCACGCGGTAGGTGTCCTCGGAGAAGTCCTTGTGGCCGGGGGTGTCGAGGAGGTTGACGGCGCAGCCGGCGAAATCGAACTGCAGGACGGTGGACGAGATCGAGATGCCGCGCTGCTTCTCCAGCTCCATCCAGTCGGAGGCGGTGGCGCGCTGGTTCTTGCGGTCCTTGACGGCGCCGGCGAGGTGGATGGCGTTGCCGTAGAGGAGGAACTTCTCGGTCAGCGTCGTCTTGCCCGCGTCGGGGTGCGAGATGATCGCAAAGGTGCGGCGGCGGGCGATTTCCTGGGCGGGCGTGAGCATGAAGGGCTCACGCAAAGCCGCAAAGTCGCAGAGGGGAAGGAAATTTTGATGATGGCGGGGTGGGTCTGGCGTGTCATCCTGAGCGAAGCGAAGGATCCAAGGTTCCGTGCCTCGCCAAGCGGAGCGACATGGATTCTTCGCTACGCTCAGAATGACAGGCAACGGGAAGCCTGACTTTGGGCTTCTAAGGCGGGTAAAACATCCGATGCTGCCCGCCGATGAACGCCGCCAGCCTCAAACTCAAGCCGAATGCCCGGGCCCGCGTGCTGCACGGGCACCCCTGGGTCTTCGCCAACGAGGTGGAGGCCCTGCTGCCGGCAGAGAACGACGGTGCCGTGGTGGAATGCCGCGACCGCAGCGGGCGCTTCCTCGGGAGCGGGATCTACAATTCGAAATCGCAGATCGTCTGGCGGCGGCTGAGCCGCGAGCGGGTCGAGCTGGACGAGGCGTGGCTGCGCGGGGCGCTGGAGCGGGCGCTCGCCCGGCGCGAGGGCTTGGACCGGTTCCGGCGATTGGTCTGGAGCGAGGCCGACGACCTGCCGGGCGTCGTGGCCGACCAGTTCGGCGACACGGTGGTGGTGCAGCTGCAGACGCTGGCGATGGACCGCCATGCCGCCCTCATCGGCGACCTGCTGGCCGGGCTCACCGGCGCGGCCGAGGTGGTCTTCCGGCACGATTCGAACCTGCGCAAGCTGGAGGGCCTGCCGCTGGAGGTGCGCACGCGCAGCGGCCGGCCCTGGGAGCCGCGCTGGGTCACGATCGACGGGTTCGACTACTGGCTCGACCTGCAGGGCGGGCAGAAGACGGGTTTCTACCTCGACCAGCGCCGGCAGCACGCGGCGGTGGCGGGATATGCCCGGGGCCGGCGCGTGCTTGACGCGTTCTGCAACCAAGGTGCGTTCGCCCTGCACTGCGCCCGGGCCGGCGCCGCGCAGGTGCTCGGCCTCGACAGCGCCGAGGACGCCATCGCGCAGGCGAAGAAGAACGCCGAGCGCAACCAGGTGGCGGCGGACTTCGAAAGCGCCAATGTCTTCGACTGGTTCACGGCCCGGCGCGACGCCGCCCCGGCCTGGGACCTGGTCATCCTCGATCCGCCGCCGTTCGCGAAGTCGAAGGGCGCGCTGGAGAACGCCCTGCGCGGCTACAAGGAGCTGAACCTGCGCGCGATGAAGGCGCTGACGCCCGGCGGCGTGCTGGCCACCTACACCTGTTCGCACCACATGGGTGACGCCGAATTGCGCGGCGTGCTGGCCGAGGCCGCGAGCGACGCCAAGCGGCGCGTGACCGTGCTGGAGTGGTGCCATCAGCCGCCGGACCATCCCGTGCTCGCCACGATGCCGGAGAGCGAGTATCTGCGCGGCTACATCCTCAGGATCGACTGACCATGGCCTGGCTGCACCTACATTGGAGAAGTGACGTGATCGGCAAGGAAACCGCCGCGCACGTGCTGCTACCGCGCGTGGGCAAGGCGCCCTGGCCGGTGCTCTACCTGCTGCACGGCCTGCACGGCGACGCCTCCAGCTGGATGCGCAACAGCCGCGTCGAATGGCATGTGCGGGAGCTGCCGCTCATGGTCGTCATGCCCGACGGCTACCGGGGTTTCTACACGGACAACGAGGAGGGGCCGGCCTTTGCCAAGCACCTCGGGCGCGAGCTGGTGGACTTCATCGACGGGAACTTCCGCACCCGCGCCGAGCGCGACGGGCGGGCCATCGGCGGGCTCTCGATGGGCGGCTACGGGGCGCTGCGCATCGGGCTGGGCTGGCCGGAGCGGTTCTGCTCAATCCACAGCCACTCGGGGGCCTTGGGCCGGTCCAAGGCGGATTTCAGCGAGGAGGCGGAGGCGTCGGGCCTGCATGCGGACCGGCCGGCCTTCATGGTGAAGGAGCTGCGGCGGGTCTTCGGGCGCAAGCCGGTGGGCACCGCGCACGACGTGCTCGTGCTGGCGCAGAAGGCGCAGGCGGCCAGGAAGCTGCCGCACCTGCTGCTCGACTGCGGGCGCGAGGACTACCTGCTGGAGGACAACCGCGAGTTCCATCGCGAGCTGAAGGCGGCGGGCATCCCGCACGAATACCACGAGCACGCCGGCGCCCACGACTGGGACTACTGGGAAAAACAGCTGCCGGACGCGCTCAAGTTCCACTGCGCGCACCTCGGCGTGAAGCGCATCCCGCTGCCGAAGTAGGAAGTAGCAAGTAGGATGATCGCGGAACCACGGAAGGACGGAGATGGGATCGGCGAATGAGTGTCCGACCGGGGAATCGACCGATTTTTTGACCACGGATCACACGGATTGAAACGGATAAACCATCGGTGTCATCCGACTGGATCCGTGAAATCCGTGGTGAAATAATCTCCCCCGAAGAATCAAACGCGCAGGGCGCGGAGAGGAGCAGAAGCAGGTGGAACCCGGCCTCCGGACGGGTTCTGAGCGCGTCCAGAGGCCGCGCCCTACCTCACTGCTTCCCCTGCAGGCGCTTCAGGAAGAAGACGACCATCACGACCATGAAGACGGTGCAGCCGGCGAAGGCCCAGAGGCCGGTCGTGATCGATTTGCCCACGGCGGTGAACACGATGGTCACGAGCAGGAAGGTCGGCACCTCGTTGAAGGCGCGGAGCTTCGCGGCCGTCATCGGGATGCCGCCCGCGGCCAGCTGCTTGCGGATGACGCCGCACCAGAAGTGGTAGCCGAAGAGCAGCACGAGCAGGGCGAGCTTGAGGTGCAGCCAATGGGTTGTCTTGAGCGGATGGTAGTTGATGAGCCAGATGCCGGTGACGGCGGTGAACACCATGGCCGGCACGGTGATGGCATACCAGAGCCGGCGCGCCATCAGGCTGAACTGCTCGTGCAGGATCGTCCGCTTCGGGTCGGGATGGCCGTGCGACTCGACGTGGTAGATGAAGAGCCGGACGATGTAGAACAGGCCGGCAAACCACGCCACGATGCCGATGAGGTGCAGGGCCTTGAGCGTCAGGTAGAGCATCGGGGGAAGTCAGAACATCCAACGTTCAACGCTCAACATCCAACATGCATGAAGCGGGCAGGGCGAGGCGTCCTCGCCGAGCCGCCGTTACAGGGATGAGTGCAGCGGCTCACCGGGACGGTTTGCCCTACCTCACAGCTTCAGCGCGTCGGCGAGCCGGGCGGGTTCCTTGCCGCCGCCCATGGCGAAGTCGGGTTTGCCGCCGCCCTTGCCGCCGAGCTTGGCGGAGAGTTCGCCCACGAGCTTGCCGGCCTGGTGACCGGCCTTGATCGCGGCGGGGGAGCAGAAGGCGACGACGCCGGCCTTGTCGCCGAAGGCGGCGCCGAGCTGCACGACGCCATCGCCGAGCTTGTGCAGCACCTGGCTGCCGAGCGAGCGGAGCGCCTCGGGGCTGTCGGCCGTCACGACGGCGGAGACCCACTTGAGGCCGTCCCGGGTCACGGCCTTGGCGGCGAGTTCGTCGGCGAGGCCGGCGGAGGCCTTGGCCTCGTAGGCCTTCAGCTTTTTCTCCAGCTCCTTCTGGTGGGCGAGGAGCGACTCGAGTTTTTTGGCCACGTCGGTCGGGCCGGCGGAAAGGTGGGCGCTGACGGCCTTGAGCGCGGTCTCCTCGGCGCTGATGAAGTCGAGCGCGGCCTGGCCGGTGACGGCCTCGATGCGGCGCGTGCCGGCGGCGATGGCCATCTCGGCGACGATCTTGATGACGCCGATCTCACTGGTGCGGCCGACATGCGTGCCGCCGCAGAGCTCCTTCGAGTAGCCGCCGATGTCCACGACGCGGACGCGCTTGCCGTATTTGTCGCCGAAGAAGGCGAGCACGTCGTCGGGCTTCTTGTCGTAGTCGATCTCGGTGGAGGTGACGGGGGCGTTGTCGAGGACCTTGTCGTTGACGAGCTGCTCGCACTCGCGGATCTGCGCGGCGGTGAGGGCCTCGAAGTGGGTGAAGTCGAAGCGCAGGCGGTCGGGCGTCTTGTGCGTGCCGAACTGGCGGACGTGCGTGCCGAGCATCTTCCTCAAGGCCCAGTGGATCAAGTGGGCGGCGCTGTGGTGGCGGGAGATGGCGCGGCGGCGGTTGAAGTCGACTTGGAGGGTGGCGGCGGAGTCGCGAGCAAGCTCGCTCCCACAGGTCTTGAGCGATTCCGGGGAAACCTTGTGCAGGTAGCGCCCGGACTTGTCCTTGATGGTGTCCACGATGTCCACCTTGGCGCCGTTGATGAGGGCATGGCCGGAGTCGCCGACCTGGCCGCCCATCTCGGCGTAGAACGGGGTCTGGTCGAAGACGAGGAAGGTGTCCTTCTCGGTCTTCACCACGTCCACGAGCTTGGCGTGGGTGGCATGGGTCGCGTCGATCTCGTAGCCGGTGAACTTGGTGGCCTCGGCGGAGGCAGCGCCCTCGGTGGCGCCGACGATGACCTCGGTTTTCCGTGCAGCGCGACCGCGCTCGCGCTGCTTTTCCATCTCCGCCTCGAAGCCGGCGACATCGACGGCCAGCCCCATTTCAGCTGCGAGAACTTGGGTCATATCGAGAGGGAATCCGTAAGTGTCGTATAGCTCGAAAGCGAGTGCCCCGGAAACTACAGCACTAGTCACACCCTCATTTATCCTTCCAGAACGAGACTTGGGATTACCTGCACCGATACCTTCGCTAAAACGTGCGAAGCCACGGTCCAGCGTCTTGCCGAATGAATCTTCCTCGGCGCGGATGGCGCGCTCGATCATGACACGCTGAGTCTTGAGTTCGGGGAAGACGTCGCCGAGGGACTCGACGACGGGGCCGACGAGCTGCTCGAAGAAGCCGGTCTTCAGTCCGAGGTTCTTGCGGCCATACATGATGCCGCGGCGGAGGATGCGGCGGATGACGTAGTTGCGGCCCTCGTTGCCGGGGAGGATGCCGTCGGCGATGGCGCAGGAGACGCAGCGCGCGTGGTCGGCGAGGACGCGGAAGGCGATGTCGGTCTGCTCCTGCTCGCTCAGGCCGGTGCGGGTCTGCGGCACGGTGCCGGTGTATTTCTTGCCGGAGAGTTTTTCCACCTTGTCGAAGGTCGGCTGGAAGACGTTGGCGGCGTAGTTGGACGGATCCTTGGTGAAGTCCTTGAAGCCCTTCGTCGTGGCGTGGATGCCGGCGACGCGCTCGAAGCCCATGCCGGTGTCGACGTGCTTGGCGGCGAGCGGCGCGAAGGAGCCGTCGGCGTTGGCGTTGAACTGGATGAAGACGTGGTTCCAGATCTCGATGCAGCGCGGGGAGCCGGCGTTGACGAACTTGCGGCCGGCGGCCTCGTCGTCGGAGGGGAGGAGGTTGAAGTGGATCTCGGAGCAGGGGCCGCAGGGGCCGGTATCGCCCATCATCCAGAAATTGTCCTTCTTGTTGCCGTGGACGATGTGGACGGCGGGGTCGAGGCCGGCGGCCTTGAAGATGCCGGCCCAGATGTCGTAGGCCTCCTGGTCGAAGTCGGCGGGGTCGCCCTTGGACTTGTCGGGGGCGTAGACGGTGGCGAAGAGGCGCTTGGGCGGGATGCCCCAGACCTTGGTCAACAGCTCCCAGCCCCACTGGAGCGACTCGCGCTTGAAGTAGTCGCCGAAGGACCAGTTGCCCAGCATCTCGAACATCGTGTGGTGGTAGGTGTCGAAGCCGACGTCCTCGAGGTCGTTGTGCTTGCCGCCAGCGCGAATGCATTTCTGGGTGTCGGCGACGCGCTTCCACGGGGCGGCCTGGTCGCCGAGGAAGTAGGGCACGAATTGGTTCATGCCGGCGTTCGTGAACAGCAGGTTGGGGGCCGTCGGCATGAGGGAGGACGACGGCACGATGGCGTGCTGCTTCGACTGGAAGAAATCGAGGAACGACTGGCGGATCTGGGCGGAGGTCATCGGGCGGAGGCCGCCCTCCTTTGTCCCGCGGGGGCGGGACTACGGAGGGCAAGGAGGACTCAAGACAGAGAACGGAGGACGGGGCGGCAAGACGTGATTTATAATGCTATTACAGGAAGCCGGATCGCTCCAAGCGGCGATACCACGAGGATATAGGAAATTCCAAAATGCCCAGCAACTATTCCTAAGGCCGGGCGACGATTCCCAGGTTGCGGGAGCAAGGCGGACAGACATGCTGGCGGGCGGTCAGACTGAGTTGCCCACGACGACTCCGAATGATCAGCCACACACAACTCGGCCGCCGGATCGGTCAATCCGGCGAACGACAAATCCCGCACCACACGAATGCGGAAGAGGCGGGGAGAATCGGTTATTACCAAGCGGAGCGCGAAGAAATCCGCCGGAAGCCGGAGGCGCAGAGCATGAGTTCGCTGCCAATAAGCCGGCCGGCCGGGCAAACGGCGGCGGCGCGCCATGACCGGCGCTTTGTCTCTCATAGTCTATTGTAGCTCATGTTAAATTGGACCGTGAAAATGCCCGAACACAACCGATCCGGGTCAAAAAGTCCGTTTGAAGTGCAAAGCAGATTGGGCGGAGCCATCCGCCGCCACCGACACCAACAGGGGCTGACGCAGGAGGAGCTGGCTTGGCGGGCGGGCCTGCACCGGACCTATCTGGCCGACATCGAGCGGGGCCGGCGCAACATCACTGTCCGGGTGATCAACAATCTGGCGCGGGCCCTCAAGGTCTCCATCGCCCACCTGCTGGTCCCGCCGGAGGAAATCCATGCGGGGCTCAAGGCGGGTGAGATCCTGCTGGTGGAAGACAACCCGGTCGATGCGGAGCTGACGCAACGGGCCATCAAGAAGGCAAAGTTGACCAATCCCGTGCGCCATGTGCGTGACGGCGAGGAGGCCCTGGCCTACCTGCTCGGGAACGGCCCGGCAGGCGCGCAGCCGCCGGCCAACCTGCCGCAACTGATCCTGTTGGATCTCAACCTGCCGAAGGTTTCCGGCCTGGAAGTGCTGCGCGCGATCAAGTCGCACGCCCGGACCCGGCACATTCCCGTGGTGGTGCTGACCGTCTCGCGCAGCGACAAGAACATCATCGAGTGCGGACGCCTCGGGGCCGCCAACTACATCGTCAAGCCGGTGCAGTGCTCCAGCCTGCGAAAGGTCTCCCCGCGTCTCGGCCTGCATTGGGCGCTCGTCACCCCTCCCGACACGTCGCCTGCGCGGGCCGCCCGCCCGGGGCGCCCGGGGCGCCCGGCCCGATGAAAGCGACGGGCGTCAGCGGCACGGCCAGGAGCGAGCGAGCCCGGAAGGTTTTTCCCAAGCAGGGGCGCGCCCGGCTGAAGAGGGTCGGGCCGCGAACGCCGGATGAACCGAGCGCGACCCGGCAGTCCGACCGCCAGTTGCGCGAGTCGCTGCGCGAGGTGGTGGACCTGAAGGCGGCGCTGGACGAGCACGCCATCGTGGCGATCACGGATCCGCAGGGGAAAATCACGTATGTGAACGACAAGTTCTGCGCGATCTCGAAGTATACGCGGGAGGAGCTGCTGGGGCAGGACCACCG
>Ga0073934_10006430_pt1 | contig 17151 bp, 10 predicted proteins | sample LarsenN4metaG_FD_76834 | JGI IMG/M metagenome (GOLD analysis project Ga0073934, IMG submission 76834) | Hot spring sediment bacterial and archeal communities from British Columbia, Canada, to study Microbial Dark Matter (Phase II) - Larsen... ... | reverse complement strand
GAACTTCGACCAGAAAGCGCGTCGGCGATTCGCTGAATAGCCACCCTTCGGCCGGGAGCGACGAATCCGCTTGCACCGCTTTGAGGTCGGCGCCGACACCGCCGGCGAACGCCATTTCCGCCGCCGCCGCCGCCAGGCCGCCCTCGCTGAGGTCGTGGCACGAGCGAACCAGTCCCGCTGTAATGGCCTGATGCATCGCACGAAATAAATTCGGCGCTTGCATGCGATTCACCTTGGGCACATCACCGCCGGTTTGGCCGGTTACCAGGTGAAAATGCGAGCCGCCCAACTCGTTCTTCGTGGCGCCCGCGAGATAGAGGATGTTTCCCGGTTCTTTGAGGTCCATCGTCACGCATTGCCGGACGTCGTTGACGCGGGCCAGCGCCGAAATCAACAGCGTCGGCGGAATGACGATGAGTCGATCGGCGGCCCGGAACTCGTTGTTCAAGCTATCCTTGCCGCTGATGAATGGCGTGCCGAACGCCAAGGCGAAATCATGACATGCCTGTGCGGCCCGGACGAGCGAACCCAAAACTTCGGGCCGGTCGGTGTTGCCCCAGCAGAAGTTGTCCAGCAGGGCGACGCGCGTCGGATCGGCACCGACGGCGACGACGTTGCGCACCGCTTCATCCATTGCTGCCGCCGCCATCCAGTACGGATCGAGGTCGCCATACCGCGGATTAATCCCGCAGCCGATCGCGACGCCGGCCGTCGAACCCAGCACCGGCGTAATGACTGCTGCATCGCCCGGCCCATCCTCAAGGACTCCGACTAACGGCTTAATGACGCTGGCGCCTTGAACTTCGTGGTCGTATTGCCGAATGATCCATTCTTTCGACGCGACCGAATAGGCGGAGAGAATCTTCTTCAAAACGTCAGTGAAATCCTCGGGACGGTGGAGCGGCGTCGTGTTCGTCTCTGGCGCGGGATGCGGGTAGCTCGCTTTGCGCACGATTTCGGGCCGGCCCTCGTGGAGGAAGTGCATATCGAGTTCGCCGACCTGGTTTTTCTGGTAATAAAGCCGCAGCTTGCCGGTCGCTTCGAACTTCCCGAGCACGGCCGCTTCGACATCTTCGCTGTCGCACAGCGCTTTGAGGGCCGGCCAATTCATTTGCGGAACCGCGAGCACCATGCGTTCTTGCGCTTCGGAGATCCAGATTTCGGTGTACGACAGGCCCTCGTATTTCAACGGCGCCTGCTCGAGATGGACCGACGCGCCCAGTTCGGCGCCCATCTCGCCGATGGCCGAACTGAATCCGCCCGCGCCGCAATCGGTGACGGCCGTGTACAGTTTGCGGTCGCGCGCTTGCAGCAGAACGTCGTGCAACTTCTTTTCCGTGATGGCATTGCCGATCTGCACGGCGCCGCCGCTGATGGTTTCGGACTCGTGCGTCAATTCGAGCGACGAAAAGGTCGCGCCATGGATGCCGTCGCGGCCGGTTCGTCCGCCAAGCGCGACGATCAGGTCGCCGTCGCGTGGCTGTTTCTCCACGCAATCGACCGGCAACAGCCCCACGGTTCCACAATAGACCAGCGGATTGCCCAAGTAGCGTTCGTCAAAGATCACGGCGCCATTGACCGTGGCGATCCCCATTCGATTCCCGTAATCGCGCACGCCCGAAACGACGCCGGTCATCACCTGGCGCGGATGCAAAACGCCCGAAGGCAGCTGTTCGGGCGGAAAATCCGGCGGCGCGAAACAGAACACATCCGTGTTGCAGATCGGCTTGGCTCCGAGCCCGGTGCCGAGCACGTCGCGGATCACGCCGCCCAGACCCGTATTGGCGCCGCCGTACGGCTCGATGGCCGACGGGTGGTTATGCGTCTCGACTTTGAAGCAAACGTGATATTGATCGTCGAATTGCACGACGCCGGCATTGTCTTTGAACACGCTCACGCACCAATCGTTCGCGCCCCAGCGGCGCCGAAGCTCTTGCGTCGCGCCGAAAATCGTCTCTTTCAACAGGTTCTTGATCCGATGTGTGTGACCGGAGACGTCGGTGAAGTCGATCGGCCCCTTCAGTGTCTTGTGCGAACAATGTTCCGACCAGGTCTGGGCGATCGTCTCCAATTCGACATCGGTCGGCTCGCGGCGCAATTCGCGGTAGTGCGCCTGGATGGCCTTCATTTCGGCACGGTTCAACGCCAGTTGGCCGCTTCGGCTCAGCTGCACCAGCGCGGAATCGTCGAGTTCGCGGATCGGAATCCGCGTGAGATGAAACTCATACCTCGTGCCGATCGTCAGATGGTCCGCTTGGATCGGGCCGGCGACGAGCTGCTCGATGGCGTCATTGGCAAGCACTTTGCGAATGACTTCGCTCGAACCGGCGGCCTGTTTCAAGTAGTACCGGCGATACGTTCGAACTTCGTTGAGCGAAATCTTGAGATCGTGCGCGACCGACTTGACGCTCTGGGCAACGGCGTCCATGACGCCGGGCTTGAGCAGGACCGTGATGACGTTCGTTGAGTCGCCGTTCAGTGCTTCATTCATCGCTCCGATTCGCGCTTCCTCCGCCACCGAGTCCACGATGGCTTCGCTCGCCAGCTGTCGGACCCGCTCCAAGTCCAAGTCGCCTTCGAGGAGATAGCCGCGCGAACAGCGTCGAAAGATCTCTTTTCCTGCCGAGGAATGAGTCAACAGGTCATAGGCCGCGGCGACTTTCTGAACTTCGACTTGCTGTTCACATGGAAGAATCTCGATTTCCCAAAGCATCGCGAATCCTCTTGGCGTCGGCAAGCAACTGCGTCAACGTCGTTGTATCGCGCGACGCCAAAGCAGTGCGGAGGGCCGCGAGTTGATTTTCGAAATTCTCCAAGGCGTCGAGGATTGCCGGCGAATTTTGCTCAAAGATCGCCGTCCATAACGCCGGATCGCCGGCGGCGATACGCGTGGTGTCGCGAAATCCCGACGCGGTGAGCTCGCGAAGCGCATCCGGCAGCGCGCCGGCCAGGGCCGCCGCGACCAGGTGCGGAAGATGACTGGTGAATCCCAACGCTCGGTCGTGGTTCTCCGGCGACATGACTCGCACCTGACTGCCCAGCGAACTCCAGAACGATGAAGCGCGTTCCAACGCGTCGGCGCCGGTCTCTTGAGTCGGCGTGAGAACCGTGACCCGGCTATCAAAAAGGTCGGCACGCCCGTTTTCCGGACCGCGCTTTTCCGAACCGGCCAGCGGATGGGCGCCGACGAAATCGACATGGTCCGGCAGTGCCGCTTCAATCGTTTCGACAATGAACGCTTTCGTGCTGCCGGCGTCGATAATCAGCGTGCCCGGCCGGCAACGCGGCGCCAATTCCAGCACCTGCTCCGCGATGCGATCCACCGGCGTACAAACCACGACGATGTCGGCCGAAGCGGCAAACTCCAGCCGCGTGGAAGTTTCGTCGACGCAGCGGAAACGCCGGGCGCGGGACAAAGATTCCTCGTCGCGTCCGACGCCCAGGATTCGACGGAACTGTCCGGTCCGCCGCGCAGCGAGCCCGACCGATCCGCCGATCAGTCCGACGCCGACGATGGCCAGAGTATTCTGCAACTGCGAATCGAGACTTTGATGCCGGGCCATGCTGGACTCTAAGCTACGTTTTTCGAGGCTACAAGCCTCTTCGCCGAAAAGACCGGCCGTCAAGAACCGAAATTATCCGATCATCCGATTCTATCTGTCAGAAACGCTGAGTGGCAGAGTGAACGAGAAAGGCAGCTCTTCCGCCCGTGATTTCCTTTCGACCAATGAATAGGCGAAACCGTGGGCGGCACAGTGCCGATTGCATCGTAAGCCTAGCCGGGAGTACGAGAGATAAAGCGTACGACTCCTGAATGCATGTCATAGACGGCACAAACGACTTCAATCTCATGGCGAGCCAGAGCGGCTCGAATGACCGCGCTGTCATCGATCAGGTGCTGTGCTTGTTGCCGTGCATTCAGTTCCGTCAAATAGTTCAGTACTTCGGAAGTATGCTGCGCATGCGTTCGGATCACTTCGTCATGTAAATCTTTCATGTGCTCTTGAAGCGCCTTCAGATGATCGTGCAACGGATGATCGCCCGCGGCGTGGACCGCATCGATTGCCCCGCACCCCGTGTGTGCGAGAACTACCAACAGCCGGACGCGAGACATTCGATAAAGAATGTGTCAACCTCGCAGTCTCTCGGAAACGCGCCGCCCGCAACTGCTCTTGCAAGATTTTGTGAACTTTGCAACATGATCTTTGTCTAATCGAATAGTCGCACGAAGGTTGTATGCGTGGTCCGGGCGTCACTCCGATCGGACCTGGAGCGGCGTTTAGGACCATGAAACTTCCTGATCTTTCGCGTCGCCCCACATCGCTTGTCCAACCGCCCGGCGGTCCCATATTCTTGCAGTTTCGCCTTTCGTTGCTGCAGCTGCTCATTTATGCCGCTCCCGGCGCTGTCATTCCGCTGTTTTCTTTGCGGCTCAAGGAGTTGGGTTTTTCGCCGCTGGCCATTGGCCTTTGCAGCTGCACGCAGGCGCTCGGCTCGCTGATCGCGCCGATGCTGGCCGGCCAGATTGCCGACCGCTGGATTCCCGCTCAGCGCTGCATCACCGTCTGTGCCATCGTCGAATCGATTCTGCTATGGGTGCTGGGCGGGTTGACGAATCCATGGGCGGTGTTTGCGGTCAGTTTGACCTGGTGGCTGGCGTTGTCGCCGGCACTGACGCTTTCGACCGCGTTGTGCTTTGCCCATCTTCCGCGTCCCGCACAGCAGTTCGGCCGAGTGCGGCTCTGGGGAACAATCGGCTGGGTCTTGCCCGGCTGGATCCTCGGTTTCTGGCTGGCGGACTCGCAATGGATGCACTCCCTCATCGGTCAAACCGCTCCGGCAATGCTTGCGGATACGTTCAAAATTGCGAGCGTGCTGGCGGCGGTGTTTGCACTATACACGCTGACGCTGCCGCACACCGAGCCGCAGCGGCGCGGCCAGGGGCTCTTGGCGCCGCTCGCAGCGATCCGCCTGCTCTGGGGTCGCGCGTTTATCGTTTACGCCGCCTGCACATTCGGCATCTGCATGGTGCTGCCGTTCCACACGCAGGCCGCCCCGCTGCTGCTGGCCGACCTGGGCGTATCGCCGGGCTGGCTGCCTCGAGTGATGACTATCGCGCAGTTTTCCGAAGTGTTGACGCTGGCCATCATGCCGTACATTTTGAACCGCTTTAGCGTTCGTGGAACCATGCTGCTTGGCCTGGTCGCGATCATCGTGACATTGAGCAGTTTGAGCATCGGCAGGCCGCTCGGACTGGCGCTGGCGGGTCTTGCATGTTACGGCTTGTCGATCAGTTGCTATCTTGTCGCCGGTCAGATGTATCTCAATCATCGCGCCGGAGAGCATGTCCGTGCCAGCGCCCAGGCGCTGCACTCCTGGCTGTGCGGGCTGGGGCTTTTGTTCGGCAACCTGCTCGTCGGCGGCGTACGCCACCTTTTTCACGAAGCGTCGACGCCGACGTTTGCGGTCGGGGCGACATTAGGCGGTGTGCTGCTGACGATATTCTGGATCGGGTTCCCGAAAGCCTCGTCGGATTGACTGCTGCTTGCACCGGCTCGCCCAACCACCTACGCTATCGGCTGATATCCAGTGCAATTCCAGCGGAGCGGCCATGTTCCGATTCCTGTGGGTTTCCAACGTCGTTGTCTGGTGTTCGCTGGGCGCGTGCGCGGAACCGCCGAAACCGCAAGTTCCAGCGGTTCGCGACCTGCTGCAACCCGAGGTGGACCGCAGCCTTGCCGAGGCACAGAAGAAAACGTTCGAGCAACTCGCGACCGCGGACAAAGTTCCCGCCCTTTTCAAGAACTCGCTTCGACAAAAAGCCGTTCGCGATCCCTGGAGCGCACTGGGCGACCTGGAAAAATCGGGACGGAACCTGGCAGAAGGGTCACGCGGCGGACTGGAAAAGGTTCCCGCATTGCTGGCTGCCATGGCGAAACTCGGCGACCGCCCTGAAGCAGTCAAAACCGATTTGCCCAAGCTCGCGCGCGACGCCCGCCTCGAACAGCATCTCGATTACATCGAGTCCGTCTTGAAATCGGCGGCCGCGTTGCATGCCGATGCAATTTCAAAACTAACCGAGGACGAGCGAAAACTTCTTTTCGAACGGCCGGCAGCTTTGATCCACGAGTTCGGACCTCAGCTCGGCTTCGATGAAAATGCTCAGCGCACCCTGCGACAGGATCGAGCCTTTTGCGTCACCGCGATGGAAAAAATCGACTGGGCGAAATTCCTCGGCGCCGCTCGAGTCCTGCTGGCGCTGACGCAACCCGAGTTTTTGACGAGCCTGAAGAAAGCTGCCGAGGCCGCCAGGCCCGAACCGCTGGCAGTTGCCGGCATTTCCGGCGATCTTTTGGCAGTTCGCGAAACTCCGCATGGTCTGATTTTGATCGGTGCGAATGGCAAGAACTCCTACCACGTCAAAAAACCCGTCGCCTTCGTTTTTGACCTCGGCGGAGACGACGATTATTCGGGGACTTTTGCGGTCAACGACGGCGCCAGGCATCCGATGAGCATCTGGATCGATGCTGCCGGCAACGACAAGTACCACGGCGGCGAATTGACAACAGGCGCCGGCCGCGGCGGATTCGGAATCCTTCTCGACCTGAATGGCGACGACGCTTACGAACTCGCGCCCGGTTCGGGCGGCTGCGGTTTTGCGGGCATTGGAATCCTCTGCGATGTCGCCGGCAAGGATACGTACCACGGTTCCATCTACACACAAGGGGCGGCGATCGCCGGGCTCGGTTTGCTCCTCGACCTGGCCGGCAACGATACATACAAGAGTCACGGTTTTGCCGTCGGGCTCGGCGGGCCGGGCGGAGTCGGCGCGGTCATCGACGTCGCCGGCGATGATTCGTACCAGTGCGGGCACAAAATCGGCAGCGGCTACAATTTCTCCGATGCCCCAAACGCCAAGCCGGGCGATCCCAACTTTCAGTACGACGCGTTCGGCATGGGTACGGGCCTGGGCCGGCGCGTCTGGCCGCCCGGACCGGCCAGCGATCCGTTTCAACTCGCCGGCGGCATCGGCGTCGTGATCGACATTACTGGCAATGACCAGTACGACAGTTCCAACTTCTCGCAAGCATGCGGCTACTTTTTCGGAACTGGATTGAAGCTCGACCTCGCCGGCAATGACACGCATCGCGCGGCACGCTACGGCCACGCCTCCGGCGCACATTACGGATTTGGATTGATGGCCGACTACGCCGGCAAGGACCAATACAAGTCTCCGGGGCCGACCTACCTTTGCGGCTGCTCCTGGGACCGCAGCGTTTTTCTCTGTTTCGATGCGGGCAACGACAGCGACCGGTACGAACTAATGTCCACGTCCGGCCTGGCACGAGCCGACATCGGTTCGTGGGGCGCTTTCGCCGACCTGGGCGGCGACGATGTATACCTGTTCAACAGCCCGCCGGCCGGCACGTCGCGCGATGGGCTGGGAATGTTCCTCGACGCCGCCGGCCAGGATGAATACCCGAAACTATCTGGATTGACCGACCCACCGGGCAATGGAGTACGGCACGCCAAACAAACGGGCGAGTTGTTCCTCGATCGCAAGTAAGCAGTTGAAATAACCAGCGCTAAATCACCGTGCACAATTCGGCGGCAGCGAGAACCAGCACGATAAAGATCATGATTGGGAAGAGGATTAGGAATAGGAGAATGCTAACCTTGCTAACCCGAGCACCTCGTTCATTATCTTTCTCGTACTCCTGGCCTTGATCCTCTTCCTAACCGACACAACCCGACTCCCCCGTAGATCGCGCACACTCGTATCTACTCTTCGCACTTTTTCTCACTTACTTGACCCCGATTTCCTGTCAGGGTTCTCCAGATTGGGCATATTGGTGGTGAATACATTCCGAGAACTAGGTCGAAGCGACGGCCCTCGGATGGTCACTCCCCCTCCTTTACCCTGAGAAGAGGATTGTCCCATGTTCAACTGGAAGAGTTTGACCCTGGCGGGGATTGCCGTCCTGTGTCTGGTCGGCAATGTCTCTGCTTGCTGGTGGCGTTGTAAGTCATGCTGCAATGCCGCACCTTGCGCGCCATGCGCTCCGGCGCCGTGCGTCCCGCAAAAAGTCATGTGCTGTGAAATGGTGCCGGAACAGCGGCAATGCGTCCGCACTGTTTACAAGATGCAAGAAAAGGTCGAGAAATACACGGCCTACAAGTGCGTTCCGACGATGGAAGAACGCACCCGCACCGTCTGCTGCCCGCGCTACGTCACCGAAACGGTGATGGTCAACAAGACCTGCGTCGAGCGCGTCCCGGTCTGGCAGGACAAGGTCATCACCAAGACCCGCTATGTCACCCAGCAGGTGTGCGAAACCCGCACCCGCTGCGTCGATCGCGGCCACTGGGAATACAAAGAAGTTCCCGTGTGCGGCGGCGGCCTGCTCCGCAAGGGCGATTGCTGCGACTGCTGCCCGAAGACCAAGTGCGTGAAGTGCTGGGTCCCGTGCAAAGTGATGGAAACCTACCAGGTGACCTGCTGCAAGCGCGTTCCGGTTTGCGAAACCTGCACCGTGAAGGTCTGCTGCTACAAGACGGTGTGCAAGACCATCCAGGTGCCCTGCACCCGCACCCGCTGCGTCATGGAGCAAAAGGTTGAGAAATACCAATGCTGCGTGAACAAGATGGTCCCGTACGAAGCGACCCGCACGGTTTGCTGCTGCGTCCCGGTTCAGGAAAACTACACCGTGACCGTGTGCGTGCCGAAGTGGGTTGAAAAGACGATTGCTTGCCCGTAGTCGAAAACAACTCGAAGCGAACGAAGGCGCCGCGGCGGCGCGGACATGGATCGGAATAAGGGCTGACCCTACGCCACTTCCGCCGCGCGACCTTCGTTCGCTTTCGGTTTTCGCGTCAGACGAGGATCGAAGCGCTCGCTGACGCTCGCGGCTAAACGATTTCGCTCGCGGCTAAACGATTTCGCTCGCGGCCTAACGATTTCGCTCGCGGCTAAACGATTGTGAATCACCTCTCGAGCAGGAGGCGAGCCCGGCCCGCGAACCATTCGCGTTCGCAGGCCGGTTTTTTTTGTTTCGGGCCTCTTAGCGCCGCTGGATTCGATCGATCACTTTCAGCCTATTGAGGACCATCTTTCGGACCGGGCTCAGCTGGTCCATTATCGCCGGGAATGTCGTCGAACCGAAAGTTGGGGTCAGGCGGCTGCGCCGGGCCGGTTCGCCGCGACCGTTCTCGTTGCCGCTGGCGGTACCGTTCCCACGTCTCGTCTCGCCGCTGGGAGAGAAAATAGACGAGAACGATCACAAAAGCCAGTAACGCGATGAAGACAATCATCGAACGTTTTTCGTCTGCGTGGTCCCTGGTATTCTCTATCGCATTCGCCTCGGCTTTGTCTAACATGAACCGGCTTGTGGATCTCGTTTTCTTGCTGGAGAGGGTCATGCCCATTCTTGTGTCTTGTTCCGCCTGCTCAAAGATGTTTCGCGCTCAGGACGAAGCGGCCGGCCAGTCGATGCCGTGCCCGCATTGCCAGCAAACGACTTCCATCACTGGCCCGGCGGTTTCGCCGTTCGACGCGTTTGTGAGTTACTCGTCGAAGGACAAAACCATCGCGGACGCGGCCGTCGCCACCTTGGAGGCGAAGGGTGTGCGCTGCTGGATCGCGCCGCGCGACATCACCCCAGGCAAGGAATGGAGCGAGGCGATCATCGAGGGCATTCAGCAGAGCCGGATGATGGTGCTGGTGTTTTCCAATCACGCCAATAGTTCGCAGCAGGTGCTCCGCGAAGTCGAGCGAGCGGTCAATCGCGGCATGCCGATCGTGCCGTTTCGCATCGAAAACCTGCTGCCATCGAAAGCGATGGAATACTTCATCAGCACGCATCACTGGCTCGATGCCTATCACCCGCCGCTCGAAGAGCATCTCGACAAATTGACGAACACGTGCGAGAGCCTGCTGACCGGCACCGTGGCGACGCGGGAGGAGAAACCCAAAGACCTTAAAGGTTTGCTGCGCTCCGCCGTCAAAACACTGGCGGCGCGCGACAACCGGACCCGTGTACTGGTCGGCGCGGCAGCATTGTTGCTGCTTGTCGGCGTGCTGATCGTTGGGGCCATCTATGCGATGAAGGACCCGAAGGCGTCGCCCGACGTCATTCAGGCTCGCGCCCAGGCAGTGGCGCTCGGCGAAAAACTGACGCGGATCGACCGCGAACAAGGCTTCGCTCAGCCGCTCGACGAAGTCAACCAGCGACTGAAAACGGGCGAGACGCTCTTTGGCGAAAAGAAGTTCGACCAAGCGAAGACGGAGTTCGACGCGGTCCTGTCGCAGGGCAACGAATTGATCCAGCGCGATGACCATCGCCAGGCCGTTCACAAAGCTCGCGAAGATCTGCAGGTCGCCGTGGCGCGAGGACAGACCGAGAAGCTGCCGGACGCGGCGCCGGTCGCTTGGGCCAGGATCGTTCAGGCGCAGCAGGAGGCCGATCGTGCATTCCAGGAGGGCGATTTTTCCACTTCGTTGAAGAATACCGAGTCTGCCCAGGAGCTCCTCGCGGCCGCAAAACAGGAGGCGGCAAACGCCGGCGGCCTGTTGAAGTTGCGCGACGCATTGCGGAGCACCTTGGCACTGCCCGTCGCCCGAGCGCTCGAGACCGATTCGCCGGCCGATTTCGCCGCGATCCAGAAGCTGATGAGCACAGCCGCCGACGCGCATGCACGGGGTCGTAGCGTCGAGGCAATGACGAACTACCGCGACGCCGAGAAGTTGCTGCACGTTGCGACGCTGCCGCGCAAGAAGGCGCTGGCATTGCGGCTCGGTTTTGCCTGTTGCCACCTCGAGATCGCGGACGCCGCGGCGAAATGGAAGCCGGCGCCGGGGTTCGACATCCCCATCAAAAAGGGAGCGAACGAATACGGCATCGACGCCTCCGCCTGGTCCCGCATCGTGGAGGAAGAATGCAAAAAGCAACTGGATTTGGACGGCGAAGCAATCGACCGTTTTCTGCGGCAACCGGGCAGCAGCAAGCTTTTGAACGATATCGCAGATGCTCTGTCCCGAGCGCCAAACCTTGGTCCGGATGTGATGGTTGCCTTCTGGTTAGGCAGCGACCTGGCGACGATCAAGATCTTTACCGAAGCCTGGACCAGCGGACCGAGCGATGTCTTTCGGTTATTCAACACCAATCGAGGCCGGATGCCGAATTACGCGGGAATGATTCCCTACGTGCATCGGTCCGGCGCGCCGGCGGAACTGCTTGGCGGCGTGTTGAATCCCGACGAAATCGATAACACGCCGGCCGTGCCAAGCCGGGGCGGATTGACACGGCCTGGAACCGGGAGTCAGCGCGAACGAAGATTGCGCGACATCATGCAAAAAGTCTACGATGAGCACCTCAGCACCACGGAACGGGCAACGCAGTTCTTCTGGCGATTTCAGAAGAACCAGCCGACGATCGCAGGTAAAGAAGCCGAGATTCAACAGCTTCGCGACCGGGGCGCCAACCTGTACTTTCATGGCGACGCCAACAACCGGAAGCTTATCGCTGTGGCGTTTCCGCCGACCGCTACCGATGAAGCGCTTGCGCCCTTGAAGTCATTTGACGGAGTGCAATATCTTTGGCTGACGGATTCGCCCGTCACCGACACGGCGACGGAGATCATTCGCGAGATGACATCACTCGAGCAGCTCAGCCTTTCGCGGACCAAGGTCACGGAAGCGGGCGCCAAAAAACTGGGCAGCTTGTCGAAGCTGACAAACCTCTATCTCAACGGGCTGCCGATCACGGATGACTTCGTGGAAACGCTAAAAGAGTTCAAGTCACTGAAGCGCATTTATCTGGCGAATACAAAAATGACTTCTGCAGGCTTCAAGGCGTTGCAGGAAGGGCGATCGGGCATCGTGATTGCGCGATAACTTACCGCTGCCGCGAAAACTTCGCCACCGCGTCGGGATTCAACTTGATCCCGAGTCCCGGACCGGTCGGCACCGGCAGCATGCCGTCCTTGTCGAGCCGGAACGGCGGGTCGATCAACTGCTCCACGTACGGCACATCGACCTGATACTCAACCCAGCCGGCGACCGGCATCGCGGCCGTCAACGCCAGATCCGCCGCCACGCCGATCGCGGTGTTCCAGCCATGCGGAACCAGGAGCACGCCATGGTCGTACGCCATCCAGGCCATGCGCCGGCCTTCGCTCAGGCCGCCGCATTTCGTCAGATCGGGCTGAATGATATCGAGCGCCCGCTGTGTGATGAACGGCTGAAACGTCTGTCGTCGCGTAAAGACTTCCCCGGTCGCGATCAGAACGGGCGAAGTTTGCCGCAACTCCTTGAAGCCTTCGACATCGTCCGGCTTCAGTGCCTCTTCGAACCAGGTGATACGGTAATCGCCGAGCATCTTGGCGGTTTCACGGGCCCAGGAAACGCCGTGCGGCCAGAACTGCTCGCTGCCGCCGGCGTCGACCATCAGTTCGACATCCTCCCCGACCGTTTCGCGAGCCGTCTTGATGAGGAGTTCGTCCAGCTTGCGGCTGACGCGCCCGAACGGCCGCCAGCCCATCTTGATTGCCTTGAATCCTCGCGACACCTGAAGCTGCAGTTTTTCCTTCAACTTCGGCGGATCGTCGAAGAGGATCGACGCGTACGGTTTCATTCGGTCGCGATAGTTGCCGCCGAGGAGCCGTGAGACCGGCTGATTCAGCGCTTTGCCCATCAGGTCCCAAAGGGCGATGTCGATGCCGCTAATGGTGTGCTCGACGGCGCCGCCGCGGCCGTACCAGAACGTCAGTTGGCGCAGTTTCTCGCTGACGCGTTCGGCTTCGAAGACCGTTTCGCCGACCAGCATCGGCTTTAAGTGCGTCAACGATGCCTCGACGAACACGCGGTTCGTGAAACATGAGCCAATGCCGACGAGCCCCTCATCGGTGTGAATCTCGACGAGCGTATTCATCTGCTCGTTGGGATCGGTGCCGCCGGGCCAGCCGGTGTCGTGGGTAGCGCCGAGCAACGGAATGGTTTTGACGTCGGTGATTTTCATGGCATGAATACCTGCAGGTGGAGTGCGGACTGGGATGAGACTATGCAAAGCAGTGACCGGCGTCAAAGACAGAATCGACGCCCAAGATCGCGATGCTCCGCTTGCCTTTCGAGTGCTTTCCCGCCATGATCTATCTTCAGTTGGTCCTGCCTACGTTCTCAACTTGCGAGTCTCTCTTATGTTTCGATTCTGCGCATTGCTGGTTACCGGACTGTGTTGTCCCGGTCTGGCCCTCGCCGCCGACTGGGCGCGCTTTCGTGGGCCGAATGGAACGGGGGCCGTCGACGATTCGCTGGTGCCGGAAAAATGGTCAGCCAGCGATGTGCGCAAGGTCGCGGCGCCCGGTCGCGGCAACTCGTCGCCGATCGTTTCCAAGGACAAAATCTTCGTGCAATCGGCGAGCGAGGATGGTAGGGACCGCATGCTGGTCTGCATCGATGCCGGTACCTTGAAACAGGACTGGATCGCGAAAGTGCCGGGCGGCAAAGGGAAGACGCACGCGAAAAACTCGCTTGCCTCCTCCACGCCGGCGGCGGACGGCGAACGAATCTATTGCCTCTTCTGGGACGGGAGCGACATCAGCCTGCATGCTTTCGATTACGCGGGCAAACATCTCTGGAATACGCCGCTGGGCAAATTCACCAGCCAGCATGGCGCCGGGCATTCGCCGGTCGTCTTCAACGGCAAGGTGTTTTTGAACAACGATCAGGATGGACATGCCGAGTTCCAGTGCTTCGACGCCGCCAGCGGCAAGAAGCTGTGGTCGGTCGAGCGGACCGCCTATCGAACCTGTTATTCGTCGCCGTTCCTGCTTCCGGACGGCAAAGGCGGTACGGAAGTCGTCGTGTCGAGCACGGCCGGCCTGGCGGGCTACGATCCGGACACCGGCAAGCCGAACTGGCAGTGGACCTGGTCGTTCGACGCGATGGCACTGCGCACCGTCGGCTGTGCCGTCGCTTCGAGCGATCAAAACATCATCTTCGCGATTTCGGGCGACGGCAACGGCGCTCGCCACATGGTCGCCGTTCGACGCGGCAGCAACCCCGAATTGATCTGGGAGAAAAAACGCGGCACACCCTACGTGCCCTGCCCGCTCGTACAGGGCGACTATGTCTATTGGATCTCCGACAACGGTTTTGCCATGTGTTGCGAGGCCAAGACCGGCAACATCGTCTGGGATGAACACTTAACCTCCGGAGTTACCTCTTCGCCCGTGCTGGTCAACGGCCGCATTTACGCAGTAAACGAAAAAGGCTCGCTGTTCGTGTTTGCCGCTAAGCCGAAATTCGAATTGCTGCACAAGGCGGAGCTGGGCGAACAGGTGTACGCGTCGCCGGCGGTGGCGGACGGCCGGCTGTACGTGCGCGGCCAACAGCATTTGTTCGTGATTGGGAAGAAGTAGATTTGAGCCCGATGATGGACGGGGCACGCGTGTGAAACGCCGTTCACTTCGCGTGGCTTCCAGCGCCTCGGCCAAACTGGCATAGCCCTAAATCATGGGCCTGGCCCTCGATTTGAATAAGGAACGAGACGCCGGCCGATGTCACCACGCGCATGCAGCCCGGGTTCCATCTATCAGGAGTAGAAGTGAACGGGATCGTCGCCCGACGCAACGCTTTTTCTAGGTCTTCCAAAGGCAATCCGCGGCAGAGTACCCACGGCGAGAGTTGAAGCACACCGCCTGCGACCGGCACTTCAAATGAGTCGAAGTGGATCATATGAAGGTGATCACCTTCGAAATACAATTCGAGATCACCGTACTTCCAAATTGCAGATTCGTTGACCGGCTTCTCCTTCAGCCAATCCGCCGGTGCCCCCAAGAGGGCGAAGACTTGGTTGCGACTGAGTCCGATCGCCAATGGACCAAGTTGCCCGCTTCGCGCGAATTCTTCGAGATCGGCAATGAGATGCGCGCGTGGCATAAGGGCACGAGGCCTCCTTCATCTACTGGCCGACTCACATCCGTTGCCCCGGCAACTGGCTGGCTTGCTTCACCCAGTCAATGAATTGAGCTTCGTCGATCGGTTCGTCCTCGTAGATGTGGAAATAACGCACTTCTTTATGCTTCGACGCGACCGGAGGAATCGGACGCAGCGACGTGCCACGGAAGAAAGCCACTTTGATGTACTTCGTGATGCAATGGAAGTTAAGGAACCAGGCTCCTTCCTCGACGCCGTAAAACGGCGAGTTCCATTTGACGGCCTTATGAACGCCGGGGACGGCGCGCGAGATGATCGCATCGAGGCGGCGGCCGACGTCGCGTTTCCAGCCCGGCATGGCGGCGATGTAGGCCTGCACCGGCGCGTCGCCATGCGCCTTCGCGATCTGAGGGTTGCCCCCGGAAAGGAGTTTCACCGGCTTCGAGGCCGCTTTCCTGGCCACTCGCGCGGGTTTCCCGGCCGTTTTGCCTGCCATTGCGGTCACTTCCCGACGGCGATGAATTGCGGTTACTCCTTACTTGTACAGGTCCAGGCTAGCCTTGCCGGTGATCAGCGTGAATACGTCGCGAATCTGATCGAATCCCGCTTTCAGCAAAAAATGCGAATTGCGGCCATAGCTCTTGGCGCCGAGAATGAAGTAGTCGGGTTCGGGACTTCGCAGAACGTTCGGGCCGCCGCCAGCGATCGAAAGGCAGTCGGCGCCGGACTGCTTGGCGAGCGCCGCTGCCAGGGCCATCGGTCCCTGCGAGGCGTAACACTCGTGAATTTGCAACTCGCGATAAAGTTCGGTTTCGGGCTGGTAGCCGACATTGGCGATAACGCGTTCGATCTCGAAGGTTCGCGGCTTGCCGGCGACGATCGCCTTGACCTTGAATGTATCATTCACCTTTTCGATGGCATGAACGACGCTTTGCGGATGAAACTCGACGTTGGCGTCGCCCCGTGTCGCCAGTGTGTTCGCCCGCACGGCCAGGCGGTCGCGTTCCTTCAAGGGATCGTTGGCGACTCGCGGCAACGGCTGAGTCCGGCTGGTCCGCGCCAGCCAGGTGACCCATGTTTCCGGGTGTTTTTCCGCCAGCGTCGCCAGGTTGCACACAGTCGTAGCTGCCGAATAACCGCCGCCGATAACGAGTGTGCTCTTTCCGGCGTAATAATCGCGTCGACTGCCGAGAATATCTTCGAGACCATAGGGGATATGCGGTTCGATCGCCAGTTCGCCGAGAGCAGGGATGCCGCCGTCGCCCAGCCAGCGATGCCTGCTGAACGTGCCGGTGCAATCGAGGACGACGTCGGCTTCGTCGATCCGTTCGTTATTGCCCTGGCGAACCAGCAAGCGAAACGGCGCTTGGGCGCGCTTGGAGTCGCCGACAGGATCGGTTTTGAGAAAATTCGCCCGGCCAACGATGAGCACGCGGGTGTCGGTGTGGATACAACCTTTGATCAGGTCGCATTGCGAAAGCGGCTCGAGATAGGCGCTGCGATGTTCGTGACCGGTGATGCAATCATTTTCGCCAGGAAGGTTCTTGCCTTTCAGTTGCGCCCGGCCCAGCGAAGTGGTGTTCATTCCAAACGGACTGAATAGCCGCACGTGCCCCCAACGCTGGACGTGCTCGGCGATTTTTCCACGTTCGTAGATGGTCACATCGAATCCGAGTTGGCGCGCGTAGAGGGCCGCTTCGAGCCCGATCGGTCCGGCCCCCAGCACCGCGATGCGTCGGGATTCCGTACGATTCATGATTCCCTCGCCCAATGCAACACTTCACCCTTGCCCAACGCAACGAGGTCGCCGATGTAGCGGCGAAACAATACGTTCGAAGCCATTTCGGGGACCGCAAAGCCCCAGGACCGTAACTGGCGCAGGTACAACTGCAAAAACGTCGGCGAGTAATCGCAGGCCAATCGAAATGACGGCAGAAGCGGCGGCATGTTAGTGAAAACGGCGATGGTGCCGCGCTTCATGCCGGCGCCAAGGCGGATGCCGGGCGTACCGAACAGAAAGATGCTGCCGGCGATCATCGAGATGCCGGGAAAATCTCCGCAGGCGCCGCCGATTGCAATCAAACCGCGGCGCATGGTGCCGCCGATTTCATTGCCCGCATTGCCGTCGATCAGGATCGTGCCGCCGCGCATTCCTTTTCGGCTGCCGCGATAGGCTGCTCCGACCAGATGCCCCGCGTTGCCGTGGACATGGATCT
>Ga0073934_10006429_pt1 | contig 17151 bp, 11 predicted proteins | sample LarsenN4metaG_FD_76834 | JGI IMG/M metagenome (GOLD analysis project Ga0073934, IMG submission 76834) | Hot spring sediment bacterial and archeal communities from British Columbia, Canada, to study Microbial Dark Matter (Phase II) - Larsen... ... | reverse complement strand
GCGGGCGCAGGAAGCGCTTCCCGTGCAGATCACGGCGGAGACGTTCCGGTACGATGCGCGGACGAAAGTCCTCACCGCGATCGGCCACGTGATCCTCACTTTTCAGGACGTGCGCGTCTTCGCCGACGCGCTCGTCGCGAACCTGGAGACGGGCGACGTGACCGCGGAAGGCCATGTCCGCCTGGAAGCCGCCGGGCAGTCGGCCGGTGCCGACGTCCTGACCTATAACCTGCACACCCGCTTCGGGACCCTGCGGAACGCCCGCACCGACTACACCGGGCCGCTGGTCGTGGGTCCCGTGCACCTGCGGGCCGAGCATCTGGAGGGGGTTCCCGGTGAGACCGCGACCGCCCGCGGGGGGTTCCTCACCACCTGCGACGAGCGCGACCCGCTCGTGCACCTGACGGCCGAGGAGGTCACCGTCTACCTCAACGACCGGATCGTCGGGCGGGATGTCACCCTCTGGGTCGCCGGGCGGCGGACCGTGACCTGGCCGTACTTCCAGATCTTCCTCCGCGAGCGCCGGCAGAGCCGGCTGGTCCCGGTGGTCGGTTACACCGAGACCGAGGGGTTCTTCGTCAAGACCACCTACAGCTACGTGGTCAACGAGCGGCAGCATGGGTTCCTCTACGGCGACTGGATGCAGCGGCTGGGCGTCGGTGTGGGCATCGAGCACATCTATCAGAGCCAGGCCGGCCAGGGGTCGGCCTTCCTGTACCGTCTCGCCAACCGGCAGACGGCCGGGACCGACCTCCACGCCGTGGTGACGCATACCCAGCGGTTCACCCCGAACTTCTCCGCCTGGGTCTACGCGGACTACTTCAGTCTGCGGTCGCCTCTCCTGACGACGACCGGGCTCTTCGGCGCGCTGGATCTGGCCTACACGACGCCCCAGTCGGCCACCTATCTCTTCGCCGCAGGCGGCTCCGTGACACCGGGGGATACCTCCTTCCTGACGGGCCTGCTGGCCCACAGCCAGTCGCTGGGCCCGGCACTCTTCGGGCAGGCGTTCCTGAGCATGAGCCGCTCGGTGGGTCCCGCGGGCACGGACGATGAGGCACTGCCCCGGATCGTCCTGAGTTACTTCGGGCCCCGCTTCACCGCCGGGCTGATCGCGGAGACCCGCTGGGATCTGGACGGCGGACGGTTTACGCTGGACGACCGCTACGCCCTGGAGCGGCTGCCGGAACTCACCTTCGGAATCCTGCCCCTCCGGCTGGGGAACACGCTCCTGTTCGCTCAGGTCCAGGGAGGCGTGGGCAACTTCCGGGAATCGCCCGGGTCCGGCGGCACACCGCTCCAGGCCATCCGCGCCGACGCGACCGTAACCGTCTCCGGGCCGGTCGCGCTCGGAGAAGGCACCCTGGGCGTGCGTACGTATGTCCGCGGTTCCTGGTACTCCAGCGGCGACGTTCGGGCCATCTTCGGGGGCCGTCTGGACTTCACGCAGCGGGTGGGTACGGGCTTCGGCGTGCGGCTGGGCTACACCGGGCAGGGATCCGCAGGGGCGAGTCCCTTTCTGTTCGACGGCGGTGTGCCGGCCTTCAGTGTCGCCGACGCGCAGGTCTTCTACCAGAGCAGCACCTTCCTGGCGCAGGCCACAGCGTACTATGACTTCCCCACCGGGCTCTTCGGCAACGTTCTGGCCCAGGCCATCTACCAGCCCCGTCCGGAGTGGGTCGTCGGGACCGCCGCCAGCTACAATCTCCAGGCCGGGCGCCTGGACCGGGCGGAACTCGCGTTCGACCTGCACCTGGGAAAGGACTGGCAGGTCCAGTATTCCGCCGCCTACGATGGGATCAGCCGGCGGGTCTTTCACGACCGGGTGGCGATCACCCGGGTCTTCTGCGACTGTCTGGCGGTTAGCCTGACCTACTACGGCGCCCGCCGGGAGATCTGGCTGGAGGGCTGGCTGGTGGCACTCCCCTGGGCCCGGGGGAGGATCGGGGTAGGGGACCGCGGGACCCTGCTCTTTGACCTACCCTACCCGCCGTACCCTTGAGATGGGATGGCGTCCGGCAGGCCCGCGGGTGGGGAATGGTAGAAGTAGTCTCCGTGAGCGTCACCGCATGAAGCCGCGTGCCCTGCTCCTGCTCCTGGCCGGCGCTCTCGTCGCACCTCTGGGCAGTCCCGCCGCGGCCCAGGTCGGACGAGAACTCGTCATCACCGTGAGCGTCGCCGATCGCCTCCGGCCCACCGGCGGATCCTATTACGTGGGTTTTACGATGGATGAGACGATCCTGTCCGGTCCGCAGGGCGACAGCAGCTACTGGACCCACTACGTGGTCCTGCGCGGGGGACGGTTCTTCTTCGGCCGCGTCCCGGCCGCCCCGTTCCGCCCGTTTGGGTTCGAGACGATCCGCCCGCCCGATCCCCTGACGACGGGACAGCTCCTGCCGGACGGCCGCGCCTTCCGCGTGACACTGCCGCTCGTGAACCTGCAGACCGGGACTACACCCCCGCGGCAGGTGAAGCTCAATGTCGTCACCGTCGACGAGACGTTCCGCCCTCTGGATGCCCTGGGACGGGGAGCGGACGATCGCTTCGGCTTCCTGACGCTGAACCTGTTGCGGGACACGTACCTCGCCTTCACCGACCCGCCGCGCGATGCGCGCGAACCCGCGTTCGACATCGTCGGCGGCGATATCGCCATCGTCATTCCATGACCTACCCGCGCCCGGAGGTGCAGCGTTGACCCTGCGACACATCGCCCTGATCGTCCTCGCCACGTTTGTCCTGGCGGCCTGCGGCGGGTCGGGCGCCGCTCCCCCGACGCCGACGCCCACACCGGGTGTCGGCGCGGTTTCCGGGACCGTGAGCGTTTCCGTCAGTGCTGCGCCCGCCCGGGCCAGAACGGCGGCCCGGCAGAGCTCCCGGAAACTCTGGCAGGCGCCGCCGGGAGCGCCCCTCTTCGTGGCCGACCAGCTCCTGGTAAAGATACGGCCGGGGATGTCACCGGCGGCGGCCGCCGATCTGCACCGCCAGCTGGGGACAACGGAGATCCGGCACCTGCGGCGGGTCGATGTCGCGGTGCTGCGGATCACGACGGGCGAACCGGTGCCGGCGGTCATCGCCCGGTACCGCGCCAACCCGGCGGTGGAGTACGCCGAGCCGAACTTCTATCGCTTTCTCGCCGCGGCGCCGCGGCCGAACCTGGTCCCCAACGACCCGCGGTACTCCGACCAGTGGCACTACACTACGATCAGCCTCCCCGCGGCGTGGGATGTCACCACCGGGAGCGCGCTGGTGGTGGTGGCAGTCATCGACACCGGCATGCTCTTCAGTCACGTGGACATCGGGCTCTCCATCCTCGGCGTGGTGGTGCCGGGGTACGACTTCTACGACGACGACACGAACCCGGCCGATCCTGGCTGCGAGAGCCCGAGCGACCTGAGCCACGGCACGCATGTGGCGGGCACGATCGCCGCGGCCACCAATAATGGCGTGGGTGTGGCCGGCGTGAACTGGGGCGGCGCCGGCCGGACGAAGATCATGCCCATCCGGATCTTCGGCTTCTACCCCTCGATCGGCTGCACCGCGACCACGGCGGACGTCATCGACGCCATCGAATACGCCGCCGACCACAGCGCGCGGGTCATCAACATGAGCTTCGGCGGGGGCGGGTTCAGCGCCTCGGAGCAGGCGGCGGTCGACTATGCCTACAACACCGGGGTCATTCTCTTCGCGGCCGCCGGCAATTCCAACACTAACTGCTCCACATTCTACCCGGCGAACTATGCTAACGTCGTCGGGGTCTCCGCGACGAACATCGCCGACGGCAAGGCCTGGTACTCCAACTTCGGCGCATGCGTGGACCTTTCCGCACCCGGCGGTGACACCACCAGCGACGTCACCGAGGGGGTGCTCAGTACCACCGGCATCCCCGCGTTGCCCTCCCAGTACCAGTACTTTCAGGGGACCTCCATGGCGACGCCGCACGCCGCCGGGCTGGCGGCGCTGCTGATCTCGAAGGGCGTTACCGGACCGGCCAGCATCCAGAACGTGATGCAGACTACCGCCGACGACCTCGGACCAGCGGGGTACGACACCACCTTCGGCTGGGGCCGCATCGACGCCGCCGCGGCTGTCGGCGTGCCGGGTCCCAACCCGATGAGGGCGTTCAGCGGCGTGCTCAGCGGGACGACCATCACCGTACAAAGCGACATGGTGACCGTCGCCACGAACGGGACCTACCTGGTCACCAACGCGGTGGCCGGCGTGAAATCGGTCTTTGCCTGGCAGGACGCCAACGGCAACGGGGTGATCGATGCCGGAGACCTCTACGGGGAGACGCCGGGGGTCATCATCACGACCGGGATGACGACGACCGGGGTCGCCGTGTCCGTGACGGAGCGGCCAGTTGGCAGCGTCCCGATCACACCATCGGCGACGCCGGCCCGTCCCACCCGGCCTACGCGGCCCTGATCTCCAACAAGGGGCACTATTCCCCGCGGCGAATTCCCGCGGGTCAGATCCGCACGTCGATGATGGCGGAAACTCCGACACCCTGGACGCGGCTCAGGCGCTCCCAGGGCTTCAGGTTGTCCACGGGGACCAGGACCTTGATCTGCCAGACCCCCGAGAAGTTCGTGTCGATGGCCGCCACCGCCTGAACCTTCTCGACGAGCCGCCGCGGGCCCGCGACCTGCGCCGCCCCCACGGTCGCCCGGCCGGGACTGCCGACGCCGATGGAGATGCTCAGAATGGGCACGACTTTGGTCGTCCCTTCGATCTCGGCCTGCCGCGCGTCGAGAATCCGGTTGATGAACCTGTTGATGTCTGGACCGAAGACCTTCACAGCCGCCCCGATTCCCAGGGTCTTGATGATAGCGATGACATCCTGGGCCTGGGCGCCGGCCGCGCCGCCGAGCAGGACGGCGGCCAGGATCAGCGCGATGAGTCGGGTACGTCGCACGAGACATCCCTCCTTGAGATGACAGCCGGTGCATTCGTGCGTGAGACGACAGCCGGCAGTATCGCTTCTGCAGAGTGATACGACGGCAGGTGGTGGTTCGGTTCTCCAGGGTATACTACGCCTGACCGATGGATACTGTCGACGGTGCGACTTTCTGGGAGACCCGCTACCGCTCGGGGACCACGCCCTGGGATCTGGGTGGACCCACACCTGCCTTCGCGCAGTTGCTGGCCGAATCCGCGGCCCCCACGCCGGGTCGGCTGCTGGTGCCCGGCTGCGGCCGCGGCTACGATGCGGTACTGTTCGCGCGCCACGGATTTTCCGTCGTCGGCGTGGACCTGGCGCCGACGGCCCTGGCCCACGCCGCGCGGCTGGCCCGCGATGCCGGCGTGACCTGCACCGTTGTGGAGGTCGATCTGTTCGACCTGGCCGGGCGCTACCCGGGGGCATTCGATTACGTGCTGGAGTACACGTGCTTCTGCGCCATCGATCCCGTCCGGCGGCGTGAGTACGTCCAGGTGCTCGCCGATTGCCTCCGGCCGGGCGGGTGGCTCCTCGGCCTGTTCTTCCCGGTGCTGCCCCCCGGATACCCCAGGGACGGCCCGCCGTTCGCTGTCGCGGACGCGGAGATCCGCGCGCTCTTCGCCGATCGGTTCGCGATCGAGCACCTCGCGCCGACTCCGCATACCATCAAACCCCGGCGCGGGCGCGAACTCCTCGCTCGCTTCCGGCGCCGCTAGGTTTAGGGCCGCGCGATCGGACTTACGGGTACCAGGCCTTCAACCACGCCCGCAGTGTGCTGGCTTCCTGGCTCTCCACCTTGACGATCTGCTGGGCCAGAGTCCGGACCTCCGCGCGGTGGGCCTTGGCGGCAGCGAGGCGCGCCAGGCCGGCGCTCCGCTCGAGGTGCGCCGCGATCAGCGGGAGATAGGCCTTCTCCAGCGCAGCGTCACGCAGCGAGCGCATCTTTTTCACCGCCGGGGTGGCAACGCCGACGTTGCGCTGCGCGGGGCCGGATCCCGCCTCGCGCAGCCAGGTCAGCATCTGCCGGACCTGCGCGTTCTTGCGCTCCACCATGACCTGGTTCCAGCGCAGGATCTGGGTGTGGTCGGCGTAGAGCGTGGCGGCCATCGCGATCTCCACGGCCTCCTCGTGAATGGGAATCAGGGCCCGCATGAACGCTGTGTCGAAGGCCGGACCGCTGAGTTTGGCGAGGCTGGCGACCACCGGGTCGGGCGCGGGCGTGGGGGCGGCGACGCTCGGCGCATTCAGGGTAACGAACACGAGGAAGAGCGCAACGATGATGTTCCGCATAGGCCACCTCGGGTGAAGGAGTGAACGCGGGGCGTTCGGGGCGCTCCGTTTTCTATATTCCCAACTGCCCGGCAGGATTCCCCTGGAAACGGCCCGAACTCACGGGTGACCACCGAGGCGCCGCTCCATGAAGTCCCACGATCTCACCCCAATGATGCGGCAATACCACGAGTTGAAAGCCCGTTTGCCGGGCACGCTGCTGCTCTTCCGTCTGGGGGACTTCTACGAACTGTTCTACGAGGACGCGGAGATTGCCGCGCGGGAACTCGAGATTACCCTCACCGGACGCGAGGTCGGCAGGGGCCGGCGGGTGCCCATGTGCGGCGTGCCCTACCACGCCGTTACCGGGTACGTGGCGCGTCTGGTGGAACGCGGCTACCGCATCGCGCTGTGCGACCAGGTGGAGGACCCCCGGAAAGCCCGGGGCCTGGTGCGCCGCGCGATCACCCGGATCATCACGCCGGGAACCATCATGGACGAGGCCCTCCTGCCCGCACGCGGCGCCGCCTACCTGGCCGCGCTGGCGCGGGGAGAGGGACGCTGGGGCCTGGCCGCAGCCGACCTCTCCACCGGCGAGTTCATGGTTACCGAAGTAGCCGGCGCGCAGTGGCCCCGCCTGCTGGAGGAGATCGGCAGGCTCGAGCCGCGGGAGATTCTGATCTCCGCCGGTGAGGTAGATGCCCTGCGGCCCGCGCTGGCGGCGGCCCACCTGACACCGGTCGAGGCCTGGCGGTGGGACGGCGCCCTGGCGCAGCGGTTGCTGCGCGAGCACTTTCGGGTGCAGACCTTGGACGGGTTCGGCTGTGCGGATCTCCCCGCCGCGATCATGGCCGCCGGGGTGCTGCTCGACTACCTGCGGCAGACGCAGTTGAGCCCGCTCCAACACCTCCGCGGCATCCGGACCTATTCCCTCGATGACTACCTGGTGCTCGACGAAGGCACCCGCCGGCACCTGGAAGTGCTGCGCAACCAGCGCGACGGCACCAGCCGCCACACTCTGCTCGACGTCCTGGACCGGACCGTGACGTCGATGGGCGGGCGCTTGTTGCGGACCTGGTTGAGCCAGCCGCTGCGGGATGTCGCCGCCATTACCGATCGGCAGGATGCGGTGGCCGAACTGGTCCGCCGGCCCGCGCTGCGCGAGGCCGCGCGCGGCGGTCTGCGACTCATCGCCGACCTGGCTCGCCTGATCGGGCGCGTCGGGCACGCCTCGGCCGGCCCGCGCGATCTGGCGGCGCTGCGTCTCTCGCTGGAGCGGTTACCGACACTGCGCGCATCCCTGGCCGAAGCCACCGCCGCGCGCCTGCGTGCCCTGACCGCCGCGGTCGAGACCCACGAGGACCTGGCCGCCCTGATCGCCGGCGCGCTGGTCGACGATCCGCCGGTGGTGGTGCGGGACGGCGGCGTGATCCGGGAAGGATACAACGGCGATCTGGATGCCCTGCGGACAGCGGCGCGCGGAGGCAAACGCTGGATCGCTGACCTGGAGGGCGTCGAACGTGGACGCACCGGGATCAGATCCCTGCGCGTCGGCTACAACAAGGTCTTCGGCTACTACATCGAGGTCTCGAACCCCAATCTGAAACTCGTCCCCCCAGACTACATCCGCAAGCAGACCCTGGCCAACGCCGAACGGTTCATCACGGCCGAGATGAAGGAGCGTGAGGCCCAGATCCTGGGCGCCGAGGAACGGATGGCCGAACTGGAGCTCCGCCTCTTCACCGGACTCCGGGAGGCGGTGGCCGCCCACGCTGCGGCGATCCAGCAGACGGCCGCGGCGCTGGCGGAGTGGGACGTCCTGGCCGCGTTCGCGGAGGTGGCCGCAGCCCGGGGATATGTGCGACCCTCCCTGAGCGAAGACGCCGTCCTGGAGGTGCGAGGCGGCCGCCATCCCGTGGTCGAGGCCGCGCTTCCCGCGGGAGCGTTTGTCCCGAACGACCTCGACCTGGACGTCGCCGATCGGGCCATGCTGATCGTCACCGGGCCGAACATGTCCGGCAAGAGCGTCTACTGCCGGCAGGCCGCGTTGATCGTCATCCTGGCCCAGATCGGATCCTTTGTGCCCGCCGAACGGGCCACGATCGGGGTCGTCGACCGTCTCTTCGCGCGGGTGGGCGCCACCGACGACACCGCCCTGGGCCGGAGTACCTTCCTCGTGGAGATGCAGGAGACCGCGCTGATCCTGCACACCGCCACGCGGCGTAGCCTGATCATCCTGGATGAGGTCGGCCGCGGGACCAGCACCTACGATGGGATGAGCATCGCCTGGGCGGTGGTCGAGCACCTGCACGATCAGGTCGGGGCGCGCACCCTCTTCGCCACGCACTTCCATGAGCTCACCGATCTGGCGGCGCTGCTGCCCCGCGTGCACAACGTCAACGTCCTGGTTCAGGAGGAGGGGGACGAGGTGGTCTTCCTGCACCGGGTCGCCGCGGGCGCCGCCGACCGGTCCTACGGCATTCACGTGGCCCGCCTGGCCGGCATCCCGGCCACCGTGATTGAGCAGGCGCGCCGCATCCTGGCGCATCTGGAAGCGGCCTCCGTGGGGCCGGCGACACCCGAGACCTTCCTGGCGCCGCTCCCCGGATGGGCGCGCGGCGCGCTGCAGATTCCCCTCCCGCTGAACGTTCCCTCGCCGGTCGAGGAGGAATTGCTCTCCCTGGCGGTGGAGACGATGTCGCCTCTGGAGGCGCTGAACCGCCTCAGCGAACTGCGGGAGCGGGCCCGGGCCGCCCGGCGTCCCCAGGAAGCGCCTCGCGACCGCCGGGTCCAGTGATCCCGGGCGACCTCCCCCCGCCCCCGGGGCGATTGGGACCGCCAGAACCGGGGGGTCACTGATAACCGTGGGACGCATCCGAGTCCTGGACCGCGTCGTCGCCGACCGGATTGCGGCGGGGGAGGTCGTCGAGCGCCCGGCTTCAGTGGTCAAGGAGCTCGTAGAGAACAGCCTCGATGCCGGGGCGCAGACTATCGTGATCGAGGTGGAACAGGCCGGTCTCCGGCTGATCCGCGTCGGCGACGACGGCGGCGGCATGGATCCGGACGACGCGCCGCTGGCCGTGCAGCGCTTTGCCACCAGCAAGATCGCCTCCGCCGACGACCTGGAGCGCGTCGCCACCTACGGCTTCCGCGGCGAGGCTCTCCCGAGCATCGCCGCGGTCAGCCGGCTCGACCTGATGACCCGCTCCCCCGGTACCGAGGCCGGCACGCGCGTTTCCGTGGAGGGTGGGGGAGCGGCGATGGTGCGCGCTGCCGGCGCCGCTCCGGGGACGGTCGTGGCGGTCGCGGATCTCTTTTTCAACACGCCCGCCCGGCGGAAATTCCTCCGATCGCCGGCCCGGGAGTTCGCGTTGATCACCGACGCCGTCCAGCGGCTGGCGCTGGCGGCGCCGGGCGCGACGTTCCGGCTGCGCCACGAAGGGCGGGAGGTCTTCGTCTATCCTGCCGCAATTCCGGAGGAACGGCTGGCGCAGGTCCTCGGGCGCGACCTGGCCGAGGCGATGACCGCGGTCCGGGGTGGGGGAGGGGAGATCGCGGTGCGTGGCTGGGCCGTACGTCCGGAGCGGGCGCGGCCGTCGCGCCAACTCGATTACCTCAACGTGAACGGCCGGCCGATCCAGAGTCGGATGCTCTCACGCGCAGTGCTGCAGGGCTACACGGAACTGCTGCCGGTCGGCCGGTTCCCCCTGGCGGTCATCTTCCTGGAGGTCGCCCCGCACCTGCTCGACGTGAACATCCACCCGCGGAAGCTGGAGGTGCGTTTCACCGACGACCACCGGGTCTTCGCGACAGTGGCCCGGGCGGTGCGGGAGGCGCTCCTCGCTCCCGGAGCCGTCCGCCACGTCTCACCCCTCGTCCTGCCGGGAGGGATTCCGGCACCGGCCGCCGGGCGGGAGGAGTGGCAGGCCGAAACAATCAGGACAAGTTCCGGTGCCGCTGCGCTCGGATCCGCGATCGAGCCTGCACCTGTTGGCGGCGTCGCCGAGGCGCCCGCGCTGTACGCCGGCCGCGGGCGGCTTCCTCCACTGCGCCTGATCGGCCAGATCCTGCGAACCTACCTGCTCGCCGAAGCCGCTGACGGCCTGGTGCTGATCGACCAGCACGCCGCCCACGAACGCGTCGTCTACGAGCGGCTCTGGCGAGAGATCGCCACGGGGGATGTTGCCGCACAGACCCTGGCGGTCCCCCAGCCGATTGAGCTGAACCCTGCAGAAGCTGGTGTCCTCGATGAATTCCTCCCTGCGGCCGCGGCGCTGGGGTTTGCGGTCGAACCGTTCGGCGGGGCGACGCTGCTGGTGCGGGCCGTTCCCGCCGCACTGGCCCGGCGCGATCCCCAGGATCTGATTCGCCGGGCGCTGGACGCGCTGGCCGAGCCGGCCGACGGAGACGATGCCCGGCGGCGTCTGGCCATAGCCACTGCCTGCCACACGGCGGTGCGGGCGGGCGATGCCCTGAGCGCGCCGGAAATGGAAGTGCTCCTCCGGGACCTGACCGCAACCGAGGACCCTTACACCTGCTTTCACGGCCGCCCCACCATGGTGTGGGTTTCCCGTCCGGCGCTGGAACGCTGGTTTCTGCGGAAATAGCGCGGGATCGGCCCCTGAACGAGCCGCCCCTTATCGTCATCTGCGGCGCGACGGCCACGGGGAAGAGTGCGGCTGCGGTGGTCCTGGCGCGGGAGATCGGAGCCGAGATCGTGGCCGCGGACTCCCGCACGATCTACCGCGGCCTGGACATCGGGACGGCCAAGCCGACACCCGACATGCGGGCGGCGGTGCCCCACCATCTCCTGGACGTGGCGGATCCCCGAGAGATCTTCACGGTGGCGCACTACCAGCACCTGGCCACATCGGTCATCGAGGGGATCCACCGGCGGGGAGGCGTGCCGCTGCTGGTGGGCGGGACCGGGCTGTACATCCGCGCGGTGGTGGACGGCCTGCAGATCCCGCGGGTCCCGCCGGACTGGGCCCTCCGGCGCCAGGCCGAGGCGGAGGAGCGGGCCGAACCGGGGACGCTCTACGCTCGATTGGCGAAGGCCGATGCCCGCGCCGCCGAGCGCATTCACCCGCGCAATCTCCGGCGAATCATCCGCGCCCTGGAAGTCATCGCGCGGACCGGAGAGCCCATCTCGATTCAGCAGCGGACGCAGCCCGCGCCGTGGCGGGTGACCGTCGTGGGCCTGCGGCTGCCGCGACCGATGCTGTACGCACGGATCGATCGCCGGGTGGATGAGCAGATCGCCCACGGGCTGGCGGAAGAAGTACGCCGGTTGCTGGCGGCGGGCGTCCCGCCCGAGGCGCCGGGCATGCAGGGACTCGGCTACAAAGAGTTGATCCCGTATGTACGCGGAGACCTGACCCTCGAGGACGCGACCGCACGGCTCAAACGCAACACCCGGCAGTACGCCCGCCGGCAGGAGATCTGGTTCCGCCGCGATCCGCGGATCCACTGGGTCGATGTGGGACATGCCGGCCCAGAAACGGTCGCGGTGAGCATCCGTGCTATGCTAGCAGTGACCATGCCGTCGTTGGAGTCATCGTGAGACGGCAGGGCGCGCTGCGTGGCGGACTTGAGCCGCGGACCCGCACGACGACGGAGGATGCATGGAGGCAGACCGGCTGGCGCGCATCGGCGCGTACCTTTTTGCCGATCTTGACCGCAAGCAGGAAGCGCTGCAGGCCAGAGGAATTGACGTCATCAACCTGGGCATCGGCGACCCCGATCTGCCGACGCCGGAGCATATCATTGAGGCGCTGGCCCGGGCGGCCCGGGATCCGCGGACTCACCGCTATCCATCCTACGGGGGAGAGCGCGACTTCCGGGAGGCCGTCGCGGCCTGGTACCAGCAGCGCTTTACCGTCCGGCTCGATCCCCAGACGGAAGTCCTGGCCCTGATCGGGTCGAAGGAGGGGTTGGCCCACCTCCCCTGGGCACTGCTCAATCCGGGGGAGGGGACGCTTGTTCCGGATCCCGGCTATCCCGTCTACCGGGCCGCCACCATTCTGGCCGACGGTGAGCCGGTCCCCGTCCCGCTGCTGGCGCAGCGGGGATTTCTTCCCGACCTGGGAGCGGTCCCACCGGAGACGCTGCAGCGCGCGCGGATCCTGTTCCTCAACTATCCGAATAACCCCACCGCGGCGACGGCGTCGCTGGGCTTCTTCCAGGAGGCCGTGGAGTTTGCGCGCCGCTGGGGCCTGGTGATCGCGCACGACAACTCCTATTCGGAGATCGCCTACGACGGCTACCGTCCACCCAGTTTCCTCCAGGCGGACGGGGCCCGGGATGTGGGCGTGGAGTTCCATTCCCTCTCCAAAACCTTCTGCATGACCGGTTGGCGCATCGGTGTCGCCGTCGGCCGCGCCGACGTCATCGCCGCGCTGGGCCGGTTGAAGACCAACCTCGATTCCGGCATCTTCCGGGCGGTGCAGGCTGCGGGGACCGCGGCCCTGACCGGCCCCCAGGAGCCGTTGCGCGAGCGCGTGGAGATCTACCGGCGCCGGCGGGATCGGGTCGTGGAGACGCTCGCCCGCCTGGGCTGGCGGCCTCCCCGACCCCAGGCGACCTTCTACATCTGGCTGGAAGCCCCGGGCGGCCGCCGCGGCGTCGACTTCGCCGGAGACGTGCTCGAGCGCACCGGTGTCGTCATCACGCCCGGCAGGGGGTACGGCGCGCAGGGCGAGCGCTACGTGCGTCTCTCCCTGACCACGCCCGACGACCGGCTCGACGAGGCCCTCGACCGCATTTCCCGTGTCTTTGGGGGTGAGTAGCGGATCCCGCAGATCTGGGGCCTGACCCGATCGATTGACCCGGCGCACCGCCGGATGCTCTCCGCGCTCCTGCGGCAGCGCGTGCCTCAGAACCGCGTCGCCGCGGACGACCTGCTGCAGACGCTGGCGCACCTGGCCCACGCGCTCAAGCGCGAGGTCGGCGTCTATGTAGACCGGCATGGCGTCGTGCGCGAGGTTGTCGTGAGCCGGCGCTGGCAGGAGCTCCTCCCGACGCTGGCCGCCCGGGCCGCCCCGACGCGTCTGGTCGGGCTGCGCTATCTGGCGGCGCGCCCCGCGCCGGAAAGCCCGCCGGGGGAGGGGGACCGGCGCCACGTGCTAGAGGGCCGCCTCGATCTCGCCGTCCTCTTCGGATCCCACCAGGGCCGACCCGGCGATGGATGGGTGCTGGCGCTGGCGCCGGGCCGCAACGGGAGCGCCCAGGCCGAACCGGAGGGGCCGTACCCTCCCGCGGCGCTGGTGCACCTGGAGGTCTCGCCGCGAGTGAAGGCCGCGGAGCGGGCCCTCTGGCGCAGTCCCACCGTCCCCACCAGGGGCCTGCGTCCCGAGCGGGCGGTGCTGGTCGGTCTCGCGCTCCGCTTGCCGGACGGCGCGGGACCGCTCGACAACCTGCCCGTCGAGGCGTCGTTGGATGAACTGGCCCGCCTGGCCCAGACCGCGGGAGCGGACGTCCGGTCCCGGACCACCCAGACGCGGAGCGCGCCGGATCCGGCCACCTTCGTAGGCCGCGGCAAGGTGGCGGAAATCCTCCGGCTGTGTGAGGAGGAAGACGCCGACCTGGTCATCCTCGACGAGGAGCTCTCCGCAGCGCAGCAGCGCAACCTGGAGCGGGAACTCGGCGTGAAGGTCGTGGACCGCACCGCGCTCGTGCTCGACATCTTCGCCCGACGCGCCCGCACCCGGGAGGGACGCCTGCAGGTCGAACTCGCGCAGCTCACCTACCTGTTGCCGCGCCTGGCCGGACGCGGCGTGTGGCTCTCCCGCCTGGGCGGCGGCATCGGGACCCGCGGCCCCGGGGAGACGAAACTCGAGGTGGACCGCCGGCGCATCCGCCAGCGGATCACCGAGTTGCGCCGCGACCTGGCCGAGGTCACCCGCCACCGCGCGCTGCAGCGCACCGCCCGGCAGCGCGGCGGCCACCCCGTCGTGGCCATCACGGGATACACGAATGCCGGCAAATCCACGCTGCTCAACACCCTCACCCGTGCCGGGGTCCTGGTCGAAGACCGACTCTTCGCCACGCTGGATCCCACCGTCCGCCGCGTGATTCTGCCGAACCGGCAGGCCGTGCTCCTGGTGGATACCGTCGGGTTTATCCACAAGCTCCCGACCCACCTGGTCGCCGCGTTCCGGGCCACGCTGGAGGAGGCCGTCGCCGCGGACCTGCTGGTGCATGTCGTGGACGCCAGCCATCCCGAGTGGCGTCGCCAGCAGGCGGTCGTAAACCGCGTGCTGGGCGACCTGGGCGCGGGAGACCGTCCCCAGGTCGTGGCGCTCAACAAGATGGATCTGCTGACGGCGGCCGAGCGCCAGGCCCTGCGCGCGGAGAATCCGGATGCGATCATGATCTCCGCGCAGCACGGGGTAGGCCTGCTGAATCTGCTGCGCCGCATCGGCCAGCGGCTCCCCGAACCGTTTGTGCGGCTCCAGTTCGCCGTCCCGTATGGCCAGGCAGGGGTGCTGGCCGAGGTGTACGCCCGCGGCCGGGTCCTGGAGCAGCGCTATGAGGAGGCGGCTATCCTGGTGAAGGCCGAGGTACCGCAGAGCCTGGCCGCCCGGCTCACCCGCACTCTGCCAGCCTGAGATGCCCGAGCAGAGCACCTCCCGCACAGTGTTCCGGCGACGGATCGCCGGCGGGGAAATCGTCGTCGCCGTCGGCGTCTACGACGGACTGTCGGCCCGCCTGGCCGAGGATGCGGGGTTCGATGCGCTCTACGCCAGCGGCGGAGCCATCGCCCGCAGCACCGGCGTGCCCGACCTGGGCCTGTTGAGCCTGGATGAGATGCTGGGGCGGATCCGGCAGATCGTGCAGGCGGTGCGCATTCCCGTCATCGCCGACGCCGACACCGGATACGGCAACGCGTTGAACGTCCGCCGGACCGTGCGGTTGTACGAAGAAGCCGGCGTCGCGGCCTTGCACCTCGAGGACCAGGTCACACCCAAACGCTGCGGCCACTACGAAGGGCAGGAGCTGATCTCTGCCGAGGAGATGGCTGGCAAGGTTCGCGCCGCTGTCGAAGCCCGGGGGGATCCCGACCTGGTCCTGATCGCCCGCACGGACGCGCGGGCGGCGGAGGGCCTGGAGGAGGCGATCCGCCGGGGACGGCTGTACGCGGCCGCCGGCGCCGACATGATCTTCGTGGAGGCGCCCCGGTCGATCGGGGAGCTGCAGATCATCGTGCAGCAGATCTCGGCGCCGCTGCTCTACAACCTCACGTACAGCGGGAAGAGCCCGCTCCTGCCGCCGGCCGCCCTGGCCGCCCTGGGATTTCGCGCGGTGATCTACCCGGCCGACCTGCAGTTGGGCGCCATCCGCGGGATGCAGCGGGTCCTGGAGGCGCTGCGCCGCGACGGGATCACGCCCGAATCCGCGCGGGCCTCGTTCCAGGAACGGGACCGGCTCGTGCGCCTGGAGGAGTTCCTCGCCCTGGGTGACCGGTATCGCCGCGGCGAATCCTCCTGATGGGAGCGCGGGAGGACCGGTGAATACAGACCGCGATGTGGTGGTCGTGGGGGCCGGCAACGCGGCGCTGACCGCGGCCATCGCCGCCCGGGAGGCCGGCGCCTCCGTCCTGGTCCTGGAGAAGGCGCCTTTCGAACTCCGCGGCGGCAACACCCGGTTCAGCGGCGGGGTATTCCGCTTTGCCTATTCGGCCCTCGAGGAGGTGCTGCGTCTGCTGCCGGAGCGTCCCGACGCCGACGTGGAGGCCGAAGCGTATCCAGCCGACCGCTTCTACGCCGACATCATGCGCACCAGCGGGGGCAAGGCCGACCCCCTCCTCACGGGGATTCTGGTGGAACGCTCGACCGAGACCGTGCAGTGGATGCATGACCTGGGGGTGGAGTGGGAACTGACCGAAATCTTCGGCGTCCGGGAAGGACGCCGCTGGCGTTTCCCCCCGGGAATGCTCCTGCGGAGCCGGGGGGAGGGGCTGGGACTCAGTAACGGCCTCTTCAGCATTGCGGAGAGCCTGGGCATCGAGATCGCCTACGAAACCAAAGGCCTCCGCCTGCAAACAGACTCCGCCGGAAGGATCCGCGGCATCGCGGTGCGCAGTCCCGCGGGGAGCGGCGAGGTGGCCACGCCTGCGGTGGTCCTGGCCAGCGGTGGGTTTGAGGCGAACCCCGAGCTGCGGGCCCGGTATCTCGGGGTGGGGTGGGACACCGTCACGGTCCGGGGGACGGCCTACAATACCGGCGAGATGCTGCTGGCCGGACTGGAGGCGGGCGCCCAGCCCTACGGCCACTGGAGCGGCTGCCACGCCACCCCCGTGGACGCCACCGCGCCGCCGGTCGGGGATCTGCGCCTGACCGATAAGACCAACCGCCTCTCGTATCCCTACGGCATCATGGTGAACCTGGACGGCTGGCGGTTCGTGGACGAGGGCGAGGAGTTCTCACAGTACACCTACGCCAAGATCGGCCGGGCGATCCTCGCCCAGCCGCACAACCGGGCCTGGCAGATCTTCGACCAGCAGACCGTGCACCTGCTGGAGGAACGCTATGCCACCGGACGCCCGGTCCAGGCCGACACCATTGAGGCACTGGCTCTGGCCATCGGCGTGCCGCGGGCGGCGCTGGTGGAGACGGTGCGCGCCTTCAACGCCGCGGCCCCGGCCGGGCACTTTCAGCCGGCCGTGCGCGACGGGCGGGCCACGGCGGGACTGCAGCCCCCGAAGTCCAACTGGGCGGTCCCACTGGAACGTCCGCCCTTCGTGGCCTACCCGGTGACCTGCGGCATCACCTTCACGTACGGGGGCCTCAGGGTGGACGAGCAGGCCCGCGTGCTGGATACCGAGAATCATGTCATTCCAGGCCTCTTTGCCACGGGAGAGATCACCGGCGGGTTCTTCTACTTCAACTATCCGGCCGGGGCCGGCCTGATGCGCGGGGCGGTGTTCGGCCGGATCGCCGGCG
>Ga0073934_10006428_pt1 | contig 17160 bp, 23 predicted proteins | sample LarsenN4metaG_FD_76834 | JGI IMG/M metagenome (GOLD analysis project Ga0073934, IMG submission 76834) | Hot spring sediment bacterial and archeal communities from British Columbia, Canada, to study Microbial Dark Matter (Phase II) - Larsen... ... | reverse complement strand
GTCTACCTCCGACGCACGAAGGCCGAGGTCGGGCTCGAGCTGCCGCGCCTACGCCGACAGATGGTGCCGGTGCAGCTCAGCGAGACCGAGGTCGCGAAGTACGCGGTCGCGCTCGGCGGTTACTCGCCGCGCGACGTCGTGCAGATGCTGCTCAACAAGGGTTCGCAGAAGGCGCTGCAGTGGGTCGGTGCGCTGCGGAAGATCGCATCGCGCGCGAAGCTCGCGACGACCATCGAGTACGTCAGTTCGATGCTCGAGCAGGGTCAGAACGTCGTCGTCTTCACGTGGGAGAAGCAGATCACCGAGCGCATCGCGAAGGCGTGCGCTCTGGTCTGGCAGGTCTGGTCGAACTGCGTCGTGCACGGCGATGTGCCGCAGTTCTTCCGGGATCATCGCATCGACGCGTTCCAGAAGAACGGTGGTCTCCTCGTTGCGACGATCGACTCGCTGTCGGTCGGCGTGACGCTGACGAAGGCGACCGAGGTCGTGATGCACGACCTCGTCGAGCGTCCGGGGATCATGCTGCAGGCCGAGGCGCGGATCTGGCGCATCGGGCAGACGCTGCCGACGACCTCGCACTGGATGGTCGCCGAGGGAACGGTCGACGAGCTCATCGCGAAGATCTTCGAGAAGAAGGCGGCGGTGATCTCGACGCTCGGTGATCGCGAGCCAGAGGCTCTCGCCGAGCTGATCACGACCGAAGAGGCCGAGGAGCTCTGGGGCTCGATGGACGATCTGCGCGCGTGGGCGCGGGGAGGGGTGTGATGGCTCGCAACGTTCGGATCACCGAGGGCGTCTACCACCTGCTCCGAGGCTTCGTCTCCGACGCCAAGTCGTTCGAGTCGACGTTCGGGCCCAACGCGACGCGGGATCTCCCACCGCACAAGTACCAGGCGCTCGCCTCCGAGGCGGCGCTGCTCGTGCGTCGAGCGCGCACTATCGTCGAGACGCTGCTGCGCGAGTGCGTCAGTCCGACGCCTGGCCTGCCGACGGAGGTGCCCGCGGGGCACCAGCGCGTGCGCATCGCGATGGCGATGACGCAGTCGGGTCAGTGGGCGGCTTGGGGCTGCGCGGGCTCGACTGACGATATGCAGCGCGACATCGCGCTCGAAGGCCTCGAGGACGACGCGATCGTCCACTTCATCGAGGCTGATGTTCCCATCCCCACCATCAAGCTGATCGAAGGAGTCGTCACGTGAACCTGAACCGAATCATCGAGCGCTCGCGTGCCGCAGTCGCTCAGATCGTCGCCGAGGAGGTCGCGACTCAGCTCGTCGACGAGCTCACCGGCCCCGAGAAGCGTCGCGCAGCGAAGGCGCTGAACGACGCGATCACGTCGGGCAAGAAGTCGCCCGCTAAGAAGCGCCGTGAGGCTGCAGCGAAGGCCGAGAAGAACGCCTACGGCAAGCGCTCCTCGAAGAAGGCCTCGAAGAAGAAGGCCGCGCCCACGCCGGCGGCGTCGACGCGATACAACCTCGATCCCCAGGCGGTGCTCGAGCGGCTGCGCCTCTTCGGTGAGAGCGGCGCGCGCGCCGAGGCGATCCGCGAGGGCGTGTTCGAGAGCGTGCCGGCGCCGGTGCTGCTCCGCGCGCTGAAGAAGCTCATCAAGTCGAAGGACGTGAAGGTCAAGGGGACGCGCCGCGCCGCGACCTACTTCGCGACGAAGATCGTCTCGCCCGAGGTTCCCACCCCCACGCTCGAGGCGCCGCAGATCCCCGGTGTCGAAGGCGACTCGCGACGCCTGCTGAACGACAACACCGTCGACGCGGAGTGATCTCGATGGGCATGGGCGAGCACCGGGTCTCCGACCACAAGCCGAAGCCGGAGCGCAACGACGCGATGCGCACGCCGGAGCCGGTGCTCCGCCATGCGCACGACGTGTTCGGCGGGATCGGACTCGATCCCGCTGGGCACCCCGACGGCATCTACGCGACCACGACGGTCCTGCTGCCGAAGTACGTCGGCTCGACGCCGAAGGTCTACGGCTGGGTTCCGCAGCCGCACTGGGTCGTCTTCGGCGACGGGCTCGACATCTCGTGGGGTGGTAGCGGACTCGTCGTCGCGAACCCGCCCTGGTCGGATCTCGAGCCGTGGCTGACGAAGGGTTCGGAGGACGGCGACGAGGTGTTGTTCATCCTGCCGGCGCGCCTGAACGCCGTGTACTTCCACGAGCAGTTCTTCGACACCTGCGGTGAGGCGCTCGGCTTTCCGCGGCATCGCGTCCAGTACCAGGGCGGTCAGAAGCAGCAGAATCCCTACCACTCGATGTTCGCGTACTACGGCTCTCGCTACGAGCTCTTCGCGGAGTTCGTGAGGCGCATCCCCGGCTACGCCGTGAAGGTCAGAGGCTGACGATGGGTTTCTACGAGAGAATCGCTAAGATCGGTCCTCCCGGGGAGCGTCGTGCGGAGGAGAAGGCCTCGCGCATGCACGTCGAGTACTTCTCGAAGGAGGAGCGTGAGGCGCGGAATCTGAACGTCGTTCGACGAGACCCGCCGCGACGATCGGACCTCTCCGAGGATCAGGTGGAGGTCTACGACACACTGTACGAGTGGGTCGACATGTACCATCCGCGCGACCAGCGCTACATCACGCTCGGCGGGCTCGCGGGCACGGGCAAGACGACGCTGATCGCGAGCCTCGCGAAGGAGTGGTCGGGGCGCAGCATCGTCTTCGCGGCGTACACCGGCAAGGCAGTCGACGTGCTGCGCGCGAAGCTGCAGGCGTACGGCATCAACGCGCCGTGCATGACGCTGCACTCGCTTCTCTACCAGCCCGTCATCGACTCGAAGACGGGCGAGGTGCTCGATTGGGAGCTGAAGAGTCGCCTCGGCGAGAGCTTCGACGACCACTTCGAGGCCTACGAGATCGTCGTCATCGACGAGGCATCGATGGTCGGCACCGACCTCTGGCGTGACCTTGTGTCGTTCGGTGTGCCGATCATCGCAGTCGGCGATCACGGCCAGCTGCCGCCTGTCGGGAACCAGACCACTTCGCTGATGCTCGAGCCCGATCTGAAGCTCGAGAAGATCCACCGGCAGGCGGCCGACAACCCGATCATCGCGCTCGCGCACTTCGTCCGCGAAGGTGGCAACGTCCGCCTGTTCAAGGCGCCCGGCGACGACACACGCGTACGTCGAATCGCGCGCTTCTCGCAGGCGGTCGACGTCGTCGCGCACGGGGGCCTCGACACCGCCGGCATCTGCTACTTCAACTCGACGCGTGTGCGCCTGAACGACATGGCGCGCGAGCGGCGTGGCTACGAGGGCCCGGACACCGTCATCTGCCTGAAGAATCAGGACAAGATCCTCTTCAACGGCATGCGCGGGCAGCTCGTCGAAGTGATCTCCGAGCCCGACGAGCGGCAGCGGTTCGTGATCTGCGTCGAGTTCCCCGACGCCGGCTTCCGCGTGCGCGGCATGGCGTACGCGCCGCAGTTCGGCGCGTCGAAGACGATCGCGAGCATCAGCGATCTGCCCGGCATCACGCACTGGTCGCAGCTCGGGATGCTCTTCGACTACGGCTACGTCCTCACCTGCCACAAGTCGCAGGGCTCGCAGTGGCGCGAGGTCGTGATCCAGTACGAGACGCTCTCGAAGGACACCGAGGCGACTCGGCGCGCGTGGCTCTACACCGCGATCACCCGCGCCGTCGAGCGCGTGCATCTGGTGGCCTGATGGACTCCTACCTCGGCATCGCGCTTCGTGCGCTCGACCAGCTTCGATGGTTCGAGAACCCGCTCGACTTCAGCGATCTCGGCGACGCAGCGGCGAAGGGCTTCATCGAGGCTGTCGCCGAGCTCCGCGTGATCTTCGTCAACCCCATCCTCGTCGCGTTTGCGACGTTGATGGTCGCTGGGAGGAAGCCGTGAACTACGTGACTGCGCATCTCGTCGCGATCATCGATCCCGACACGCTCACCATCATCGGCGTGGACGTCTGGGGACCCGAGGCTCCGTGGGAGAAGACCCATCACGGCGACGGTCAGATCTGGGCTTCGTTGCTCGAGGGTCGCGGCGCCGACTACCACGAAGCGTCGGAGTACCTCTACACGGTCTACCCGATGATGTTCCCGCAGCTCTCTGAGCGTTTTCCATGCGAGAGGAAGCACGTCGAGGGCGAGGTGATCGCGATCGTGAGGCCGACGTGAAGCTCGATCTCTCGAAGCTCAAGCGCGGCGACACGGTCTTCGTCGTCGCGTTCGACAAGCGCTTCTCCTCCGACTACGACGCTGTGATCACGAAGGTCGGCAGGAAGTACTTCGAGGTGACGCCGCTGCGCGAGGAGCGCCTCGTCGATGCTCTCACGCGGAAGTTCGACAAGGTCACGGGCAAGCATGCTTGGACCCACCCGCACTTCAGGCTCACGACGCGAGAGCTCTACGCGATCGAGCAGAAGCATCAGCAGCTCGTGAACAACGTGCGCGAGTCGCTGCACTCGCACATCTACCAGCTCGAGAACACGACGCAGGAAGAGATCGAGGCGATCTGGAACGCGATCCCGGAGCGCTTCAGGAGGATCGCGAAGTGACGACTCCCGCCATCCAGGCGCTGCGGCATGCCGTCGAACGCAACTTCGTGCAGATGAAGCGCCCGACGTTGCTCTACGTCGACGCGACGGTCGAGGGTGTCGACGTGCCTGCGAACGTCGCAGCGCAGTTCGGCGAGAACCTCGTCCTCGATCTTCGCGCCGAGTGGCCGATGGGCCTCGTGCTCGACGACGACGGTGTCCACGCGACTCTCGCGTTCAGCGGCAATGTCTACCGATGCAACGTGCCGTGGCGCGCGATCTACCTCGTGCAGGACCAGCTCACGAAGCAGGCCTTCCTGGTCGAGGCACATCTCCCGAAGGGTCTCGGATTCCAGACATCCGACGGTCGCGTGCACACGCGCGAGGGCGCGCTCGAGGCGAGCTCGGTCGAGGTGAAGCATCCGAAGGATCTTCCGACGACGAAAGATGTCGTGCGCAACTTCCGAGTCGTGAAGGGGGGTAAGGCTTAGTAGTGCTGTCGGTCATGGTGGTGTGAGGTGGTGCGGTCTTCTGCGATGCTTGGCTCGGTAAGGTTGCGTGAGGCCAGGTCTTGCGTGGTTCGGTTATCTGCGGCTAGTGCAGCCTGGTGCGGTGTAGTTCTCAACAAGGGGCAAAGACGATGACGATTCATGTGCGAGTGAAGTGCGAGGGTGTCACTCCGATCCTCTTCAATCGGAAGACGGACGAGCTCCTCTGGAAGCTCATCTCGAAGGAGAAGTCGGCGAAGACGGCAGCTGCGCCGGGCACGCCGCGCGAGATGTGCGAGCCGAAGCTCTACCGCACTCAGAAGGGTGCGCCGTACATCCCGGGAGAGATGCTGATGTCGGCGCTGATCAACGCGGGCCAGTTCATTCGGCTCGACGGCAAGCGTCAGGTCTCGACGGCGAAGAGCACGGTGCTCCCGGCGTTCCTCACGCTGCTCGACCACGTGCTCGAGCTGCCGAACCCCAACTGGGAGGTCGACCTGCGCGGTGGCGTGAACCCGAACGGCGGAGAGGCAGTGGCGATCATCCGCCCGCGCTTCGATGAGTGGGGCTTCACCGCGAACGTGCTCATCGAGGACACCGAGATCGGCGAGGACAAGATGCGTCAGCTCTTCGACTACGCCGGCACGCGCATGGGCCTCGGTGACTTCCGCCCGCAGCGCAAGGGCACCTACGGCAAGTTCCGCGTCGTCTGCTGGGATCGCGTCGAGCAGACGCATCACGAGGCGGCGGAGTAGCTACGGATCTGGTCTGGTATAGCACGGTCGTCTCTGGCATGGCAGTGCGGCGTCAGGTGAGGTGAGTTCCACTGCGATGCTCTAGCGACATAATCTCCGCGAGCCGAAAGGCTCGCATCCGGTGATGTCCTCCTTCGCAACGTGTGGTATTGCCCGGCTACGTCCGGCTTTGTTAGGTGAAGCCCATCTGGGGTGTGGCGGTGTTGGGTGTGGTAACGTGTGGTATTGCCCGGCTACGTCCGGCTTTGTTAGGTGAAGCCCATCTGGGGTGTGGCGGTGTTGGGTGTGGTTCGGCATGGTCTAGTACGGCTCTAATCTCCGCGAGCCGAAAGGCTCGCATGCGGTGCGGCATAGTATGGTGGGCCACGGTGTGCTCGGGTGGGGTGTCGTTATCTAAGGTTCGGTCCGGTGCAGTATCGATGGGTGCTGTCGGTCTGCCACTAATCTCCGCGAGCCGAAAGGCTCGCATCTGGTGCGCCCTGGCTTCGTGGGCCACGGTCTGCTCTGGTGGTGTGGGTTGGTGTTTGGTCCGGCTTAGTCTGGTCGGGTTTAGTGACGCATGGTCTCGTAAGGTGAGGTCTAGTGAGTGGCACAGTGGCTCTACATCCCCTCAACAGCATCGGGCTCTGCTTCGGGCTCGGAGGCCTCGACCTCGGCGTCCGCATCGCTCAGCGCAAACGCGCTGTTCGACTCGTCGCTGCTGTCGAAGGGGAAGCCTATGCCGCGAGTTGCGCTGTCGCGCGCATGGAAGAAGGGTCACTGGATCCGGCGCCTGTCTGGGATGACGTTCGATCGTTCGACGGCAAGCCGTGGCGTGGAGTCGTGGATCTCATCACTGCAGGCTACCCGTGTCAGCCATTCTCCGTCGCTGGCAAGCAGCGAGCGACCGAGGACCCCCGACACCTCTGGCCCCATGTCGCGCGCATCGTCGAAGAGTGCGGCGCTGATCTTCTCTTCTGCGAGAACGTCTCGAACCACCTCAAGCTCGGATTCGACGTCGTCACTGCAGAGCTTCAAGAGCTGGGCTTCACGACTGCGGCAGTGCTGCTCCGAGCTTCGGACGTCGGGGCGCCTCACCGCCGAGAGCGGCTCTTCTTCCTCGCGGTCCGAGACGGACGAGCTCTGGCCGACCTCGACGACGGCGGATTCTCGTTCGAGCGCGAGGCATACGACGACGACCGACGTGATGCACCCGGGCACGATGCTCACGGACGCGATCCGCGCTCCCGACGCCGACGGCGTCGCGCTACGGCAGCTCGCAGAACGGATCAACGGGAAGGGTGGGGAGTTCGAGAGGCCGAGCGCGGGCACGCCTTCGCTCGAGACGCTCGCCGCGCGTGGATCGCTTCCTTCCCGCCCGGACCCCGAGATCGCGCAGGGTGGGAACGGTACCTCGAAGAGCAGCCTGGTCTTGAACCCGCGGTTCGTCGAGGCGCTGATGGGCTGGCCTATCGGGTGGACCGACTGCGAGCACTCGGCAACGGAGTCGTTCCGCAGGTGGCAGCACTCGCATGGTGGCTGCTCGTTCGAGCACACCGAGATCATCGAGGCGAGTGAGTGGCCGACGCCGCTCGCGACCGACAGCGACCGTGGTGCGGGCAGCACCTACGCGCGAGGAAATGAGACGCTCGGGCTCGCCGCGCGTCAGTTCGTAGAGGCCTCGGACGACGAGGAGCAGGGGCAAGAGATGGCGCTGGTCACGCTGGCATACCAGGAGCCCGTCGAGCGGCGGGCACCCGAAGAAGTGCTCGGTCTCGAGTGGAGCTCGCCGAGCGCGCGCGGCTCGACGTACTGGCGTCGAGTGCAGCAGTGCGCACGCGAGCACATGCTCGCGAACGAGGTTCGGCTCGCCCCGAAGCGTCGGAGTGATCCGCTCGACGTCGGGCTCGTGTGGCACTACGCGCTCGAGGCGTACTACCGGGGGATCCAGCTGCACCAGCAGGGGCAGTCTCTGGATGTTGCTCCCGACGTCGCAGCGTTCAAGGTGCTTCAGCCGTTCGCCGGCGAGCCCGGATGGGGGAAGTTCCACGACCAGCTCTCGAAGATGCTGGACTCCTATCTCGACACCTATCACGGCAAGGATCGTTGGGAGATCCTCGCTGTCGAAGAAACGCTCGAGATTGGTATTGACGTGGGGTATGGATTCGAGTACTCCTCACGCTTCGACCTCTGGGTGGTCGACCACTCGCTGCGTCAGAGGGCGACGCGGCACGTGGAGCACAAGAGCGCTTCGTCGCTCGACGGAAACACGATCTCGGGATACCTGCTCGACCAGCAGATTCTCGGGCAGATCTGGCTCGCAGAGAAGTGCCTCGACCACGAGGCCTACGCGGACGCTCCGTACCTCGGCGCGTACGTGAACATCACCACGAAGCCGAGGGCGGAGTCGGGCAAGACTTCGATCCCTCAGCACGTGCGGATCCCGGTCAGTCCCTCCGAGCAGCAGCTGCTCGAGTGGGAGAACGCGATGCGCTACTGGTACGCGCAGCGCGAGTTCGCAGGGCAGCACGGCAATCCGCCGAACTACGGTCTCTGTGTCAGGCGCTACGGGCGCTGCGCGTTCTTCAACCTCTGTCAGGCGCGACCGGCCCTCGATGGGCTCGTCGAGCTGCGCGCAACGAAGGCGGATCTTCCGGAGGGGTATCGATGGGGCAATCGGTGGGACGACGAGGAGCTGGGCGGGTGATCGTCGAGGAGACGGACGCTTTCGAGATGCTCGAGGCGCTCGACGAGAAGTTCAAGGCTGGCTGCGCGAAGCTCGCGAGGGAGTACCGCAAGAGCGAGCGCAAGGCGAAGGCCGCTGGCGCGTACGCGTACGCGATCGAGCAGCGCGCGCAGGCCGAGGTCTACGAGCACCTCGCCGAGCATGGCTGCACCTCGGTGGACGAGTGAAGGTCATCGGATTTCTTGCGCTGTTCTTCGGGATGCTCTGGGCGATCGGGATGATCCGCTACGAGCGTCGCGGTCGACGCCGGCGCATCTACATTCTCGAGGACTCGATCATCGAGTGGTACCGGCAGAGGGCTGACGACGAATGAAGCACGGCTGCGTCGGCTGCCAGGAGCAGCCTGCAGTGGTGCGCGTCGCGGGCCTCGGGAAGGTCTGCGAGCTCTGCTTCGAGGTGATCGACATAGTCTTCGAGGTCGAGATCGAGCGGACGCGAGAAGCATGCGAGAGTGCAGACAGTGAAGCGCAACGATCCCCCGAGGCTGGCCGCGAGCACCTCATTCACCGAGGTAGAGATTCGCGCGCTCGACGTCCACTTCGCGACGCTGCTGAAGGGTGGCGACGTCCGAGCTCACCTGCGCAGCGAACCGCTCCGCAGCGTGATGCGGAAGGTCGGCGTGATGCAGCGCACCGTCGAGCGGCAGCGTGCGAAGCGGTCGCTCGATCGCCGGGTCGACTCGACCCCGCCGCCCCCGCCACCGGCTCCGCCCATCGAAGAGCACACGTCGCTTTCGAGCGACGGTGAATGAAGAGTACACGAGTCAAGGAGTCAAGCAATGGCTGGATGGCAGAACGCGGCGCAGGTACAAACGACCTGGCTCCGCGCGTTCCTGTACGGGCCGCTCGGCAGCGGCAAGACGTTCGCGCTCTCGCACTTCCCGCGCCCGGTGTTCGTGCTGCCGCCGAACGAGGGTTCGGTGACGACGATCCAGGGACTCGACGTGCCCTATCGGATCATCGGTGACGAGAACGCGATGGCGCTCCCCGAGGAGCTGCGTGCGGTGCTCGACGAGCTCGCGGTTGCGAACAAGCAGGACAAGACCGGGGACTACCTGCGCGAGACGTACGGCGAGACGATCATCTTCGAGAACCTCTCGCACCTCGGCGACGCGCTCGTGAGCGCGTGGACGCAGGGTGGCCGAATCCAGCCCGACCAGCGCACGTGGGGTCTGCTGCGCACGACGATGCTCTACATGCGCGACGTGCTCTTCGGGCTGAAGGCGCACGTCGTGTTCACGGCGCTCGAGAAGGTGCAGACCGACGACAAGGGCTCGATCACGAGCGCGGGACCGCGCATCAGCGGTGCGGCCGCGGATCTGCTCCCGTCGTCGTGCGACCTCGTCGGCTACTGCGAGCAGGTCGCGAGCCGCCCGCCGAAGTGGCAGGTCCACTTCTGCAACTACGGCGCGTTCAAGGGACGCACCCGGCTTCGTGGGATGCCGGCTGCGACGATGCTGTCGGGCGATGGCTCGAACGGCAAGCCCACGATCTACCAGCAGCTCGCGCAGTACCTGCCGCAGCATCAGCGCGCCGCGACGAGCGCGAGCGCATGAGAGTTCGAGTGGTGGTGCTGGAGACACCGCCACTCTGGACAACGGTCCAGTCGAGTCAACAACAGGAGTCAAGCATCATGGGTATGATCTCGGTCGGCTTCAATCCCGACGCACAGGGTTCCTTCACGCCGTTCCCCGAGGGCAGCGGCTACCACTTCAAGATCGTCGAGCAGAAGATCAAGCCGGCGAGCGCCGAGGGCAAGTTCCCGCAGCTCGAGGTGCTCTGCGAGTGCCTCGCGTCGGAGAGCGGCGAGAAGATCGGCGCGAAGACCCGCATGTGGCTGAGCTTCAGCCCGAACTCGGTCCCGTTCTTCCTGAAGCCCTTCATCGAGGCGACGGGGATCTGGTTCGAGCACCAGGAAGTCGCGGGCCCCGACGGCAAGCCGGTGCCGGCGCTCTCCTTCGATCCCGATCAGCTCGAGGGCATGTGCTTCCAGGCGAAGTGCAAGCACGAGAAGAAGCAGGGTGGCGATGGCGTGAGGGAGGCGTGGTCGGATTTCGCGGCGTCGGAGTTCAACCCGCAGCCCGAGGCGGCCCCCGAGCCCGAGCCGGAGCCGGCGCCCGCCCCGACGCCGGCGCCCGCGGCGGCCGCGCCTCGTCCCGCAGCCGCTGCGCCCGCCAGCGCGCCGCGTCCCGGCGCAGTCCCGCCGCGCGCGGCGCCCCGCGGTCCGCAGGGGCGCTGAGCGTGGGCTCGAACGGCAAGGGCGGCCCCGCAAGCTCGGGGCCGCCCGCCGGCGGGCTTCCGCCCGACGTCGCGCAGGGGATCGCGAACGACGTCTACGTCGCGCTGAAGTCGTTCATGCCGCTGCTGCCCGATCCGCAGATCGCACCTGTGGTGCAGGGCGTGCTCGGCGATGTCGTGAAGCTCGGACCGTTCCTCGCGCAGGTCGCTGCTGGCACGTGGGACGCCTGGGGCATCCAGCTCGAGAAGAAGAACCTCGTCGCCCTCGCAGGGCTCGAGGACTCCGGCTCGAGCGACACCGTGAACTTCATGGTGCCGACGAACCCGCGGGAGATCACGACGGCAGAGGACATGCTGAAGTTCGTCTCGCTGCTCGCGATCCTCACTTCGCCTGTCGCGCGAGCGATCATCGCGGTCACGGGCTTCAAGATGCGCGTTCTCACCGGGAACGTCGTCACGAAGCAGTAGTTCGTGCGCGTGCGTTGCGGCGCATGCGCTTCGGGGTCGAGCTCGGGTGAGCGCGTAGCGCGGGGTTCTGGAAACCTCCCCAGCGTTGCGTAGGGATGGTTCGAGCCCATCCGACTCCATCGAGGGGCCAATGAACGCACCGAATCTTCGAGTGCTGCAGGACGAGTACGTCTTCGACGATCGCCTTGCGGACTGTCACACCTGCGAGCTGCAGAAGCGTCGCGCGCAGACGATGTGTCTCGCGCAGCGTCCAGCCGAGTTCAACGGGCTGATGATCGTCGGAGAGGGCCCGGGCTCGAACGAGGCTCGCCTGAAGACGCCGTTCGTCGGCACGAGCGGGCAGCTCCTCGATCGCCTGCTGCAGCTCGCCGGCATCGAGCGGAAGCACACTTGGATCACGAACGCGACGCTCTGCTTCCCCGACCTCGGGGAGCGCTACTCGAAGCCGAAGCAGAAGGGCAAGAAGGCGGGTCGGTTCACCGACGACTTCCCGAACGCGGTGCCGAGCTGTTCGCCGCGCCTCCACACCGAGATCGAGATCGCTCGCCCGCGCGTGATCCTCGCGCTCGGTGACGCTGCGCTGACGGCGCTCACTGGGGGCTGGGTCGACGTCGAGACGAAGGAGCTCGTCGTCTGCGAGACGTGCGCGGGCACGCTCCACCTTCCGTGGTGGAAGTGCGGCGTGTGCAAGGCGGCGAATCTGCTCGCGCCGTTCACCGCGAAGGACGCGACGGTCTACGGGATCCCCTGCCACCAGTGCCAGTGGATCCCGAGCGAGACCGCCGGCGTGAAGGTCTTCAAGACGAAGAAGAAGTGCCCGAGCTGCGACGGCAAGAAGTACGCGAAGAAGGTCGTGCCGCAGTGGCTCTGCGACCATCGGATCTCGTTCGTCGCTGGCGGCGTCTTCCGCGCGCAGCAGCTCGGCTACCCCGAGGGGGTCGAGTACATCATTCCGACCTACCACCCGTCGTTCCTGCTCCGCAAGGCGGAGACGAAGGGCGATCGCGCGATGGGTGGGCAGTTCCTCGCGAGCGCAGCGCTCGAGCACATCAAGAAGGCAGCGCGACTGCTCACCGAAGAGCCGCGCTGGTCGCTGAAGTACCGGGTCGTGCGCACGGTCGATGAGCTGCGTCAGTACCTTCGCGAGAAGCCCGCGCACGCGCGCTTCACGACGGTCGACATCGAGACCGACGCGAAGGAAGAGTTCGACGTCACGCGGATCAAGTGCGTCGGGCTACACCACGAGCACCACGAAGAGGCTGCGGTGATCGTGACCGAGGACGTCGACGTCGAGCCGCGGCGTGCGCTCCACCGGAACCATCCACTCGTCGCCGAGCTCTGCGCGTGGCTCGTCGACGCCGAGCAGGAGAAGACGCTCCAGAACGGCGCGTACGACACGCAGGTGTTCTGGGCGATGTGGGGCATCGAGGTCGCGGGCTGGACGCGCGACACGCTGCTCGCGCACAACACGGTCGCGCCCGACGAGCCGCACGATCTTTCGCACATCGCGTTCACGTACTCCGACGTGCCGCCGTGGAAGCCGCCGAAGAAGAAGGGTGGCATCGACTCGTTCCAGACCGACGACGAGCTCTACCACTACAACGCGACCGACTGCGTCGCGACGACCGTTTCGATGCAGTTCCTCGAGCGCGAGATGGCGAAGGAGCGTACGGAGTTCGTCCATCAGCTCGACATCACGAAGACGGTCATCGCGCGCGGCATGGACCGCGCCGGGCTGCCCGTCGATCTCGATCGGTGGAACCTTCGCCGCAACGAGGTCGCCGAGAAGGAGGCGATCGCGCTCAACGCGATGCGCGCCATCATCGACAAGCCCGACTTCAACCCGAACAGCCATCCGCAGCTGTCGTGGGCGCTCTTCGATCCGTCGGGACCCCTGAAGCTCATCCCGGGCACGTTCACCGAGACCGGGGCTCCGGGCACCGACGCGAGCGCGCTCGCAAAGCACCACGAGCACGAGTTCGTGCAGCACCTCCTGCGCTACCGCGAGTTCGGCAAGCTGCACGGCACGTACTTCGGGCGCATCGACCCGAGCACGGGACAGCAGACGTCGGGGATCATCATCCAGGCGGACCGCAGGCTCTACTGCACGTGGAACCCTCGCGGCGCGCGCACAGGGCGCTGGTCCTCGAGTCCGAACTTCCAGAACTGGCCGATGGACATGCGCGACGTCGTCTTCGTCCCGACCGGGAGGAAGCTGATCGGCGCCGACCTTTCGCAGGCCGAGCTCCGCGTCATCGCCGCGCTCTCGGGCGACGAGGCGATGATCGCGAAGTGCATGAACGCTCGCGAGGACGCGAAGCTCGATCCGCAGTGGGACCCGCACTCGTACGTCGCGAGCTTCGCCTTCCCGAACTACGTGCAGCTCTTCGCGCAGGGCGAGAAGGCCGTCTGCAAGGCGCTGCGCGAGGTCGCGAAGACGGTCATCTACGCGATGAACTACGGCGCCGGCGCGGAGACGATCTGGCGCGGCATCTACGACAAGGGCTACAGCGGCCCGCCGATCTCGGTCGAGATGGTTCGTCGGGTCATGGAGGCGTACTTCCGCGCGTTCCCGCGCGTGCGCGAGTACGTCGAGCGCACTCTCGGCGAGGCGCTGCGCTCGGGCTACGTGCGCGACGCGCTCATCGGGCGCCTGCGTGTCTTCCCTCTCGGCGACGTCGACTCGACGATCGCGAAGAACTTCGGCATCCAGGCGACCGTCGCGTCGATGATGGACATGAGCCTCGTCGAGCTCGCGACGAACCTTCCGCACGTCGACCCGACCGCGATGATCCTCGCGCAGGTGCACGACGCAGTCTATCTCGAGGTCGACGAGGATCGTGCCGACGACTGCGCGAAGCTGCTCAGCGACGCGATGTCGCAGTCGCTGCAGCTCGTCGAGGGCGCGCCCTTCATGGATTTTCCGGCCACCGCGAAGATCGGTGACCGCTGGAGCGAGGTGTCGTGATGAACAGGATCACCGAACTGTATCGCGAGACGGCGAAGGCCATCGACAATCGATTCGTTCGGGCAGAGAAGCTGCTCGAAGGCTACCCGCAGGTCCACGGCACTGCGATCGACATTGGGCTCAGCGGCGCCAGCATCGACTGGCGTCGTACGGGCGACGGGATGTCGATCGTCTTCCTCGTCGACGGCGCGAAGGTGACGGGGAGTTTCATGTTCCCCGGCAACGTCACGGTCACGCACCGAATCCAGGGGATGCGCTACCTACCCCTGCTGATCGAGCAGGTCCGCAAGGCATACGAGAAGACCCTCCTCGATGCCGAAGTGCAGCTCCAGTACGTCGACGAGATGCTCGATCAGCTCGAGAAGGGATCCTCCGATGGAAGCGAGTGAGTTCTTCGACACGCCGGCGCGCAACCATCAGGTGCGGCGCGAGGGCTACCACCGCTACATCGTCGTGATGCACTCCGATCAGCTCTTCGGAGCGCTCACGGGCGATGGCTACGTCCACTTCGTGACCGGTCGGGATCGTGCGCTGCGCACGCAGGGTCGCTGCAGCATCGTGCGCGGCGGCGCGCTGACGCTCGCCCGGAACGTCGAGCGCTACCCGGTGATCGGATCGTGGCAGGCGTTCAAGGATCTCGGGACCTGGCGCGACGGCTGGGATCTCACCGCGGGCACGAAGAAGTCGCCGTGGCGCTTCGAGCGCCGTGGGGTCGGTGCGGTGCAGAAGCAGCGCTTCGGTGACTGGACGGGCGAGACGCCCGACGGTGTGACCTTCCGTGATCGCAGCGCGATCAGCCCCGGGTACACGCACTACATGGCGATGCTCTGGGAGACCGCGCTTCGCGAGCGCACGCTGACGCTGCTGTCGCGCCCGCGCTCGGGCGCGCTCGCCACCCCGGAGACCTTCCACGCACTCATGCGCGCGGAGCACGCATGATCCCGCTCGTGCACGTCGAGCGGTTCATCGGGGTGCTCGAGCGCCTCGCGACCGGAGTCGAGAGGCTCCTCGATCGCGAGCGCGACGATGGATCGGTGCTGATCAAGCTTGTCTATCGGGGCACTGGTGACGCGGCTGGGGAGCTCGCGTACTTCCGGGTCGACACGCTGCAGTATGAAGCGCCGCAGTGGAAGACGATCACGTGGCGTCCGTATGATCGCTATCCGTATCGGAGCGTGCTCAATCTGCCAGAGGGCTTCGTGCTCGAGGTCGGCGCGGAGTACCTCGTACGCGTGACTCCGCACCTCAGCGAGGACTGCTGGGATTTCCGCGAGTGGCGTCTGCTTCGGAAGGGTCCGTGATGGCGAAGATCACGATCGGGATGAACCCCGCGAAGGTCGCAGCGGCGGAGTCGAAGAACCTCGCCGAGCAGCAAGAGCGTATGCCCTGGACGCCGGAGCGTACTCGCGCTCTGCACGAAGCGCTCGAGGTCATCTCGGGTTCGTGCGACGGCGCGCGCGAGGAGGACGGAGTCGGCTTCTCGCGGGACGATGCCGACGCAGGTCACTACTTCGCCAGCAGCGACTGGCGGAACTGGGACTCGAACGACATCACCGAGGCGAACGCGATCGCGCGGAAGTACCGCTTCACGCAGATCCCGCGGCGCCTCGCGCACCGCATCTGGCCGATCGAGTTTCCGTACGACGACCGCGTGATGGAGCGTCAGCCGGGCGACGAGAAGCTCGTGCGTCCCGAGGACGGACCGGATTCGCTGCAGTGGGGTGAGCTCTTTGGGCGCGCTCGCGTCGAGAAGGAGGATCGCTGATGACCGATTGCAAGCACGGTGTGTCACTGCGCAAGGCGTGCCACCACTGCAAAGAGGAGGAAGTGCAGGCGAAGGAGATCGCCGCGCTGGAGGCGAAGATCGACGCGCTCAGGGAAGAGAACGGCGCGCTCCGCGCCGCTGCGGAGCGTCAGGCGCTCACGCCGAAGTACCCGCAGCGCTGGTGCAAGTGCGGACTCGTCGAGTCCGACGACGCGTGGCGCCGCTCTGGGGATTCGCGCGCATGTCCCGACTGCAAGACGGTATGGCCCGAGAACCTCTGGCGTCGCGACACCCTCTGGCGTCGCGAGGTGGTGCGCTTCGCCGATGAGATGGAGCGCGCGCTCCGCGAACGCGACGACGAGCGCGGCGACTCGTGGCGCAACGAGTCCGTCGACTGGCTGCTCGCGAGGCTCCGCGACGAAGTGCAGGAGCTCGCAGATGTCCTCTTCGGCACGAGGACGAACAACGCTGTGATCGAAGAGGCGGTGGATGTCGCGAACTTCGCGATGTTCATCTCGGAGCGTGTTCGAGAAGGCCTTCGATCGATGACGCCACCGAAGGCGCCCAAGGCGATGCCGGGCCAGGCCGGCGACAAGGTCGATCACCCGAGCCACTACGGCGGCAAGGACAACCCCTACGAGGCGATCAAGGTCATCGAGGCGTGGGACCTCGGCTTCTGTCTCGGCAACACCGTGAAGTACATCTCCCGCGCAGGGAAGAAGTCGGGCGATGGGCTGCTCGACGATCTGAGCAAGGCGCGTTGGTATCTGGACCGCCAGATCCAACGCATCCAGAAGGGCTGATTCTGGCGACTGGAGATCACCAGAGTCATCGAGTCGGAAAGAAGAGGAGTCACATGGATCAGGAACTGCTGAAGGAGATCGAAGCGCTGCGCACGAAGCTCGAGGCGCAGTCGCAGGCGAGCACGCTGCGGGCGCAGGAGCTCGCGCTCTCGGGCGCGCGCGGGTCGAAGGGCGCGGAGATGGCGCACGAGGACGCGCGTGGCGCGCTCTACTTCGCTGCGTCGACGGCGCTCGAGGCGCTCTCGCGCTTCGAGGCGGCGACCCAGGCGCGCGCGATGGCGGACGTCGCGAGGAAGGCGGCGTGATGGGCCAGATCAGCGAGCTGATGCGCGAGATCCGCGAGTGGGGGATCCGCAAGGGCTGGGACGAGCCGCTCTGCGAGTCGCCGGCGCTGAAGATCGATGGTGGACTCGCCGCCGAGCGAGTCGCCGTCGTGCGCGCGG
>Ga0073934_10006426_pt1 | contig 17165 bp, 14 predicted proteins | sample LarsenN4metaG_FD_76834 | JGI IMG/M metagenome (GOLD analysis project Ga0073934, IMG submission 76834) | Hot spring sediment bacterial and archeal communities from British Columbia, Canada, to study Microbial Dark Matter (Phase II) - Larsen... ... | reverse complement strand
GTCTTGGTGCTGGTGGCCCGACTCGAACGGGCGACCTACTGATTACGAATCAGTTGCTCTACCGGCTGAGCTACACCAGCCAACGCGCCGGCATTATACGCGGCGCGCCGGCGCCAGGTGCCGGAGTGTGAACCAGTTCTCGTATACTCGCCCGCGACCGTCCGCTCAGGCTCCGGTTCACGCCGCTTGTCGGCGAGTTTTGCGCCGCGCGGCCGGTCTTCCTAGCATGCACATTGACGAAAGGGAACCCATGCCACGCCAGAGCGGCTTCACCCTGATCGAAATCATGGTCGTGGTGGCGATCGTCGCCATCCTCGCCGCCGTCGCCGTTCCGATGTATACCGACTACGTCCAGCGCGGCAAGATCACCGAGGCGACCTCGGGCCTGTCGGAGCTTCGCCTGCGGCTGGAGAAATACTTCGCCGACAACCGGACCTACGCCGGTTTCACCAACACCACGATCTCCGGCGCCCGCTACTTCGACTTCGCCTGCCCGACGCTCACCGCGACGGCGTTCACCTGCACCGCCACCGGTCGCGCGAGCGCCGGCATGGGCGGCTTCGCCTACAGCATCAACCAGGACAACCAGCGGACTTCGACCTTTACAGGGCTTTCGGGCTGGAACAACTCGACCACCTGCTGGGTGACGAAGAAAGGCGAGACGTGCTGAACGCGGTGGCCGCGCGCGGTTTCACCCTCGTCGAGCTGGCGATCGGGCTCGCCATCCTCGCGGTCTTGGTCACCCTCGCGCTGCCCAACTTCACCATCTTCCTGCACAACACGCAGATCAAGAACGCGGCGGAAACGACGCTCTCCGGTCTCACGCTCGCGCGCAACGAGGCGGTGCGGCGCAACACGTCGGTCCGGTTCCAGCTCATGTCCGATCTCACCAACGGCTGCGCGCCGAGCGACACCGCCCTCAACTGGGTGGTGAGCACCGGCGACGCGACCGGCCTTTGCGCGACCGCGCCCGGCGTGGACCCGCCCGGCATCATCCAGGCGAAGGCGGCGGCCGAGGGCTCGCGCAATGTCACCGTGGACGCGGGCGGCAACGCCGTGCTCGTCTTCAACGCGCTCGGGCGCGTCACCAACGTCGCCGGCAACGTGAAGATTGATCTGCGCAATCCGACCGGCGGAACCTGCGAGCACGAGGACACGACGAACGGGACGATGCGCTGCCTGCGCATCGAGGTCTCGACCGGCGGCGCCGCCAAGATCTGCGACCCGAAGGTCGGGGGCTCCGACACGCGCGCCTGCACGCTGCTATGAGCGCCGCGCCGCACCAGAAGGGCGTCATGCTGATCGAGGCGCTGATCGGCCTGCTCATCTTCTCGATCGGCATCCTCGCGCTCCTCGGCATGCAGGCGACCGCGATGCGCGCCACGGTGGATTCGAAGTACCGTTCGGAAGCCTCGTTTCTCGCCAACGAGATCATCGGCCAGATGTGGGTGGACCGGAACAACCTCGCCAACTACGCCACGCCGAGCAACTGCGCCGCCAACCCGGTGTGCAACGACTGGCTGGCGCGGGTGCAAGCGATGCTGCCCAACGCAAGCGGAGCGGACGCGCCGACCATCACCGTCTCCGGACAGCAGGTCACGGTCACCATCTACTGGCGCAGGCCGGGCGAGCCCGACCGCAGCACCCACTCGGTCGTGGCCACGATCAACAATTCGTGAGGGCGGGCATGCGCAGGCGCGAGGCGGGTTTGTCGCTTGTCGAGATCCTCGTCGCCGTGGCGATCGGGATGATCGGCATCCTGATCATCACCCAGGCTTACCTCACGGGGGAGAACTTCAACCGCTCGACGCTGGGCGAGGGCGGCGCGCAGACGAACGGCCTGGTGGCCCTGTATCTCGTCGAGCGCGACGCGCGCAACGCCGGCTACGGGTTCAACAACGAGGCGGCGCTCGGCTGCGGCGACATCTACTGGTACCTGAACGGCAACTATTCGGGCAACGCCGGCGGCACTCTGCCCAACATCCGCCTTGCGCCGATCGTGATCGAGCACGACTCGGTCACACCCTCGAATCCAGACCGGATCACGTTTCTGTACTCCAGCGCGGCCGAGCGCATGATGCCGACCAGCGTGACGAAGAACCCCTCCAAGGGCAACGCCTCCACGGTCTTCGTGGACGGCACCGACGGGTTCTGTCCCAATACGAACTGCCCCACGCAGTACGACATGGTGCTGATCGTGAACGCCTCGGGATGCGTGCTGGGCGATGTCACCCTGGTGCAGGACGTCTCGCAGTTCTTGCAGATGAATCCGGGCGCATCCGGGCCGCACAACCCGCCGTCGTGGGGCTTTCCGGTGCTTTACGGACAGGGCGACTCGGTGCTCAACCTCGGCAATCCGACGCTGCGCACGTACCTGGTCGCGAGCGGCAAGCTGCAGACAATCGAGTCGCTCTTTTCCACCGGCGCGCTCACGCAGACGGAACTGGTGGAGGGCATCGTGGACCTGCGCGCCCTCTACGGAAAGGACACGAACAACGACAACGCGGTGGACACCTGGGATTTCAACACCCCGGCGACCGGCGCACAGTGGCTTCAGGTGCAGGCGGTGAAGGTCGCGGTGCTCGCGCGCATCGGGGTGTACGAGAAACCTTCGCCGGGCGCGGGCGACTGCGACGCCACCACGACCGTGCCGACATGGTCGGGGTCGGTGGCTGGCGGGCAGATCGCGACCGCCAACCCGTTCCAGGCGATCAGCGTGGCTGCGGGGAGCCAGGACCGGTGCTATCGCTACCGCGTGTTCGAGACCACCGTGCCGCTGCGCAACATGATCTGGAGACCGTGAGATGAGCTTCGGTCCGCGTGGCAGGAACCGGGGCGTGGTGCTTTTTATCGCCCTCATCGTGCTGGTGGCGATGTCGCTCGCCGGAATCGCGCTGATGCGGAGCGTGGACACCGGAACCATCGTCGCGGGCAATCTCGCCTTCCGGCAGGGTGCGATGCACGTCGGCGACATCGGCATCGAGGCGGCCCGCAGCTGGCTGCAGTCGCAGTCCTCGACGACCCTGCACAACGATATTCCGGGGTCCGGCTATTACTCCGGCTGGGCGCAGAATGTGGTTCTGGTCGGCACGGCGAGCGGCACGCAGGTTCCTTTCGACTGGAACACGGCCATCCCGGTCACCTCGCCCGCGCCGCCGGCGGGCTACAGCGTGAGCTACGTCATTCACCGCCTTTGCGAGTCCTCCGGCGACCCCGCCTCGATCACCTGCGTCAAGCAGACGGGCAGCGCAAGCGCCGCTGGCGGCGGCACCAAGGGCGCCGCCGCCTTCGGCCAGATGGCGATCCAGGTGCCCACCAGCGCGCTCTACCGAATCACGGTGCGCGTGGTCGGGCCGCGCAATTCCACCAGCTTCGTTCAGGCCGTCATGTTCTAGGCGCCGAGCCAAGGAGCCACGCATGAAAAGAAACCCGAACGCCACCCCTGCCCGGCGGGCGCTCGCGTGCGTGCTGAGCGTCGCGATCGTGTTTCCGGGGCCGCTGCACGCCGCGCTCACCGACATCCACAACGAGCCGCTCGCGCAGCCGGCCGCGAGCGTGAAGCCGAACATCATGCTGATCCTCGACGACTCGGGCTCGATGGAACAGCAGTACACGCCGGACTATCTGGGACGCCGCTTCGGTGGATCGAACAGGCTTTGTTTCGATTCCGGGGACGACAGCGACGGCGCGGGCACCGGCACCATCACCGGAGGACTGGACAACTGCGAGGCGGGGGACGTGCCGCTGATGACCCCGGAGATCAACACGCAGTACTACAACCCGGAAATCCGTTATTTCCCGGCGGTCAACTACGACGGAACGTTGAAACCCTCGATGGATGCGGCCTACACCGCCAACTGGACGGCGGTACCGACCGACGGCGTGAGCCCGACCGGCGTCAACAGCTACCGGCGCGACACCTACAACATGGTCGAGGGCAGCTCCGGTTCAACTGTCACGACTGTGAACCTCGCCACCGGCTACCCCGACCGGCTTTGGTGCTACTCCCAAAGCGACACCGCGTCGAGCACCTTCAGCGCAGGGGACGTGTCGGCCGATCCGCTTCGTCTCACCGGCATGACCGGCCAGCCCAAGTGCCGGACCAACAGCGCCTACAGCTATCCGGATGACACGTTCCGCCACGGCAAGACGTCGGGCGGCGCGATCAAGTATGTCACCGGCGCCCCTTACTACTATCGGCTTGCCGCCACCGAGCATTGCACCGACCAGACGCTGTCGGATTGCGTGGCCTCGACCACGCCGACGGCGACGCACCCGGTGCCCGCGCCGGTGCGCTACTGCTCCGACAGCACGTCCAACCCCACCAGCCCGTTGCCGGGTCTTACCTCGTGCCAGGCCAAGTACCGGTCCGGCTATTTCTATCCCAAGTTCCTCGGCAAGGTGAACCCTGGCAGCAGCGCATCGCCCGGTCAGGTTTCGATCGCCAATCTTTCGATCAACACCCAGAAGGACGGTGCCGCGGCGACGATCACCGCGATTCGGGTGAACGGCGTCAACATTCTCCCCGGCAGTATCAATCTCGCCGCCGGCTTTACGCCCGCTCAGGCGGCCACCGCGATCCGCAATGCCATCAATGCCAACACCGGTCCCGGACCGACGTTTCCGCCCGGTTCTGGCTACCACGCCACCTGCGTGGACGGAACCGGCGGCGGTACAAGCAGCAACTGCACCGGCACCACGGTAACCGTCCGCTTCGGCCCGACGACGACGGCTTCGCCGGCGCCGTCCGGATCGGGCAGTCCGAACACCGCAACCACCGGCACGCCGAGCGCGACGCCGAACGGCGGCACGCTGACGGTCGAGTTCAATATCACCGGCACCACCGCGGCAACCTCGACCGCCACCATCAGCAACGTCAGCAACGGCGAATCCATCACCGCGTTTTCGGTGAGCGGCACGCCGCTCATTCCCTCCAGCATCACCTGCTCAAGTTGTGGTTCGAACAACAGCGCGCGCAACAGCTACATGGCGAGCCAGCTGGCCGCGGCGATCAACTCGCTCACCGGCACGCACGGATTCACCGCGACCAGCTCCGGCAACGTCGTCACGATCACCTCGCCCGCCTCGGCCGGATCGAGCTACAACGGCGTCACGCCGGCGCACACCTCTCCGGGCATCAGCGTCAGCAAGACCGCGTTCAGCGGCGGTGTCACCAGCGGCGACGTGGACATGACGACGACGACCACGTTCGGCGGCGGCGCCAATCCGACCGCGGCGTCGGTGGCCTCGCGCACTGGCGTGGGAAGTTTCACACGGGTCAATATCACGCCGGCGGCGGCGCCCTTCCCGAAGTACGCGGCGCGCACCGATTGTGCCGGCACCGCGTGCACCTACGAAGAGGAGATGACCAACTTCGCCAACTGGTACGCGTATTACCGCACACGCATGGCGATGGCGAAGACCGCGATCGGCCGCGCCTTCGTCGGCCTCACCGACAGCTTCCGCGTCGGCTTCATCACCATCAATCCGGGCGGTGATCTCACCAACCGCTTCCGCGCGGTGACCGAATTCACCGCCGGGTCCGGCAATGCGAAGGACTTGTGGTACCAGTGGCTCTACAAGCAGGATTCACATGGCTCAACGCCGTTGCGCGAAGCGCTTGCACGGGTCGGACGCTATTTCGGAGGTGTCACCAACGGCATCAACAGCGGCATGCCGGCGAGCCCGATCCAGCTCGCCTGCCAGCCGAACTTCGCCATTCTCACCACCGACGGCTACTGGAACGGCAACGCCGGCGTGAAATTGGATGGCTCCGCCATCGGCAACCAGGATAACGTGGACTCGGGCTACTCCAAGCGCTCCGAAGCTCGCTACGACGGAGGGCTCGCCGGAGCCACCGACACGCTCGCCGACGTCGCGCTCTACTATTACAAAACCGACCTGCGCACCGATCTCGCGGACCAGGTACCGGGCTCGACCGCGGACCCGGCATCGCATCAGCACATGACGCTGTTCACCGTCGGCATGGGTCTCGCCGGGCAGCTCACCTACGACAAGAACTATCAGTCCGGTTCTAGCCCGGACTTCGAGCGGCTCAAGATCCCGCCTGCATCCGGCGGCCTCGATTGGCCGGTGCCGGCCGCGAACTCGGAAACCGCGCTCGACGACCTGTGGCACGCCGCGGTGAACGGGCGCGGCACCTTCTTCAGCGCGAAAGACCCCGCCGAGCTCGCTGACGCGATTTCCGAGACGCTCAGCACGCTCAACGCGAGGATCGGCGCGGGCGCGGCAGCCGCGACCTCGAACCTGCAGCCGGTCGCCGGCGACAACTTCGCCTTCACCGCCCAGTTCGAAACGGTGTCCTGGATCGGCGATCTGCGCGCGAAGACCATTGACCTTTCGACGGGCACCGTCGCGTTCCGCGAGCTGTGGGCGGCGGCCTCGCTGCTCGACGCCCGAGGGCACACGACGCGGCGCATCTACACCTTCGATCCGGGCGACGTCGCCCCCGGAGGCGACAACCTCAACAAGCTGAGGTCGTTCTGCTGGCCCGGCGCGATCGGCAACGCGGCCTATCCGACCTGCAACGACGGTGCCGGACTCACCGCGGCGGAGATGGACTATTTCGAACCGATGGCGACGTCCGCGTCGCCGTCGAACCAGCCGCCGCTCACGCAGCAGGCGACGATCACCGCCAACGGCGCCGCGGCCGAGGCGACCAAGGAGAGGCTGCTCGACTTCCTGCGCGGTGATTCCTCCTACGAGATCGGCAGCGGAAGCACGCTGACCGACCTGTTCCGCAACCGCACCAGCATCCTCGGCGACATCATCAACGCGCAGCCGGCGTACGTGAAGGCGTCGCCCTTCAGCTACAACACCGGGAATTTCGCGGGCCGTGATCCCTACTATCAGGAATTCCGCGCGACCACCAACGGCTCGACCGGCACTCGCAAGGGGACGGTGTTCGCGGCGGCGAACGACGGCTTCCTGCACGCGTTCGAGACCGATCCCGACAACAACCCCTATTTCCAGACCGCCGGAATCACCACCGCCATCACCACCGATGACGCGTTCACGGGCACGCTCGACACGAGCCCTACGGCCGGCGAGGGGGCCGAGCGCTGGGCGTACGTGCCCTCGTTCGTGATGAAGGACATGAAGCGGCTCGCCGACTCGCCGTACGTGCACCGCTTCTACACCGACGGCTCGCCGGTGGTGGGGGACGTGTGCTTCGGGCATTCCGAGGCCACGCCCTGCGCGTCGCAGTCGAACTGGCACACGATCCTCGTCGCCGGCGTCAACGCCGGCGGGCGCGGTTACTACGCGCTCGACGTCACCGACCCGGACAATCCGAAGGGGCTGTGGGAAGTCAAGGGCGGCACCGGCACGACCTGTCTGACGGACGCCCAAGCCGACAGTGGCACGTTCTCAGAGGACTGCAACATCGGCTTCACCTACGGCAATCCGTTGATCGTCAAGCTCCCCGCGACGCTGAACGCCGCCGCCCCCAAGGGCAAGTGGGTGGTCATCTTCACCTCGGGCCTGAACAATGTCTCGCCCGGCGACGGAAACGGCTACCTCTACATCGTGGACGCCGAGACCGGCAGGATTCTCAAACGCTACTCGACCGGAGTCGGCACCACCACGACTCCTAGCGGTCTCAACAAGATCAACGCCTGGGTGGACAACGCGACCTTCGACAACACCGCGCGCACGGTGTACGCCGGCGACGTCCTCGGCAACCTCTGGCGCATCCAGCTCGACGACTCGGTGGCGGCCGTCCCACAGCACTCGGTGGCGCGCCTCGCGATGCTGCTCGATCCGGACTTTGGACAGCAACCGATCACCACCAAGCCCGAGTTGGGCGAGGTGAGCGGCAAGCGCGTCGTGTTCGTCGGCACCGGCAAATTCCTCGGCCTGTCGGACAAAGCCGACACGCAGCGGCAGTCAATCTACGCGATCAAGGACGAGATGAATAGCGTCGCCTCTCCGGTGGTGCCGATGGCGCGGAGCGGCTCGTTCCCGACCTCCTCGATCGCCGGGTTCGTACGCCAGGACCTCACCGCGAGCCCGACCAACCCGACCACCGAACGGGTCACGACGACCAACACCGTGGACTTCTCCGATCTGGCGGTGCTGGGCTGGTTCATAGACCTGCCCGACGGCGGTACCGGCGGCAACGGCACCGAGCGCGTCAACGTGGACCCGATCCTGCAGCTCGGCACGCTGGTGGTCGCCTCCAACGTCCCGAGCACCGACACGTGCACCGCCGGCGGCTTCGGCTGGATCAACTTCCTCGACTACAAGACGGGTGCGTTCATCCCCGGCGCGACGGCCAACATGGCGAGCACCAAGATCTCCGCCTCGCTCGTGGTCGGGATCAACGTGATCCAGCTTCCGGGCGGAACGGTGAAGACCATCGTCACCACCGCCGACAACCAGCAGCTCACCCGCGACACGCCGGTCGCGCCGACCTCGTTCGCCGGCCGGCGCGTGTCCTGGCGTGAGATCTTCTTCGAAAGATAACCGCGCGGCCGCGGGCTTCGGCCCGCGGCTCGCCGGCGCGATCGTCGCGTCCCTGCTACTTCACGCTCTGCTCGTGGGCAGCGTACCCGCGCCGTTCGGCGCCCGCTGGGGTAGCCTCGACTGGTTCAGGTCGAGCGCGCCGCTGCGCGCGGCGCTGCGGCCCATGCCCGCGCAAGGCGAACTGGAATCGCTTCTCGCCGCACAGCAGCCCGCACAGGCGGCCCCTTCTCCACCCGCGCCTTCTCCAGCGCCAGCGCCCGCAGGCGAGCCGCCCGCGGCGGATCCGCAGCGGGCGCTGCTGCCGCAGCCGCACTATTACCTCACGCGCGAGCTCGATGTACCGCCAGGCATCATGACGCGCGTCGAACCCGAGTATCCGGAAGCGGCCGCACGCAGGTTCCTCTCGGGCAAGGTGGTGCTTCGGCTCTACATCGAGGAAACCGGCGCGGTGGAGCGGGTCGAGGTTCTCGCCGCCGAGCCGCCGGGCTATTTCGAGGAGTCCGCCCGCCGCGCTTTCGGCGCCGCGCGCTTCACTCCGGGCATGAAGGACGGGCGCGCGGTACGCGTTCAGATGACGCTGGAGGTGAGCTTCGAGAGCCCTTCCGCGCCGGCCTCTCAGATCGCGGAACCAGGCCGGTAACCTCGACCGCTTAGGGCGCCCGTCGGGTATTCAACCTTCTGCCGCGCGCCCGAAGAACGGCGCGGTCCAGCCGCGGTCACTCAGCGCCCGGGTGCGGGAGTCTGCGGCGCCGCATCCTCGCCCGGCACCGAATAGGCGCCGCGCCTGCGCGACGGCTCACCCGGCTCCGGCGTCGCGTAGCGCCCCGCCGCGGAAGGAGTCTCTGCGGCAACGGGCTTCGCCACCGGTTTCTGCGTCTCGCCCGCGGCAGGCGGCACGTAGCCTTGCGGCGGCTCGGGCGCCTTCTGCGCGCGCGGCGGCAGGATGCCTTCGCGCGGATAGCCGGCGCTGTCGAGCAGCGCGTCGAACAGCCCCTGCTCGAAGCCGCGCTGCACCGAGCGCCCGACGACGAGCGTCGGCACCTCGGTCGCGCCGGACACGCGTTTCAGCTCCTCGTTGGTATCCGGGTCCCACACCTGCACCTCCCTGAACGGGATACCGCGGCGGTTGAGCGCCGCGCGCGCCAGTTCGCACGGCTCCTTGCAACCGGGCGAGGTGTAAAGCGTCACCGGAAAATCCTTCTGCAGGCGCGCAAGTTCGAAGGGCATCGGCGCCGGCTCCGGTTTCGCCGCGCGAAGGTCTCGCTTGCGCACGTCCTTCGCTCCGGGAGGAGGCACATCGCCGTACTGCACGCGCCCCTTTTCGTCCACCCAGCGATACTGCTGCGCGAACGCGGCGCCCGCCGCGAACACGGCGGCGGCGAGCGCAATCCGGCCGGCCGGTTTCATGCGCGGGATCATAGCACTCGCCCCGCTTCAGCCCGCCGGGCGCGCGAGTTCCCGCGGCAGCGTGAACACCACGCGCTCGGTGATCCCCTTGAGCGAATGCACCTCGCTTGCGCCGAGCGCCTTCAGCCGCGCGACCAGCTCCTCGACCAGCACTTCGGGCGCCGACGCCCCGGCGGTGACGCCGACCCGGCGCGCGCCCGCGATCCATTCGGGGCGCAGGTCGGCGGCGCCGTCCACCATGTACGCGCGCGCGCCGCTTTGCTCGGCGACCTCGCGCAGGCGGTTGGAGTTCGAGCTGTTGGGCGAGCCGACGACGATCACCACGTCGCAGCGCGGCGCCATCGCCTTCACTGCGTCCTGGCGGTTCTGCGTCGCGTAGCAGATGTCGTCGCGCTTGGGGCCGCGGATCGCCGGAAAGCGGCGCCTGAGCGCGGCGACGATGCGCGCGGCGTCGTCCACCGACAGCGTCGTCTGCGTGACGTAGGCAAGCTTTTCCGGGTCGCGCGGCGCAAGGCGCGCAACCTCCTCCTCGGTTTCGATCAGCGTGATGCCGCGCTCGGCCTGCCCGACCGTGCCCTCGGCCTCCGGATGGCCGCGGTGCCCGATCATTACGATCTCGTAGCCGGCGGCGAGCATCTTCGCGACCTCGACGTGCACCTTGGTGACCAGCGGGCAGGTGGCGTCGAACACCTTCAGGCCGCGGCGCTCGGCCTCGGCGCGCACCGCCCTGGACACGCCGTGCGCCGAAAAGACCACGGTCGCCCCGCGGGGCACTTCGTCCAGCTCCTCGACGAAGACCGCGCCCTTGGCGCGCAGGCGCTCGACCACGGCGCGGTTGTGCACGATCTCGTGGCGCACATAGATCGGCCGGCCGAAGAGCGCGAGCGCGCGCTCGACGATCTCGATCGCGCGCTCGACGCCGGCGCAGAATCCGCGCGGGTTGGCGAGCAGCACTTCCATGGGCGCCATTATCCCCCGTTCAGGCGCGTCGCTCGCGCGAATCGTGCGCGCGCGGAAGAAAGCTCTCGACGATCAGCGCCCCGGCGCCCACCGTGATCGCCGAATCGGCGACGTTGAACGCCGGCCAGTGCCAGCCGGCGGCATGAAAATCGAGGAAATCCACGACGTGGCCCCAGGCGAGCCGGTCCCAGAGGTTGCCGAGCGCACCGCCGAGGACGAGCGCGAGCGCGGCGCTGAACAGGCGCCTGTCCGCATGGCGAACGAGCAGCACCGAGATCACCGCCGCCGCCACCGCCGCGATCGCGGCAAAGAGCCAGGTCTGCCAGCCGGAGGCGGCGGCGAGCAGGCTGAACGCCGCGCCCTTGTTGAACACCAGCACGAGATTGAAGAAACCGGTGACGGCGACGCTCTCGCCCGGCGCGAGCACAGCGAGCACCGCGATCTTGCTCGCGCGGTCGAGCGCGACGACGATCGCCGCGACCGCGAACCATTTCGCCGCCGCCGGCACGCGCCGCGGCGCACCTTCAGGCATAGCGCCGCGTCTCGCCCGGTCCGCGGATGTTCGTCTCGCAGCGCCCGCACACGCCGTCGGCGCCGACGTCCGGGCGGTAGTGCCAGCAGCGCGGGCATTTGGCGTGCGGGCTCGGTATCACTTCCACGGAGGCGGCCGCGCCGTCGGCGCGGTGCACGCTCGCGCGCGAGGTGAGCATCACGAAGCGCAGGTCATCGCCCAGGCGCGCGAGCGCCTCGTAGGTCTCGCCGCCGGCGCGGATGTCCAGCTCCGCGGCGAGGGAGGAGCCGATTTCCCTGGCGACGCGCTTTTCCTCCAGCGCCTTGGTGACCGACTCGCGAACGCGCCGCACCGTCTCCCACGCCGCGAGGACCTTGTCGTCCAGTCCGTGCCCGGGCAGCCGGTGCCACAGCTCCTCGAAGATGCTCGACTCCGACTGCCGGGTGAGCACCTGCCACGCCTCCTCGGCGGTGAAGCTGAGGATCGGCGCCATCAGCCGCAGGAGGCTGTGCGTGATGTGCCACAGCGCCGTCTGCGCCGAGCGCCGCGCGTGCGAAGCCGCGGCGCAGGTATAGAGCCGGTCCTTGAGGATGTCGAGGTAGAACGCGCCCAGCTCCTCGGCGCAGAAACCCTGCAGCCGCTGCGCGACCAGGTGAAAGGCGTAGCGCTCGTAGTCGCGCACGCATTCGGCCTGCATGCGCGCGGCGAGCGAAAGCGCGTAGCGGTCCAGTTCCACCATGCGCTCGACCGGCACCGCGTCGCGCGCCGGATCGAAGTCCGAGGTGTTGGCGAGCAGGAACCGCAGCGTGTTGCGGATGCGGCGGTAGGACTCGACCACGCGGTCGAGGATCTCCTTCGAGATCGAAAGCTCGCCCGAGTAGTCGGTCGCCGCCACCCACAGGCGCAGGATCTCGGCCCCGAGCGAACCCGCCACCTCCTGCGGCGCGATGACGTTGCCTTTCGACTTCGACATCTTGCGGCCCTCGCCGTCCACGACGAAGCCGTGGGTGAGGAGCGCCCGGTAGGGCGGCACGCCGTCCAGCATCGCGGACACCAGCAGCGACGAATGGAACCAGCCGCGGTGCTGGTCCGAGCCCTCGAGGTACAGATCCGCCGGAAAGCCGGTCTGGGCCGCGTGCGAGCCGCGCAGCACCGTGTAATGCGTCGCGCCGGAGTCGAACCACACATCGAGCGTGTCGCGGCTTTTCTCGTAGTGCGCGGCTTCGGTCCCGAGCAGCTCCTCCGCGCTGAGCGCCTGCCACGCCTCGATGCCACCCGTCTCGACGCGCCTGGCGACCTCCTCGACGAGTTCCAGCGTCCTCGGATGCAGCTCGCCCGTCTCGCGGTGCAGAAAGAACGGTATCGGCACGCCCCACTGGCGCTGGCGCGAAAGCGTCCAGTCGGGGCGGTTCTCGATCATGCCCCTCAGGCGCGGCTTGCCCCAGTGCGGGAAGAACTGCGTCGCCTCGACGCCCCGCAGCGCGGTCGCGCGCAGCGTCTCGGCGGGCTTCGCGCCGCGAAAGCCGGGCGGCTCGTCCATCGCCGCGAACCACTGCGTCGTGGCGCGCAGGATCACCGGCGTCTTGTGGCGCCAGCAGTGCATGTAGCTGTGCGTGAACTTCTCCTCGGCGAGCAGGAGCCCGCGGCGCGCCAGCTCCTCCACGATGCGCGGGTTCGCCTCCCAGATGGATTGCCCGCCGAAGAGCGCGAGCGTCGGCGCGAAACGGCCGTCGGCCTGCACCGGATTGAGGATCTCGTCGTCCTTCATGCCGTAGCGGCGGCACGATTCGAAGTCCTCCACGCCGTAGGCCGGCGCCGAATGCACCACGCCGGTGCCGGTGTCGAGCGTCACGTACTCGCCGAGAAACACCGGCGAGGCGCGCTCGTAAAGCGGATGCCGGAAGCGCAGCCGCTCCAGTGCCGCGCCCTTGCAGGCGCCGAGCACGGTTCCGGCCAGCCGGTAGCGCGCGAGGCACCCCTCGCGCAGCTCGGCGGCGAGCACGAGCAACCCCTTTTCCGTTTCCACGAGCTGGTACGTGAACGCCGGGTGGACGTTGAGCGCCTGATTGGCCGGAATCGTCCACGGCGTCGTCGTCCAGATCACCGCGAAGATCGGCCGCCCGGCCGCGCCCTGCGCGCCGAAGGCGGCCAGGATCCGCGGTGCGTCCTCCGGGTCGGCTGGGAACGCGACGTCAATCGCCGGGTCGGTGCGATCCTCGTACTCCACCTCCGCCTCGGCGAGCGCCGAGCCGCAGTCGAAGCACCAGTTGACCGGCTTCAGGCCCCGGTAGAGGTACCCCTTCGCGAGGAGCTTGCCGAGCACCCGGATCTCGTCGGCTTCGTTGCGGAAAGCCATCGTCAGGTACGGGTTGTCCCAGTCGCCGAGCACGCCCAGGCGCATGAAGTCCTGCTTCTGCCGCTCGACCTGCTCGGCGGCGAACGCCCGGCACAGGCGCTGCGTCTCCTCCGGCGTGAGGTTCTTGCCGTGCTTCTTCTCGATCTGCACCTCGATCGGCATGCCGTGGCAGTCCCAGCCGGGCACGTACGGCGCGTCGTACCCGGCGAGCGTCTTCGACTTGACGACGATGTCCTTGAGGATCTTGTTGACGGCGGTGCCGATGTGGATGTCGCCGTTGGCGTACGGCGGGCCGTCGTGCAGCACGAACCGCGGCCGCCCCTTCGCCGCCGCGCGGATACGCCGGTACACCCCCTTGTCCTGCCATTCCTTTACCCAGCCGGGCTCGCGCCGGGCGAGGTCGCCGCGCATCGGGAAAGGCGTCTCCGGAAGATTCAGCGTCTTCTTGTAGTCAGCCATGTCTCGCGAACCACTCCCTTGCTCGTGCCGCGTCCTGCGCGATCGCCGCGCGCAGCGCCGCGAGTCCGGCGAACTTCTCCTCGTCGCGCAGCTTGGCGAGGAACGTCACCCGCAGGTGCCGGCCGTAGATCGCGCCGGCGAAATCGAACAGGTGCACTTCCAGCAGCGGCGCCGCGTCCGCCTTCACCGTCGGGCGCCGGCCGACGCTCGCGACGCCGCGCAGCCGCTGATGCGTCTCCTCCAGCTCCGCCTCGACGACGTAGATTCCGGCGAGCGGTGGTTTCCTGCGCAGCACGATGTTGGCCGTCGGAAACCCGATCGCCCGGCCGAGCTTCTCGCCGTGCGCGACCCGCCCGCTCATCGCGTAGCGGCGCCCGAGCAGCCGCGCCGCGCGCTCCAAGTCGCCCGCGGCGAGCGCCTCGCGTACCGCGGAACTGGACACGCGCGGACTTCCGGGCGCGGCCTCGTCGCACACGTCCGGCATCGCCGCCACGTCGAACCCGAGGCGCGGGGCGAGCGCCTCGAGCTGCGCGAAATCGCCGGCGCGCCTGGCGCCGTAGCGAAAGTCGCGCCCCACGAGCAGCCAGCGCATGCCGAGGCGCTCGACGAGCAGCTCGCGCACGAAGCGCTCGGGCGCGAGCGCGGCAAGCCGCGCGTCGAAGCGCAGCACATGCACGCGCTCGACGCCGGTCTCGGCGATCCGCTCCAGCTTCTCGCGCAGGCGCGTCAGCCGCGCCGGCGCCGACTCGGGCGCGAAGAACTCGCGCGGATGCGGCTCGAAGGTCACCGCGCACGAGCCCAGACCCCGCCGGCGCGCCTCGCTGACCACGCGCTCGAGCATCGCCCGGTGGCCCAGGTGCACGCCGTCGAAGTTGCCGACGGTGATCGCCAGGCGCGCGGCGCATCGCGGCGGAGTTCCGTGCGTGACGATCATCTGCGCACTAAAATGCTGAATTATAGTGTGAAAGGCGAAAGGAGCGACCGTGAAGACGCTCGAAGAGCAGATGGCGTTCTACGCCGCCTATCACCAGGACCGGCGCAACAAGGCGACCCACTTCGTCGGCGTGCCGGTGATCATCGCCTCGCTGATGATTCCTCTCGGCTGGCTGCGCTGGGAGCTCGGCGGCACGAGCGTCAGCGCCGCGCTCGCGGTCTCGGCGGTCCTGCTCGCGTACTACCTCGTTCTGGACCTGCCGCTCGGGCTTGCGATGTGCGCGGCCTTCGCGCTCCTTTTGTGGGCGACCGAACCGCTTGCGCAGGCGCCGCTCGCGACCGGCGTTGCCTGGTTCCTCGTCCTCTTTATCGGCGGCTGGATCCTGCAGCTCCTCGGCCACGTCTGGGAAGGGCGGCGACCGGCGCTCGTGGACAACCTCTTCCAGATCTTCGTCGCCCCGATCTTCCTCATGGCCGAGGTCTTCTTCGCGCTCGGCTACAAGCCGGACCTTCGGCGCGCGGTGGAGGAACGCGCGCGTGACCTGAAAAAACAGAAAACCGGGTCGGACCCGCGACTGACGCCGGTTTAGCTCACGCGCGCGGAGCGGCGGGCGAGTTCGAGCGTGCGCGCGCGGATGTCGTCGGCGTCGGCGGCTTCCGGCGCGCGCCTGAGGTATTCCGCGAGGTCCTTCAATGCCGCGCCCCAGCATTCGAGCTGCTGGTAGACGAGGCCCCGGTCGCGCAGCTCAGTGACGGCGTCGGGCGAGACGATCAGCATGCGGTCGAGCACTTCGAGCAGCCGCTCCGGGCGGTTGCGCTCGAGGTAGATCCCCTTGAGGTTCCTCAGCAGTCGGGCGAGGATCTGGCGCTTGCCGGCCGGCTCGAGAAACGGCTCAAGCGGCAGCTCCGCGGGCGCGAGCCCGCCGGAGGCGCCCGGAGGGATCACTCGCCTCAGGCGCTCGCGCAGGTCGTCGGCCGACTGCGGCTCGCCACCCGAAAACGGATCGAGGACGAGCGTGCCGCCGCGCAGCGGCATGCGCACGAGGAAATGGCCCGGGAACGACACGCCTTCGAGCGCGAGCCCGACGCGCCGGCCGACCTCCATGTACAGCACCGACAGCGTGATCGGGATCCCGGTGCGCCGGTCGAGGACCTCGTTCAGATACGAATTCCTCGGGTCGTAATAGTCCTCGGTGTTGCCGGCAAAGCCGAGATCGTCGAACAGAAACTCGTTGAGCGCCAACACGCGCTCCTCGGGTGCGAGGTCCGCTTCCAGCCGCGAGCGCAGGCGGCCCGCAAGGCGCTCGATCTCGCCGAGGTAGCCCTCGACGTCGAGCCCCGGATACGCGTCCTCGGCGACGAGCAGGCAGGCGCGGGCGAGGTCAATCGCCGCCTCGTCCTGGGCGAGCAGCCGTTCGAACACCGCCAGATCGGCCATGTGCGAGCTTACTCCGCGGCGCGGCGGGAGAAGTCGCGCAGGCGAAACCCGAACGCCGCCAGACAGGCGCCGTAGACCGCGACGCCGAGGGCGACCAGGCCGGCGAGGCGCGCCACGCGCGCCTGGGCCGATGCGGCGAGCCACCACGCAGCCTCGCCCGCCCCGAGCCAGAGCGCGACCGACATCGCCCCGGCGGCGAGCCCCGCCTTGAGCGCGAACGCGCCCCAGCCCGGCTGCGGCGCGTACACCCCGGCACGGCGCAGGCCGCGATAAAGCAGCGCCGCGTTCAGGCACGCTCCGAGCCCGATGGCAAGGGCAAGCCCGGCGTGCCGCAGTGGGACGATGAAGGCGGCGTTCATCGCCTGCGTCGCCGCGAGCGTCACCAGGCCGATTCGCACCGGCGTCGCCACGTTCTGGCGCGCGTAGAAGCCGGGGGCGAGGATCTTGACGAGGATCATGCCGACGAGCCCCACGCTGTAGGCGATCACCGCCTCGCGCGTCGCCCAGGCGTCGGCCGCCGAAAAGCGGCCGTAGTGAAAGAGCGTCGCGACCAGCGGCAGCGCCAGCACCGCGAGCGCCGCCGCGGCGGGCAGCGCAAGGAGCAGCGCCAGCCG
>Ga0073934_10006425_pt1 | contig 17170 bp, 11 predicted proteins | sample LarsenN4metaG_FD_76834 | JGI IMG/M metagenome (GOLD analysis project Ga0073934, IMG submission 76834) | Hot spring sediment bacterial and archeal communities from British Columbia, Canada, to study Microbial Dark Matter (Phase II) - Larsen... ... | reverse complement strand
TAGGAGGTACGGCGCTTCTTTGCCCGCTTTGCCCATCTTGCCCATCTTGCCAGCGCTGCCTTTCTGGCGATCTCGGTCCGCCGTTGCCGCGAGAGTTTTTTGGCTCTTGCCAGCCCCCCTTTCCGGCCGCCTAGCCGACCGAGCGCCACAGCGGCAGGGTTTTTCTCAGCCTGCTTGCTCGTTTCGGGCTGAGCCTCCGATACGGTCGGCTCAACCGTAGGCTCGCCCGGCTCGTTTGCCTGCATTGGCTTGCTTGAACGCTTACGCATGGCGAGATTATGCGGCTCCATGCTGGCCGAGTCAAGTAGAATATCGGGCTTCACCTTGCAAGCGGGCCTACCCCAGGGTTGGATTGCGTCCTACGTGACGAACGCCCGCGCCCAGCGGGGGTATAATAGGGATAGACAAGCGGGGAGAGCGGCCATGAACAAGGCATGTGTTTTCTGGGCCGTCGCCGGGCTGTGCGGATCGGCCTGTCCGGCGGCGGTAATCACGTACAACGTGCGGCCGGTCGGGGCTACCACCGTCCAGCCGGGCGGAACGGTGGACTACGAGATCACCGCGGCGGTGGATTCGGTCGACAATCTGGGGCTGTTTCTGTTCATCGTCAATCTGGAAACGAACCTGGGCGTGGTCCAAAGCCCGGTGTCCTTCTTTGACCCGACGATCGCCGACGTCTTCAACTTCGGTCAGCAGTTCGGGACACCCGACGCCGACGGCGAGCCGGGAACGGCCGATGACGACGACCTCCGCGAAATCGGCGCCAGCTCCGCGGCGCTGAATGACCCGCCGCAGGGCATCGGTCAGACCGCCGAACAGGTGCTGGTCTTCGGGACGCTGGTCACGCCGACCCAGACCGGGACCTACTCCGTCCGCATCGGGTCGGACTCCCTGGGCAACGTGGGCCGCCTGGAGGGAATCGGGGCCATGGCCGCGACCATCGAGACCGGCCCCGGCCTTGAGATCGTGGTGCGGGAAGGCGGCGACGGGAACGGCGACGGGAAAGGAGGCGGACCCTGCGGCGCGGGCATCGGCGCGGCGAGCCTTCTTTCCCTGGCGGGTCTTTCAACCCTGCGGCTCTCGAAGCGGCGCCGGGCTTGACCGTCCCGAACAGCGTCGGGGTTATCGGCGCGGGCTGCGGTTTTTCAGGTGGCTGGACCAGTGGAGTTTTGCCTGTCCGCTGAACGATTCCTATATTTGAACAGGCAAGGTAGCGGGGCATATCGCTCCACAAGGGGAATCTATGCACCACCCCTGGATTAAAGCTGGCAAACTGGTCGTGCTGGCCGCCGCCGCGGCACAGCTCGCCTGGGCCAACCAGGTCACCTTCGACGTGCGGGCCACCGGCAGCACGACGGTGGCCCCCGGCGGAACGGTCAACTACGAGATTATTTGCACCGTCGACACGATCGACAACCAGGGCCTGGCCCTGTTCATCGTTCAGTTGCTGACCGACCTGGGAACCGCCCAGTCGCCGGCCGCCGGCTTCAATCCTTTCATCCGCACGAACATGCCGCTGTTTCAGACTCTGGGTCGCTCCGAGGACGACGACGTGCTGGACATCGGGGCCGCCCAGGGGGTGACCAACTTCACGCTGGGCATCGGACAGAGCGGCCCGCAGGTGCTGGTCTTCGGCTCGCTGACCGCACCGGCCGCGCCGGGATCCTACCCGGTGCGCGTCGGGGACGCTTCCAGTACCACGCGCTCGCAGGCCAACGTGGTGCGCCCGGATGGGAACGGCGTGTTGGCCGGGGCGGTCGTCTTCGGGGCCGGGTTTGAGGTCGCCGTCGAGGCGGCCCCGGTGGATTCGGACGGCGACGGCGTGCCGGACGACAGCGACAACTGCCCGAACACGGCCAACAGCGGCCAGCGCGACACGGACGGAGACGGGATCGGCGACCTGTGCGACAACTGTCCGCAAACGGCCAACGACGGTCAGCGGGACTCAGACACCGACGGCGTCGGGGACCTGTGCGACAACTGTCCGCAGATTTCCAACGCCGGGCAGAGCGATTCGGATGGCGACGGACTGGGCGACGTGTGCGACAACTGTCCGTCGGCCAGCAATCCGGGTCAGGCGGACGCCGACGGCGACGGGGTGGGCGACGCCTGCGACTCGGGGATGGACTCGGACAACGACGGCATCCCGGACGCGGTGGACAACTGCCCGGTGCACTCCAACCCGGAGCAGACGGACACCGACGACGACGGGACCGGCGACGCCTGCGACGTGGACGACGACGATGACGGCGTGCCCGACTCCGCCGACAACTGCCGGCTGATCCCCAACCCGGCCCAGACGGACACCGATGGCGACGGCCTGGGAGACGCCTGCGAGGATGACTTCGACGGCGACGAGGTCGCCGACAGCGCGGACAACTGCCCGCAGGTCCCCAACGCCGGTCAGGAGAACACCGACGGCGACGCCCCGGGCGATGCCTGCGACAACTGCCCGCAGGTGCCCAACCCCGATCAGCGCGACTCCGACGGCGACGGCGTCGGCGACCTCTGTGACAACTGCCGGGGTACGGCCAACGCCGACCAGGCCGACAGCGACTCCGACGGCGTGGGCGACGCCTGCGAGATCGCCCCTCCGCCTCCGCCGGTCGATCCCGGGGACGACAACTCCAATGGCGACGGGGGCGGCAAACGCGGCATCTGCGGGGCGGGCATACCCGGCGCCGCCATCGTATCCCTGTTCGCCCTGACCGCCGTGCAGCTCCGCCGGCGACGCTGCCTTACCTGACTGGGAACGCACCAGGATTCACCACGAGTGGCGACCTTCAGGTCGCGCGGAGGGCCGCGCAGGCTGCCTGCCTGTGCGTGCCCGCACGCAGACAGGAAGCCTGCGGCTCGGAATGGATCAATCATTCTCTGTCTCCACTCAGAGCAGAGGTGAAGGACTCTGTGGCACAGCCGCCCTGGGCTCTGGTTTGCGCAGCGAGATCACCGGGCAGTACAGACCCAGAGGCTGGCGGCGCCACCAGTAGCCGCCTTCCCGCCGGGTGGTCCGGTCGGTGAAGTGATAGCGGTAGAGGATGGCCCGCACGTACCGCGGCGGCTGACCGGGGAACGGGTTCTTTTCCAGCAACGCGAGCACCTCGGGCGAACCTTCCAGCAGGCGTTGCAGGAAATTGATGAACCACGGGTTGTGGCGATAGCTGCCCAGGGCCGCGAACCACATCTGCCAGTCCAGCCGCGGCTGGTGCGGGGCCACGAACGCCGGCCGCCGCTTCAGGTTCCCCGGCTTCCAGCGAAACTCGTACTCCACCCACGTTCGGCCATCCCGGCTGCCCTCCACGATGATCTCCGGGCGGGAAACAGTCATCACCGCGAACAGGCCGTAGCTGTTGATTGATCTGAAGGGCGTCACCCAGCCCAGGACGGGGCGGGCGAAGTCCGGCACGTCCCGCACCAGCCCGATCCGGCTGGCGCCGAGCAGGCTGCTGACGGCGACCAGTACCACGGCGAAGGGAGCCGCCAGACAGCGTTTCCATAAACTCCTTCTGATTTTCAGAGACCAGGCCGCGGGGAAGGCGCCCAGGCGGCCGGGCAGAAAGCGTTTCAGGAACGCATCGTCCAGCAGCGGGACGCACAGCACGACGGTCAGCAGGTTGAAGAAGCAGTAGTTGCCGGTGGCGGCGATGAGCGCTTGCAGCCACACCAGGGCGGCGCAGGCCAGGAACCGCAGCCGACGCGGGGCGAAGATCAGAAACGGCACCACCAGCTCGATGAAGAACATGACGCTCACGGAGGACTTCTGGAACCATTCGGGCAGTTGATGGGCGTACCAGCCGGGCCAGGTGGGTAGCGGCTGCGTTTCGTAGTGGAAGTTGAGGGCGATCCATCGCCGCCAGGCCGCGTCCCCGGAGGCCAGCTTGACCGCTCCCGACAGGAACATGAGCCGGAACAGAAGCCAGCGAACCAGGAACAGGACGATCGCGGGGGGAGGCCGCTCGCGGGCCAGATTCGGCCGGATCCTCAGCGGGGCGAAGAAAACGGCCAGCAAACCGGTCTCCAGCAGCAGGATGTCCCATTGGAAGGCCAGGAAGTCGCCGCCAACGGTGACCAGCGACAGATAGAAGGCCCACAGCAGGAGCAGAGCAGGGGCTTGTGCCAGCCCGAAGAACACGGCCAGCGACAGGATCACGCCCCCGCCGCACAGGAAGCGCAGGAAGCCGTCGTCGGCGCTCAGCCAGCACAGCGTCGGCAGCAGGTGATAGCGCTGCGGGCCCAAGCGCTCGGCCGCCGCGCGGAGAAGATTGGTGGCCGGCAGGATGCCGTTGTGCCCGATGAGCCCGGGGAGCTGCACCCACAGGGAGACGAAGGCGATCAGGTAGACCGCTCCCAGCAGCCGCAGGAACAGCCAGCGGCTCAGGTAGTAGCTGGGGGGCTGAAGGTCGCCGCCCCACAGCAGCCGCGTGAGAACCGAAGCGCCGCGGCGGTGCCGGGCGACGAATCGGTAAGCCGCTTCCGAGACCGCGGCCGCCCCGGGCATGTGCCGGTAGGCCCACAGCAGCCAACCCCGTCCCGGGGCATAGCTGAGCGTCTTGAAGACGGCCTGGGCCCCGCTGAGGACCTGGCCGTCAGGCTCGATGAGCTGGGCGGCCTCGGCGAAGCGGTGCGGGGCGACGGCGGGGAACTGAGCCGCGACCTGCTGATAGGGCGCGTAGTCGACGCGGTCGCCGGTGAGGGACTTCCAGCGGGCGACCCAGCGACGGCAGAAGCCGCAGTCGCCGTAATAGACCAGCAACGGTTTCACGTTCCGCCGGCCAGCCAGGGACAGCCGCGATGTACGCGGTCATTGCCGTCCGGGCGACGGAGCCCGTCGGAAGCGGTTCCGATCCACCCTTATTCCACAGGAGAGCATGACCGCCGCGACGGCGACCTGCACCACCAGGCCAGGCCAGATGGATACGTCCAGCTCCCTCCAGAGCACGACCATCGTCCCCGGGACGGACATTCCCAGCACAATGGACCAGCCGATCGGCCCCTCAGTGGTCAGGTTGATGACGTATTGCCGGAGCTGGTCTACGAAGGGCGGCAGCCCCCAACTGAAAAGCGTCCACAAGACGACCGCGGTCAATCTTCTCTGGACGCGCAGAGCCACCATCAGTCGGCACAGGCCCGCGGTGCCCGCCAGCCACAGAAGAATCACCGCGGTCATGATCTGCCAGCGACGGGCGTCGGCCTCCAACAGGCCGCGGTACGAAGCCGGCAGACCGCGATGCGTCCAGGCGCCGTCGGCCAGATACCAGCAGAGGATGAGCAGCCCCGCCGCCGCCACGACCACGCTCGCCGGACGTTCCCAGAAGGCGGGCGTCCGGCGGTCCAATCGCCCATGACGGCGGGTGAACTCGGCGGCGTAGATGGGAACCACCGCGGCCAGAAGACTCAGGAGCACGGAAGCGCAGAAAGACACGTCCGCTGAGGTATCCCAGTCCGGCCCGGCCCGGAACTCCTCGATCATCCACAGACCCAGCACCGACAGCAGCAGCGTTTGAGCCAGCAGCACGTAGCCCGAGGCCACTCCGAACGCCGGGCGCTCCGGCCAGCGGAACTTCCTGATGGCCGCCAGCAGCCAGGTGAGGGTCATCATGATTTCGGCGGCCAGGGTCAGGGCGAAGTGTTCCGGCAGTCCGGTGGTCCCGGTTCCCAGCACCTGTCGGTAGGCATAGGTGGCGACGTTCACGCCCAGCATGAGACAAAGACCTGGCAGGGCCGGCACGAGCCAGAAACCTCCGGTGCTTCCCAGGGCGATGATCCAGGGCAGAGGGTTTCCTCCGCGCTCGACGGCCATGGCGTACAGCAGACTCAGGCTGGCCATCATGGCCGCGGCCACCAGCAGGTAGCCCATGGCCAGCAGCCAGTAGGCGATCTGCACGCCGGCCGCCGCGCAGAGCACGACTCCCAGGATCGTGCCCAGAACAAAGACGGCCAGGACCTGGCCCGTCGGACCGAGCAGGTAGCCGGCCACGGCCTCCGCGCCGGTAATGGGTGAGAGACGATGGGACTCCATCATCCGCGTCTGATGGTCCCGGCGGACGGCTCGATGGACCGCCCCTGAGCCGGCCATCACCAGCACGGCGACCTGCACGATTCCGACCACAAGAAGGGCTCGGTTGCAGAACAGGCCCACGTTGCCCGGTTGAAACACCTGCCAGGCGAGCGAGGCCACCACGAAGAAGACGGCCAGGTAGATGACGCAGGCCAGGCCGATCTTCCGCCAGCCGCCGAGCAGTCGAAACTGCACCCAGGCGATGGAATTGATGGAGTCGAAACCCTGAGCCACGATCATACTCCGCGCGGGCGGCCCGCATCGCCCCCCCCCCGCCGACGCGGAACCATCGTATCACCTGGCCCCGGCCGTGCGAAGCCGCCTGCCAACTGCAATCAGCGGCAGCCCCGGAGACATATACAGTTGGGGGCCCGACGGCCGGGCAGCAATCCGCCCGGATGGGAGTGCGATCACGGGGCGTGAACGCGGAGGTGGGCTATCATGCGTGACACCACGCGCGCCGAACAATCGCCGGAAGGCGGCCGGTCGAGCCGGGGCCTGCTGGCACGAGGCCGATCAGGGAATCGCCAATACGCTGAAATACACAGGGACTTCTATTTCCTCATCGGACTGGGTCTGTTTCTGACCGGCTGTCCGGCAGTGGACGATAAGAGCAAGTGCCCCGCGCCGCGGGCGAAGACCGTCGCCGTTGAAGTCGTGGCCGATGGACTGACTTCGCCGCTGGGCATGGCCGTTCCGCCCGACGGGTCGGGGCGGCTGTTCATCGTGGATCAGATCGGGCTGATCCGCATCATCGACGCGGCGGGGAACCTGCTGCCCACGCCCTTCCTGGACCTGGGCGAGCGCATGGTCTCGGTGGGCATCGATTTCGGCGGCGGATTCATCTTCGATGAGCGCGGCCTGCTGGGCCTGGCGTTTCACCCTGACTACGCCAACAACGGGCGTTTCTTCGTCTTCTACACGGCCCCCAAGGACGCGGACGATCCCGAGGAGTTCGACAGCCAGAACCATCTGTCCGAGTTCAGCGTGTCCGCCGACGACCCCAACGTCGCCGACCCGGACAGCGAGCGCCTGCTCCTGGAGATCGACAAACCGCAGTTCAACCACAACGGCGGGCAGATCGCTTTCGGTCCCGACGACGGGTACCTGTACGTCAGCATCGGCGACGGTGGAGCGGCCAACGACGTGGCCGTCGGACACACGCCGGACCTGGGCAACGCCCAAGACACCTCCAACCTGCTGGGGACAATCGTGCGCATGGACGTGGACGGCGGGAATCCCTTCGCCGTTCCGGCGGACAACCCCTTCGTCGGCGACGCGGCGTTCCGGCCGGAGATCTGGGCCTACGGGCTGCGCAACCCCTGGCGTTTTTCCTTCGATCTGGGTGGTGCCCACCGGCTGTTTTGCGGGGATGCGGGTCAGGATTTATTCGAGGAGGTCAGCATCATCGAGAAGGGCGGCAACTACGGCTGGAACATCAAGGAAGGCCTGCACTGCTTCGATCCCGACGCCCCGGCGGTCCCGCCTGCCGATTGCCCGGACACCGGGGCCGGCGGCGAGCCGCTGCGCGACCCGATCATCGAGTATCCGCACATGGACGCGGACGGCAACCCGGTGGGCATCGTGGTCATCGGCGGCTTCGTCTACCGCGGCGCGGCCATCCCCGGCCTGCGGGGCGACTATGTGTTCGGCGACTTCAGCACCAGCTTCTTTGCCGCCGACGGCGCGCTCTTCGCCGGTTCGGAGACCGCCGGTGGGGCGTGGGAGATGCGCGAACTGGCGGTCGCCGGCCGGCCGGACGGGCGTCTCGGTTCCTTCATCCTCGGCTTCGGGCAGGACCAGGCGGGCGAGGTGTACGTGCTGACCTCGCAGAATCTGGCACCGGCCGGCACCACCGGCCGGGTGCTGAAGATCGTGCCGGCGGCGGATTGAGCGATGTTTTGCGCGGTGGGTTTGATGAACCAAAATAGCATTCGTGGGCGGCAGTCCCGGTCGTTGCGACCGGAGAAAAGGAGCAGAACATGTCAACGAGAAACCGCCTCACGCGATCCAGCGGGCTGTCCCTGGCCACGGGTGCCGTATTGTTCTCGGCCGCGGGGACCGGCTGCATGCCCGGCAACGTCAATGCCCCGGCCCCGCCCGTGGAACGGACGGTCTCCTTCGCGGACGACATTCAGCCGATCTTCGACAAGCACTGCGTCCAGTGCCATCGGGTGGACGGGTTTGCCAACCTGCAGGGGATCGTTATGCTTCTAACGGAAGGGGACGCCCTGGACAGCGTGGTGAATCAGGCGAGTTCCCAGAACCCGGCGCTCAGTCTGGTGGTGCCCGGCGACGCCGACTCCAGCCTCCTGTTCCAGAAGGTCAGCTCCAACAATCCGCCCGTGGGAGCGACCATGCCGCTGTTCGGGAAGGCCCTGTCCTCCGAGGAGCTGGGTCTGCTCCGCGACTGGATCGACCAGGGGGCCCTGGACAACTGAGCGGGCCGAAGAGTCCCTCCACCCCGGACGGGCCACCGCCGCGACTCCGGCCGTTGCTCCGTCGGGCGCCTGGGTTCTACCGGCCGGGTACCGCCCCCACTCGAGGTCTCGCGGGGTGCCACGGGCGGCTTGTCCGCCAGTGTACGGGCAGACGAGCTGCCCGTGGCAGCCAGCTTCGGGATGTGCTCGTATCGCCGCCCGCACCCGAAGTCTCACCTTCGGTACGTGTTTAGCGGTCCCGGGCGTCATTCTGAGGTCGCCGCAGGCGACCGAAGAATCTCGACGTCCTGAATCGAGGATGGAGATGCTTCACACTGCTCAGCATGACCGCAGGGCGTGCAGGAAAACGTGAAACACGTACCACCTTCGCTTGATGGAGGCCCTCTGCTATAATGCTCAACCGCCGGCAGAGGAGGCTTCGGGTTGGGATACCTCGGGTTGGCCGAAAATCGAGAAGCGTTCGGGCGGCCGGGTCCGGCCCTGTACGACGGCGTGGGACGCCGCATCGACCACCTGCGGCTGTCGGTCATGTCCGCCTGCGACCTGCACTGTCGCTACTGTCGCCCGGTCGGGCTGCGGAGTGCGACCGTTCGGACCCGCTCGATGACCCACGCCATGTGCGTGGAGCTGGTAAGCTGGTTGACCGAAGACCACGGGCTTTCGAAGGTGCGAATCACGGGGGGCGAGCCGCTTCTGGCCGCCGGCCTGGTCGACCTGGTGGCGGCCATCAAGGCCGGCCACCCGGAGCTGACCCTGGTTCTGACCACCAACGCCAGTCGCCTGGCGTTCCTGGCCGAGCCGCTGCGCGACGCGGGGATTGAGCGCGTGAACGTCTCCCTGGACACGCTGCGCGCGGACCGGTTCGCCTCGCTGACCGGAGGGGACCTGTCCGAAGTGCTGGGCGGCATCGAGGCCGCCCGGCGGGTCGGGTTCGAGGAGATCAAGGTCAACGTCGTGGCCCTGAAGGGAATCAACGAGGACGAGTTCGCCGACCTGCTGGCCTGGGGCTGCCGTCAGGGCTTCGAGGTGCGCTTCCTGGAGGCCATGCCCATCGGACCGGCGGCCGACTTCAACCGGCGCCACTTCCTGTCCGGGGCCCAGATGCGGCGGATCGTCGGCCAGTGTTTTGAGCTGACTCCACTGCCGCAGGAGTTCGGCCTGACCGCCCGCCGGTACGCGGTGAGCGGACGCGGCGTCTCCGGAGTCTGCGGCTTCATCACGCCGGTCAGCGAGCCGTTCTGCGGCCAATGCCGGCGGATCCGCGTGACCGAGCACGGGCGGTTGTTCCCCTGCCTGCTGGACTCGCGTTCCTTCGACCTGATGCCCGCCTGGCGGGACGGTCACCTGGACACGGCCGTCGCCGAGCGCGTCCTCCGGCTGGCGGTGGAAGACAAGGCGCCGCGGGGCACGGTCCAGGCCACGCCCATGGTCGCCCTGGGCGGCTAGAGCCGGGGACGGGTTGTCCGGCGCCGACCGATGAGCTAACCTGCCGCCTTCCTGTCCGACATCGGCGGGCAGGCCACCCGAACAATGAGGCGCACGGTTATGGAGAGAACGATCGCTTTGGCCTACGGCTTGCTGGCCTACGCCGCGTTTCTGGCAACCATCCTCTATGCCATCGGCTTCGTCGGTAACTTCGTCGTGCCCAAGTCCATCGACAGCGGTCCGGTCGTCCCGGCGCCAGAGGCGTTCTGGATCAACACGCTCCTGCTGGGGCTCTTCGCCGTCCAGCACAGCGTGATGGCCCGGCCGGCCTTCAAGTCATGGTGGACCCGATTGGTGCCCAAGCCCGTCGAACGAAGCACGTTCGTGCTCATCGCCAGCCTGCTGGTCATGCTGCTCATGTGGCAGTGGCGGGCGATGCCCGCCATCGTCTGGCATATCCAGCAGCCGCTGATTCGCGCCCCGCTGATCGCCCTGTCGCTGGCCGGCTGGCTGCTCGTGTTCTACACCAGCTTCGTCATAGATCACTTCGACCTGTTCGGCCTCCGGCAGGTGTTCCTGTATCTGCGGAACCGCGATTACGTTCACCCGCCGTTCATGGAGCGGTCGGTGTACAAGCTCGTCCGGCATCCGCTGATGGCCGGTTTTCTCGTCGCCTTCTGGGTCACACCGACGATGACCGCGGGGCACCTGCTTTTTGCGGTTCTGGCTACCGCGTACATTCTGGTGGGCATCACGCTGGAAGAGCGGGACCTGCTGTCAATTCTCGGCCAGGAGTACCGTGGCTACCGGACGCGAACGCCGATGCTTTTGCCGTGGGGGCGAAGGACAACTCCTGAGCGCTCCGCCCACGGCGTCTGATGAGCGGCCGTCTGCTGCCGGACGCCCGAGGCCGCTCGCGGCCGTCATCGCCGGAACACTTCGGGACCTTGACACAAGCAGGGGGGGCGGTTACACTACTTGCTCAACGGCCGGAGTGAGCGTGGGCAAGACGACTACGCTCCTCCCTTAATGACATATACAGGGTTCGCCAAGCCCTGGGCCTGACGCTTTCGGGCGGCTGCCGTCTTCGAGGACCCGCTCGGAAGCAGAAGGGCTGATCGCGCGGAGAACCTGCGCGGATTGGCGTGCGTCCGGTCGCGCGGGCCGGCCGCGAGGCAGGCCGTCAGGTGGCCACGTGCCGGCAGGAGGGTGGTATGCGCATTTCGACACTGGCAGTATCGGTGGTTTTGGGTGTGTCGCATCCGGCCGCGGCAGCGGAGCGAATCTCCGCCCTGCTGACGCGCGGCACCCTTCGCGACGACGTGACCGGCGTGGAGGCCCGATTCACACGCGACAGCATGGCCGTCCTGAACAACGGGCAACCGGTCGCGTCCGGCGCGCCGCGCTTCGAGCCCATGGCCATCTCCACCGTACACGCGGAAGACTGGCTCACGACGCTCCCCAGTCCGGGACCCCGCTGCCTGTACAACGGCAGGTTCCTCGGCATCATGAGCATGTACCACAACAACCCCGGCAGCAAGACGCTTTGGATCAGCGATGATGCCGTCACCTGGTCGGCTCTGTACACGTTTCAGTACGACGTAATGAGCGTCTTCGTCACCCCGGGCAACGCCCTCCTGGTCTGCACCTACAGACCTTCGCCGGGGCGCCTGTATCGCTCCGAGGACGGCGGGCAGACCTTCAACCTGGTGCAGATTCTGCCGGCCCGCTCCAGTTACGTCCGCCATTGGAGTTACGACGTGCTGGACGGAGCCATCTTCGTCGGCGAATACGGTGACAAGAACCTGCCCAACAACGCCCGGCACGTGCTGCGCTCTACGGATGACGGCCGGACCTGGCAGATCGTCTACGCCCCTCCTGAAACTCAGGGCTACCACGTGCACAAGATTCTGGCCGACCCGTACGACCACTGCGTCTGGCACACCACGGGCGATAGCGGTCACAACTCCATTCGTCGAAGCTGCGACGCGGGGACGAACTGGGAGGCGGTGGCCGTCGGCGACGCCCCAACTTCCGCCGTCGCCCGGCCCGAAGCCATTTACTGGGGCGGCGACTTCAACGTGGATTCCTGGGCCACCGTGGAGCGATGGGACAGATTCACCGGGCAGTCCGCGGCCACGCTCTATGTGGACAAGGCGGGGTACGTGTGGGACATGCTTCACTATAAGAACGTGATGTATGCCACCCTGTACCACTACCAGCTCACCGTCACCCCCACGCTGTGGGCTTCCCGGAACGGTTCGGAGTGGGTCATGCTCCGGGAGTTTCCCCTCGGCCAATCCGGGCTGGAGATCTTCGGGCCGGTCCGTGACGGGTGGATGCACAATTCGTACCTGGACGGCCAGCAGCCGGGATACCTGGGTTATCGCTATCGCCCGCCGCGGGTGCGGAGCATCAGCGGATTGCGCGTCGAGCCGGAAGCGACCAACGGCCTGGCCTCCGTGCAGCTTTCCAGCGCCGAGGAGGGGCTGACCGGCTGGTACGCCTACAACTGGGGCGGCGGCAGCGGGTCACAAGTCGCCTGGGACACCACGACGGCTCATCACGGCAACGCCTCCGTGCATGTCACCAGCGCGCCCGGTTCGTTCCGACCGGGTGTGCAGACCTCCGCGGCCGCCGGGGTCTTCCCGGCCGGCACCGCGGTCAAGGGGACCATTTGGATGAAAGGGGCCTGGCTGGCCAACCCCGACCTGCGGGCCCATTTCCGCGACCACACCAACCAGCGGGACGGCCCCAAGTTGATGGTCCGGGCGACTCAGACCTTCCGGCCGATCGTGGTCTCATACACGCCGCTGGCCACCTCGTACCTGCTGGATTTGGTCATCTACGACAACCGCGATTCGGCCAGCGCCGACTTTCACGTGGACAGCGCCATGATCGTCGGCGACGGACGGCCGCTGTCCTGGCAGATCGGCGGCACGCCGCGGACGGCTGAGTCGCTCATGCACACCATCAACTATCCACCGGCCTGGACCGAGTCGTGGTTCTGGCAGGCGGCCAACGCCGGCACCGATCTGATGGCCCAGCCGCTGGTGGTCAAGAGCTGGCTGACGGCCGACGGAAATGCCATGTGGTTGTCCTACGAGCCGGGCGACGATACCTTCAAGGTGTGGGCGCGGGTGGACGGGTTTTCTTGGCCGCTGGCCAGCACGCCGCCGGTCAGCTTCCGCAAAGACAGTCTGTTCAGAATGGCGGTGGCCTACGGCCCGGCGGTATTCGACCTGTACGTGTATGGGCCCACCGGGCGAATGCAGATCAGCGGCCCCAGTCAGGGCCTGGTATTCGACAGAACGATGATCGGCTGCTCGCCGGAACTGGACAAGCAGGCCTGCGGGCTGTTCGCCTATCACCAGACCTTCGGCGGGCCGTTGAGCGAGCAGCAGATCGTCGCCTCGTTCGACGCCCCGTTCCCGGTGGGCGATCTGGACGGCGACGGAGACACCGACCTGGCCGATTTCGTGGTCTTTCAGCAATGCTTCAGCGGCTCCGGGGCCCGGCCGGCCCCCGGCTGCGACCACGCCGACCTGGACGACGACGGTGACGTGGACCTGGCCGACTTCCTGATCTTCCAGCAAAACTTTACCGGCAGCCTGTAGGAAACGCCAAAACATCTCAAAACCTCAAGAGCAGCGTCTTTCGCCCGGAGGGCGTGGTGGAGCTGTTCGTTCCGCGGTTAGGCGAGCCGCGGGCAGGCCGGGTAAGCTGTCGCCGCGTCCGGCGCCATCCGTCAGGGCGAAGCGGCCGATTGACAGGGCCTCCTCGGCTGGTTATGCCAGCACCTGTTCGGGCGGAACCGGGGGCGGGCCGACGTCGTTGTGGAGAAACCTGTCATGAGCATCCCAAGGGGCGTGAGCCGGCGGGCCTTCATGCGTGGCTGCGCGGGCGGGGCAGCCGGCGTCTGGCTGGCCGGCTGCGGCCAGCGCACACCGGGCAGACGGCCGGACCAGCGTGCGGCGGTCGAGCCGGACATGGGCCGATGGGCCGAACTCTCGCAACTCGTCCTGAAGCGGATTCGATCCGCCGGGGCGGAGTACGGCGACATGCGGGCGGTCACCACACGGACGCAGCGGGTCTCGGCGCAGGACCGCCGCATCTCCAACGTCAGCGAGTCGTTTGACAGCGGCTACGGCATCCGCGTGCTGTATCACGGGGCGTGGGGCTTCGCCGCCAGCGACGACTTCTCCCCCGCCGCGGTGGAAGAGACGGCCGACCTGGCGGTGGAGATCGCCCGGGCCAGCGCCTCGCTGGTGAGCGAGCGGGTGAAGCTGGCCGAAGAGCCGCCGCACGTGGACCGCGTCCGCACGCACTACCTGTTCGACCCCTTCGGCGTGCCGCTGGAGGAGAAGACCGGCCTGCTGCTGGCCGTCTGCGAGGCCCTGCACGCCCAGCCGCTGATCGCCCGCAGCAACGCCAGCCTGTGGGCCCAGCGGGACAGCAAGATGTTCGCCTCCACCGAAGGCAGCCATCTGGAGTTTGAGCTGCTGGCCACCGGCGGCGGCTTTTCAGCTACCGCAGCCTCCGACGGGGCCTTCGAAACGCGAGGCTTCAACCTGCCCTATCTGCGGACCGGTTACGAGCAGGTGCGCGACGCGGACTTGGCGGCGGCGGCCCCGCGCGTCGCCGCCGAGGCCGTGGAGAAGCTGCGTGCCCCGACGGTGACACCCGGCAAGTACGATCTGATCCTGGACGCCGAGCACCTGTCGCTGACCATCCACGAAAGCTGCGGGCACCCCACGGAGCTGGACCGGGCCCTCGGCTACGAGGCCAACTACGCCGGCACCAGCTTCCTGACCCCCGACAAGCTGGGCACGTTCCGCTACGGTTCGCCGGCCGTGAGCCTGGTGGCCAACAATCTGCTGGACGGCGGGCTGGCCAGCACAGGCTACGACGACGACGGGGTCTCCTGCCAGCAGTGGGACATCATCCGGGAAGGCATCTTCAGCGGGTACTCGACCAGCCGGGAGGTTGCCGCGCAGATCGGCCAGGATCGCTCCCGCGGCTCCAATCGGGCGGACAGTTGGTCGAGCATCCCCATCGTGCGCATCTCCAACGTGTGTCTGCAGCCGGGCAACGCCAAGCTCGACGACCTGATCGCCGACATGGAGCGCGGCCTCTACATCGAGGGGCACGGCTCGTTCAGCATCGACCAGAAGCGTTACAACTTCCAGTTCGGCGGCGACGCCTTCTGGGAAATACGCGACGGCAAACGCGCCGGCATGCTTAAGGACGTGATCTATACCGGCATCACCCCCGAGTTCTGGGGAAGCTGCGACGCCGTCTGCGACCGTTCCCAGTGGCGGCCCTTCGGCTTCATCACCTGCGGCAAGGGCCAGCCGGGCCAGTCGGGCTGGATGACCCACGCGGCCTCCACGGCCCGTTTCCGCAACGTCAACGTCATCGCCGGCCGATCGGCGGGGAGGGACACGGTATGAGCACGGCACGCGAAACCCGAACCCCCGCCTTAAGGCGGGGGCTGTTGAACCAGGACCTCACCACGCGGGAGCAGTTCGAGAAGATCGCCGAGCTGGTGCTCTCGGCGGCCAAGGCCGACCACACCAGCGTCAGCTTCAACGACGCCCACGACGCCACCACCCGCTTCGCCAACAACCAGGTCACGCAGAACGTCTCCACCCGCCGCTCTTCGGTCACCGTGCAGTCGGCCTTCGGCCAGCAGGTCGGCTCCTACCGCACGACGCGGCTGGACCCGGTCGGTCTGCGCGAGGCGGTGGAGCGGGCCGAGGCCATCGCCAGGGTCTCGCCGGCCGACCCGGAATACCTGCCGCCGCTGCCCAAACAGAACTATCTGGCGCTGCGCACCTACTACGAATCGACGGCCGGGCTGAACCCCACGCGGGCGGCGGAGTTGCTCCGTCCGGTGATCGAGCGCTGCCGGGCGCAAAGCCTGGTCGGCGCGGGGATCATCTCCTACGGCACGTCGGCCGTGGGGCTGGCCGCCTCCACCGGCCTGATGGGCTTCGAGCGCCGCACCGACGCCACGTTCAGCCTGACGGCCAGCGCGGAGGACAGCTCCGGCTGGGCGCTGAACAGCCACCGCGACGCCGATCAGCTCAAGATCGAGCGGCTCACCGAGCGGGCGGTGAGCAAGGCCCTGGCGTCCAAGAACCCGCGCGAGGTGCAGGCCGGGCACCACCCGGCCATCCTCGAGCCGGCGGCCGTGGCCGGCTTCACGTCGTCGCTGCTGTGGTCGGCGTCGGCCAAGAACTACGAGAAGGGCAACAGTCCGTACATCGGCAAGCTGGGGACGCAGTTGCTGGATTCGCGGCTGAACATCCGCACCGACCCGGGGCAGCCCGACCTGCTGGCTTCTTCCTTCGATCAGCAGGGTCTGCCGGTCAAACCGATGCTCTGGTTCGACCGCGGCGTGCTCACCCAGCTCTGGTACGACCGTTTTACGGCCAAGAAGGCGGGCAAGGAGCCGACGCCGTTCGCCACCGCGGTGGTCCTGGAGTCGGCCGGGCCTGCGGCGCCCTCGGCCGAAGACCTGATCGCCAAGACCAAGCGGGGAATCCTGGTGACCAACTTCTGGTACATCCGCTCGGTCAACCCCAAGGACATGACCATGACCGGGATGACCCGCGACGGCACGTTCCTGGTGGAGGACGGGCAGATCGCCAGCGGCGTCAAGAACTTCCGCTTCCACGATTCGCCGCTGCGGGCGTTGGCCGCCATCGAGGCCGCCACCGCCCCGGCCGAGGCCATGAGCACCGAGCAGGGCAAGTCGCTCCTGCCGGCCCTGGCCCTGCCGGACTTCAACTTCTCGTCGGTAACGCGGTTCTAATATCCCCGTAAAAAGAGACTGTAGCATCATTATAAAAGGGGACATTCTGATTTTCGTATATGAAAGGGGACATTCTGATTTTCGGGAGTAAAAGGGGACATTCTGATTTTCGGCGCGCCCAGCCTCTGGTAAAAGGGGACATAAAAGGGGACATTCTGATTTTCGAGATGCGCCGCATCCTCTGGGGGGCTCGTCAGTAAAAGGGGACATAAAAGGGGACATTCTGATTTTCATACAAAAGGGGACATTCTGATTTTCGAGATGCGCCGCATCCTCTGGGGGGCTCGGTTTGCGTGTGCGAACGTCCGGAAAACCAGAATGTCCCCTGATACCACTCCCGAGGTCAGTCACAGCCGAGCGGAGCCGCTGGCAGCGGCCGTCCGCCGCTCGGCTGTGAGTAACCCGGCGGCGGCTGTGAATTCTTGC
>Ga0073934_10006424_pt1 | contig 17171 bp, 20 predicted proteins | sample LarsenN4metaG_FD_76834 | JGI IMG/M metagenome (GOLD analysis project Ga0073934, IMG submission 76834) | Hot spring sediment bacterial and archeal communities from British Columbia, Canada, to study Microbial Dark Matter (Phase II) - Larsen... ... | reverse complement strand
TGGCCCGCACCAGGATATTTGTATCGACGACAGCCCGCATCAGTCGGCCAGTTCGGCACGGGCCGCAGCTACATCAGCCGCAATCTCCTCTTCAGTAGCGGTGGCGTTTTGGGCGGCCATCCTAGCCACCAACTGGTCAAACCGGGCTAAGATCTCTTGCTCTTGCAGCGCTTGCAGGCGCAAAAAATCTTCATAAGGGATCAGGACGGCTTCCGGCCGGCTGCCCCTGGTCAGAATATAGGGAACCTGTTTTTTAACGACTTCATCAAACACAGCACGGAAGCGGCGCTGTAGTTCGGTGACACCAATAATTTTTTGCATCACTACCTACCTGAACACATATTCTGCTATGTATTTTACTACAAATTTGATCCTATGTCTAAAGGTTTATTTTTAAAATAAAAAATCCGGTCCGTCATGGACCGGATGGAGATTCAAACCGTTATAAGACTCTCAACTGGGCCACCGGGATCGAGATTTGGATGTATCGGGAAGCGGCCCAGCCCTGCGCCCCGTTGGGCAACCCGATTTTGTACCAGGCTCCGGAGACATCGCGGCCGTAGATGCTGACCTGCTGCCCCTCGTTCAAGCGGCCGACGATGGGGTAGTTGAAGCCGGGGCCGGTTCGAACATTGAGGCTGTAGCTGGTCACAATCCCGGTATAGATTTGCGGTTCAGGAATGCCGACCTCAGTGATCGGCAGGGTGTAGATTGGGACCGAGCTCTGGATATAGTGGGCGGAGACCCAACCTTTGCTATAACCGGGTAACCGGATTTGCAGCCAGTTGCCGGCCGAGTTGCGGCCTAACAGGGCCACCCGCTCACCTCGCCACACATAGCCGATGATCGGCTGGTTCAGGCCGGGGCCGGAGCGAACATTCAGCCGGTAAGTGGTGACATAGCCAATCGCCTCGACCGGAACCTGGGGCGGCGGCGGGTTATCCCGCATCGGCAGGTGGGCGATATCCTCCGGCGAAGCCGAGACGTACTGTCTCATCACCCAACCTTGCTGGCCATTGCCCAGGCGGACCTGGAGCCAACTGGTGGACTCATTGCGGCCCAGCAAGTAAAGGACCTGGCCATAGTGGACCACGGCAAAAGTGGGATAATCGGTCCCTGGGCCGGAGCGAACATTGAGATTCGAAACCGAGACGTAACCGACCGGCTCATAGCGGAAGCCGGAGTCGGAGCCGCTTTGCTGGGCCGGAGCGGCGGCCGCGTCGACCCACCCGGCGGTAAAGAATAAGATCAATCCAATCACAAGAAATGTAAGATATCTATTGAAGCGAAACATTGTGAGTCTCCTTGCTTATTATGTTTTTAAAGGACAATTTTATGGCGACATCCCGCCTTAACGATCAAACCTCTAAAGCTTTTTTAGCGGTTGGTCGCTGCCTAAGGCTAAAGACGTCCTTTCCCCCAAAAAAGTTCCCACAGGCTGGCCCTTTTAATCCGGCAGCCTGTGGCGTTCATGATTAAAGGTTAAGCTCGATTCTACCAAAAAAAGGCTCCGCCTTCATCCGTAAAATGTTGTAATCTACCTCAGCCTGGAGGAGGATTTTTTGCTTCTTGGTGAAAACGGTACTGTTTGTACAGCCGCCGGGCCACTTTGTCGTCCAGCGCGACAAAGTAACGGCCATCGGTTTCGAAGTGAAGTTCGACCGCCGAGGCGGCGCTCAAGGCAGCGGCAAAGTCGGGCCACAATTCGTAGCCGGCCCGCTGCAGGTCGAACAAATCCTGGTTAAAGGCGCCGGATAGCTTCCAGGGCATCAACATTCCCGCCGCCGCCCAGGTAGCGCCATGGCCAACCTGGCCCTGTTCAAACAGCGTCACCGGGCAGTTGGCCCGGGCCAGGGTCCAGCCAATGGCCAGCCCAAATATTCCGCCGCCAATGATGACAATCATCGCTCACCTGATTAAAGAGTTAATTCATGCTTATTCTAAAGGCCTCTGCGGCTTAGACAAAATCAAATCACCTCATAAATGCCTGGATTTGGCCTGTTATGGTATACTTGGGCGCATGGTTAATGCTTTCCCAGACGAACTTCAGCGCCGGCCGACGGCGGATGGTTTTGATACCCTTTACAGCGTCCAATATGGCCAGACCTTTCATTCCAGCCACGGCGCTTTGGCCGAAGCCAGGCACGTTTTTCTGGAAGGGGCCGGCGTCGCTCGACAATTGGCCGCGCACCGGCTAACATCTGTGTTGGAGGTTGGCTTTGGCGCGGGCTTAAACTTTTGGCTGACGGCGCAGGCCGGGCAGGCGGCGCAGACGCCGCTGCATTATGTGGCTCTGGAGAAAACGCTGCCGGCTGATCCGGCTGGAATAAAGGATGACTCACAGATAGAAAAGAATACGGATAAAGAATTTAATTTTTTATGATCCGTGTTTCCTTCTATCCGTGAGTCAAGATTTGTTTGATGAAGAAATCAGGAGTAGTTTGCTGATGAAGGATCGAAAATTCGACGTGCTGGCGGTAGGTGGGGTAAGTGTGGACCTGGTTTTGAAAACGCCCCATCTCCCGGCCCATGATGAGAAAGTGGTAGGCGAGCTGGTGGGGCGGCTGTCCGGCGGCCCGGCGGCTAACTTCGCCTGCGCCGCCAGCCGGCTGGGGTTAAAGGCCGCCTCGTGGGCCGGGGTGGGCGATGATGAAAACGGCCGGCTGATCCTCAAAGATTTTGAGGATTTTGGCGTCGATACCTCGCTGATCCACATCCAGGGGCAGGCGGAGACGCCGTTTACCGTCGTCATGATCGATCCGACCGGAGAAAAAGCCATCGTCGTCATCCCGACGTTTCAGCACGAATATTCGCTTGAAACGGCCGCGGAAGCGCTGGCTCAGAGCCGCGTGCTTTACACGATGCCACAAGACCTGGATCGATTCCTGGCGCTGGCCCGGCTGGCCCACCGGCATGGGGCCGAGGTGATGATCGATGTCGAGGCCAATGTCTGCGCCGAGCGGGAGCGGCTGGAGCAAATCCTGGCCCAAACCGATATTGCCAGCTTTAACCAGGCCGGCTTTGCGGCCGCGGCCGGCCAGCCGGTCTCGGTTGAGGCGGCCCAATTACTGCTGGCCTTTGGTCCCCATACGATTGTCGTGACCCGGGGCGGGGCCGGTTCGCTGGCGGTGACGCGGGCCGAGGTCGCCGAACATCCCGGTTACCGGGTGGCGGTGGTCGATACGACCGGCGCGGGCGATACCTTTAACGCGGCTTTTTTGGCCGCGACCCTGCAGGGGAAATCGCTCGAAGAACGGCTCCATTTTGCCAACGCCGCCGCCGCGATTTCGGTCACGGCCCTGGGCGCACGGGGGCGGCTGCCAACCCCGGCCGGTATCGAAACTTTTTTAGAAAAGGGAATGGTTTAACATGACTGACAACACGATGATTGCCCAAGTTGAAAGCCTGCCCGACCTGATCCGGGCTGAATTTAAGACGCTCGACAGCCGGGTGCGGCTGCTGCTCGATCACAATGAATGTCTATCGATCAAGCGGCTGGTCATTACCGGCTGTGGCGACTCCTATATGGCCGGGCTGGCCGCCGAATTGGCCTTTGAGCTGCTGGCCGGCATCCCGACCGAACCGATGCCGGCCATGCAGGCGGCGCGTTACGGGCTGCTTTACCAGCCAAAAATGTTTCCCCGCAACCCGCTGGTGGTCGGTATCTCGGTTTCCGGCACGGTCGCCCGGACCCGCGAAGCGGTGGCCCTGGCCAGGGCCGGGGGGGCGCTGACCGTGGCGCTGACGGCGAATCCCCAGGCGCCCCTGGCCCAGGCGGCGGAAAAGATGCTGGACTGCAGCGTACCCGATTTTGCCTTTGCGCCGGGCGTCCGGTCTTACCGGGTGTCGCTCCTGGCCCTGTACCTGCTGGCCATCCGGCTGGCTGAGGTGGCCGGGCGGCTGAACCAGGATGAGGCCAACGGGCTGCGCCGGGAGCTCAAAAACAGCGCCGACGCGATCGAAGCCACCATCGCCGCCGTGCGGGATCAGGCCAGGTCGCTGGCCAAGGCGACGGCGGCGCAAAAGGTGTTTGTCTTTATTGGCGATGGTCCCAACCTGGCGACGGCGCAGTTTAGCGCGGCCAAGGTGATCGAAGCAGCCGGGCGGCACGGGCTGGGGCAAGAGACGGAGGAGTGGGCCCATTTGCAATATTTTGTCAACGTCGATGCCCAAACCCCGACCTTTTTGATTTCGCCCGGCGGCCGCGGCCATGGCCGGGCCGCCGAACTGGTCGAACCGATCAAGCGGGTCGGCCGCCTGCTGGCAGCGGTGGTCCCGGCCGGCGACAAAGCGATTGCGCCCCAGGCCGATTGGGTGCTGCCGGTGGTGGGGCAGGTCCGGGAGATATTTACGCCGATGGTCTACCCGGTGGCCGGCGAGCTTTTTGCGGCTTACCTGGCCGAGATCAGCGGCGAGCCGTTCTTTAGAGGCTTTAGCGGCCCTTATAGCGTTGAGGAAGCCGGCCGGAACACCATCCGCAACAGCCGGGTCATCGAGCGGGGTGAGCTTTAGCTAGCCTTCAACAATCTTTAGATACACTTTTCGAGAGCGAGGGCCGTCGTACTCCCAGAAGAAAATGCCCTGCGACTCGCCCAAAGCCAGCCGGCCTTCGTGAATGATGGCGGTAAATTGGTTGCCGATCAGGCTGGCCTTGATGTGCCCGGCCGCGTCGGAGGGCGTATCAAAGATATGCTGGAAATCAACCCGGGTCGGGATCAGCCGGTCAAGTTCAGCCTGTAGATCGGCCAGCGTCGCCGGGTCCAGGTAAGAGTTGGCGGTAATTCCGGCCGTCGTATGGGGGCAATAGATCAGGCAGAGGCCTTCTTTGATGCCGGTTTGGGTAATGGCCGTTTGGACCGGCCCGGTAATGAGCTGCAGCTCCTGCCGGCGCTCGGTTTTGAGGTTGAGGGTTATAAACATCGTCGGGATATCCTTTTCTGGCTAAGATGGGCGCGGGATTGTTCCGCGCCGGCTCATTGTGCCCATTTTAGGGCCGGTTGGCAATTTATATCACAGGATTTATAGGATGCAGAACAAAAAATTCCAGGTGATCGCCCTGGGCGACCTTGTGGCCGATCTGATCACGCCCATCCAAAGGCTGCCGCTACAAGCTCAAGAACATCAGCTTGCGCGTGATATTAGGCTCGAGGCGGGCGGCGCGGGTAACTTTCTGATCCTGGCAGCCCGGTTGGGGATGGCCGTCCGGGCATTTGGCGTGGTCGGCAGCGATCTATACGGGGCGGAGGTTCTTCGCCTGCTGGCCGGAGAAGGAGTCGATATCCAGCATATCGCCGTTCCGGCCGGCAGCCGGACGACGACGGTGATGGTGCTGATCGATGATCTGGCCCAGCATGTTTTTGTGGGGATGTATGGGACCGGCCAAAGCCTCTCTTTTCAGCCTGAATGGCGCGGTTTGATCGAGCAGGCCGATGCGCTTTTTAGTTCGGGCTATGGGCTGCATCCGACCTCCCCTTTTTCACCGGCCACCCTGCTCGACTGTCTCCAGGTTGCGGCCGGCAGCCATATCCCGATCTTTTTTGACCTGGGGCCGGATGCCGTACTGGCCGACCGGGCGCATGTCGAGGCGGCGATTGCCCAGAGCACGGTCTTTCTGGCCACGCTTGAGGAGGCGCTAAACTGGACCGGCGCGGGTGATATTGCCGAAGCCGCCAAACACCTGCTTGGGCAAGGGCCGGAGTTGGTGATCATCAAGCTGGGCGGGCAGGGCTGCGTGATCGTCACGCCGGGTGGCCGGGTCGATTTGCCCGCTTTTCCGGTCCAGGTCGTCGATACGGCCGGGGCCGGTGATGCGTTTGCCGCGGCGGCTGTTTACGGCTATTTGCAGGGCCTTTCGCCGGAGCAGATCGGCATTCTGGCCAATGCCGCCGGCGCGGCGACCGCGGCCAGGTTAGGGACAGGGACCTGCCTGCCCCAACGGGATGAGATTGGGCAGCTTCTCAAGCGGCATGGTCATTCGCTCCTCTAATGTCTTTGCTCAGCATGTTACGGCAACTCTCGTTCCGAAACTCAGTTTCGGAACGAGAGTTGCCGTAAGAGGCATATGGCTCACCAGCATCAGAGACTTTTAAAATTGGACTCCTTGTTAAAATCTAAATTGGCCCTATTCAAATTAAAATTGGCATGGTATAATCAGTCCAATCGTTCGATTGGATTGATAGACCATGTCAATAAGTGGAATTCATTTAAGTCGCCAGACTCATCGTTCGCTCTATCTGCAAGTGGCCGATCAACTGCGGGCCCAGATTGAAGAGGGAAAGTTAGCGCCCGAGACCCGCTTGCCGGCCAGCCGGGTATTGGCCAAAACGTTGGGCGTCAACCGGATTACCATTGTCAATGCCTATGCCGAGCTTGAAGCCGAAGGGTTAGTGGCCACCCGAGTTGGCAGCGGGACCTATGTGACCGCTCCTAAAAAATCTTCTGATTTCGGCGATCCAGCCGGCCAGCCGTGGCGCAGCCGTTTGTCTCTTCAGCGGCAATGGAGCCCCAGCCAGATGATGGCCGAGATGATGCGCCTGGCCCGGCAGCCCGGCGTGATCTCCTTTGCCGCCGGCACGCCGGCCAGCGAGTTTATCCCGGTCAACGAGTTCCGGCGCGCCCTCAACGAGGTTCTGCGGCGGGATGGGGCGGCGGCTTTACAATACGAGGAGGCGGCCGGTTATCTTCCGCTGCGGGAGACGATCGCGGCCGAACTGCGGCGGCGCAATATTGAGGTTGACGGCGATCATTTGCTGATTACCTCCGGCTGCCAGCAGGCGGTTGACCTGGTGCTCCGGCTGCTGGCCCCCGGCGAAGACGCCACCGTCATTGTCGAGGAGCCCTGTTATCTGGGGCTGCTGGATTTGCTCAATTCACGCCAGATTACGCCGGTTGGCCTGCCGGTCGATGAGCATGGTCTCCAGATTGATCATTTGGAACAGGCCATTCTCCGCCACCGGCCCTGCCTCATTTGCGTCAGTCCCAGCTTTCAAAACCCCACCGGTTTTACCATGCCCCTGGAGCGGCGGCAAGCGCTGCTCGATATCGCGGCCCGGTATGGCGTGCCCATCCTGGAAGATACGACGTATGATGAGCTGTATTACGAACAGGAACCTTTACCCACCCTTAAAAGTTTAGATACGGCCGATATCGTCTTTCAGGCTGGGGGGTACAGCAAAAGTTTGATCCCCGGAATTCGGATCGGTTATCTGGCAGCCCCGGCCGCGCTTCAGGAGCGGCTGGCCGCGACCAAGCAAACGACCGATATTCTGACTTCCCCGCTCAACCAGCGAGCCTTACACGCCTATTTAGAGAGCGGCTGCTTTAGCCAGCATCTCAAGTTTGTGCGCAATGCCTATAAAGCCCGGCGCGATGCCATGCTCGAAGCGGTCCGGCGATACTTTCCGGCAGAGGCTAGTTGGCGCCGCCCGGAAGGGGGGATCTACCTGTGGGTAGAAATGCCTCCGGCCGGCCCGACCGCGACCGAACTTTATTTAACCGCCATCAATTATAATGTTGCTTTTTCGATTGGTTCGGTCTTCTCGGCTAGCGGCTCGTTTGAATATGCCCTGCGGCTCAATTTTGCCGGCCATCCACCCGAAGAGATCGAGGAGGGTATGCGGCGTTTGGGCAAAGCCTGGAAGGAGTTGCTGGCTCGCCCGGCCGAGATTCTTCGCCTCCATCCCCGAGCGGCGGTACAAATCCTTTAAGCTTACGGAAAAAATATGACTAAACTCCATTTTGCTCAGTTAAGCGATATTCATATTTCGGCCTTGGGCGACCATCATGAGCTGCTGTCGGGCCGCTCGGCCGGTTTCCTGGCCGACATCGTCACCAGGCTCAACCAGATCGACTCGCTGGCATTTGTTTTGATTACCGGCGATCTTTTTGATTTTGCCAATGAGGCTGAGTTGGAGCAGTTTCAAGAGATCATTAGAACCCTACAGAAACCTTTTTATGTTATTCCGGGCAATCATGATCGCCGCCCGCCCGGCAGCAGTGAAGGTTTAACCCGCCATCAATTCGCCCAACAGTTCAATCCTCAAGTAGCAGCCCGGCCCGCCGCTCCCGACCTGCAGGCCGGCTACTGGTCCATTGACCTTGGTCCCCAACTCCAGTTGATTGGGCTGGACTCGATCCGGGACCGGGATTGGGGCGGCATTGTCGATGCCGTTCAAATGGATTGGCTCAAAGGCGAACTGGAGCGCTGCCGGGATAAATTAGTTATGGTGGCGATTCACCATCCGCTCCATTCGCTGGCGGCAATTGACCACCATCCTGATTGGGGCAACTTTGTATGCGCGAATGGGCAGGAGGTGATCGAGCTTTTGGATGGCGCGCCGCAGGTTAAAGGAGTGCTGACCGGCCACCATCATTTGAACCGGGTAGATAGGTTGGGGCAGCGGCTACATCTGGCCTGTCCGGCCATCGCCACCTACCCCTGCGCTTATCGCACCTTTATCCTAACCCAAGAACCCGGCGACCGTTGGCGCCTGGAGTGGCAGACCCACCCGGCCGCCGACCAGGCCACCATTGCCGAGGCCCGCGAGATCATGCTGCGCGCCTGGCAGGGGGCCGGTTTTGAGGCCGATTTTGTGGAGGCGTACGCCCGGCTGTCGTTGGGCGGCGAGTCTGATCAAAACGGCAGCGCTATTTTGGGGTAGAGGCGAGGCCACGGGGGGCGATCGCAAATCCCGCGAAATCTGGAGGATTTGGCAATCCTCCAGGAGCGTTTCATGATTTACTAAATTTGTCAGTGGCGCAATTGCGGAGTATCCTGGCAGGATGTTGAAGCCCTGTCTTCAATTCCCAAAAATATCTTAAAGCATTGGAGGAACATGATGGATAAAGGAACTTTTCATAAATGGGATGAGCTGCCCCAGGTAGAGATGACGCCCAAGATCAGGCGGCGGCTGGTTAGCGGAGATAAGGTCATGTCGGTTGAGTTTACCCTGGATAAGGGGGCGATTATTGCCGAACATAAACATCCTCACGAGCAGATTAGCCATATCATCTCCGGCAAAATGGAGTTTACCGTGAACGGCGAGACGCGGGTCATGGGGGCGGGCGAAGTATTATACATCCCGTCCAACCTGCCCCATTCGGCGGTTGCGCTGGAAGATACCATCAATATCGAAATTTTTAGCCCGCCGCGGGAGGATTTCTTGACCAACGCTCCCCCAGCCTATATGCAGCAGTAAACAGAAGCTATGAAAAAAATCGATTTGAGAAGTGATACCGTCACCTTACCCACCCCGGCCATGCGCCAGGCCATGGCCACGGCTGAGTTGGGAGATGATGTTTACGGCGAAGACCCAACCGTCAATCGATTGGAAGCGCTGGCGGCCGAGACCCTGGGCAAAGAGGCGGCGCTGTTTGTCTCCAGCGGCACCCAGGGTAATTTGCTGGGCGTGATGAGCCACTGCGGCCGCGGCGACGAGTATATTGTCGGCCAAACCGCACATTGTTATCGGTTTGAGGCGGGCGGCGCGGCCGTGCTGGGCAGCGTTCAACCTCAGCCGATCGACTTTGAGGCGGATGGCAGCCTCGACCTGGCCAAGGTCAAAGCAGCGATCAAGCCGGATGATAGCCATTTTGCCAGAACCCGGCTGCTCTGCCTGGAAAATACTCAGGCCGGCAAGGTGCTGCCGCTGGATTACCTGGCCAGGGCCAATGCGCTGGCTAAAGCGCATGGCCTGGCCATGCACCTGGATGGCGCCCGTGTTTTTAATGCCGCCGTTAAGTTGGGGGTGGATGTCCGGCAAATTACGCAACATTTTGATACCGTTTCTTTCTGCCTATCCAAAGGGCTGGCCGCGCCGGTTGGCTCGGTTTTGTGCGGGCCGGCGGCGGTGATTAAAACGGCCCGGCGGCTGCGCAAAATTGTTGGCGGCGCGATGCGCCAGTCCGGCGTGCTGGCCGCTGCCGGGATCATCTCCCTGACCGAGATGGTCGAGCGGTTAGGCGATGATCATGAGAATGCCCGGCGGCTGGCCGAGGGGCTGGCCGATATTCCCGGCTTTGGCGTCGATCTAAAGACGGTGCAAACCAATATGGTCTTTTTTACCTTGGCCGAACCGCTGGTAGGAAAATTTGGTCCCTTTATGGCCGAGCGGGGGATTATTATCGGAGATAGCCCGCGTCCTATTCGGGCGGTGACCCATTATGGCATTGAGGCTGATGATATTGCCTATGTCGTTGAAGCGGCGGCTCAATGCAGCGCTCGTTATTTGAACTGATAAAGAAAGGGGAACAGTATGGCTAAAAAACCTTACGAGCCGGTGGCCTCCTATGCCGATCTCAAACGGGTCGAGCAGGAGCTTAACCGGGCCGAAACCGTGGCGAAGATTCGGGAGCTTGGTAAAAGATGGGCCAAAGGTGGGCTACAAAGCCTTCTGTTATATGCTGGGCGGCAAAATGACGGCCGAGGCGATGAAGCCGGATGAAGCCTGTAAGGCTGCAGAGAGCTTAGAGCAGCAGGGCAAAACCGAGGAGGCGATGGCGATTTACAAAGAGGTGCTCAAGGCTCATCCCGACCATGTCATGGCCAGGGGCAAAGTGGCAGCGTAAAAAATTGGAGTGTAGAGTTTTATCTGTCGAGCAGGATTGGCAGAATAAATTCTGCACTCCTTTGTTATCTTTAATTTAAAGTTTATGCAGTAAAGGAGTAAAAAATGACAACACAAAACGGTGCGGCGAGCACTCAAAGTAGTAACGGCAAGGAAACGGCAACCTGGCGGGTAAAGGTTGGCCTGGCCCAGATGCTCAAAGGGGGGGTGATTATGGATGTGGTCACCCCTGAGCAGGCCAAGATTGCGGAAGAGGCCGGCGCGTGCGCGGTCATGGCGCTGGAGCGGGTTCCGGCCGATATCCGGGTGCATGGCGGGGTTGCTCGCATGAGCGATCCGGCCATGATCGAAAGTATCATCAATGCTGTTTCTATCCCGGTGATGGCCAAGGCTCGGATTGGTCATTTTGTCGAGGCCCAAATCCTGGAAGCGATTGGGGTCGATTATGTGGATGAAAGCGAAGTCTTGACCCCGGCCGACGAGATGTACCATATCAACAAGCATCTGTTTAAGATCCCGTTTGTCTGCGGCTGCCGCAACCTGGGCGAAGCGCTGCGCCGGATTGGCGAGGGCGCGGCGATGATCCGAACCAAGGGTGAAGCCGGGACCGGCGACGTGGTCGAGGCGGTTCGCCATGCCCGGACAGTGCTGGGTGAAATCCGCCGGCTGCGCACCATGCCCGACGAGGAGCTGATGACCTATGCCAAGGAAATCGGCGCGCCTTATGATCTGGTCAAGGAGACCAAAGAGCTTGGCCGGCTGCCGGTGGTTAACTTTGCCGCCGGTGGGGTCGCAACCCCGGCCGATGCCGCCCTGATGATGCAGCTTGGGGTTGATGGCGTTTTTGTTGGCAGTGGTATCTTTAAGAGCAGCAACCCGGCCAAACGGGCCAAAGCGATTGTTGAAGCCGTGACCCACTATAATAACCCTGAAATCCTGGCCGAAGTCAGCAAAAACCTGGGCGAGCCGATGGTTGGGATCAATGTTAGCAGCCTGCCCAAGGAAGAGATGCTAGCCGGGCGGGGTTGGTAAGACCATTCTGCCAGGGAAAAAGAGATGACAAAGATCAAAGGGATTGCCGAAATCGTTTTGAATGTTCACGATATGGAGGCCTCCTTAAAGTTTTACCACGAGGTGTTGGGGTTAAAGGTCATCGGCCGGCCTGGCCCCGTTTTTCTCAAAGCGGGCAACCCGGCCGTCAGCGTGCCGCAGATGTTGGTGCTGGTCCCGCTGGCGGCGCAGGCCGGTCCATTTGAAACGCCGCGAACCCTGCATCATCTTGCCCTGGAACTGGACCCGGCAGATTTTGAGGCCGAAGAGCAGCGCCTTAAGGAATTGGGCTATAAAATTCGCTACGGCCAGCATCCGGTTGTTCCATCGCGGACCATGTATGTGGATGATCCCGATGGGAACGAGGTCGAGTTTATCTGCGGCCTTTAGAGCTCAACTCGGCGTCTTAATCCAATTTTGTCTCGGAAAAACTCACCGTTCATCGGTGAGTTTTTTTATCAATGCAGAAGATGAGTTCATCTTCAAATTCGATTTCAGTAACCGGCCAGGACCTGCTCTTAACCATGTCATAAAATAGTTGGTGATAATGGCCGGCTAAATCTCGACGGCCGCTCAGACTCTTCGTCGGAAATGAGATAATTAAGTGACGGACCCGCAACGCATCTAACAAAGGTAACGTACACCCTTGGCGGCGGCGCTCAAACCGGTGAACTTCTTTGAAGATGAAGGCAACATCCGCTCTTTCTTCCGGAAAGTGAGTCAAAACGTCCTGAAACTTAGCCAGCGGTAACAGTCCTAATAATGAAAAGAATTGATTGAGAAAATTGACCCGTTTTTGATGAATATCATAGGCGTAGTAATGGATGGCGGTGGGTAAGTTCATCCAGGGAAAAGAGAGTGGATTTAGGCCGCAGGCAATATCCAAAAGGGCGCCGGGCTTACCCGTTACCTCAAAAATCTGGCGATAAAAGTCGGCAAGGATCGGGAGCCGTTCCCTTGTCGTGGCATGGGCGGACATGATGCGGCGGCAGCTCTCTTTCAATCTATCTGGATTGGCCGGCTGAACGGCAATTTCCAATTCGTTGATGGCTTTGGCATAATCTGGATCGCCTAAATAAAGGGCGATTACCTGATGCAACTTTTTTCTAACCGCTTTGACTCCCTCTCCTCTTTTTTTATGGCGTCCCAATTCAGTCGCGATCAGGTCTCGAACGGTATCCTCACAGATGCCAATGTCGCGATATTTTTTCGACTGAAATATATCTGCGATCAATGCCTCAATATCGTCCTTTTTTTCGTTTGGCGCCATAGTGGAACCTACATGATTGCACCACAGATGATGGCTAAAATCTTTATAAAAAGCCGGAACTCCCAAAAAACCAAAGTCCGGCGGGTTGAATATACCAATCGTTTTACTTTTCAGAGGAAGCCGATGAACAAGGACTATCGCCTGATTGACGTCTGATCAAGCTCAAATTAAAATAATGTAGAACAATTTCTCCAAAACCTACATCTTATTGCTCGGCATTGAATGCCAGGAGTGAAGTGATGTTCTCGCTATTTTTTCCTTTTAAGGGGAGCCTTAATCTTATTAAAAATAATGATGAAGCCATTGCTCGTTGGATTTCCCATGTGATCAGCCCCCATATTGTTGGAGTGGTTCTAACTTCGGCTGTATCGTACCGGTTTAGCCAGGATACCTTTGAAATTTTGCAGTGGCTCATTTTGTTAATGCCTTTGATCGTTATGCCGCCGCTGATCTATATCTTTTGGCTTGTTTATCGGGGAATGCTGGAAGATATTTATATGCCCAAGCGCGAGACGCGGCTGCGCCCGCTGGTGGTGTTGATGAGTTGGCTGCTGGTCTGTATCGGCTTGATTCGTTACTGGGCGGCGCCGCCAATTGTAGAGACGTTTGTCCTGGCCACCATTATCCTGGTCAGTGTCTTGGGCCTGGTGACGCTCTTCTGGAAGATCAGCTTCCACGGCGCCACGATATCCGCCGCCGCAACGGCAACGGTGGTGATGGCCGGCTCGTCGGCCTGGCCGATTATGTTGTTAGTCCCCCTGGTTGGCTGGTCCCGAATCCGGTTAGAACGGCATACCCCCCGGCAGGTGATCTACGGTTCAATTGTTGGCGCGTTGGTTGCGCTGCTCATTGCCCAGGCGTTATTGTTAAGCGCGGCATAGCTTTAACCGGTGGCCTAAAAATCAACTCCTGATAGGGATTATCTCCCCTGGATATGCATGGGCATGATCACGTGAGTAAAGTTTTCATCCCCCATTGGCCGGAAAACACCCGGACTGGAGGCAGTATTGGTTTCCAGAACGATCTGAGGGCTATCCACCACCGATAGGACATCGATCAGGTATTTGGCGTTAAAGGCAATTTCGATAGGCCCACCTTCAATCGAGGCGTCGATATCGGCCACATTGTCGCCCAGTTCGGCGCTGGTGGCGACCAGCGTAACCCGGCCATTCATCAGCTCGTCGCCGCTGGGCGTAATCTCTAGCTTGACAATGTTGGCCGAGTCGCGGGCAAAGAGATGAGAAATGCGCACGGCTTTGAGCAGATTAGCCGTATCCAGGACGCTGCGGGTGGTATGGCCTTTGGGAATAATCCGGTTGTAGTCCGGAAATTCTCCTTCGATCAGTTGGGAAACCAACTCGATATCCTGCAGCCGGAAGAGGATTTGGCGGCGCGAGGGGGCAATGACCAGATCGATCGGCTGTTCCTGATCGGCCGAGACGCGCGCCAGCTCCATTAAGGCCCGGGCGGGAATAATCAAGCTGCTCATTTCCCCCTCTTCGTCAAATGAGCCGCCGCCCTGGCTAAATTCGGTCGATCTCACCGAAAGCCGGAAGCCATCCGCCGCGGCCATCAGCAGATTATCCCCATCAAATTTAAGCAAGACGCCGGTGAAGACCGGCCGGCTTTCATCGGTGGCTGCGGCAAAAACAACCTGCTTGATCATCAACCGCAGCGATTCAGGATCTAGCCGGACAACCACATCATCCTCGGTGCTGGTGGGCACAGCCGGAAACTCTTGAGCGTCAATCCCTTTGATGTTTGACTCAAAGCGGGCGCATTTTAAGTTGAGGGTTTGGCTAGCCTCATCAAGCTTCATGTCGATTCGTTCGGGTGGAAGGGAGTTCACAAAATCGGCCAGCAAGCGAGCCGGAATCGTAATCGCGCCTTCTTTTTCTATTTTGGCCCCAATCCAACAATTGATGCCAAGCTCAAAGTTATTCGCAGATAGTTTAAGTTGACCGTTATCGGTTGCGAGTAGGACATTGGATAAAACCGGTAACGTGCTCCGGCTGGCTACCGCCCGCCCGACGATGCTTAGCCCCTTGGCTAAATTCTCCTGTAGACAAGAAACCTTCATGGCTATCTTCCCTTAATTCATAATCTCTTTATTTAAATATACGGGGATACTACAAACGGCACAATTAGTGGTAATACTCTATAAGTATACTACATTTTGTGGGAGAGTACAAAGCCGAGGGGTATTGAATCTAGCGAGATCAAGTCACGGTTTAATTTGAAATGAAAACCTAAACTCATTTAGGAGTCGAGGCTTTAGCCGGTTTGGGGTGGGTCAAGTCACGCAGCAGGTCAAAGCCTTCACACTAACTATTCTCAATATCCCAAAGCCAAATGCGCGCCTCAACATTGAATTGCTCACACGGGTGTTTTAAAGTCATAAATACCATCACGAAAAGACCAGCCGCGTTGGCAACCCTGGCAGACCAAAACATAACCAGGTGAGTCAGAGCGAGTGGTCTGTAACAGTTTCGTCGCTTTACAGGTGGGGCACCGGAACAGATCAACAACGCCAGAGGCAACGCGCCGGCCTGATTTTTGCGCTTGGGCCTGTAGGAAGATGCTGGGGGAGAGCTGCCACCAGTTCCCGGTGGGCTGAGCCCAGCTATCCAGCTTGACCAGCAGCGATGTTGGCAGATGGCGCTTGAGCCATTCAATTCGATAGTGAGAGAGGGTCCGAATATTTTTTATCTGCAAACCGGCGGCTTCAAACTGCCGGCGCATCCAGGCAGGATGAAAATTAAAGTTTAGCTCGACAAATTCAAGCGGCGCAGAATCAAATGGGTTCCAATCCTGCCGGCCCAACAGCCAGCGAATGATCGATTTGAGATGGAGCTTGCTGGCATGTTCAACCACGGCCGTACCGCCGGGCGCGGCAATCCGCTGAATTTCTCGCAGCGCCGCCGGCACATTGGTCAGGTGGTGCATCACCCGGACCATAGTTACCGTATCAAACAGATTATCGACAAAGGGCAGATCATAAACATTGGCCACGACATAGGTGATGCGCTCGTCATGGCCTAAATAGCGCTGCGCCTCTTCGAGTTGGGTGCGGGCATAATCGATGAGGACGATCTGTTGGTAACCCGGGTATAGTTCAACCAGCCGGCCAAAGCCGGCCCCGATTTCGATCAGGCGCTCGCCTTGAGAGGGTAGGAGCTTCTGCAGCGCTACCCGCTCAACGGCATCCTCATAGGCCCGATTTTGTCCTTCCCAAAATTCAGACCGGTATCTACTGCCTTCATAATCGCAAATGCGTGTCAAAAGTTCCCCCGCAAATTGTTTCACGTGAAACAATCTTTAATAGGCGCTGTCATCAGTGAAGAGATGTAAGAATGTGCGGATCATAATCCTGAAATCAAGAGACAGAGACCAGTTTTCAATATACCACAAATCGTACTTGGTTCGCTCGATAATCGAGGTGTCGCCGCGCAAGCCATTGATCTGGGCCCAACCGGTCATCCCAGCTTTTTCTCGATGGCGATCCATATAGCGCGGGATCGATTTCTTAAACTGCTCCACAAATACCGGTCTTTCCGGGCGAGGCCCCACCAGGCTCATATCCCCAATGAGCACATTGACCAATTGGGGCAACTCATCAAATGAAATTTTGCGGAGGATGGCTCCCAGCCGCGTCCGCCGGTCGTCATTTGGGGTGGCCCAGATGGGGCCGGTGGCAGCTTCGGCATTGGCCCGCATCGAGCGAAACTTGAGCATCATAAAGCGCTTGCCATCCAACCCCATCCGCTCCTGGGTGAAAAAGACCGGCCCGGCCGACTCCAATTTGATCAGTACGGCCAGCAGCATCATAAACGGCGAGAGCAGGGTCAGGCCAATGGCGCTCCCGACGATATCGATCGCCCGCTTTAAGATCAATCGCCAGCCTCTTAAGCCGGTATCACGCACGGCCAATAGGGGCAAGCCCCCCAGGTCGCCAATCGAAACTTCGGTGGCCATAATTTGAAACACATCAGGGAAAACTTTAATGGCCACTTTGCCGGGGTCGCACTTACTGACAATCTTCAAAATCTCTTGATGGGGCGCGTCGGGCATAGCAATAATTACCTCGCTGACCTGTTCAGAATCGATCAGATCAGGCAGGTCTTCGGTGGCGCCCAGAACAGGACTATTGAGCACCGCCTTGACCTTGGAATGGTCATCCACAAAACCAACCACCCGGTAGCCCAGTTGAGGCGACCGCCGAATCTTTTGCATGACGATCCGGCCGGCCTCGCCGCTGCCAACAATCAGGACCCGCTCTTCGCCCC
>Ga0073934_10006422_pt1 | contig 17176 bp, 9 predicted proteins | sample LarsenN4metaG_FD_76834 | JGI IMG/M metagenome (GOLD analysis project Ga0073934, IMG submission 76834) | Hot spring sediment bacterial and archeal communities from British Columbia, Canada, to study Microbial Dark Matter (Phase II) - Larsen... ... | reverse complement strand
TGGCGATAGTCGTGCCGAACGTGACCCCCAAGGCTCCCAGTCCCGGCATGCCCATCGTGCGGACAGCGAAGTCTTCGTGATCCGGGTACATTTCGACGCGAACCGGCCCGTCCAGCTTGAGTCCGTACTTCTTCTCGAACGTCGTTAAAGCCCGTTCTACTTCGCGTTCCAGGTACGGCCGCAACAGATCGGCTTCTTTCTTGTGCAGGCGCAGGATGGCTCGCGGGGACTTGATGGTGACGAAGTTCTTGTAGCTGCTCAGCAGGGTTAGCGAGTTAGTCGTTGCAGCGTCGCGGAAGTCCGAGTTATAGCTGTGTTCGAGCAACCGCATCGCTTCTTCGTCCTCGCCGACGCGCATCAATTGAATACCGAGCTGCGAACGCGCCGCGTGATTCTCGGGCTCGAGTTCGATGGCTTTGCGGTAGTGCTTGATAGCTTCCTCGTAGCGGCGATTCAGAACGAAGAAGCGTCCGATGATGGCATGTGCTTCGCCATACACCGGATTCACGGCATAGATTTTCTCGAGCCAGGGAGTAGAAGGTTTATCAGCGACCAAGTCGATGCTCGCCAGCACAGCCATGGCATCCAATGACTCGGGATCGATGGCAAGCGCACTTTCGGCCTCTTCTTTCGCGCGTGAAGGATTGTTGTCCTCCCAAGCGAGGGACGCCAACAGTTCGCGAGCCTCCGCGAGCTGAGGGTCCTTCTTGGCAGCCATCTCGGCCAGTTCGACCGCTTTCTTATCGAAGCCGGTTGAGGCGACAATAGCCAGCCCAACCAGAGCAGGCGCGTAATCCTTGCGAATCGCGAGCGCCTTCTCGAACTCGTCGGCGGCTTCGACCGGATTGAAGCGCTCGAGCAGGAGGCGTCCCCAGCGTACATGGATGTCCGGGTTCTTCGGGTCGCGCTGCGCCGCCTCTTTGAAGGCGTTGTTTGCTTCGGTGTACTGCTGCTTGTTCTGCGCGATACCCCAGTGCCCTTCGGCACGCCAGAACGGGTTGGGGCTCGAGATGAGGTTTGCGTAGCACTGCCGGGCTTCGCGCCGCTTGCCATGTTTGTCGAGCTTGTGGCAGTCCTGCGGCGCTGCGATGGCCGAAGCCAGTGAAAGCACCGTGACTACCCAAAGGCACTTCATTTCTCGATTTCCTCTTGAATCCTGGCCAATTCCAGCAGCAGCGCTTGTAACCGCCGTTTGTAATCGTCCACGGGCATGGCGGCTTTTTGATACTTCAGTTCGTCTATCTGACGCTCCACGGTTTCTTTCTTGGCGAGCAGTGCCTGCTTCTCAGGAGTCTGCATCGCCGCCTGAATGGCTCCGAAACGAACCACTCCCAGGCGGCCCGCCAGCAGTCCTTTGCCGTTCTCGGGCGATGGCTTTCGGACCCCTTCGCCTTGACCGGTATCTACGAGAATCGCGTGCTCCGTGGCGAGTCGCTTCGCCGACTCGTAAAACTGCGTGGTGCGCTGATCGGCGTAATTGAATGCCTCCAACGCCGAAATTACCTGGTTCTTGTCCGTATCGGCGGCGGCGTCACGAAACGCTTCAATCCAGTAACGGGCGAAGACAGTAGCGTTCTTCTCATTGCCGGAGCGAGTCGCCGCGATCAATACACGGTTGGGACGCTTCAGCGTCTCCACCATCGCCCCACTGGCGCTGGAAGCGTTGACAACCAACTGGCGCGCCGGGATCTTCTCCAGCCACACGCGCAGTTCTTCCGCGGAAACGTCGGCTCCAGGCAGGTTGAACTTATACACCTGGCCATCGAAAGTCCCGTGGCCGATCAGAGTCAGAACAAAAACGTCCTCGGCCTTGGCTGCGGTGGCAACTTTGTCGATCGCCGCCTTCAACGCGGTCTTGGTTGCGGCGGGCCCAACAAGTGTTTCGACCGACGTATCGGGTGCGGCCCTTACCAGTTTCTGCAGTTCGTTAACATGCAGCCCGAAGCGAGCATCATAATCGGGTTGTCCACCCAGGCCGCCAACCGTCACAAAATAGGTTTTAGCCTGCACACCGGCGGCAAGGAGCAGCAACGCACACAGGATCCTCACACTACACCCCATTTCCGCCGCAGCAGCCATTCCGCCGAACGCAACAAAACCAGCAACAGGAAGAATGCCGGCATGTCCCACAGGTCGCGCGTTTCGCGGACGGTGATGCCCGCTTCCGAGTAAGCGATCTCCTTCTGCAGCTTGGACGCTTCCGCTGCCGGAAAGTAGCGGCCGCCCGTCTGGGAAGAAATCTTGTCCAGCAGTTCTCGATTCTGCTCGGCACGGAAATTCTCTGCCACGCCGTCTTCACGGTGAAAAGTAACCACATCGCGGCCGACGTCTTCCGTTCCGCGCTTTCCGATCACTTCAGCCAGGTACGATCCGGGTTTCTCGGCTACCCACTCACCCGTGAACACGCCCGGGGTCAATGGATCCGGCTGTAGTGTGACTGCATCCACGATCCCAGCAGGACCCAAGATTTTGGCCTCCACGGTAGCCTCTGTCAAAGGTTGGTACGTCGTATCGCGGATCTCGGAACGGATCTGCACCTTCTGCTCATCGGAATAGACCTGTTTCGGGGTGTTCACCGTCACGCGGCCGTAGACGTCGTTAACCATCCAGCGCACAAGCTGCTGCCAGAACATCTCGTGCGTCTGGTCTTTGGAATCCTGCCCCATTTGCCAGCGCCATGTGCTGCCGTTCAACATCGCCACTCGACCGCGCCCGTAGTTCTGCATTACCAGGAACGGGTGTTTCCCTTTGCTGGTAGGCGAGAATTCGGCCAGCACCACAGCGCCCGGTTTAGGTGCGCCCGTCTCCTGGTAGTCCACCAGCGTAGGCATTCCTTTCCAGCGAGTGAGGTTCTGGTCGGGACTCTCCACCAGGCGGGTGATCAGACTATCGCGTCCCTGCGGGGTGAGTTCCACCGTGGCGGGTTCGCGATGGAAGGTACCCTTGCGATCGACCAAAGAAACAGGCAGAATTTCGGCCAGTTCTGACTTGTGCCAGCCACCCTCGGTGAAGGACTGGCGTCCCCCGAGGAACAGCACACCGCCGCCGCGCCGGTCGACGAACTGCTTGATCAATTCACGCTGCGCAGGCGTGAAGTATCCTACTTCCACGGTGCCGATGATCAACCCCTGATAACCGAACAACTCGTCGACAGTAGCGGGAAAACCGTCCTCGTGTTCCTTGGGGTTAGCGATACCCTGGCGGTAAATCTTGTTCTGGGTGGTGCGCAGAATGCTGACCAGGTCGAGCGTGCGGTCCTCTTCAAGGGCGCGCCGGATGAACTTCATCTCCCAGCGAGGCTCACCCTCCATATAGAGGATGCGTGCCTTGCGATCCTCGACGTTCACCAGGCGCGTGATCGCGTTGTTATCCCTGTTCTCCTCGCCTTCCACCGGGTCGACGGAAACCTTGAGAACTTTCGCTCCCGCGACGCCCGCGCTGAAGACGATGGATTCGGTCCCGGAGCCGCGATCCTCTTTAAAAGTGATATCCCTTGTAGCCAGCACCTTGCCGCCGTCCCGCACCGTCAGCTTTGCTTTCTTGCCCGCAAACCCCGCGTGACGATAGGTCACCAGCGCCGAGAGTTTAGAGTCAGCCAAAGTGCGGGCTGGAACCTGGACGTCGGTGATTTCGACGTCGGTCCGCATCTGCTCCCGGCCGAACCCTATCGTGTGAACCGGGATCCGGTACCGGCGGATTTCGGCAGTCGTTTCCTGATCGATACCACCGGCGTTATCCGCGCCGTCGCTGAGCAGCACAATCGCACCGACCGGGAGCGTGGCCGCTTCAGATACCGCTGCCTTCAACGCCTCCCCCAGCCGCGTTGCGGGCCGGCTCGCCTGAATTTACTCAGGTTTATCGACTTTGGTTAGTCCGTTCTCGCCGATAGCGTAAACGCGCACCTGGAAACGCTTGCGCAGGTCATCCAGCAGGCCGCTGTTTAGCGTTTCCGCCGCCCGCGCGGCGCGCGTTTTGCCGTCCTCGACGATGGCCATCGATTTCGATGCATCCACAAGCACGGAGACTACGTTCTGCTGCGGCTTCAACGCGGAGACGCTTAACGCCGGTTGCCACAACAAAGTCAGCAGCAGCGCGATGGAGGCCCACTGGAAGAACCAGATTGCGATCCCGCGCACTCCGCGCAACCTTTCGGACGCCGTTCTTCGGTTTGTCCAGTACCACCAGCCCAGCGCGGCTCCCGACACCAGGATCAGTGTGGCCAGCAGCCACACAGGCCAACCGCTCAGCATCACAAACGATGCCTTCTGGTAGACGGCGGCGGGGTACTTGAATAGAAAGTCGAACATCTTGCAGCGCAGGCTCCCTCGGCAGGCCTCTCTTTAATGCGTCATCGCATAGACGATGTAGTTGATGCCTACGCGATAGGCCAGCGAGGCATATCTTTCTGGGTATTGCGGGTGGTCGGCCCACTCCCACGCATCACCGAGATCCATGTTTTGGCAAATCGCCATCACGATGCGTCCCTTTTCATCGCGCAACGCGCGCCATTTGGCTTCCACACCGTCATATTCAAAGGTCTGCCCGGTCGAAAACATAACAATGCCAGGTACCTGAAATCGTTCGTCCAGGTCGAAGATTACGTGGAAAATAGGATCACTGTTCTCGAGATCAACAATAGGGCGGCTACCGAATGCGCGCTCCAGGCTGGAGGTGAAAATACCCCACTCGAACGTGCCGTGAAAGTCGTCTGTCATCAGAAACCCGCCACGGTCGGCGAACTCGCGGAGCTTTTTTGCCTGTGATTCCGGCAGATCCCAGTGCCCCGGTTCCACCACGTACACGAACGGATGGTCAAAGAGATCATCCGACACCAAGTCCACCACTTGTTCGACAGACCGCACATTCAACCGCGACAGGCGGCGCACACCCTGAACGAACTGCCGGTCGGCCTTCGGGTAATCCACCGTCCAGGAACCGCGCATCGCCCAAATACCGCTCGCACGAATATTTGGATAACGCAGACGCGCGAACACAAACTCTGTCTTTTCAGTTGCGTCCGGGGGAAGAGGTAGCGGTTCGTCTTCGTCGAAGAAGCTCCTCTGGCGGCGTTGGAGCGCGAACACAGTGGTCCACAGCATTGCTAGCAACACAACTCCAGTGACCACCGAACGCCGGTGCACAGGCACGCACCCCCTCGAAAGGCTATAAGAATAGCATAGCCCCCTCGGATGGCCCGGCTGTTGGCCTGGACCAGGGGGGCTTGTACTGTAGACGCTCGGCAAGTGGAAAGAGTTATGGCGGAAACACATTTGATGCAACGGTTGGCGGCGTGGACTCCAGATCAAAGCTTTCAGCTCATTTCCGTAATCGACGCCCACACCGAAGGCGAGCCGTTGCGTGTCATTACCCGCGGTTTTCCCGAACTGGCCGGGCGCACTATTCTTGAGAAACGGCGCGACTGCCAGCAACGATTCGACGCCTACCGCCGCACGTTGATGGCTGAGCCGCGTGGCCACTCCGACATGTATGGGGTGATTGTCACGCCGCCGGCGACCGCGGATTCCCACTTCGGTGTGGTGTTTCTGCACAACGAGGGTTACAGCACGATGTGTGGCCACGGTATTATCGGCGTGGTCACGGTGCTGGTGGAGACCGGAGCGCTGGATGCGGCCGAAGGCGCGAACTGGTACGGCATCGACACACCGGCGGGACCGGTCTGTGCGCAGGCAACGGTTCGGGATAATCGCGTCACCCGCGTCTCGTTCCGTAACGTTCCCTCCTTTGCGGACACAGAGGTTCGTACGGTGGAAATACCCGGTATCGGTCGAGTTCCGTATCAGATCGCATTCGGCGGGGCCTACTACGCGTTTGTGGAAGCAGCGGATGTGGGGCTGCGATGCGAACCAGCCTATACCGCCCGGTTGATTGAAATGGGCCGGCTGATCAGCGCGACCATTCCAAAGCAGCACCAGGTTGTCCATCCGTTTGAACCCGACCTGAGCTTTCTTTACGGCGTCATATTCACTGGTCCGGGCGCCGCACCCGATGCACACAGCCGTCATGTTTGTGTATTCGCCGACGGACAGGTAGACCGATCGCCAACCGGAACCGGCGTCAGCGCCCGCATCGCGTTGCTGCACGCGAAAGGCGAAGTGGCATTGCAGCAGGCGCTGAAGATCGAAAGCATCATCGGGTCCAGTTTCCAGGTAGCGGCCGTCGAGCAGGTCACATTCGGTCCGCACCAGTCTGTGGTGCCGGAAGTGAGCGGTACGGCATTTCTTACGGCGCGCTGCGATTTCCTGATCGATCCGCGCGACCCGCTGCGAGAAGGCTTTCTTCTCAAGTGAAGATCCTCAATGAACGCGACATCCTCGGCCTCGTCTCGCTCGCAGACGCCATTGCCGTAATGCGGAGTGCGTTTGCCCAACTGTCTTCCGGAGCGGCTGCGGTACCGCTGCGGCAGCGTCTGGAGATGCCCGAGCAGCAGGCGCGGCTGCTCGTTATGCCGGCGTATCTGCCGGAGGAGGCAGCTACTGGAGCTAAGTTGATCGGGCTCCACGATGGCAATCCCGCCCGCGGACTGCCGCTGGCCCACTCCGTCGTAATGCTGATGGACGCCTCGACCGGCGAACCTCAAGCCGTGCTGGACGGACGATCGATCACGAACTTGCGAACCGCAGCCGGGGCGGCGCTGGCGACGGACTTGCTGGCACGTCGGGAGTCGTCGAGCGTCGCCATCTTCGGAGCCGGTGAGCAAGCCCGCTGGCAATTGCGCGGAATGTGCGCGGTGCGCAGGATCAGACGCGCCATGATTATCGGCAGGACGCCGCAGCGCGCGTTCGAAATGGCGCAGGAACTGTCACCCGAGCTCGGGATTCCGATCAACGTCCGCAACCACTTGGATCGACCGGTGGACATAATCTGTACCGCGACCAGTTCGCAGCAGCCGGTGTTCGACGCCGCGCAGGTCCATCCCGGCACGCACATCAACGGGATCGGCTCTTACCGGCGCGACATGGCGGAACTCCCAGCCGCATTATTCGCCCGTTCCGGGGTTCGACTAGTGGTAGATCACCGCCCCAGTTGCCTCGCCGAAGCGGGTGATTTGGCCGGCTTGGACTTGCATCCGCCGGAAATCGGGGAACTGGTAACGGGACGCGCAGTGGGGCGCACGGATGATACCGAGATCACGGTATACAAAGCAGTAGGTAACGCGGTACAAGACATTGCGCTCGCCGCGTTCGCCTTCCGTCGCTCGCTGCCGGAGAAAACGTAGCTCCACGTTTTCGGGGTCACGCTTTTTTTGAGACCTACGCTGGGCCCCCGCCCGGCGGCAATTCCCTGAAGAAGGTCTCAACCCGCTCACGGATCTGGTCGCGAATCCGGCGAAACGCCTCCAACCTGGTTTCCTCCGGGCCCTCAACTGCCGCGGGATCCTCGAAGCTCCAGTGCAGCCGCTGGACCGTTGCCGGGAACAGCGGGCAGTTGTCCCGCGCGTTGTCGCACACGGTAACCACATAGTCGAATGTGTGGCCGGCATACTCGTCTACAGACTTCGACCTGTGGCCCGAAATATCGATTCCGATCTCTTTCATCACAGCAATCGCCTCTGGGCGCACGCTGCCGGGTTTCGTGCCGGCGCTATGGACTTCCCAGCCGGGCCCGCCGAGGCGCCCGAACAAACCCTCTCCCATCTGGCTGCGAGCCGAGTTCCCGGTGCAAAGTACAAGGATTCTTTTCATGCGCGTTGGTTTGAAGTGTCAGTTTGGACGGAATCGCCGCATACGATAGCGGGCCGAGCGCGCCAAGGGAAGGGGCAGCGGAGATGGCGTTGCGTTCATCCCAGCGGCATGCACTTAGCCAGTATACGCAACGGCCGTGCGGGTGACCGGGAAAGTAAGTGCTCGCCCGCGCCTACACCAAGGGCAATTCGCTCTGCCCGTCCGCTCCTTCCCCGTTCTCGCCGTTTGCCTCTGCTTCCTCCACGGTGCACACGGCAGCTACCTGATCGGTCGGCTCCATCTGCACCAGTTTCACACCTTGCGTCGACCGGCCTGCCTGGCGAATCTGGGCGGCGTCTGTGCGTAGGATCTTGCCTTCCTGCGTGATCAGGATCAGGTCGGTGTCCTCTTTCACCGCGAGGACTCCCAGCACCTTGCCGATTTTGCTGGTCGTCTTCATGTTGATGACGCCCTTGCCGGCGCGGCTCTGCAACCGGTACTCCGTGATCTTCGTGCGCTTGCCGAAGCCGCGTTCGGAGACCGACAGCATCAGTTCCTCTTCGCCGACAATTTGCATGGAAACGATGTAATCGCCTTCTTCGAGATCCATCGAGCGGACGCCTGCCGCGGGGCGACCCATCGCACGCACGTCGTTCTCGTCAAACTTGATCGCCATGCCTTCATGCGTGGCCAGGAAGACAAACTGCTTGCCGGTGCTGATCTCGGCCGAAATCAGTTCGTCGCCTTCTCTCAACCCGATCGCGATAATGCCGCGCGCCATCGGATTGTCGAACTCGGTAAGTTCGCACTTCTTGATGACGCCGAACTTAGTCGCCATCACCACGTAACGGTCCGGCACGAACTCCTTCACTGCCAGGAACGCGCGCGGTGTCTCATCCGGCTGAAGATTGATCAGCCCGTTGATGTTCTTGCCCTTGCTCGCGGCGCCCGCATCGGGAATTTCATACACTTTGAGCCAGTACAGGCGGCCCATGCTGGTGAAGATGAGCAAATAGCTGTGCGTATTCGCCACCATCATGTGCTCGACCACATCTTCGCTGCGCGTCGACATGCCGATGCGGCCCTTGCCGCCGCGCGTCTGCCGCCGGTATGTATCGAGCGAGGTGCGCTTCAGATATCCGCCGCGCGTCACCGTGACGACCATGTCCTCCTGCTGGATCAGATCTTCCAGACTGATCTCGCCGGCGTCGTCAACAATCTGCGTGCGGCGCCCGTCGCCGAATTCCTTCTGAACTTCCTTCAGCTCTTTGACGATGACGTTCTTCAACGCCTTCTCATTGCCGAGGATCTCGAGGTACTCGCCGATCAGGCGCTGGATTTCGGCCAGTTCATCGAGAATCTTCTGCTGCTCCATGCCGGTCAGGCGCTGGAGTTGCAGTTCAATAATCGCCTGAGCCTGTTTCTCGCTGAAATCGAAACGCGAAACACCCTCGCCCGGCGCCCATTTTGCCAGCACTTTCTCGAGATTCGTGTTGTCGGCGAATTTCAAGACACCGGTCAACGCCTCGCGAGCTTCCTTGGGGCTGCGAGCGGCGCGCACGGTCTCGATGACGGCGTCCAACATTTGCAGCGCCTTCTGGAACCCAAGCAGAATATGCTCGCGGTCGCGCGCTTTGTTCAACAGGTACTCGGTGCGGCGGCGCACCACTTCCACGCGATGGTCCAGGAAGCGCTTGATGCAGTCGATGATGCCCAGTTCGCGCGGCTGTCCGCCGACGATCGACAACATGATCACGCCGAAGCCGATCTGCATCTGCGTGTGCTTGTACAAATTGTTGAGGATGATCTCAGGCTGTTCGCCGCGCTTCAGTTCGATCACCACGCGCAGTCCCTGGCGGTCGCTTTCGTCGCGGATGTCGGAGATGCCGTCGAGTTTCTTTTCGTTCACCAGCGAGGCGATTTGCTCCACCAGCTTGGCCTTATTCACCTGGTAGGGGATCTCGGTGATGATGATCGCTTCGCGGTCCTTGCCCATCTTCTCGGTGGCGACCTTGGCGCGAACCTTCAGCGAACCGCGCCCGCGCGCGAAGTAATCGATGATGCCCTGCCGGCCGAGAATGATGCCGCCGGTGGGAAAATCGGGACCCTGGACCATCTCCATGATCTTGTCGAGCCCGATGTTCGGGTTGGTCAATACCGCGATGCAGACAGTCACGATTTCGGTCAGGTTATGCGGCGGAATGCGCGTCGCCATACCGACCGCGATCCCTTCCGAGCCGTTCACCAGCAGATTCGGCACGCGCGCGGGCAGAACTTCCGGCTCCACGGTGCTGTCGTCGTAGTTGGGGCGGAAATCGACGGTTTCCTTGTCGATGTCTTCGAGTAGCGTGGCCGAAATCTTTGCCAGCCGCGCTTCCGTATACCGCATTGCCGCCGGCGGATCGTTGTCAATCGAACCGAAGTTGCCCTGGCCGTCGATCAGCGGATAGCGCATCGAAAATGGCTGCGCCATGCGGACCAACGCGTCGTAGACCGCGGTATCGCCGTGGGGGTGATATTTGCCCAGCACATCGCCCACAATGCGGGCGCACTTGCGCGTCGGGCGATTGAACACCAGTCCCATTTCCGACATTCCAAAAAGGATGCGGCGATGCACCGGCTTCAGCCCATCGCGGACATCGGGCAGCGCGCGCCCGATGATGACGCTCATCGAGTAATCGAGATACGACCGGCGCATCTCGTCTTCGATGTTGATCGGCGTAATGTTCGTGCGCGGTCCCAGCGGAAGCTGGCTCCCGCCACCACCACCACCCGAGGGGGGAGGCGGCGTAGGAGGAGTAGGCGGAGTGGTCGGATTGTCCTGATCTGCCAACGGTTTACCTCAGTTTGCGGAGAAACCGTTAGTATAGCACAAATAGTTGATTAGAAGGGGTTTACGTCTTGTCTCATAGAAGCTGAGCCTGGAGCGACAGGCCGGGGATTGACCATCAGAATGGAAGTACGAGAAAGTCTACGCCTGGAAGAAATCCGGGCATACCGGCCCGGTGATCGCAGGAACATGCCGCCTTCCCCTGCTAGACTGCACGAAGTGAACTCCATCGAGATCATGTTCGCCGTAGTGCTGGCGGCGCTCTTGATTGCGCTGCTGGCCAAGCGGCTCGACCTGCCTTATCCGATTGCGCTTCTGGTTAGCGGCCTCGCCCTTACCGCATCGCCTGTCGTGCCCCAAATCCGGCTTGACCCGGAGATTGTCTTCTACGTCTTCCTGCCACCGATTCTTTTCGAAGCCGCTTACTTCACTTCCTGGGACGATTTCTGCCGTTGGAAGCGGGCCATCCTGATGCTCGCTTTCGGACTGGTCACGGCAACCAGCGGATTTGTGGCTCTGATTTGCCACACGCTTATCCCGGGAATGAGTTGGGCAGCCGGTTTCGTGCTGGGCGCCATCATTTCGCCTCCGGATGCTGCGGCGGCAACCTCGATCACTCGTGGACTAGGCCTGCCGCGTAGAGTGGTGCAGATCCTGGAAGGCGAAAGTCTAGTGAATGACGCGGCGGCGTTGACCATCTATCGCTTCGCAATCGCAGCGATTGTGACAGGCCACTTCTCATGGGGCGAGACCTTGCTCAACTTCGTCTGGATCGCAGCGAGCGGTATAGCGATTGGGGTAGTACTCGGCTTCGGGTTCGTGCGCCTCTACCCATTGCTCAAGGATCCGGAGATCGAAATTCTGTCTACGTTCATGCTCAGCTTCACCAGTTATCTGTTGGCCGAAGCCGTGCACGGATCTGGCGTGCTCGCGGTTGTTTGCGCCGGGTTGATTGTGGGCCACCACTCCCACCGGCTGTTCAGCGCAACCGCCCGCATCCGTGGCACAGCCGTGTGGCAGACCGCAATCTTCCTTGTCAACGCGGTGATCTTCCTTTTGATCGGGTTACAGTTGCCCGCCGTGGTGCGCGACCTATCCGGATACCCTAAGCACTTGCTGGCCGGCTGGTCGGCGGCCATCCTGGGCGGCGTCGTGTTGATCCGTCTGCTGTGGGTGTTTCCTGCGGCATACTTGCCGAGGTGGATGTCAGCGCGCATCCGGGAGCGCGAACCCGATCCTGGATTGCGCCCTGTCCTAATCGTCGGTTGGACTGGCTTGCGAGGCGTGGTTTCGCTGGCGGCAGCGCTCACGTTACCGATGGAAACAGGCACCGGGCTTCCCTTCCCGTACCGAAACCTAATCCTATTGATAACGTTCGCGGTGATTCTGGGTACCCTGGTGCTGCAGGGACTCAGCCTGCGACCCCTGATCCGCCTCTTGCGTATCCCCCGCGACCATTCAGGAGAAACGGAGCAGTTGGAAGCGCGGGTCTTCACCACGGAACAAGCCCTGGCCCGGCTTGCCGAGTTGGAAGCACGAGGAACGATTCCCGAGCCAGTGGTGGAGCGTGTACGCGGTTACTTTCAGGACAAACTCGCGGATCATCGCGCACAATTGGAACAGGAAACGGGCAGCGGCTTAAGGGAGCGTCCCGAACTTTTTAAGACAATCGCCGAGCAGCGCGTGTGGTGGGAACTGGCGCGCGCAGAGAGGGAGGCGCTGCTTGCGCTGCGGCAACAGCGCCGTATCGGCGATGAAGCGCTGCGCGAGCTACAGCGGGATATCGATTTGCTCGAAGCACGCATCGTTCCGCGGACGTGACGGCTAACATGCTCGTTGAATATCGCCAAGCGTCGATCCAATTCGACGGCCCGGCCACAGGTACTGTCGAGTCTTTTGCTTGCAGCGGGACCCAGCCAGGTGGCAGCCATCTGTGAATGCGCTCCTTGAGGAAGACTGCGCCTAAGCGGAACCGGCTGCCGCTGCGAGTGGAATGATCTTTTCCGAACTGTATTTGCGCCGCTTTTTCGTGTGATACATCTGCTCGTCGGCAATCGCCAGAAGCTGTTCAGGAGTAGCCCCGTGACGGGGGAAGCGGGCTTCACCGATGCTCAACGACAGCACATCCTCTCCGCAAACTTCGCGGCCTGCGTCGATCGCGATCTGGTTGAAACGGCGGTGCCGTAAGGCCGCGGCGTCTTCACTTAAGCCGGGCAGGAGTATTACAAATTCGTCTCCGCCGAGCCGGGCGACAAAGTCGTATTCGCGGCAATGATCCTTGAACCCGCGCGCAACGAGTTGCAGGACGCGATTCCCCGCCAGATGGCCGAAACGATCGTTGACGGCTTTGAATCCGTCCAGATCGCAGACCAATACACAAAGCTCGGTCTTCTCGCGGTGGCAGCGGGCCAGTTCGGCTTGCAGATGCAGGAACAAGGCCCCGGCATTCGGCAATCCGGTGAGGAAGTCCTGCGACGCCATGCTTTCCGCCTTGGCGAACTTGACCGAATTCTCGACCGCGATGGCGAGTTTGGTGCTGATGGCGAGCAGAATCCGCAGATGCTCGCGGCTGAACACGTCGGCGGTCTTGCTGTAGAACGTGAGCACGCCGGCTACGCCGTGTGCGCTTTCCAGGGGAACCGCCAAGGCCGATTTCAGTCGACTCAGGTCGCGCGGTTGCCCGCTCAATCCGGGCTCGACCGCGGGATTCGCGTTCAGGATGGGCTTGCGAATGTCCGCGACCCAGCCGCTGACTCCTTCACCCAGCTTGACTTCCATTCCGGCAAACCGGTCGTTGAGTTCACCTACGACGCAACGAACGGCAAGGGTATCCTCACGCTTGACGTAGAGTGTCAACGTATCGAAGGGTATTAATGGCTGGAGGCGCTTGGCCAATGCACTGCACGTCTCGTCCAGGTTCAAAGAATTACCGATCAACTGGGTAAGTTCAAAGATGAGTTGATCTTCACGCCGGGCCGCGGCGATGGAAGCCAGAAAACCAGGAGCCTCTGGGCCGTCGGTGTCCAAGGGTTCAAATCCGGCAGCCGGAACAGCGTTCGCTGTGACCATATCCTTGGCATCCATTGCCAGGGGCTCGAACGGCCTGCCGAGTCCCTTTGCTTGTCCTTCCCACTCCCGATAGTTGCGCTGGAGAATTGCCACCACGGCTGGGTCGAAGCTTCGCCCTGCCTCACGCGAGACAGTGGCCATTGCCTGGTCCAGCGGGATGCCACGACGGTACTGGCGGTCCGAAGCGAGAGCGTCAAGGCAATCAACGGCGGAAAGGATTCTCGCACCCAGCGGGATCTGCTCTCCCTTCAAACCGAACGGGTATCCGCTGCCATCCCACTTCTCGTGGTGAGCTTCCACGATGGGCGCTACCGGATACGGGAAGTTCGCGCGCTCGATGATCTGAGCGCCAACCAACGGGTGGACCTTTAGTCGTTCGAACTCTTCCGGTGATAAGCGGCCCGGCTTGGAAATAATATGGTCCGGCACTGCGAGTTTTCCGATGTCGTGCAGCAGGGCAGCGGCCCGCAAGGCCTGCAGATCCGATTCAGAAAGGCCCATTTCCTTGCCGATACCCATCACGTACGTGGTCACACGGCGCAGGTGGTCATGCGTCGTGCTGTCCTTAGCCTCGATGGAGAGAGCGAGCGCCTCGATCATCCCAAGTTGAAGGGCCGACAAGTCCTCGGCTTGCCGGCGTTCTTCCTCGAGCCGTTGCAACTGTGCGCGGTAAGCACGGTAAATCAGGAACAACATCGGCAGCAGGACCGCTCCGAGCGTCCACAACGGCGGCGCCCACGATGAAGTCAGCAGTCCGGAGACCGCGGCTCCTGCGAGGTAATAAGGCAGAGTCCAGAGGTAGCTTTGCTGCCATACCTTGCGCAGTCTCTCGCTGCGCTCGAGCGAGCGGTACGCGGCCAGCGGGAATGTTGTCATCATGAAAAGCGCCGTGGCCGCCAGAGGCATTCCTATCGTTCGCCCGTCGCTAGGGGACAAAGCGTGAGCGCGCGCGAACACAGCGGAAGAGGCCTCCGTAGCCAAAGCAGTCACGCACACCTGGAACAGGATCGTCTGCCAGTCACGCCGCTCCTTTGCCGCGCGAATACCGTGCAACAGGGCGCCCGCACAACCGAGGAGCAGCGCTTCTTCCACTCCGAAGTGCGAGATTCCGACCAAAATAAAGAAGAAATTAATCGATAAAGTACCCTCGTGCGTGGGCACGCCCACGCGGAAGAGGCCCGCCATGATGCAGGCGGCGAGGTAGGCAAAGAAGAGTGGGCTTGGCTCAGGCGCATCCAGCAAGAATGCTTGAACTAGTGCAAGAATACCTGTGACTAGGACTGCGAGCCGGAAAGTTCTAGCCAGTAGAGACATATCTTTCAGAAATCGGAGAAGAAGCGAAAGCACGCGCAGGGCCACTCACGCGAATTGCAGAAAAACGGTGGTGTTAAGAGCAGCAAGCGCCATTATGACCCATTTTTTTCGCATTTCCAGCATAGTACTGGGTCAAAAAGTCCCGGTACCAATCTGAGCTTGGGCTGGGCCGGTGTCTAGAAGAGGCGCTCCTGCCGTTTCAGAGTTCCGAAGGAGCCGATGTTGGCTACGACGAAAGCAAAGCGGAACTGATTTTCGTTGCGCGCACCAAAGGCGAAACGGCGGTATTGAACGCTGAAGGCGCAGCAGTTGGTGTTGTAGGTCACCTGCGTGTTGCCATACTGCATGGTGTTGGTGGTGTAGTCGTAGATGGCGAGAAAACCGGCGTTCCAGCCCCTGCGGCTCTCCTGACCGAATCCCACCATCCCTCGAAACTGGTTTGCACGGGGGGTCAACACGGTGCCTTGTGGCTGTGTCTCGGCATTGCACGGGTTGGCTACCGGGTCGCCGTCTTCGGGTTGCACCGGTGCGGCGCGATACATCGGGATGCAGGCGACGTGATTGTGGCCCAGCGAAATCAGGTACTTCTCCCAACGTGCATCCGCCGTCAGGCTGCTGTTGACGATACGCCCGCGAACCGGATCATAGTCGGTTCGCCACTCGACCGAATAGCGGTACGTTGGGCTGGCGCGGAGTGTAGACACATAAGGGGACTGTATGCGGGAGCGGTCGAAAAACGTATACGCCGTCAACCCGGTGGAGCTCGGAATCACGTTACGCCTGCCTTCCACTAGCGCTCCGCCGAAGGTTGGGTCGAAGAAGCGGCTCTGGCCGACTTCCCAACTCAACACTTCCTCGATTTGCCCGTTCTTGCGTTTCACGAGGAAGCGATTCGCGATCAGCAGCTCGACTTCGTTGGTATTGGACAGAATGTCCATTTCGTCAAACCGGATCACGCGGTCGTAGTTGTCAATTCCGCCCACGTAGCGATAACGCGCCCGTGGCTCGATAACGTGTTTCACCTTGCTGCCCAGCCAGTGCGGCGCATCGAAGACGCGCGATAACGGGGGCAAAACAAGATCCAGCGTAAACTCGCGGCTATGCCGCATGACGTTCTGTCCGGCGATCCTGTCCTCCAGGCGGCCGGAGCCATACGCAGTCTCGCGCAAGGAGAAAGCCGGAACCAGATGGAAGTCTTTCCAGTGGAGCGCTGTCATCACGCGCGGTTCGACATTCAAGCGTTCTACAAACTGCCGTGTTTGAAACAGCGGTTGAGAACGCTGCATCAATCCGAAGCTGGTATCCCAGGACACCCACAGCGGCAGAAACTTGTTCTGCAACTCGCGCTCGCGACTATTGAACTCCACCTGGGGCAGCCTTCGAACCACGATCTTGTCGTTCGGCTCGGCGCTTTGAAAGAGGTCCTGACGGCTGGCAACGACATTGAAATGGTAGGTCGACCAGTCGCGTGCCAAAAACCCGATGCTGTTGACCTCGGAAAAAACCGCTTCGTTGAAGGTTTCGGTGAACGCTTGCCGGAAAATGAAGGAGCTTAAGTAATTGACGACACCTCGTGCGTAAAATCCATCAGGCAATTGGGCTTTTCCGTTGAAGGCAACGAGAAAGCCGCCCTCCTTGCGCCGCTCGCCATTGTCCAGAAGTAGACCGCGATCGTTCACACCGTAGATCAGCGCGTCGAAGTCGGCGCCGGCCCAGGGCTTACCGCGAAACTCGACGTTGTGCGCAACCCCACGCGCGGTGAAGAGTTGGGCGCGATACTGCATGTCGTAGCTGCGGTTGATCGCCCAATAGTATCCGCCGGCAAGCATGAATCCACGCCTCGAACTGTTCCCTGCCCCGGGCGTAAGAAATCCGCTGCGGCGGGGGCGCTCCTCCAAGGACTTGTAAAAGACCGGAGCGTACATGAGCGGGATCTTCTTCAGGCGAAAGACGCTCTTGTACGCAAGAGCGCGGTCGCCGGGAATGATGTCAAAGCGCGGCGCCCGGAGAGTCCACCACGGTCCAGGTACCGTGCAATTGGTAAGCACGCCGTCGTACAGGAGATACCGGTTCTTCTGCTTTTCGGCCCAGGTCCCTTCGAAAAGGAAGGGATTGCCTGTGGTCAGGATTCCTGGACGAGGATCGATTTTGCCCGGTGCTGAACCGCTTACTTTATAGAACGTGCCGGTCTCCGCACCGAGGTTGTAGTCGACCCGGTCGGCTCGCAGTTGTTCGCCGCGCGCAAAACTGCGGAAGAAGACATTCCCGCGGGCCTCGGCCA
>Ga0073934_10006421_pt1 | contig 17176 bp, 18 predicted proteins | sample LarsenN4metaG_FD_76834 | JGI IMG/M metagenome (GOLD analysis project Ga0073934, IMG submission 76834) | Hot spring sediment bacterial and archeal communities from British Columbia, Canada, to study Microbial Dark Matter (Phase II) - Larsen... ... | reverse complement strand
TCGAGTGTTTCACCGATATGACGAACAGCCGATCGCGTGGATTCGGCGCCTATCAACAGACGACGCGCAGCTTCTTCGACGTGTTCGATGAGCTGCGGGAGCAGAGAATTATCCCTCCCTAGGCACCGCCTCCGTGAAGAACCGATGAAATTCGTAGCCCTGCTATGTCGCACTCAGTTGCGACAACCAATTGCCAAAGGTGCGTTTTGGCGGACGTTCTCGAACCAATAGCCCCGCATCGTGCAACACCCGAAATCGGCATACCGGTGGGGATTGCTCTCGTCGGCATGGGCTGGTGGGGCAAAAAGATACTGAGTGTTCTCGAGGCTGTGCCGACGGAAATCCGCGTCGTGCGCGCTGTTGAGCCCAATCTCGAATCGGTGCGGGCGCTTTGCGCCAGGAAGGGGATCGCCCTTACCGCCGACTATACCGATGCACTCAACGATCCCGCGGTCGAGGCGGTGATTCTTGCAACGCCGCATTCGTTGCACGAGACCCAGATTGAGGCAGCCGCCGCTGCAGGAAAGCATGTCTTTTCGGAGAAGCCGCTTGCTTTGACAAAGGCGGGGGCAGAGAAGGTCGCGAGACTTTGTGTGAACGCCGGCCTTGTTCTTGGCATGGGCCATGAAAGGCGGTGGGAACCGCCAATTGCGGACATGCTTGCCAAAGCGGATGCCGGGGTTCTCGGTCGCATCCATCAGATCGAAGCAAATTTCAGCCACGACCGTTTTCTTGCACTGGACCGCAACAATTGGCGCTTGAAGGCCGATCAGGCTCCGGCTGGCGGGATGACGGCCACCGGTATTCATCTGCTCGATCTTTCGGTACGCCTACTTGGCCGCGCGGAAAGCGTCTGGTGCATCTGCGAGAATCTCTCATCCGACTTGCCGCAAGGGGACACCGTCGCGGCTTTCGTCAAGTTTAGGGGTGGCGGCACCTCATACGTCTCCGCTTCGCTCGCAAACCCGTTCATGTCCCGATTCACGGCGTTCGGTTCAAAAGGCTGGATCGATATTCGTGACAAGGCCCATGTGGAGACACCGGACGGATGGGTCGTGACTTCGGCAATGGCAGGCGGACCGATAGAGACAGTAGAGGTCGGCAAGACTGAGCCGGTTAGGGATAACCTCGTGTCGTTTGCCCGCGCGGTCCGAGGACTCGAAGCTTATCCGATTACTGCCGAACATATGGTCAACAATATTGCGCTGCTGGAAGCAATTTTCGCCTCCGCCAGGAGCGGACGCATAGAAGCCGTGGCTTGAGCAGCCGACCGGGAGACAGCTCATGAAAGCGTTGATCTTCGATGAACCGAGAAAGCCGGTGATTGCGCAAGTGCAGCGACCGACAAGGACTGAGGACGAAGTCCTGATCCAGTCCCGTCGTGTCGGTATTTGTCACTCTGACTACGAACTCCTTGCGGGACAGTACATCATCCCGATCTCTTATCCGGTAACGCCAGGGCACGAATGGGTCGGCGAGGTCGTAGAGGTCGGCAGGAATGTCAAGAGTCTGAGCCCCGGCGATCGGGTCGTCGGCGAGTGTGTCATCCCTACACCGGAGCGTATTCACCATTTCGGCTTTTCGATGGACGGCGCAGATCGCGAATTCTTTACTGCGCGCCCGGAATGGCTCCACAAGCTGCCAGATGCAATCGACGACGCGAAAGGCGCTCTGATCGAACCATTCACCTGCGGCTACTACGCGCTCATGCGCAACGGCGGCACGAATGCTTCGGAGACTGTAGTTGTTTCGGGCGGCGGCACGATTGGTCTTGTGACAGCGGCGGCGGCCATTGGAATGGGCGCACGCGTGATCGTCGTCGATCCGGTACCGCTTCGACGCAAGATCGCGATGAAACTCGGCGCGGATGCAGCCATCGACCCGTCCGACGGCAATGCCGTTGGCGCCATCTCAGATTTGACTCAGGGGGGCGCCGATTTCGTCGTCGAGGCGGCTGGGCATGCATCGTCTCTGGCGAGCGTGTTTGACTATGCGAGGCCGGAAGGCCGGATTTCGATGGTCGGAATCAATATCGGTCAAAAATTTCCGGTCGAGCTCGGCAAGATTCAGATCAAAAACCTGACGGTGAGGGGGTGCATTGGTTCGCCAGGCGTCTGGCCGGCGGCCATCCGCTTCCTTGAGCGAACGGGTCTCGACCTCTCGCCAATCCAAACGCACACATTCAAGCTGGATAATGCTTTGGCGGCACTGGAACTCGGAGTTAAGCCGCATGAGGCGGTTAAAGTGACCCTTGAGATCAGCTAGCACAGAAGGAGAGGATCCAGTGAAGGCGGTGCGTTACTATGGCAGAGAGGATATTCGCGTCGAGTCGGTGCCACCGCCCGACGCACCGAAGGAACGCGAGGTTTTGGTACGCCCACTTGCGTGCGGGGTGTGTGGAACGGATCTGCACGAGTTTGCGGCGGGTCCGATTGTCACGCCAGTCGAGCCTCACCGCTTCACCGGAGCCAGATTGCCACAGATACTGGGGCACGAGTTCTCTGCGGAGGTTCTTGATACAGGACGGGATGTCCGTCGGGTCAAACGGGGCGATCGCATCTCCATCCAGCCGCTCGTCATGCCGCTGGACGACTACTACAGTCGGCGCGGACTGAACCATTTGAGCCCGAACATGGGATGCATCGGCTTGAGTTGGGCTTGGGGCGGCATGAGCGAGGCCGCCATCATCAATGACTACAATGCTAATGTGATTCCTGACACGGTGACGGATGAGCAGGGCGCTTTAGTTGAGCCTGCCGCGGTAGCGCTCTATGGCGCCGATCGCGCACGTGTAACGGCCGGAAGCTCCGTTCTTGTGACGGGCGGGGGTCCAATCGGCGCATTGGTGGTTCTCGCATGCGCTGCGCTCGGCGCCACGAAGATATTCGTAAGTGAGCCGAATGAGAATCGTCGACGCCTTATTGCCGCATTGGGTGTTGCGACTGAGGTGCTCGATCCACGGCACGACAACATTGTGCAGATCGTGCGAGATGCGACCGAGGAGGGGGTGGGTGTCGACTCGGCGATTGAATGCGCGGGCAATGAGGCGGCGTTGAACACCTGTATTGATGCCGTCAGAAACCGCGGCACGGTTACGCAGGTTGGCTTGCATGTCAAACGCGCTTCGGTCGACCCGGCACTGTGGGCCCTCAAAGACATCACTGTCGAGGCTACGTGGTGCTACCCTGTTACAATGTGGCCGCGTGTTGTTTCGCTTATTGAAGGGGGCAAACTCCCGGTGGAGCGTATCGTCACGAGCAGGATAAAGGCCGACGATGTGGTCGAGAAAGGTTTCAGGCGGCTCCTCGATCCAGCGGGCGATCAGATGAAGGTGCTGGTGACTGTCTGATGACAGCGCGGAAGAAATCACCATGCTTTGCCGTCGAGATTCTCCTGTGTTAGCTCCGCCGCAGTCGGGATCCCATGCGCTCGCAATCTGCGTGACCCGACATCTTCGCCATACCCCTCGCGGCCGGGGTCCTGGCGCCCGCCGGCATCCTGCTCGCGCCCGCAGTCGGAGCTATTCTCATGTCGGCAAGCACTGTAGTTGTTGCGATTAACGCTCAGCTCTTGCGGCGCGTTCAATTGTAGGCTCCGGTTCGCTTCTGTTAACCGGAGGTGGCTGGTGTGCCCATTAAGCATCAAGGAGCCTCTATTCGTGCTCCGGCCTTGAAAACGCCCGTCTCCGAATTTTATGCTGAATGGTGATGACGAAGGCGCTCCGATTCCTGACCACTATTGTCGTCGTCGCCGGTCTATCGGTGGCGAGCGTCGGCTGGTCCTTAGCCGGCGCAGCGAATTTGGGTGGGCCAGGGCACGGCTCGCAAAGCACGAGCCATCACGCTGACGGCGACACTTCTTCGCATCATTCCGGTCATTTGAGCAGTCTCGCAGACGATTCACACGGGGCGACCTGCTCGTTTCCGGTCGACATCGACTGTGGATCCGACCACGGCGTTCCAATGAGCGATTCTTGTTGCGGGGCCGACTGCCACGCGGCAGTTGCTGCCGTCGACTCATCGCTTCATCGGAGCTTCGGAAGGGTCGTCGCGGCCGCGATCGACTCCGATCTGGTCGGGCCACCGTCAACGCTTCTTGAGCGTCCCCCGCGTTCCAAAGACATCATCTGATCTTCGGCCGATTGCCGAGAGCCGAATCTGATCGGTGACAGCGCCACGACCGCTGCACCAATCGGCATCTGGACAGCCGGTCGACTCGCCGCACCTGCGCACGCTGGAGCGCTGCCGAGAACACTGCACGATGTCGAATGACATAAGCACCCGGAGTCGCAAATGAAACGCTCGTTGATGGCCGCTGCCGCCACATTGCTGTCGGCATGTTCTGGAACGCCCATTGTCGAATCCGGTGCGACACCGGCCGATCCGGCTTCCGATACGCCGCCGATTCGGTACGCACCCGTGCTTTCAGGAACCGTCGACTACCGACCAGTAGAGCCTACGCCCTGGGCAGGCGACAACGAGCCGGCAAGGCCCGGGGGGGAACGGCCATGACATTCGGTCCGACACCTTTTCGTTCGTTGTGGCAGATGCCTTGCGCGACCGTGCTCGCATTGGCGGTCGCCGCATGTGCGTCGTTCACAAATGACGGTGGGATGACTCCCGTGGCACAACACGTCGCCGTTTCGCTGGGCAAGGAGACCGCCAAGATCGCGTCGCTTGCCGATGCCGAACACGTCCGCGATCGCGTGACCACATTGTTGGCAAGGCCGTTGACGGCGGACAGCGCGGTCCAGATCGCACTCATCAACAATCGCGGACTGCAGGCCGAGTACAACGCGCTGGGAATCTCCGAGGCGGCCTATGTGGAAGCCAGCCTGCCGCCCAACCCGGTCGTCTCCGTGGGTCGCATGGTGGCAGCCGGCGAGCTTGAGATTGAGCGGCGACTCGTTGCCAACTTGCTGTCGCTTTTTTCGTTGCCGGCTCGTAGCGCCGTCGCAAAGACCCAGTTCGAGGCCGCGCGCCTTCGCGCAGTCGAGGCGACCTTTCGCCTCGCAGCCGAAACGCGCCGGGCCTATTACCGAGCGGTCGCCTCCCGCGAGAAAATCGGATTCCTGGAGAAAGCGCGCCAGTCGGTGGATGCGGCGACTGATCTCACGATCAAGCTGGGCGAGACTGGTGCGGCGACGAGGCTTGATCAGACGCGCGCCAGCGCTTTCTACGCGGAGACGTCCAATCAGCTCGCCGAAGCCCGCCTGCAGGCTGCGCTTGATCGCGAGAATCTGACACGGCGCATGGGTCTCTGGGGATCGGACATCGACTATCGATTGCCGCCCCGGCTGCCGGATCTTCCCGCCAGGCTGCCGCAGCAAGAGCGTCTTGAAGCCGAGGCAATGCGAACACGCGTCGATCTGATTGCGGCGCGCATGGAGCTCGATGCACAGGCACGTGCGCTGCGGCTAACTGATGCAACGCGTTTCGTTTCGATGCTGGAACTTGCCGGGATTTCCAATGAGACACGCAAAGTCGAGGGCGCGGTCACCGAGATTAACCACCCGCGGGGATTCGAATTGGAGATTCAGGTCCCGATCTTCGATGGTGGAGAGGCCGGCGTTCGCAAGTCGCAGGAGACTTACATGCAGGCCGTTAACCAACTTGCCGAGAAAGCGGTCAACGCGCGCTCGGAGGTGCGGGCCTCCTTTCTTGCCTATCGCGGAACCTACGACATCGCGCGGCAGTTCCGGGATCGTATTGTGCCCATGCGCGAGAGCATAAGCGAGCAGGCAGTGCTGGAGTACAACGGCATGCTGATCGACGTCTTCGATCTGTTGACGACGGTGCGCGAGAGCATCGCGAGCAACATCGCTGCAATCGACGCCAAGCGGGCCTTCTTCCTGGCATCCATCGACGTCCAGGCCGCGCTCATCGGCGGCGGCGCCCCGGCTGCGGAGGACGCCAAAGGAACGGCGATGACTGCTGCAGCCGAAAGCGGCGGGCACTGAACGGAAGGAGAAGAAACATGACTCTCTCTCGTCGGGGCTTTCTCACCACTTCGGCAGCTGCGGCTGCACTTGTCGGTGTAAGCGCTGTTTCCGGCCGTGCGGCGGCGGGTTCCATTCCGGAAGCGCCGACTATGAAGGAACCCGTGATGCAGCCGCCGCTCGTCCCGGCGAGCGGGCCGGACTACCAGCCAGTTGTGACCCTGAACGGCTGGACATTGCCTTGGCGAATGAACGGCGACTGGAAGGAGTTTCACCTTGTCGCCGAGCCCGTTGTTCGCGAACTGGCACCGGGCATGGTCGCTCACCTGTGGGGATACAACGGACAGTCACCGGGTCCGACAATCGAGGCCGTCGAAGGCGACAGGGTCCGAATATTCGTCACGAACAAGTTGCCGGAACACACGACCGTTCATTGGCACGGACAATTGCTGCCCAATGGCATGGATGGCGTCGGCGGATTGACCCAGCCGCATATCCCGCCCGGAAAGACCTTCGTTTATGAGTTTCAGCTGCAGAAGAGCGGCACGTTCATGTACCACCCGCACGCTGACGAGATGGTCCAGATGGCCATGGGCATGATGGGCTTTTTTGTCGTGCACCCGAAAGACCCAACCTTCCGCCGCGTCGACCGCGACTTCGTGTTCCTGATGGCAGCCTACCACATCGCGCCTGGTGCCTACATGCCGCGGGTCGCCGAGATGACCGACTTCAATTTGTGGACCTGGAACAGCCGCGTGTTTCCCGGAATCGATCACTTCGTCGTGGCGAAGGGAGACAAGGTCCGAATTCGGTTTGGCAATCTCACCATGACCAACCATCCCATTCACATGCACGGCTACGAATTCAAGGTTTCTTGCACCGATGGTGGATGGGTGCCTGAAGCAGCCGCGTGGCCGGAAGTAACGATCGATTGCGCCGTCGGGCAGATGCGTGCGTTCGACTTCGTGGCCGATAAGCCCGGTGATTGGGCAATCCACTGTCACAAGTCGCATCACACGATGAACGCCATGGGCCACGGGATCAGCAATTTCATCGGCGTCGACAAGAGGGAGGTGGCCAAGAAGATTCGCAATCTTGTGCCCGACTACATGCCGATGGGTTCCACCGGCATGGCCGAAATGGGTGAGATGGAGATGCCGCTGCCCGACAATACGCTGCCGATGATGACCGGCTTCGGTCAGTTCGGCGCGATCGAGATGGGTGGCATGTTTTCGGTCGTCAAAGTACGCGATGGACTCGCCGCGGGGGACTACAAGGATCCGGGCTGGTTCGAGCACCCGCAAGGCACAGTAGCGCGCGAGTGGAGCACCGACATCACCGAACCGCAGCGCGCGCCAGCGACTAGGTCCGCCCCGGCAAACGGGAAATTTCGGGCGGTGAGGCCCGGACATTCGGAGCGCTAACGGCAGCAACTTTCAGAGGACAAGGCAATGCGTTTACTGAGCGTTCTTGGAGGTCTCTTGTTGGCGGTGGCATCAGCCGGCGTAGCTATCGGCGACCCCGGTCATGGTGCTTCCGACGTCCGCGCCTACGGGGAGCCGGGCGATCCCTCGAAGCCGTCGCGTGTCGTGAATGTCACCATGCGCGAAACCGAGGATGGGATGGCTTTCATCCCGGATCAGTTTGAGGTTCGCCAAGGCGAACAGGTCCGGTTCGTGTTGCGCAACAACGGCGAGATGGACCACGAGATCGTGATTGCCACTTTGGAGGAGAATCTCAAGCACGCCGAGGAAATGCGAAAAAACCCCGACATGGAACATGACGACCCAAACGCAAGGCGCCTCACCCCGCGGGGAACTGGAGAGATTGTCTGGAGGTTCTCGAAAGCGGGCGAATTCGATTTCTCGTGCCTGATCCCCGGTCATCGCGAGGCAGGAATGTTCGGGACGATCATTGTGACCCCAAAGAAGTGACCCTGGAGAGCAACCATGATGAAAGGATTGATCGCTGCATTCGCCATCGGCTTCCTGACAACGGCAGCCTTTGCAGAAACTGTTCCAGTAACTGGACTTGTGACCAAGATCAACGAGGCTCAGGGCAAGCTGACCTTGAGGCACGAACCCATCCCGAATCTCGACATGGACTCCATGACGATGGTGTTCACTCTTGCGGACTCGAAGATGCTCGAAAATCTTGAGGTCGGCGACAAAGTGGTGTTCGAAGCAGACCGCGTGGACGGGCGAATCACGATCATAAGCATCACCGAGATCGACTAGACCACGAGGCGCGACTGTCATCTGCGCGCTGGCAAACGCCACCCCAACCGTCGCCGACTACCACGACGGCTCGGCCCTTCGCACCGGTTGATCTGAACGTCGGCGGCATGCAGCCGCGGATCCGTCGCAACGATGGTTGCTGCGCTCGGCGCGTGGTGCCTCCTTGGTCAGCCACCGGCCATTACCTTCGCCGGAAGCTTCTCGCGGTTGACGCAGATCAATCCCTTCGAGCTTGGTCATCCGTAATCTTGTGAAGTTTTGCGATTGGAGGCTGTGATGAAACGAAACGCCTTGATAGTGGCCTCGGCATTGGCTGCTGCGATCGTCGCCACTGCGAGCGGGGGCGCGTTGGCTCAGGCCTCAGATAGCAGAGATGGCTCGAGAGGGCCGTTCGGTCCCCGCAGCATGTGGGATGGCGACTGGGGAATGATGGGCCGCGGCATGCTCGGTCCCGGCATGATGGGCTTGATGAGTCCAGCAATGATGCCGATGATGTTCGTCATGATGGACACGAATGGAGATGGGGCGGTTTCCTTTGAGGAAATGGAGGCCGTTCACAAACGGATGTTTGATCTTGTAGACGAGAACAAGGACGGGAAGGTGACCATTGAGGAGATGCGCGAGTTCGGCATTGGGTCACGCGAAAACGACGAATAACTTGTCGGCGGATCCATCATGACTCTTGGATGCTCGCAGGTTCACGAATGCAGTACGTGTTCGATGCAGCAGAGGGGCGCGCGGTCGGTGCAAAGCTCGCGGAGCTGGTAATTCCGAGGAACTTTTGCGAGCACGAGACCAAAAAGCACTCCTTCCAACGGCACGTCCAATTCGAACAGCCCTGGCACTTGATCTGCTCCATAACTTACGTTCATGAGTCTGTTCTGGTTATGCCCCTCAGTGGAGCGGGTTGCAAAATTCGCTCGGGGTGAGCTCTTTGAAGCTCGCGTGCGGTCGGTTGGTGTTGTTGTCGATCCTCCATTCCTCGATGATTGTACAGGCTTGGGAGAGGCGGACGATGCGGTGCACCACGCGTCGTCACCGCCCTCATTCGATTCGCACCTGAGAGGCTTGGCCGCCGCGGCTCTCGCTCCAGGCGGCTGCCGCTCAGCCGCGATTCGACTTCAGCGATGGCCGCTTCGAGGCCGTCCTGCAAACTCTGCGCCTTGCTTTCCGACAGTGGTGGATCGATTTCGCCGACCCGCTCGACCAACAACGCCCGCGCCCGCCGGTAGATCGCCTCGCGTTGCCGGACATCGACCATCTCGGGCCGCCCCGCCATCGTCCGCGCGAGCACATTGTAGTACCCGCGCACATGCGCCCGCTTTGGCGACGGACGTTCCTCGGTCGAGACGCCGACCCCCGGCCGAGTAACGGCATCGCTTAGTCTCCCTTCCCGCTGCTTGACGCTCTCAGCACAGGCGCGAATCGCTTCGACCCGCCGCTCGATCGGCGGATGGGTGGCAAACAGGCTCGCGAGTTGATTATCGAACATCATCTCGCGCAGCCCGTCGACTGTCACCGCGAGTGCACTGTTGCAGGACACTTTTTCTCAATGCCGATATCATGGCCTCGGGATTGCCGGTCAGTTCGACTGCACCGGCATCGGCCATGAATTCGCGCCGGCGCGACAGAGCAAAATGAATCACCAGCGAACAGAAATGGCTGACGGCGCCAATCAGATAGGCCACCGCCTTTCCTGCCCAGAACATGGCCGTGCAGGACGCTGCTACCAGCAGCTGAACAAAGCCGATCGGGATGAGCGAGAAAATCGCCCGGTAGATCTTGAGGAAGCCACCAGGTTCTGATCGGGCGGCGTCACAACAATTCAGCGGTTTCCCGCGCTCCGCCCCGCATTACAAATCAGGTGCTCTACCAACTGAGCTATGCCGGCGCGCGTGGCGGACAACCGAGCATTATCCGATTGGGATTCAGCCAGGCAAGCAAACCTTGGTGCAACGAAAACAAAAGAACCCCCGGGACGAGCCCCGGGGGTCCAGCCTGTCCGGATTGTTCTGAAGGGCTCCGGTTAGGTAATCGGCTCCATCTGGCCGCCTGTCGGAATCGACGGGTAGCTCTTGTTGTCGACGACAAGGATGTCGTATTTGCCGTTTTCCTGGATTCGCCACTGCCCGCCAACGAGGGGCGTCTTGCAGACGTTCTTCGCGGCGAAGGGCGGCAGGCCCGCGCCGTCCCATTTCACCGGTCCGGTGATCGTCTGGAGGTCCGTCGCCTGGATCGCCGCAACGATCGCCTTCGGGTCGCCCACGTCCGCGGTACGCTTCAGGACGTCTGTCGCGACCTCGTAGAGCGAGTGGCCGAAGCCGATGGGCTGTGTCCATTGCTTGCCGGTGGCTTCGCTGAAAGCCTTGGCAAGTTCGCCGGCCGACTGGCCCGTAAGCGACGACTTGAACGGATGCGTCGGCGACCACCACACCTCGGACGACAGGTTGTGGCCGGCCTTGCCGAGCGCGTCCACCGAGCTCGGGAACAGGATCGCCTTGCCGACCGTTGCCGCCTTCGGCTTATACCCCTGCTGGAGCGCCTGGTTCCAGAACGTCGTGAAGTCGGGCGGCAGCACCACGCCGGTCACGATTTCGCAGTTCGCATTCTTGAATGCCGTGATCTGTGCGGTGAAGTCGTCCGTCAGGTTCTGGTAGCGACCGGGATCGTTGATCTTGTATCCCCGCTCCGCCATCGGCTTTGGCAGGCCGAGTTCCGGATCGCCCCATGCATTGCCGTCGCCGTCGTTCGGGAAGAGGCCGCCGACCTGTTTGTTCGTGTCGAGCTGGTCCCACATGTTGGCGAAGACGGCGATGATGTCCTCAAGCCCCCAGAAGTAGTGGTAGGTGTATTCGAAGGGCTGCCACGTGCTGGGATCGCCCGGGTTGCCCTGACGCCCGATGAAATAGGGCTGCCACGGTGCCAGGCTCGAGATGCACGGTACTTCTTCCACCTCGCATGTCGTGCTGACCGGATTGGTCGTTTCAGGGGTATTGCCGACGAGCATGAGGTTGATCTTGTCGTTGACGATCAGCTCCTGCGCCACTTCGGCCGCGCGGCTCGGATTGGACTGGCTGTCCTTCTGGATAACCTCGACGGTGTAATCCGAACCGCCGATCCTCAGCGTGCTCTTGATCGTGTCGAGATAGAGCTTGGCGTTGAAGTCGTCGGACTCGGCAAAGGGAGCGAGCGGCCCCGTCTTGGGACTGACATAGCCGATCTTGATGGTATTCGCTGCCTTGACCGCCGGTGCAAACAGCGGCCCCGCGGCAAGTGCGGCGCCGGTCGCCGCGGTCCCCTGCATGAAGCGGCGACGCGTGATCTTCCTGCTCGATTTCGATTTGGTCATTCGGTGTCCTCCCTTGACACGCCTCGCGACCGCGACAACGCGGTCCAACACTCATCCGCGCCGAATAGCTCTTCCAGATCAGCGCGCTAAAGCATCTCGGCGCAATGTTCTAATATCGAACAATCGTTCGTTTTGCGATCATTCTCCGGCAGCTTTCCGGCGCTGTCAATGCGCCGAGCCTGCGATCCTGCGAAAGTCGCCACGCGATCATCTTAACCTGCAAGCCGCAGCCGGAACATCTGCAGCAAGCTGTTGCGCCAATCCGGTCATGGCAGACCTGCTGGGATTGTCGTCGCCTTGCCATGTTGCATCCGCTATTCTTGGGAGAAAGGCAGATTCCGAGCCAGATGAAATGCCGCGCCCCCGCGAGTTTGAACTCTTCGACGTACTCGATCACGCCATGCGGCTGTTCTGGCAACGTGGCTACGGCGGCACGTCGCTCAACGAGCTCGAGCAGGCGATGGGGATCGGCCGGACGAGCATTTATGCGGCGTTCGGCGGCAAGGAGAGCCTCTTTCTCCAGGTGATCGATCACTACGATGCCAACTACAATTCCAGACTGCGCGCCGCGCTGCGTTCCGGCGGCACGGCGCGCGCGGCGATCGAGCGGTACTTCAAGGCGCTGCTCGCCGCCCTGAGCGATCCGGACATGCCGCTCGGCTGTCTCCTTACCAACGTCGCGGTCGAAGGCGATCGCGGCACGACGCGTCTCGGTCGCAAGATCGCACAGTCGATCAGTCGTACGGAGGACGCATTCTACGATGTGTTACGCGAGGGCCAGGCAAGCGGGGAGGTGGGTCCGGATGTCGACGTGCGCGCTCTCTCGCGGTACTTCGTTGCCGCCACCCATGGCCTGTCGACACTCGCCAAGAGCCATCCGAGCGCGTCGGCTCTGAGCGACGTCGTCAATGCAGTGCTCGCGAATCTCGACGGCCTGCTGAAGCCGGCCGCCACGGTCGAAAGGCGGCAGGAGATACCCATCCCGCGCCCGGCCGCCGCCCGCTTGCCCGCGACCCGGCAACCGCCCCGGCCGGCACGATTTACGCTCTCCCACTTCTGGTCGCTGCTGCCTGAATCGCGATCTTGACACGCGTTCCCGCGCGTTCGAATATCGAACACATCCCGGCCCACATCAGGCCGCGCGCGGAACCGTCAATAATGGATCAGAAGGTGTCTCCTGAGGAACGCGCAGCGATCGCGTCCGGCACGGCGCCGGATCGTGAATTCATGGTCACGCTGGCCAAGGGGCTCGCCGTGCTGCGCGCCTTCCGGGCCGATCGCCGATCCATGACGCTTTCGCAGGCGGCAGCCGTGCTCCGCCTTTCGCGCGCCACGGCGCGGCGCATTCTTCGGACGCTGGCCGAACTCGGATATGTGCAGCAGAACGGACGGGAGTTCACGCTCGCGCCGCGCGTGCTCGAGCTCGGCTTCGGCTTTCTTGCGACGCAGACCTGGATTGAGCGCGCCGAGCCTCTCATGAAGGAACTGAGCGAGCAACTCGGCGAATCGTCCTCGGCCGCCATCCTCCAGGGCACGGACATAGTCCATGTGCTGCGCGTTCCAGCAAACCGGATCATGGCGGTCGGCAGTCAGGTCGGCAGCAGGCTTCCGGCATTCCACACGGCGATGGGCCGGCTGCAACTCGGCGCACTGGGTCGGGAGGAGATCTGGCGGCGCCTGCGGACTGTCCAGGTGCAGGCGTACACCGCGAACACGATCACCGACCTCGATGCGCTGGTGGAACGCGCCGAGCTCGACCTCGCTCAGGGCTTCTCGATCGTCGACGAGGAGCTGGAAAAAGGTCTGCGGTCCATTGCCGTTCCGATCACGACAAGGACGGGACGGATCGTCGCAGCGCTCGATGTGAGCGCCAATGCAACCCGCACCACGAGAAACGAGTTGCGCGATCGGTTTCTTGGTCCGATGCGCCGCGTTGCGCAGGCAATCTCCGAGTTTCTTTCCTGATGCCGCCACCGGGCTCCCGGCCTGCGCGGGTGCGGGCCGCACGGGACCACTTGCCGCTTCTGCCCATTCCAAACTTGCACGAACGCCGCCCTGCCTCTAATGTGCACCAGTTCGCAAATCGGACATTTGTTCGATAATCGGACGAAAGGGGGAGGATAGCCCATGGATAAAATGGTCGACCGTCAGGACAAAGAGGCCTTTGCCAAGCGGCCGGAAACAACCGCAAAGGTATCGGGCTCGACCCCGATGACTGGAGCCGAATACATCGAGGAGCTTCAGGACGGACGCGAAGTCTACATCTACGGGGAGCGCGTCAAGGACGTTACGAAGCATCCTGCGTTTCGTAACACGGCGCGCATGATCGCCCGCCTCTACGACGGCCTCTACGACGAGAAGCACAAGCACAAGATTCTGACCCCCACGGACACCGGCAATGGCGGGGTCACGCACGCCTACTTCAAGGCACCGAAGTCTATGGAGGATCTCCTTCAGGGACGGAGTGCCATCGCCGAGTGGGCACGGATGACCTATGGCTGGGTCGGCCGCGCGCCGGACTACAAGGCCTCGTTCCTTGCGACTCTCGGCGCCAACGCCGAATTCTACGCGCCGTTCCAGGAGAATGCGAAGCGCTGGTACAAGTTCAGCCAGGAGCGCGTTCCCTACGTCAACCACGCCATCATTCATCCGCCCGTCGATCGGGACCGTCCGCCGAACGAGGTTGCCGATGTCTGCGTACACGTCGAGAAGGAAACCGATGCGGGCCTGATCGTTTCCGGAGCCAAGGTCGTTGCGACCGGCTCGGTTCTCACAAACTACACCTTCGTGGCGCACCACGGCCTGATCCCGGTGCAGGACAAGAATTTCGCCGTGGTGTTCATGGTGCCGACGAACACCCCCGGCGTGAAATTTCTTTGCCGGACCTCCTACGAGCTGGCGTCGACCGTCATGGGAAGCCCGTTCGACTACCCGCTCTCCTCGCGCCTCGACGAGAACGACGCCGTCTTCATCATGGACAAGGTTTTGGTTCCCTGGGAGAACATGTTCGTCTACGCCGACGTGGAGAAGGCGAACAACTTCTTCCCGCGCACCGGCTTCCTGCCGCGCTTCGTGGTGCACGGCTGCACCCGTCTCGCCGTCAAGCTCGACTTCATCGCAGGCCTTCTGTTGAAGGCAGTCGAGGCAGCGGGGACGAAGGACTATCGCGGCGTGCAGGCGAACGTCGGCGAGGTGATCGCCTGGCGCAATCTGTTCTGGGGATTGTCCGACGCAATGGTGCGCGATCCGCGGCCCTGGATCGGCGAGTACAAATTGCCGAACATGGATCCCGGCAATGCGTACCAGATCATCGCCACGATCGCCTACACCAAGGTCAAATATCTCATCGAGCAGACGGTGGCGTCCGGACTCATCTACCTCAACTCCCACGCGCGGGATTTCAAGAATCCGGAAATCCGCCCCTACATCGACCGCTATCTGCGCGGCTCGAACGGCTACAAGGCGGAAGAACGCGTCAAACTGATGAAGCTGCTATGGGACACGCTCGGCACCGAATTCGGAAGCCGGCACGAGCTCTACGAGATCAACTACGGCGGTTCCACCGAAGAGATTCGCCGTTACGCCCTCTTCGGCGCCCAGGCCTCGGGCAACGCGGAGAAGTTCAAGGGCTTCGCCGAGGAGTGCATGGCCGAATACGATCTCGACGGATGGCGTGTCCCCGACCTGACCGACCCGGGCGAGCTGAGCTACCACGCGACCAAACATGGCTACTGAGCGGTGAGATCAAATGAGCGTCGCAGAAGGCGAAGCGCCTCCTGAGGAAATCGACCGCGCGCTTTTCCGCGCCGTCATGGGGCGCTTTGCAACCGGCGTTACGGTGATCACCACGCGCGTCGGCGATCAGACCCGGGGCATGACGGCCAACGCCTTCATGTCGGGATCGTTGTCGCCGCCACTCTGCGTCATCTCGGTGGCCAAGCGGGCGCACATGCACGGGATGCTGCTCCAGTCGGGCCGCTTCGCGGTCAACATCCTGACGGAGTATCAGGAGGTGCTGGCGCCACACTTCGCCGGCAAGCCGGACGCCGGGATGAACGTCCCCTTCCGGGACGTGGACGGCATTCCGACATTGACCGATTTCTGCGCCTGCATCACCGCCCACACCGTGGCGACGTACGAGTGCGGCGACCACACGATCTTCGTCGGCCACATCCGGCATATGGAGGCGCAAAGCCGGCCGCCGCTTCTCTACCACGCCGGCCGTTATGGCCGGCTGATCGAAGGCAAGACCGAGGCCGACTTCTTTCCGATTACCGAATTCTGGTAGAGGTCGGCCCGCTCTGGGGCGGGCCAAGGTGGCGCCGCGCCAGATACAGCGCGAGCACGGCGGCGTTCGATACATTGAGGCTCTGGATAGCGCCGGGCATTTCGAGCCGCGCGACCGCATCGCACGCTTCGCGCGTGGCCCGGCGCAGGCCCTTGCCCTCCGCGCCGAGCACCAGTGCGATCCGCGTTCCTTCGACCGCTTCCTCAAGCGGCGTGGATCCGGCGCTGTCGAGTCCTATGCGCGTGAAGCCTGCGGCGCCGAGTTCCTCCAGCGCACGCGACAGGTTCACGACCCGCACGAGCGGCACATGCTCCAGCCCCCCCGACGCGGATTTCGCCAGCACGGCACCCTCGGCCGGTGCATGGCGGCCGGTCGTCACGACGCCGCCGGCGCCGAAGGCGGCGGCGCTGCGCACGATTGCGCCGACATTGTGCGGATCGGTCACCTGGTCGAGGACGACAAGAAGCTGCGCGCCGAGAACGTCCGCCAGAACCGCGGGCTCCAGTGCCGCGACTTCGACCGCGATCCCCTGATGTGCGACTTCGGGACCGAGTATGCGGTCGATTTCGCGCGGCGTGGCGATTTCCGGTTCGAGTGGCAGCATGGCTCCGGTCTCGGCGAGCCGGTGGAGCGCATTCTTGGTGGCGACGATCCGTCGAATTCGCCTTAGCGGATTGGCCAACGCAGCGGACGCCGAATGGATGCCGTATATCCATAGCGCCTCGGGTCGGCGCTCGTCCGGGCTTCGCGAGCGGTATGGGTGGCGCCCGCGGCGCGGCCCTCTCTGGATTCTATTTTGCGCCATTGCGGGGCTGCCGGGGGTACGGCCGGGCATGAAACGGGCTGCCGACCGCACCATCTATAGAAGCGACGCGGCGGGCGGACAACGTGTCCTTTGGCGGCGCGGGCCGTCGTTGACAGCGCATGGGCCCGTCGCCATAACACGGCGCGGCAGGTCCCGCTCCGGCGGACTTCGATGCAAGTTGTCCGATCGCGTGACTCGCCTGGCGGCCGGAGGGGTGCCCGAGTGGTTAAAGGGGACGGACTGTAAATCCGTTGGCTTTGCCTACGCTGGTTCGAATCCAGCCCCCTCCACCAGACTGCGGGTGTAGCTCAATGGTAGAGCAACAGCCTTCCAAGCTGATGACGAGGGTTCGATTCCCTTCACCCGCTCCATCATCTACAAGATAGTCGCCTGCCTGCCGGGCAGCGGCATATCGAGAACGAAAACGGGGGAGGCACCCGATGGCGAAAGCGAAGTTTGAGCGGACGAAGCCGCATTGCAACATTGGCACGATCGGGCATGTCGATCATGGGAAGACGTCGCTGACTGCGGCGATTACGAAGGTTTTGGCGGAGACGGG
>Ga0073934_10006420_pt1 | contig 17176 bp, 12 predicted proteins | sample LarsenN4metaG_FD_76834 | JGI IMG/M metagenome (GOLD analysis project Ga0073934, IMG submission 76834) | Hot spring sediment bacterial and archeal communities from British Columbia, Canada, to study Microbial Dark Matter (Phase II) - Larsen... ... | reverse complement strand
TTGCCGGTGTTGGTCGAGCCGCCCGCCACGGCCTCGCCCATGGGCAGCATCTGCAGGATGCGCGCCACTTCGCCTTTGCCGAGATACTCCTTGAGAATCTCGGTCGCGGCGCTGGCCTGCCGGTCGGTGTACTCCAGGCTCGAGCCCTCGGGCGCGCGCACCATGATGTTGATGGTGCCGCGGTCCTCGGGCGGGGTGAATTCCTTGGGCAGGATCAGGAACAGGCCGACGGTGCCGACGATGATGCCGATGAACGCCGCGATGACTACGCGCGGGCGGTCGAGACCCATGATCAGGGTTTTGCGGTAGAACGCCTTCATGCGCTCAAACGCGGCCATGGCGACGCGCGCGACCGGCGTTTCGTCCAGCTCCTCCTTCAGGATCTTGCTGCAGAGCACCGGGGTCAGTGTCAGTGCGACGAACATGGAGAACGCCACGGCGGCAGCCATGGCCACGGCGAACTCGGTGAACAGGCGCCCGACGCTGCCCGTCTGCAGCGTGATCGGCACGAAGGCGGCGATCAGCACCAGGGTCGTGGCCACCACCGCCACGCCCACCTGGCGCGTGCCGCGGTACGAGGCCAGCAGCGCCGGCTCGCCCCGCTTCATGCGCCGGTGCACGTTCTCCATGACGATGATCGCGTCGTCCACCACCAGGCCCACGGCCAGCACCAGGGCGAGCAGGGTCAGGATGTTGATGGAGAAACCCAGCGGCCAGAGCACGATGAACGTGGCCATCAGGCTGATGGGCACGGTCACGGCCGGGATCAGCGCGGCGCGCACCGTGCCGAGAAACAGATAGATCACGATCAGCACCAGGACGGCGGCGACGCCCATGGCGATGCCGACTTCGCGCAGCGCGGCCTCGATGTAGATCGAGCTGTCCTGCGACATGGCGATGTCGAGATCAGGCGGCAGCGTGGTCTTGATTGCCTCGAGTTCGGCCTTGACCGCCTTGGCCACGGCCAGCGTCGAGGCGCCGGGGCGCTTGACCACGCCGATGCCCACCGCCGGGTTGCCGTTGGCGCGGAAGCTGGAGTTCTCGTTCTCGGCGCCGATCTCGACCTTGGCCACCTCGCCCAGGCGGACGAGATAGTTATTGGGCCCGCGGGCAATGACCAGGCGGGCAAAGTCCTCGGGCGTCTGGAAGTTACGCGCGGTGCGCAGGGTGAAGTCGCGCTCGGCCGATTCCAGCAGCCCGGCGCCAAGCTCGATGTTCTCGCGGCGCAGGGCCTGTTCGACGTCGGTAACGGTGATGTTGCGGGCGGCCAGGGCGCGGCGGTCGAGCCAGACGCGCAGCGCCTTCTTGCGCTCGCCGCCGAACCACGTGAAGGCCACGCCCTCGATCGAGGAAATGCGGTCGCGGACGTAGCGGTCGACGTAGTCGGACACCTCCATCGCCGAGCGGCTGGAGGAGAAGATGTTGAGCCACATGATGGGCTCGGCGTCCTGATCGGCCTTCTGCACCACCGGCGGCTCGGCGTCGGGCGGCAGGGCGGGGGCGGCGCGCGCCACCTGTTCGCGCACGTCGTTGGCGGCATCGTCGATGTCGCGGCCGAGCTCGAACTCGATGGTGATCCAGCCGACCGCGTCGCGCGCGGCCGAACTCATCGACTTGATGCCCTCGATGCCGCTGATCTGATCCTCGATGACCTGGACGATCTTGGTCTCGATGATGTCGGCCGAGGCGCCAGGATAGATGACGCGCACCGAAACGACCGGGCGTTCGATGTCGGGCGTCTCGCGGATCGGCAGCTGGGCGATGGCGAAGATGCCGAACACCACCAGCAGCAGACTGGCGACGATCGCAACAACGGGGCGCTTGATCGAGAAGTCGGAGAGAATCATCGTCGGGGTCCTCGGATGACTTGGGTCGACGCCGGTCTAGCTGGGCCCGCGCGGAGCGTCGGCGGCCGTGGCGCGCACTTCGGCCGCCGGCGGCGCGGCGCCCACTTTGTCCTTGTTGAGGATCTCGACGCGGCCGCCGGGCCGCAACTCCATGTTGCCCTCGATCACGACCAGGTCGCCCTCGTTCAGGCCCGCCAGCACCTCGACCGCACCGACGCGGCGCCGGCCGATGCTGATCTGCACCCGTTTGGCGGTGTTGTCGGGGCCGATGACGAAGACGTAGTGCTTGTTGTTCTCGGGGATCAGCGCCTGCTCGGGCACCATCAGCGATTGGCGGCGGTCCTTGATGAGATCGACAACCATCAGCATGCCGGGCTTGAGCCGCGCGTCGGGATTGGGCACCAGCGCGCGGATGCCCACCGAGCGCGTCACCGGATCGACGCGGCTGTCGACCGAGACGACCTCGCCCTTGAACACCTCGTCCCGATAGGCCGAGGTCGTGGCCTGGATCTCCAGGCCCGGACGCAGCGTCGCTAGCAAGGTTTCCGGCACGGCGAAGTCGAGCTTGATGGTCGAGATGTCGTCGAGGGTGGTGATGACGGTGCCGGGCGACACCAGCGCGCCCAGGCTGACGCGGCGAGTGCCCAGCACGCCCGAGAACGGCGCGACGATGCGGTAGTCGGCGACCCGGGCGCGCGCGGCCGCGACGTTGGCCTCGGCCTTGCGTACGGCCGCGATCTGCTGATCGACGCGCGCCTGCGACACGGCGTTGGTCTTGACCAGATCGTTGATGCGCTTCAGCTCCTTGCGCTGCTCGTCCAGGTTGGCCAGCTCGACGTTGAGCCGCCCGTCCTGCTCGCCGGCGTCGATGGCGGCGATCTCGGTGCCCTGTTCGACGTACTGGCCGTCGTCGAAATTGATGCTGCGGATAATGCCGGTGACCTTGGCCGAAACGGTGATCGATTCGTTGGCAGCGGAGGTGCCGATGGCTTCGACATGCTCATCGAAGGTTTCCAGGGCGACCCGGGCGGCGACGACCGGCTGGGGCCGGCCCATGCCCGCGCCCATACCCGGCGGCCCGCCGCGGCCCGCGGCCTGGCCCATACCGGCGGGCGGCGCGCCGGCCGGCCGGCCGGTTGCCACGTCGCCGGACCCGGACTGCGACAGGGAATAATACAGGCCGCCACCCACGATCGCAGCCACGGCGAGACCCGCCATCCCGAGACGAACAAACCGCATCTGAACCTCTGACGGACAGGTCCTGGCGCTGCACGCGAGGGCTGCGCCGCCGTCCTTGGAAAACCTTGATGTTGTACGCTGTATAACTGCGCTTGGGTTAGTGCGCCATCAAAGCCGTGTAACGTGCTGTAACACTTGGATGATTTTTTCGTCGCACGCGGTCTTTAGAGCCGTCCGTCAAGCGAAACAAGCCCCTGTAAGGAATCTTCTCCTAACCCTGCTTTTGACGCCGCGGTTTTCAATTCGGCGATGGTCCCGGGCGGCAGCGGGATGCCTTTCTCCAGGCGTTCCCGGCGAGTGTCCGCCTCCGGTTCGCCGGCAATCACCACCGTCTCGCCCGTCAGGGTCGGCGCGCTTTTGACGTAGCCGATCAGCGCGTCGAACTCGCGGGCGATGGCCGCGGGATCGCTCAGCCGGGCGGGGTCGACGATGATCGAAAACATGTTGTTGACGATGCCGCCCCGCCGCGGTGTCCCGGGCTGGATGGTGCCGTTGCCCGACAGGGCCCCCGCCAGAATTTCGCAGGCCAGCATCAGGCCGAAGCCCTTGTGCAGCCCGAATGGCAACAGCGCCCCCTGGGGCGGGCCGATGTACTTGGCGGGGTCGGTGGTGGGTCGGCCTTCGGCGTCGATGATGGTGTTTTCGGGCACCGGCACGCCCGCTTGGCTGGCGACCATGACCTTGCCCATGGCGATGGCGCTGGTGGCCATGTCGAGCAGCACGGGCGGCGTGCGCGCCGTGCCGGGAATGCCGATGCACATTGGGTTGGTGCCGAAGCGGGCGTCGCGGCCCAGGAACGGCGCCACCATCGGCGCATGATCGACCACGTTGACGAAGTGAATCGAGACCAGGCCGGCGGCCAGGGCCATCTCGGCATAGGCGCCGACGCGGGCGATGTGATGGGCATGGCGCAGCGTCATCAGCACGACGCCGGTCGATCGGCAGCGGGCGATGGCCGCAGCCATGGCCTCGCCGCCGACGCGGATGCCGAAACCGCGCCCGCCGTCGAACTGCAGAATGGCCCCAGCGTCGGTCACGCACACGGCTGCGGCTGCCGGTCGGCACAGGCCTTTCTGGATGTGTTCGACGTAGCGGCGCACCAGCTGCACGCCGTGGCTGTCGTGGCCCATCAGATTGGCGTCGACCAGATGGTCGGCGACCAGCTTGGCCTCGGCGGCGGGGCTGCCGGCGGCGGTCAGGATTGCGGCAGCCACTTGCCGCAATGAGGTGTGAGTGACGATCATCGACGCTGGTGTATCATAGGCGCGAACCGCTGGCGGCGAAATTTCAATGGCATGGTCATGTCCGTCATCAAATTTGCAGGCCTTATTCTCTCGCTCGTTATAGCTTTCGGCTTCGGATCGGCCGAGGCCCAGCCCAACCCGTTCGGCGGCCGCAGCGCGCCCGGCCAGGAAGCGCCGGCGTTGGCCGATGAGGCGCCGGCGCGGCCGTTGATCGTGCTGCCGGCGCCGGTGCGGTCGGTGTTCCGCCAAGTCGCCGACTGGCAGCGTGAACTCAACCGGTTCCTCGGCGGCAAGCTGCGCGAGTCGAGCGCCCAGGGCGGCTGGCTCGCGGCCGCCACCGTGCTGGCGGCCAGCTTCCTCTACGGCGTTCTGCACGCGGCCGGCCCCGGCCACGGCAAGATGGTGGTGGCGTCCTATTTCACGGCCAAGCGGGCCCCGCTGAAGACCGGCATCCTCATGGGCGGGGTGATCGCGCTGACCCAGGCGGTCGTGGCCGTCGGCGTGGTTGGCCTGCTGGCGGTGGTCATCGGCCGCAGCCAACGCCAGGTGATGAGCGACGCCAACTGGCTGGAGCTTGTCAGTTACGGCATCATCTTCGGCATCGGCGCCTACATGACCTATTGCGCGTTGACGGGCCGCGAAGCCTTCGCCCACGATCACGGCCCACCCGGCAGCGCCTTCGACGACGGCGCCAGGGCGGCGGCCCACCACCCTCATCACCACCATCATCACGACCATGACCATGGTCATCGCCATCATCATGGCCACGATCACGGCGGCAACGTCCGCGAGACGTGGCTGGCCCGCACCGGCCGCGCGCTGCTGGGCCGCGACGGCGAGGTGGTGGCGGTGGGCATCGTCTCGGGCGTGCGGCCGTGCACCGGGTCGATTCTGGTGCTGCTGTTCGCGCTGGCCAACGGCGTGTTCCTGCTGGGTGTGGCCGCGGCGCTGTTCATCGCCTTCGGCGTGGCCATCACCGTCTCGGTGTTGGGCATCGCCACCATCCTGCTGCGCCGCTCGGTGGCCGGCGGCGAAGAGGCTGCGGCCCCCTGGCGCGCGGCCGCCCACCGCGCGCTGACGATCGCGGGGTCGGCGGGCGTAATGGTTCTGGGCGGCCTGTTGTTCGGCGGGGCGCTGGAGCTGAACGGGCTGATCTAGCCGTCAGGCGTTGCAGCTCAGCTTGACGAGCTGCGGCGTCAGCATGCCGCCGTCCTGGCTGTAGATTTCCTCACCCGAGGCGAAACTCCAGCTGCACTGACCGGGCGGAACGCCCTCCAGCGTCAGCGGCCTGTCGCCGCCGAGCACGATATCGACGTAGATGGTGGGGTCGTAGACACTCAACTGGGCCTTAGCCGCGCGCAGGTCGATGGGCGCGCGCGGGATCAGGTCAAAATTGAAGACCAGCTCGCCCCGGTCCTCGGCCGTGGAGAAGTTCTCGACCCGGTCGAACACCGCTTCGACGCCGTTGACGCGCAGATGCGTGAAATAGCCGTAGTCGCGCAGCGAGGTGAACACCTGCTCTTTCATCGCCGCGGTTTCCCCGGCGTCGAGCTTGCCGTCCTTGCTGGTGTCGAAATCCCCGGTCAGGACCTGGCTGAAGAAGGCGTCAAACTGCCAGCGCATGCTGACCCGGGTCAGCAGGCCGTTCTCGAACTGCAGACGGGTCGCCCCGGTCACCCAGACGTGGGGATGCGCCTGGGCCGGGGCGGCGACGGCCCAGACCGCCAGGAGTGCCAGAACGGCCGAACGTGCGGGTTTGGTCATGCCGGCACCATAGTAGAGAAGCCCCGCGCCGCTCAAGCACGCCGCGTCCGCCGCAAGAGCGCACCGGCGGCCTTGATTTGACGCAAGGGCGGCGATGGAAAATAATGGTTATATGAATGATACAATCTGGGACGACGGGCTTTCACGCCGCCGGCCCGCAGGGGAGGCTTCGATGCCCGCACGCAGCCTGAGCCGCGCCAACACCCACGGCCAGAACGACCTCGACATGAACCTGCACCTGACCCACGACGACACGGCGCGGATTCAGTTCATGATCGCGCTGAAGCGGCGCGTGAACCTGGTCATGGGCGGCGAGGTGCGGGCCGTGTTCGATGCCGAGATCGCGCCGCAGCTCGAGCGCCGTCTCGGCCGGAAGCTCAGCGACACGGATAAGACCGACCGCAAACTAGCCAAGGCGGCGCTGGAAGAAACCCACCTCTATAAGGCGTGGGCGGCGATGACTTACATCTCCCAGGGCATGATGTGGGACATCGTCGACGGCGTGCTGGAGCACGACCTGCCGCGCCTGCAGGCGGCGTTCGACACCTACAGCACGCGGCCGGGCCGGCTGGGCACGCTGACGCTCAATCCCGCGCTCAAATTGCCGCGCAATATCTCGGAAACCGAGATTCATCGTCAGCCCGGCGGCTTTTGCTTCGAGCGTCACGACCGCGACATCACGGCGGGCGCCCGCTACAACGGCGGCGGCCTGATGTACAGCGCCGGCAAGGGCCGCAAGGCCATGCCCGGACAGTCGGGCGGCGACTTCGTGCTGGGCGTGCTGAAGGAGCGTTACCCCGACTTCAAGCCGAGGCGCATTCTGGAACTGGGCTGCGGCACCGGCCGCAACACCCCGTCCTACAAGCGGCTGTGCCCCGAGGCCGAGGTCTATGCCGTCGACGTGGCCGCCGGCCTTTTGCGCTGGGCCCACGCCTATGCCGAAGCCGAGGGCCAGGCGGTGCACTTCGTGCAGATGGACGCCACCGCACTTGAGTTCCCCGACGAATCCTTCGATCTCGTGGTGTCCCACATCCTGGGCCACGAGACGACGCAGCGCGGCCTGCCCAAGTGGGTGAGCGAGGCCTGGCGGGTGCTGAAGCCGGGCGGCGTGGCCTTCCACGTCGACGTGCCGACCCAGACGGGGTACCTCAAGCTGGCCGATCAGGTCATGAACGACTGGCAGGTGCGCTACAACGGCGAGCCGTTCTGGATGGGTTGGGCCGACGCCGACCTCAAGGCAATCATGCGCGACGCCGGCGTGCCCGAAGAGGCCCTGTTCGCCGAGCACATCCGCCGCGACGACGGCGGCGTGTGGTTCTGCCACGGCGCCCGCAAACCCCAGTCCCGGGTCAATGTCCGCCGCCGGGCGGCCTGAGCTTTCGGCGATCGGCCCCGCGTCTCAGCCAAAAAAAACACCCCGCCATTGCGGGCGGGGTGAAGTTGGGTAATGGAACTGTCAGCAGTTGTGCCTTCCGTAACGGGGGGTCGGCACGGGCGTGTTTTTCTCATAAGGGCGCCCGGCATGGACCTGTTGGAACTGACAGGTCGGTGCGGAATCGGCCCTGTCAACTCTGACAGGTGGATGACATCGGGCTGGGGATAACGCGCCGCCGCAAGGGGCCCGCCTCACGCGTAAATCCGGAAGTCGTCGGTCGCCCGGACCAACGCGGCGCGGATGCCGGGCTCCATCGACGAATGGCCGGCGTCAGGCACGATGCGGTACTGCGCCCCGGACCAGGCCCGGGCCAGACGATCGGCCGTGACAATGGGACAGACCATGTCATAGCGCCCCTGGACGATCACCGCCGGGTGCTGCAACAGCGGCTTCAGCCCGTCCAACAGCTGCCCCGGCGCGAGGAAACCGCGATTGATCATGTAGTGGCACTCGATGCGGGCCATCGCTAACGACCCGGCCGGCGCCGGATCGATGTTCGCTGTTCCGCGCCGCCGGGCCGAGGCGTCTTTCACGGGGGCCATGGGGCCCGACGGGACCAGCCGCGAGCAGGCGTTCTCGTAGGCGCACCAGGCCAGCGCCGCGGGCTTGTGAACGGCGGGGTCCGGGTCGGTGAGGCGGCGGTAATAGGCCGCCAGCAGGTCGCCACGCTCGGCCGCCGGGATGAAGCCGCTGTAGGCGCGATGAGCCTCGGGGAAGACGCGCGCCATGCCATGCACGAACCAGTCCACCTCGTCGTCGCCGAACAGGAAGATGCCGCGCAGAATGAAGCCGATACAGCGCTCGGGATGGGCCTCGCCGTAGGCGATGGCCAGGGTCGAGCCCCAGGACCCGCCGAACACGATCCAACGCTCGATCTCAAGGTGCCGGCGCAGGGACTCGATGTCGGCGATCAGGTGCGCCGTGGTGTTGTCCTGGATTTCGGCCTCGGGCGTCGAGCGTCCGGCGCCGCGCTGATCGAACAGGACGATGCGGTAGTGCGTGGGATCGAAAAAGCGCCGGTAGGCGGGCGCGATGCCAGCCCCCGGCCCGCCGTGGAGGAAGACGATCGCCACGCCGGCGGGATTGCCGCACTGCTCCCAGTACAGGCGATGACCGTCGCCGACATCCAGCATACCGGTCGCAAAGGGGTCCAGCGGCGGATAGAGCGGATGATCCTCGGCCTCGCGCCGGAAAGTCAGCGGCGCGGAACCGGAGTGTTCCAAGGCGGCGATGGCAGGCGCTCCCGGTGGTGACGAACTCGGCCGCAGTCTACTCGATCTTCCTGATCGGGCCCAGGCGGACCTAGGCAAGCGCCGCGGGCGGCCGCGCATCGGGCCGGTCGGCGGCCGGCGTCTCCTCGGACAGGGCCAAGTCGATGACGCGGTCGAAGCGGGTCAACAACGCCGCCCAGCCCTCGGGCGTATCGAGACGCTCGCCCATGTAGCGCGGGGCGCGGACTGCGCGCATGGCGAAATAGTTGGCCGCCGCCAGCAGGATCATCACCAGCGAGCGATTGTCGTAGGCGCGCATGGCGTGGTTGGCGTCATGGATGGCGGCATGTTCCTGGCCGAGACGCTGGCGCGCCCCGCGCAGGGCCGCGGTCACCTCGGTCGGTGCCAGCAATTCGTCGGCCAGCACCTCGATGCTGACCGGATTGTGGCGCAGGCCCTGTAGGTGGTTGCGCACGACGGTGCGGATCTGCTCGCGCGGGGTCAGTCCCGAGAACGCCCGGTCGGAGATGCCCATCAGCTCCGCCGTCGAGGGCCACAGCTTGTTGTTCTCGCCCCATACTTTCACCACCCCGGCCAGGCCGCCGAAGTACTGATAGATCAGGCCCTTGCCGACACCCGCCTCCTTCACCAGGGCATTGACGCCGACGTGGCGCAGACCTTCGCGCCGCACCAGCCGGTCGAAGGCCGCGACAATGGCGGCCTCGGTCGCTTGGCGTTTCTGACGCTGACGGCCGGGTTTGCTGGGGCGGGCGGGCATGACGGGTGGCAGTTTAGCAAAACTGACCGATTGGTCAATTTTCTTGACTCGCACGGCCGAACGATTCCACAGTCGACGCCGGGGACCACGGCCGGGGATACTGCGCGCGGTTCAATCCACAGCGGGGAGTACAATCGTGCTGGAAGCCATCAAGCTGAAAAAGAAGTACGGCGACTTCGAAGCCCTGAAGGGGCTCGACCTGAAGATCAACGCCGGCGACATCTATTGCCTCTTGGGCGCCAACGGCGCGGGCAAGAGCACCACCATCAATCTGTTCCTCAACTTCATCGACCCGACCGAGGGCACGGCGAAGGTGAACGGCCTCGACGTCACCCAGAACCCGCTCGAGACCAAGAAGTACCTGGCCTACATCCCCGAGACGGTCATGCTGTACGGCAACCTGACCGGGCTTGAGAACCTGGCCTACTTCGCCAAGCTCGGCGGCCACGCCGAGTACACCGACGCCGACCTGCGCGACTTTCTAAAGCAGGTCGGCCTGCAGGACGAGGCCATGGACAAGCGCGTGGCGGCCTATTCGAAGGGCATGCGCCAGAAGGTGGGCGTGGCCATCGCTCTGGCCAAGCAGGCCAAGGCGCTGCTGCTGGACGAGCCCACCTCGGGCCTCGACCCCAAGGCCAGCAACGAGTTTTCGGAACTGTTGAAGCGCCTGCAGAAGGGCGGCGCGGCCATTCTGATGGCGACGCACGATTTGTTCCGCGCCAAGGAAACCGGCACGCGCATCGGCATCATGCGCGAAGGCCGCTTGATGCGCGAGCTGTCGACCGACGAAGTGTCGCACGCCGACGTGGAGCGCATTTACCTGGAGCACATGCACTAAAGGCAACGCCGCAGCGAAGGAGGACAAGATGGCCGAAGCCAGTCTGTCGCGGATGAAGGCGCCGAGCCTGATCGGCGTCGTCGCGCGCAAGGAGTTTACCGAGATCGTCCGCGACGGACGCTTCAAGTGGACGGCGGCGATCATGGTCATGCTGTTGCTGACGGCCCTGGCCACCGGCTGGCAGAAATACGCCGCCTATAGCGCGATGCAGACGGCGGCGCAGGAGACCTCGAACCGGCAGTGGCTGAAGCAGGGCGATAAGAACCCCCATTCCGCCGCCCACTACGGCAACTACGCCTTCAAGCAGGCGGGCCCGCTGTCGTTCTTCGACAACGGCATCGAGCCCTACACCGGCAACCTGTTGTTCATGGAGGCGCATAAGCAGAACCTGGCCATTTCCCGGCCCGCCAACGATATGAGCGCGGTCACGCGCTTTGGCGACCTCAACGGCGCCACCGTGCTGCAGGTGCTGATGCCGCTGCTGATCATCTTCCTCGGGTTCACGGCGTTCTCGGGCGAGCGCGAACGCGGCACCCTGCGCCAGTTGCTCAGCATGGGCGTCGGCCCGCGCGAGCTGCTGTGGGGCAAGGCGCTCGGCATCGGCGGCGCCGCGGCCCTGGCCATCGTGCCCTGCATCGTGCTGGGGGCGCTGGCCATCGGCCTGCTCGACCTGTCGAGCACGGCCGACGCGCTATGGGGCCGCGTCGGGCTGCTGACCGCGGCCTACATCGGCTACGGCCTGATCTTCCTGTTCCTGACGCTGGCCGTGTCGGCGCTGGCGCCCAATCCGCGCGCGGCGCTGATCGTGCTGGTCGGCTTCTGGGCCTTGAGCGTGTTCATGGTCCCCAAGTCGGCGGCGGAAATCTCGAAGGCGGTCTATCCGTCGCCGACGCTGGGCGAATTCCAGGCGGTGATGAAGGCCGACCAGGTGCGCGGGCTGGATGGCGTGCCCACCGCCGTGAAGTTCGGCACGTACGTGCGCGAGCTGATGAAGGAATACAACGTCGACAGCCCGATGAAGCTGCCGATGTACTTCCCGGCGCTGCGTATGCAGAAGCTGGAGGAGTTCGACCATGTCGTCTTCGACCACCACTACAACGCCCTGCGCAACACCTACATGGCGCAGCGCCGCTTCCAGGACGGACTGGGCCTTTTGGCGCCGCTGTTGCCGCTGAAGTCGGTCTCGATGGGCCTGGCCGGGTCCGATCTTCTGCACCACGACACCTACACCCGCGCCGCCGAAGCCCATCGGCGGGTGATGGTCGAGCGCATGAACGGCTACCTGTCGAAGGCGGCGGCGGACCTCAACGGCGTGTCCAACTCGTCGAACTACATGACCGCCGACGAGGAGGTGTTCGCCATCGTGCCGCCGTTCGCCTATACGCCGCCCGGCCTGCGCGAGGTGGTGACGGAATATGCCGGCGCGCTGCTGATCCTGGCGGCGTGGGTGTTGGCGTCCATCGTGCTGGCGGCGGCGGCCGTGGGCCGCGTGCGCCGGGCCGGCGCTTAGGGAGGGGCCTGCCATGTACAGCCTGATCGTCGCCCACGAAACCCGCACCCTGGCCAAGACGCCGGCGCTGGCGTGGATTCTGCTGCTGCTGAGCGCGGCCATTGCCTTCGGCGCCTGGTCGGCGTCCGCGCTGCTCGAACGTCAGGCCCGGGGGGCCGCGGCCATTTCGCAGTACGAGGACGGCCTGCGCGCGCAGATGCGCGCCGAGCTGGCCAAGTACGAGGAGAAGGTGAAGGCCAGCGGCGGCACCCTGGAGTTCGCGCCCATCAACCACGCGCCCGGCGAAGGCCCGCCCCAGGCCACCAACGCCGGCGCGGTGGGCAGCGAGACCGCCACCTTCGCCGTGCTGCCGCCGGCGCCGCTGGCGGCCCTGTCGGTGGGCCAGAGCGACATCACGCTGAACTACGTGCCCGTGAGCATGCGCAACGTCATCGACGTGACCAAGGAGAACGAGATCGAGAACCCGGTCAATCTCAAGACCGGCAGCTTCGACATCGCCTTCGTCGTCGTCTTTCTGCTGCCGATCTTCATTCTGGCGATGAGCTACGACCTGCTCTCGAGCGAAAAAGAACGCGGCACGCTGGCCATGGTGCTGGCCCACCCCGTCACCCTGCGCAAGCTGATGGCGTCGAAGCTGATCTCGCGCTTCGTCATCCTGCTGGCGGTGGTGACGGCCTTGGGGCTGGGCGCGGTGTTGAGCGTCGGCAGCGCGCTCGACCAGCCCGCCACCTGGGCGTGGTTCGGCGCCTGGCTGGGGGCGACGCTGCTGTATAGCCTGTTCTGGTTCGCGCTGGCGGTGCTGGTGAACGCGCTCGGCCACAGCTCGGCCACCAACGGCATCGTGCTGGCGGGTGCCTGGCTGGCGTTCGTGGTGGTCGTGCCGACGCTGGTCAGCGTCGGCGCCACCACGCTCTACCCCGCGCCCTCGCGCATGGATTTCACCACCGCCGCGCGCGAGGCCCAGACCGCCGCCGAGTTCGAGCGCATGAGAGCGCTGGACGCCTATTACTACGACCACCTCGAGCTGGTGCCCGACGCGGCGGACAAGGCCAACGATTTTCTGACCCTGGCCATGGCCAGCAGCGCCGCGGTGGAGAAAGCGGTGATGCCGCTCTATGAGGAATTCCAGGCCCAGCTCAACCGTCAGGAGGCGGCGGTGGCGCGCTTCCAGTACCTGTCGCCGACGCTGATGATGCAGTTGGCCCTGAACGAGATCGCCGGCACCAGCGCGGACCGCTACGAGCACTTCATGACCCAGGTGTTCGCCTTCCACAAGCAATGGACCGAGTTTTTCGCCGGGCGCTTCCTCAAGCGCACGCCGCTGACCACGGCCGAGTACGACCTGTTCCCGAAGTTCACGTACGTCGAGGAACCGGCCGGCGCGGTGATGGCACGCCTGCTGCCGTCGCTGCTTGGCCTCTTGGCGGTCGTAGGCGGCGTGACGGTGTTCGCCTTCGCCGCTTTGCGCAAGTATCGCGTCGCTGGGCGCTGAGCCCGCGGACCGGGGGGAGGACAACCATGGAAACGCTGAAGAAACTCGCCATCGGCGCGGCCATGGCCGTCGCCGTCATTGCCGGCGGCGGCTACGGCACGGTGTGGTACATGAACCGCACGCCGCCGCAGCTGAAAGAGCCCAACTACTACACCTACTACAAGACCCAGGACACGACGCCGGTGGGCAAGGTGGGCATTTTCGTCACCGGCCTGTTCATGCCCGAGAGCTTCCGCATCGAGGACTTCTACAACCTCGCCCTGAAGCCGATGCAGTACATCCCCTGGCCGGCGCGCATCTTCGCCATGGCCGACCGCGGCGTCGTGCTGCTGGATCCGGACAGGTTCTACGAATTCAAGGAATTCACGCCGACCAGGCTGGTGGATTTCCACGGCAATGACGTCGACGTCGACGGCATCACCTACATCGACAAATACAGAAACGGCGAGGTGACGTGGGTCCCGCCCAATCCCACCCAGCACATGGACCACGGCTATTTCCTCTACGCCGGCCGCAAAAGCGGCATGCCGACCCCGGCCAACAAGCTGATCACCAAGGCCAGGGTGTACTACTACGGCAAGGGCAAGGGCTTCGTGAACGGCCGGGTGCCGCACGAGGCCGGCGAATGGGCCATCGTTTCGGCGGCGATGGACCGGATCAAGGCCAAGTACGGCGACGTGCCGTTCCGCTTCGTCTCGGCTGAGAGGCCCGGCGTGGCGCGGCAGATGCTGCGCGACATGCTCGACGGCGGCGTGGAAACCGTCGTCATGGCCGCGCCGCGGCCGATCTACTCGCACCACGAAGAGTTCAACGGCGCCATCAAGCACACCATGCACTACATCGAGGAGTGGGAGCGCGAGCACAACAAGAGGATCAAGATGATCATCGCGCCGCAGCTGGGCGAGTTTCCGGTGCTGAAAGAGGCCTTCCTGGCCATGCTGCGCGACCGGCTGGCCACCTTCCCGCCGACCGCCAAGGTCAAGGTGGTGGTGTCGGTGCACGGCATGGCCTGGGACCGGGTGCCGCACGAGGCCTGGATCGAACTGGCGCCGCCCTACCGCGACGGCATGGTGCAGGCGGTGAAGGACGAACTGGCCAAGTACGGCTTCGCCAAGACCGAAGTGGTGCAGGCCCAGGACCATTTCGCCGACCCGCACAGCGACCCCAAGGGCAAGTACCTGTCCACCAACAAGGCGTTCTGGGACGGCATCAAGGCGGGCTACGATTACGTCGTCAACCTGCCCATCGAGTTCTTCGCCGAGAACACCGACACGATGTTCTCGCACGCCATGTTCAACTTCGAGGGCTTCCCCGGCTTCGACATCTACCAGCCGGTGGACTACTCCGACTGGTCGGTGCCCTATACCCGCAGCTTCAAGGTGGAGAACACCGAGGTGATCTACAACGGCCTGCCGGTGGGCAAGTACAACGCGCCCATCGTCGAGGCCTACGTGCAGTCCATCGACGCCGTGCTGTCGAAGAGCCTGAAGCCCGCGGGGCAGGTGGCCGCCGCGCCCAACTGAAGCCGGCGCGCGGCATCGACGGCGCTCTTCACCGCGCCCGCGATTCCCGATAAGGAGTCGCGGGCGTTGTCGTCGGATCGAAGGGGGCCACGATGGCCGTTGCGGTTACGCGTCACTTCCTGCCGCTCGGCGACGGCCGCCAGGTGCATTACCGGCGCGCGGGCGCGGGCCCGCCGCTGGTCGTCATGCACCCCTCGCCCAATTCCTCGGCCAGCATGGGCGCGGCCATCGCGGCGTTCGCCGAGATCTTCACCTGCATCGCCTTGGACACGCCGGGCTACGGCCTGTCGGACGACATTGTCGAGGACCCCGCCGAGCTGTGGGGCTACGCCGACGCCCTGGCCCGCGTGCTCGACGCCCTGGGTATCGACCGCACCTGTATTTACGGCGCGGCCACGGGCGCGCAGATCGGCATTCAGTTCGCGCGCCGGTATCCGGGCCGCACCGCCCTGCTAATGCTGGACGCCAACGGCGACTTTGGCGGCACGGCCGGCGCGCACATCGCCGAAGGCTATTTCATCGACACGACGCCGGTGCGCGACGGCTCGCATCTCTTGCGCATCTGGGACGCCTGCCGGCACCTCTCGGTGTTCTTCCCCTGGCAATCGACGCGCAAGGCCGACCGGCTGGCCGTCGACGTGGCCCCGCCCGAGGCGATCCAGCAGCAGGTCAACGACTACCTGCGCGCCGGGCCCGGCTACAAGAAGGCCTACGCCGCCGCCATGGCGGTGGAGCGCTGGGAGAACACCCAGCAGGTCGGTGTGCCGACGCTGATGACCCGCAACGCCGGCAGCGTGCTGCTGCCCCATACCGACGCGCTGATCGCCAAAGGGCTGCCCGCCAATTTCACGGTACTGCCGTGCGAGCCCGCCACCCGCTACCGCGTGCAGGTCGAGGCGGCGCGGCTGCGTCTGGCCGCCCTCGGCCTGCCGCGTCCGCCGCCGCCGCCCGGTGACCACGCCACCGCCGCCGTCCGCGTGCAGAATTTTTATGCGCGGGCCCGCGGCGGGCAGTTGCGCATCCGCGGCCATCTCGGCGGCGCGGGCCGGCCGATCCTGGCGCTGCACGACCCGGCCGGGTCCTCGCGGCTGGTAGAGCCGATCCTGGCCCCCTATCTCGGCCGCCGGCCCATTCTGGCGCTCGATCTGCCGGGCAATGGCGAGTCCGACAATGTCATCGACCCCGGTCGCATCACCGCGGCGGCCTACGCCGAGATCGTGATCGAGGCCCTGGCCGCGCTGGGCGTGCGCGAGCTCGACGTGATCGGGCGCTACTCGGGCGGACCGATCGCCATGGAGATGAGCTTCCAGGCCCCGGCGCTGACCAGGCACCTAGTGCTGGCGGGCGTGGGCATCTACGAGGGCGCGGAACAGCACGACCTGCTGCAGAACTATACACCCTCGATCGCGCCGCAGTGGGACGGCGGCCACTTGATCCGCGCCTGGGCGATCATGCGCGACCAAGGGCTGTTCTGGCCGTGGTTCAACCGCACCAAAGCCGGCATTCTGTGGAACGACAACGCCATCGACGTGGCGATGATCCACCTGCGCGTCATGGAGATGCTGAAGATCGGCGACCAGTACCGGCAGGCCTACGCCGCCATGTGGACCTACCCGATGCGCGAGCGGCTGCCGCGGCTGACAACCCCCAGCCTGTTCGCCGTGCCGCGGTGGGAGCCGATCTACGCCAAGAACGCCGAATGCGCCGCCCTGGCGCCCGGCGCGCGCACCGCCGACCTGGCCCCGGCCATGGCCGACTGGCACGCCGCGCTGACGCCGTTTTTCGGCACGTAATTCAAGCGTTTAGCCCCCTTGACGCGAGGGCCCCTCGCCCCGAAATATAAGCATGGCCGTGCCGACGATCGGGCGGCCAGCGCGACGCCGGGTGCGGTGGGCTTCATGATGGTCCATGGTCCGCAGCCCGGGCGGGGCGCCGAACACCAAGTCTCGCTCACCGGAGGAGACGGCAGATATGACGCGCGTTTCGGTCTTTTCCAGCCCGCTGTTGTTGGGCTTCGACCACATCGAGCGGGTGCTGGACCGGGTCAACAAGACCGCAGCCGAAGGCTATCCGCCCTACAACATCGAACAAACCGGCGAACACAAGCTGCGCATCACCCTGGCGGTGGCGGGCTTCGCCGACGAGGACCTGTCGGTCAACGTCGAGGACAACCAGCTCGTCATCCGCGGCAAGCAGCAGGACGACGGCGCCAACCGCGTGTTCATCCACCGCGGCATCGCCGCGCGGCAGTTCACCCGCAGCTTCGTGCTGGCCGAGGGCATCGAGGTGCGCGGC
>Ga0073934_10006418_pt1 | contig 17184 bp, 14 predicted proteins | sample LarsenN4metaG_FD_76834 | JGI IMG/M metagenome (GOLD analysis project Ga0073934, IMG submission 76834) | Hot spring sediment bacterial and archeal communities from British Columbia, Canada, to study Microbial Dark Matter (Phase II) - Larsen... ... | reverse complement strand
AGCGCACCGGCGCCGGCGAGCGCACCGGCTTCGTGGTCACCACCTCGCGCGGGCGCCACCGTGCGCGCTGCGTGCTGCTGGCGATGGGCCGCCGCGGCACGCCGCGCAAACTCGAGGTGCCGGGCGAGGAGGGCAACCCGCAGGTGGTGTACCGCCTCGCCGACCCGGAGCAGTACGACGGCCGCGCGGTGCTCGTGGTCGGCGGCGGCGACAGCGCGCTCGAGGCCGCCATCGCGCTGGCCGAGCGGCCGGGCACGACGGTCACGCTGTCGTACCGCAGCGCGGCGTTCTCGCGCGTCAAGCCGCGCAACCGCGAGGCGCTCGCCGCGCTGCAGGCGGCCTCGCGGGTGGTGGTGGAGCTCGAGTCGCAGGTCGTTCGCATCGAGCCGCAGCGCGTGCTCCTGCGCACGCCGCGCGGCGAGGGCGCGATCGCCGCCGACACGGTGATCGTCTGCGTGGGCGGGCAGCTGCCGTTCGGGCTGCTGCAGCAGGCGGGGGTGGCCTTCGACACCCACCACGGCGCCTGAGGGGCCGCGCGCCTCAGTCGGCGACGGCCTGCCGGTAGGCATGCCAAGAGGCATGCCCGATCACCGGGCCCACCACCAGCAGCCCGGCGAACCAGGGCAGCAGCGCCGCCGCGGTGAGCGCGGCGATGAGGAAGGCCCACCACAGCATCACGCCGGTCTGCGTGAGCACGAGGCGCAGGCTGGTCAGGCCGGCGGTGATGGCGTCGGTCTGGCGGTGCAGGATCATCGGGATCGAGATCACGCTCACCGCGTAGATGAGGCCGGCGAACAGCGCACCCACCGCGGCCCAGGCGACGATGAACTGCAGGTTCTCGGGGTCGAGCAGCGCCAGCAGCGAGCCCTTGAAGTCGGGCATGCCGTCGAAGCTGACCGCGAACACGACGAGCGTGGCGCGGCCCCACAGCATCTCGAGCACCAGCAGCACGAAGCCGAAGATGGCCAGCTGGCCGGTGCGCGTGTCCCAGGCGAGCAGCGAGTCGCCGAAGTCGGGCTGCTCGCCGTTCTCCAGCCGCTGGCTCACGCGGTACAGCCCCAGGCACAGGAACGGCCCCATCAGCAGGAAGCCGGCCGACAGCGCCAGCGTGTAGGCCGGCGCGTGCTCGTAGACCCTGAGCAGCATCCAGCCCATGACCATGAAGCAGCCGCCGTAGAAGAGCCCGATGCCCGGCGCGCGCAGGAAGTCGCGCGCCCCGCGCGCCAGCCAGCGCGGCGGGTCGGCGAACGACAGCTTGCGCAACGAGATCGGCGCGGCCGGCGGCGGGGCGGGAGACGGCGCGGGGGCGGGGGGTGCGGACTCGGCTTCCACGCCGCAGAGCCTAGCGCGGATACGATCCGGGGCCAATGATGACTCGCCCGCTCGCGCTGCTGCTCAACGTCGCGCACGCGCTCGACCACCTGTTTCTGCTCATCTTCGCCACCGCGGTGGCGGCGATCGCGGCCGACTTCGGCTTCGCGCGCTGGGAAGACCTGATGCCCTTCGGCGCCGGCGCCTTCCTGCTCTTCGGCCTGGGCTCGCTGCCCTCGGGCCGGCTCGGCGACCTGTGGGGGCGGCGGCGCATGATGCTGGTGTTCTTCTTCGGCATCGGCGCCGCGTCGATCCTCGTCGCGCTGACGCAGAACGCCTGGCAGATGGCCGCGGCGCTGACGCTGCTCGGCGCCTTCGCCTCCATCTACCACCCGGTGGGCATCCCGATGCTGGTGCGCCACGCCAAGAACCCGGGCGCGACGATCGGCGTGAACGGCCTGGCGGGCAACCTCGGCATCGCCGCCGCGGCGCTCGTCACCGGCTTCCTCGTCGAGGCCTTCGGCTGGCGAAGCGCCTTCGTCGTGCCAGGGCTCGTGTGCATCGCCTGCGGGCAGGTCTTCCTGCGCGTGGCGCCCGAGGAGACCGAGCCGCCCGCGGCGCGGCCGAAGAAGCCCGGCACGGAACTGCCGGCCTCGCTGCTGGCACGCGTGTTCTTCGTGATGACGGCGGCGGCCGCCTCGGGCGGGCTGCTGTTCAACCTCACCACCAACGGCAACGGCCGGCTGCTGGCCGAACGCATGCGCGGCGTGGTCGACGACCCGTCGACGCTCGGCATGCTGCTGGCCGGCGTGTACGCGCTCGGCTCGCTGGCGCAGCTCGTCGTCGGCCGGCTGATCGACCGCTACCCGCTCAAGCAGCTCTACCTCGGCATCGTGCTGGCGCAGATCCCGCTGCTCGCCGCCGCCGCATCGGCCAGCGGCTGGTGGCTGTACGTGGCGCTCGTCGGCACCATGGTGCTGATCTTCGGCGCCATCCCGTTCACCGAGGCGATGATCGTTCGCTTCGTCGACGACCGCATGCGCTCGCGCGTGGCCGGCATGCGGCTCACGGTGTCGATCGGCCTCAGCTCGCTGGCGGTGTGGGCGCTCGGGCCGGTGGTCAAGGCGGGCGGCTTCGGCTCGCTGCTCGCGGCGATGGCCGCGGTGGCCCTGCTGACGAGCCTGATCGTCGCCTGGCTGCCGGGCGACCGCGCGGTGCAGGCGGCGCGCGCCGGCGCCTCAGCGTGAGCGCCGCACGCGCAGGATCTCATCGAGGATCAGGCAGATGGCGCCGAGCGTGATGGCGCTGTCGGCGATGTTGAAGCTCGGGAAGTAGCCGCTGGGGAAGATCGGCTCGAGGAAGCCGAAGCGGAACTGCAGGAAGTCGACCACGTAGCCGTGCAGCAGCCGGTCGACCACGTTGCCCAGAGCGCCGCCCATGATCAGGCTGACCGCGAAGCAGAACAGCTTCTGGCCCGGGTTGCCGCGGATCATCCAGACGATGAACGCCGACGCGGCCAGCCCGAGGCCGACGAAGAACCAGCGCTGCCAGCCCGAGGCGCCGGCCAGGAAGTTGAACGCCGCGCCGGTGTTGTGAACGCGGACGAGGTTGAAGAACGAGGTCACCGGACGCACGTCGCCGTACTGGAACCACTGCAGGATCAGCGTCTTGGTGAGCTGGTCGGCGACGACGATCATCGCCGCCAGGCCGAGCCACAGCACCAGCGCGCGACCGGATTCCTTCAAGCGAAGCTCCGCATTTCGCCCGCACCGTACAGGTTGCTCGTGCAGCGGCCGCAGATCAGCGGATGCGCGCTGTCGTGGCCGACGTCGTCGCGCCAGTGCCAGCAGCGCTCGCACTTCTTCGCCGCGCTGGGCGTCACCGTGATCTTCAGCTCGGGGCCGGGCTGCAGCGTCACCTTGGAGGTGATGAAGACGAACTTCAGGTCCCCGCCGAGCGAGGCGAGCAGCGCGTGCTCGGCCTCGGGCGCGGCAATCGTCAGCTCGGCCTGCAGCGACGAGCCCACGCCGCCGGCGGCGCGCACCGCCTCGATCTCCTTGTTGGCGGCGTCGCGCAGCTCGCGCAGGCGCGCCCACCTGGCGAGCAGGTCGGTGTCGGCGGCGTCTTGGGTCGCAAAGGTCCAGAAGGTCTCGCAGAAGATCGAGTCGCGGCCGGGCGCGAACACCTTCCACGCCTCCTCGGCGGTGAAGCTGAGGAAGGGCGCCATCCAGCGCAGCATCGCGTGGGTCAGCTGCCACAGCGCCGTCTGCGCGCTGCGCCGTGCGCGCGAGCCGGGCGCCGTGGTGTAGAGGCGGTCCTTCAGCACGTCGAGGTAGAAGGCGCCCAGGTCCTCGGCGCAGAAGACCTGCAGCTTGGCCACCACCGGGTGGAACTCGTAGACCTCGTAGTGCTTCACGAGCTCGGCCTGCAGCTCGGCGGCGCGGGCGAGCGCCCAGCGGTCGATCTCGAGCATCTGCTCGCGCGGCACGGCGTGCTTGGCGGCGTCGAAGTCCGACGTGTTGGCGAGCAGGAAGCGCAGCGTGTTGCGGATGCGCCGGTAGCTGTCGACCACGCGCGCCAGGATCTTGTCGTCGACCGACAGGTCGCCCGAGTAGTCGGTGGCTGCGCACCACAGGCGGATGATCTCGGCGCCCAGGTTCTTCGTCACCTGGCGCATCTCGACGAAGTTGCCCAGGCTCTTGCTCATCTTGCGGCCCTGGCCGTCGACCGTGAAGCCGTGCGTCAGCAGGCCGCGGTAGGGCGCGCGGCCCTCGAGCGCGCAGCCGATGAGCAGCGAGCTGTGGAACCAGCCGCGGTGCTGGTCGTGGCCTTCGAGGTAGAGGTCGGCCTCGGGGCCGCTGGCGTGGTGCTGGTCGGGGTGCGAGCCGCGCAGCACGTGCGAGAAGGTGCTGCCGGAGTCGAACCACACGTCCAGGATGTCGTTGCTCTTGGTGTACTCGTCGGCCTCGGCACCGAGCCAGTCGCGCGCATCGAGCTGGCTCCAGGCCTCGACGCCGCCCTTCTCGACGAGCGCGGCCGCGCGCTCGACGAACTCGAGCGTCTTCGGGTGCGGTTCACCCGTCACCTTGTGCAGGAAGAAGGGCAGCGGCACGCCCCAGCTGCGCTGGCGGCTGATGCACCAGTCGGGCCGGTTGGCGATCATGTCGCGCAGCCTTGCGCGGCCGTTCTCCGGGTAGAAGCCGGTCTGCTCGATGGCCTCGAGCGCGGTCTGGCGCAGGGTCTTGGCGGGCTTGTCGCGCTCGAAGATGCCGCGGCCTTCGTCCATGCGCACGAACCACTGCGCCGCGGCGCGGTAGATCACCGCCGTCTTGTGGCGCCAGCAATGCGGGTAGCTGTGTTCGAGCGGGCCGCTGGCGAGCAGGCGGCCCTGCTCGCGCAGCTTGTCGACGATCTGCGGGTTGGCCTTCCAGATGTCGAGCCCGCCGAAGAGCGGCAGCGCGGCCTCGTAGCGGCCGTCGCCCTGCACCGGGTTGAGGATCTGATCGTGCCGCATGCCGTGAGCGATGCAGGAGTTGAAGTCCTCCACGCCGTAGGCCGGCGAGCTGTGCACGATGCCGGTGCCGTCTTCGGCGGTGGCGTAGTCGGCCAGGTAGACCGGCGCGGTGCGCGCGTAGCCGGCGTGCGCCTCGGCCAGCGGGTGGTGGAAGCGCAGACCCTCGAGCCGGCTGCCGTGGGTGCGGGCGAGCACCGTGCCGGCGAGCCCGTAGCGCGCGAGGCACTGGTCGACGAGGGCGCTCGCCAGCACGAGCAGGCCCTTGTCGGTGTCGACGAGCGCGTACTCGAGCGCGGGGTTGAGGTTGAGCGCCTGGTTGGCCGGCAGGGTCCAGGGCGTGGTGGTCCAGATCACCACGAAGGCCGGCTTGGCGAGCGTATCGAGCGTGGGGAGGCCGAAGGCCGCCGCCAGCTTGTCGGGCTCGGCAGCCGGGAAGGCCACGTCCACCGCGGTGCTCTTGCGGTCGGCGTACTCGATCTCGAACTCGGCCAGCGAACTGCCGCAGTCGAAGCACCAGTACACCGGCTTGCTGCCGCGGTAGACGAAGCCGCGTTCGATGAGGCGCTTCAACACGCGGATCTCGCCGGCCTCGTTGGCGAAGTCCATCGTGCGGTAGGGGCGCTCCCAGTCGCCGAGCACGCCCAGGCGCTGGAAGTCGGCCTTCTGCTGCGCGATCTGCTCGGTGGCGTAGGCGCGCGCCAGCGCCTGCACCTTGGCGCGCGGCAGGCTGCGGCCGTGGTCCTTCTCGATCTGGTTCTCGATCGGCAGGCCGTGGCAGTCCCAGCCCGGAACGTAGCGTGCGTCGTAGCCGGCGAGCTGGCGGCACTTGACCACCATGTCCTTGAGGATCTTGTTGACGGCGTGGCCGATGTGCAGCGTGCCGTTGGCGTAGGGCGGGCCGTCGTGCAGGATGAACAGCGGCGCGCCGCGGCGCGCGGCGCGCAGGCGCAGGTAGACGCCGTTTGTGTTCCACTCCTCGATCCAGCCCGGCTCGCGCTTGCCGAGGTCGCCGCGCATCGGGAACGGCGTGTCGGGCAGGTTCAGGGTGGTCTTGTAGTCGGTGGTGCTCATGGGGCAGCGCGCTCGGGGCGCGGGGTCTGGGCTTGGCGGGGCGCTGCCGGTTCGGCAACGCAGCGGGCGGCGGATGGCCCTGCGGGGGCAGGGCGCAAGGCCAGGTGGCCGGAGTGCGCCCTAGCGGGCCGCGCGAATAATTCGGTCGCGCGTGGCCTGCCGCCGCGTGGCGGCGTGCCAGCGCAGGTGAACCGTATGCGAGCTGCTGCGTTGCATGGAGATGCATTCTATCGGGCGCTGGATCGTCGGAATCGGGGCTGCGGTGCTGCTCGCCGCGGCGCCGCGCATGGTGCCGGCGCAACCGCAGGCCGATGACGAGCCGCAGCCCCGGCGCACCTGGGACGCCGCGATCGGCTTCGTGGGCGGCTACGCGCCCGAGTACGCCGGCAGCAGCCGCTGGGCGGGCAGCATCAAGCCGGGCGGCTGGTTGCGCATCGGCCGCGTCTCGATCGCCTCGCGCAGCTCCTTCGTCGTGCGCAACAACGAGCCGGTGGCCGGCGGCGGGCTGCGCGTGGACCTCTCGCCCAACGAGCGGCTGCGCGTCGGCCTCGGCCTGCGCCACGACGGCGGGCGCAAGGAAAGCGACAGCGTCGACCTGAAGGGCCTGGGCGACGTGCGGCGCACCGTGCGCCTGCGCCTGGGCGCGTCGTACCCGCTCGACGGCGGGCCGAGGCTGGGCGCTTCGGTGAGCGTCGACGCCCTGGGCCGCGGCGGCGGCGAGACCGGCGACGTCAACGTCAGCCGCGGCTTCCCGCTCGCGCCCGACCTCAACGCCAGCCTCGGCGCGGCGATCGGCCTGGGCAGCGCGCGCCACATGCAGGCCTACTACGGCGTGACCGAGGAGCAGTCCGCGCGCTCGGGCTACCCGGTCTACACGCCCGGCGCCGGCCTGCGCGACGTGTCGCTGTCGGCCGGATTGCGCTGGTACTTCGCGCGCGACTTCGTCGCCTTCGGCGGCGTGAGCGCGTCGCGCCTGGTGGGGCCCGCCGCGGCGAGCCCGCTGGTGCGCGAGCGCAACAGCTGGGGCCTGTCGCTGGGCATGGCGTACCGGCTCTGAGACGTTTCTGAGCGCCCGGCCCGCGCGGCGCGCAGCGTCAACCTCGGGCTCGGGTACCGCTTCCAGCGCGGGCGTGCCAGGCCAGCGCCTCGGCGGTGTCGGCGGCGATGCCGGCGCGCAGCGCCTCCACCGATTCGTAGCGGCGCTCGTCGTGCAGCTTGTGCAGCAGTTCCACGCGCAGGCAGCGGCCGTAGCCGCCTTCGGCGCCGAGTTCGGCCGGCCAGTCGAAGACATGCGCCTCGAGCAGCACGCGGCCGCTGTCGTCCACCGTGGGCCGCACGCCCAGGCTCGCCACGCCGGCCAGCGGCGTGCTGACAAGACCGTGCACGCGCACGACGAAGATGCCGCCGGCGGCCGGCTGCGGGTGGCCGAAGCGCAGGTTCAGCGTGCGAAAGCCGAGCGAGCGGCCGAGCTTGCGGCCATGCAGCACGCGCGCGCTGATGGCGTAGGGGCGGCCGAGCAGCGCCTCGGCGCGCGCCATGTCGCCGGCGGCGAGCGCCTCGCGCACCGCGCTGCTCGACACGCGCAGGCCGTGCACCTCGTAGCTCATCATGCGCGCCACGTCGAAGCCGGCGTGCGCGCCGGTGGCGTCGAGCATCGCGTAGTTGCCGGCGCGGCGCGCGCCGAACACGAAGTCGTCGCCGACCAGCACGTAGCGCGCGCCGAGGTCGCGCCGCAGCACCTGGTCGATGAAGTCGGCCGCCTCGAGCGAGGCGAGCCGCTGGTCGAAGCGCGCCACGATCACGTGGTCGACGCCGCAGCGCGCGATCTCGGCGAGCTTGTCGCGCAGCGTGGCGATGCGCGCCGGGGCCGCCTCGGGCCGGCCGGCGCGCGCGGCGAAGAAGTCGCGCGGATGGGGCTCGAAGGTCAGCACCGCCGAGGGCAGGCCGCGGTGGTGCGCCTCGTTGGTGAGCAGCGCCAGCATGGCCTGGTGGCCGCGGTGCACGCCGTCGAAGTTGCCGATGGTGAGCGCGCAACCGGTGGCGGCGAGGCCCGACGCGCGCGTGCCGCGATGGACCCGCATGGCGCGCGATTATCGCGGCCGCGTCAGGTCAGATCAGGAGCCGAGGCCGAGCAGCCGCGCGTAGAGCGCCAGGTAGGCGTCGGCCGCGCGGTCCCAGTCGTAGCGCGCGGCCCAGGCGCGCACCGCGTCGGCGTGGCCCGGCTCGCGGGCGCGCGCCAGGCCGCGCTCGACCACCTGGCGCATCGAAGCGGGGTCGAAGTCGTCGAAGTACTCCGCCACCGGGCCGCCGATCTCCGGCAGGCTCGTCAGGCGCGACAGGAAGACCGGTTTGCCGAAGTGCATGGCCTCGATCGGCGGCAGGCCGAAGCCCTCGGTGAGCGAGGGGAAGACGAAGCCGGCGCAGTGCGCGTAGGCCCAGGCCTTCTGCGCGTCGTCGATGCCGAGGTGGAACTCGACGTTGGGCAACGACGTCGCCGCGCGCAGCGCCTTGGCGTCGTCGCTCGGCGGGCCGCAGAGCACGAAGTGCATCGCCGGCCAGGCGCGCGCCAGCGCGACGAGGGCCTGCGGGTTCTTCGACGGCGACATGCGGCTCAGGTGGAAGAGGAAAGGCCGCGCCGTCGCAGCGCCCTCCGCCTCCCAGCCGGCGAGCGGCCGCTGCGGCGCGCCGACGAAGCTGCGCGCGCCGTTGAGGATGACCTCGAGCGGCCCGCTCCAGCCGAGGTGCCGCCGCACGTCGGCCGCGGTGTGCTCGCTGATCGCGACGACGACGTCGGTGCGCCGCATCAGCGCTTGCGTGCGCCGGTGGTGGCGCCAGGTCGAGAAAGCGTTGCGACCGTACAGGTAGTTCAGGTCGTGCACCGTCACCACGCGCGGCCCGCAGCCCTGCGGCGGCAGGTTCTTGTTGAGCTGGTGCAGCGAGTGCCACAGCGCGAACGGCTCGCTGCGCACATGGCGCAGGCGCTGCCAGCGGTTCACGCCGAGGTAGCCGACTTGGTCGCCGTAGAGGCCGAAGAACTTCTCGCGCAGGTGGAAGGCGAAGGCCACGCCGTGCCGCTCGCGCCAGGCCGGCGCGGCGCGCGCCACGCGCTGGCCGATCTGCAGCGCGAACTCGCCGAGCCCGTCGTGCAGGGCGCCGATGTTGCCGAGGCTGATGCCGATGCGGCGCATGGGCCGGGTCCCTTCAGTCCTTCGATCCTTCAGTCCGCGCGCAGCGCCACCACGCGCTCGACCGCGTCGCTCACCTGCTGCAGCACGCGCGGCCAGGCATAACGCTGCTCGACGTAGCGCTGGCCGGCCACGCGCATGCGCTCGCGCTCGTCGCTGCCGAGCGCGAGCATGCGCCGCAGCGCCGCCACCAGGCTGCGCTGGCCGCGGTAGGCGAGCCCGGCACCGCTTTCCCGGATGTGGTCGTCCAGCACCTCGCACTCGGCGTTGGCGACCACGGGCACGCCGAGCTTCATGGCCTCGAGCGTGACGAGCGACAGGCTCTCGTAGCGCGACGGGATCACCAGCGCCGCCGCGCCGGCGATCAGCGCGTCGCGCTCGTCCTCGGCCACGAAACCGGTGCACACCAGGCGAGGGTGGGGCGGGATCGTCATCACCGCCCGGCCGACCAGGACGAGGCGCGCCGCGGCGTCGTCGGCGGCCCAGTCGGCGAAGGCCTCCAGCAGCTCGCGGCAGCCCTTGGCCACGTCGACGCGGCCGACGTAGACGACGTAGGGGCCGTCGATCGCATGGCGGCGCCGCACCGCCTCGATGCGATCGGCCGGCGGCGCCTCGACCTCGATGCCGACGCCGGCCACCGGCATGCCCGCGGTGTCGATGCCGTACAGGCGCGCCGCCAGCCGGCGCTCCGACTCGGTGTTGAAGACGATCGTGCCGGCGGCGCGGAACACCTCGTGGAAGACGGGCAGGTACATCGGCTTCTCGTCGTGCAGCAACGGGATCAGCACGCTGCGCCGGCCCCAGGCGAGCACGCCGAGCGCGGCCGGCTCGTACAGCGCGGCGAAGAAGATCACCGCGTCGTAGCGGTCGGCCGAGCCACGCAGGTGCTCGATCAGCTCCGGGCAGTGCGGGCCCTGGCGGACGAGGAAGGTGCGGCCGTCGTAGTCGGCGTCGCCGCGCGGTCGCGCCACCAGCGGCGACACCACGCGCCGCAGCGCGCGCCGCGCCAGGAAGCGCAGCTTGTGCACGAGCGGCACGCGCGCGCGCCGGCCGCCGGGGTTGCGCAGCGGGTGCGCGAAGCGCCGCACCGCGAGTCCGGCCACGCTGTCCGGGCCGGGCGGGTAGGCCATGCTCCAGTCGGTGTAGTCGCGCGCGCAGCTCGTCAGGACCTCGACGTCCATCGATCGCGCCAGCCGTTCGGCCAGCAGCAGCGCGTGCAGCTCGGCGCCGCCGTTGATCTCGGTGCCGAAGCGCTGCACGACGATGGCCACGCGGCGCCGCGGCGGCCCGCACGGATCCACGGGACCGGCGCCCAGTTGCATGGCGGCGAGTCTAGTGCGTCGCCCCGGCCGGGCCGGCCGCGGGAACGCGGCGATACTCCGGCGCCTCGTCATCGCCCGCGCCGCTTCGCGCACCGCCGCCCATGGCCTTCCTGCTCCTGATGCCGTCGTACAACCAGGCCCACTACATCGGCCAGGCCGTCGACAGCATCCTGGCGCAGGACGATCCGGACTGGGAGCTCTGGATCGTCGACAACTCGAGCGACGCCACGCCGCAGCTGATGCAGCGCTACGCCGGCGAGCCGCGCATCCACTACCACCACATCCCGGCGCGCATGGACCCCGGGCAGTGCCTGAACTGGATGCTCGAGAAGACCGCCGGCCGCGGCACGATGTTCTCGTACGTGCACACCGACAACAACCTGGCGCCCGGCTACGTGCGGCGCCTGCGGGCCGCGCTGGCGGGCAACGAACTGGCGCTCGCCTACTGCGACATGCGCACGATCGACGACCAGGGCCGGCGCATCGCCGTCACGCGGCGCGGCGCGTTCGACCTCGTGCGCCTGCTCAGCCTGTCGCCGCTCGGCGTGCCCTTCGCCGCCACCACCGCGCTGGCCACGCGGCTGGGCGGCTTCTCCACCGACGACGTGGCCGACGACGTGCGCTTCTGCATCGAGGCCTGGCACCACGCGCGCTTCGTGCACCTGCCCGAGCCGCTGATCGACTACCGCCTTCACGGCGGCAGCCGCACCGAGGCCACCGGCGGCGAGGCGCGGATGCAGCGCGCCTTCCTGGCCACGCTGGCCCACGTGCGCCCGGTGCTCGAGCGCCAGGGGCTGCGCCCTATCGACGTGCTGGCCGAGGCGGTGGCGCAGCGCCTCGCCGACCTCGACCTCGCGGTCGAGCACTGGAGCTACACGCGCGGCATCGCCGGGGAGCCCTGGTGGGGCGGCCTGCCGCGGCTCGACGCGCTGCTGCAGGCCGGCCTGATGCCGGTGCCGCGGCGCTGGCACGCCGCCTTGGCCGGCCTCGGGCCTTCGCGCACTGCGACGCTGGGCGCGCTGCTGGCGCGCGGCGGGCCGTCGCTCAAGGCCGCCTGGGCCACGCAGCGCCTGCGCAAGCCGCTCACCGCGGCGCTGACGCAGCTGGCCGACGTGCTGCTGCCGTGGGCCTACCTGCAGCTCGACATGGAAGGGCCCGGCGCCGGCCCGGCGCTGCGCCTGGCGACGGCCGACGGGCGCACGCTGGTCGGCGCGGCGATGCTTCGCGACGCGCTCGGCTGCGCGCTCGCTGCCGATGCCGGACTTCAGCGCACAACGGCGGCGAGCCGGCTCGCGCTCGCACCGGCGCGCGGCGACGAGCCGCTGCTCGACCTGTCCGGCGCGCCGCGGCTCGTCAGGGCCGCGGCTTCATGACCCGTTGAGCGCGGCGGCCATGGCCGCCGATCAGTCGAGTGCGGCGGCCATGGCCGCCGATCATTCGAGTGCGGCGGCCATGACCGCCGCGTGCCGGTCGGTGGCCGCCAGCACGTCCACGTAGTAGATCGTGCGCGTGGCCGGCCCCTGGCCCTGCTGCCAGGCGTACCCGACGAGCTGGTCCACCGCCGAAGCCGACGGCGTGCGCAGCATGAGCTGCCCGTAGTTGTCCAGCACCGCCCAGTGGCGGTAGCCGGCGGCCTCGAGCCGCGGCAGCAGGCTCGTGAAGCCGGCGCGCTGCGCGGCGTCCAGCGGCTGGCACTCGAAGAAGAGCAGCGGCTCGTGCGCCGCGATCAGCGGCCAGGCCGAGTCGACGACGTCGAAGTCGAAGCCGTCGACGTCGGACTTGATCAGCGAGACCGGCGGCACGCCGGCCTCGGCGACGATGCGATCCAGCGTCACCGACGCCACGCCGGTTTCGTCGGGGCGTGCGTGGGCGGTGCCGCGGGCGCTGTCGAGCGCGGCGCGTTCGAGCTGCTTGCCCACCAGCAGACGCCGCAGCGTGACGCCCAGCCCGGGCAGCGCGGCGCGCACGCGCGCGGCGTTGGTCTCCAGGTAACGGTAGAAGGTCGGGTCGGGCTCGATGCACAGGAAGTGCGCGTGCGGCGCCGCGGGGGCCATGGCGGCCAGCGTGTCGCCGACGTTGGCGCCGACGTCGACGATCGTCGTGCCGGCCGGCACGTGGCGCGCCAGGCGCGGCAGGAAGCGGTCGTAGTGCGGGTACTGCTGCAGATACTCGGGCAGCATGTGCCCCGCCGGCAGCACGATGGTGCCGGCGCCGAGGGCCAGCTCCTGGTCGGGCCGCTCGGGCTCCGGGCGGCCGAGCAGGCGATCGAGGCGTTGTCGCAGGCGTTTCATCGCGGGTCCTCGTCTTCTTCAGCTCTTCAGATGAGCGAACGCAGCAGCCGCCGCACCGCACGCGCGCGGTCGCGCCCGATCAGCAGCCTCAGCAGTGCGCGGAAGGCCGGCCGATCGGCGGTGTCCGAGACCACGCGCCACTCGGGCAGGTGCGCCTGCACCGAGGAAGCCGAGGTGGCGAGCAGCCGCGGGTTGATGAAGACGCGCCCGCCGCGCTGGCGGATCTGCGCGTGCAGCGCCACGTGTTCGCAGACCTCGCCGCCGTCGGCCGCCAGGCCTTCGTAGCGCGCGCCGAGCAGCGCATCGGCGCGGTACAGGGCCAGCCCGCCGAAGGCCGATTCGACCTCGATCCAGTCGGCGTCCAGCGGCAGGCGCAGCATGCGCGAGTAGACGGCGGCGTAGGCGGCGCGCTCCTCGCTCGCGCCCAGTGTTCGCAGGAAGCCAGCCTCGCGCCAGCAGTCGCCCGGGCACCACTGCGGGTGGCGCAGCGCCCAGACGTCGTAGTACGGGCCGTCGACGTTGGCCGCGCACACCGCCCAGTCGTCGCGTTTCCAGCAACTCGCCAGCCCGGGGGCGTCGAGGCGGTCGATCACGCCGTCCAGGTCAGCCACCAGCACATGGCCGATCGGCGAGTGGCGCGAGGCCTCGGCCAGCCAGTCGAGGTAGGCGTTGCGGCAGTTCGCGATGCGCGCCGTGCGTTGCGGCAGCCGCTCGCGCAGGGCGCCGAGGCACAGGCCTGTGAAGCGCTCGCGCTGCGCGGCCAGGCGCGCCACCAGCTCGGCGCTGCCGTCGCTGCTGTCGGACTCCACCACGCACCAGTGCACGCGGCGATCGCGCGGCAGCGCGGCCGCGATGCGGTCGAGCGCGGCCTCGAGCGTGGCCTGGCCGTTGCGCACCAGGCCCACCACGGCCAGATCGGTGGCCAGACCGTCGCCCTCAGGCATGGCCCGGATCGCGCGCGCGGCTCACGGCAGGTTGGGCCGCGGTGCCGGCAGCATCGGCAGCACGCGCGCGCCGCCGCCCGGCTGTAACGGGCGCAGTGTGGCCACGCGCTGGGCGTGGCGCGCCGGCAGGTGGGCCAGCACGTTGTAGCCGCGCTCGAAGCCGCTCGGGAACGGCCGCTCGGCGCTCGGCACGTGCGCCACCAGCCCCTCGGGGCAGGCGAACAGGAAGGCGTAGCCGCGCTCGGCAAGCAGCTTCAGCACCTCCCAGGGACCGTAGTGGAAGGCACGCTGCCACGGCGCGAACAGCTCGATCAGCAGCAGCGGCGGCGCGGCGCCCTCCAGCAGCCCGGCGGCGCCGCGCAGCACGAAGAGTTCGGCGCCCTCGACGTCGATCTTGGCGAAGTCGGGCGGCGGCAGGCGGCTGGCGGCGATGAAGCCGTCCAGCGCCACCAGCCGGCAGCCGTAGGACTCGATGGCCACGCCCGGATGCGCGGCCTGCCAGTCGGCGGCGCTGGCGATCGAGCCCTGGCCGAAGTCACCGGCCGGCACCTGCACCTCGGCCAGGCGGTCCGCGTCCGACAGGCCGAAGGGCACCGGCACCACCGGTGCCGAGCGGCGCGGCGGCCGGCGCAGCGTGCGGCAGAGGCGCCGGTACAGCGGCCAGACCGGCTCGAAGGCCACCACCAGCCCGCCGCGGTCGGCCAGGCGCGCCAAGCGGCGCGTCACGTCGCCCTGGTTGGCGCCGATGTCGTAGCAGACGTCGCCGGGGCGCACCACCGCGTCGTAGATCTGGTCCTCGAAGGTGGCCACGCCGGGGCGGGCGCCGAACAGGGAGGAGAGCGTCTCGCCCAGCGACATGGGCGCCGATGATGCCAGAGGGGCCTGCGGCGGCGCGCTGCCGCGCGCTTCAGGCGCCGAGGTCCCGAAGCGCCGGCAGCGGCACGCCGGGCACCGCGCTGGCCGCGCGCACCGCGTTGCGGATGGCGCGCGCCACGGCCTCGGCGGCCAGCGCGCCGAGCAGCGTCAGGTCGCCCTGGCCCGGGCCCCAGCCCTGGCGGCCGGTGGCCAGGGCGAAGAAGGTGTCGCCGTCGTTGGGACTGATCGGGCTCACCGCACGCGCCACGCCGTGGTGGGCCAGCGAGGCCAGTTGCGAGGCCTGGGCCTTGCTCAGCGAGGCGTCGGTGGCGACCACGCCGATCGTGGTGGCGATGCCGGGGCCCACCGCGTCGGCGCCGAACAGCGCCGCCTCGGCGGCGGCGAGGCTGCGGCCGTCGGTGCCGCGCACGCCGGCGATCACGCGGCCGTCTTCGCCGAGCACGTTGCCCACCGCGTTCACGGCGACCAGCGCGCCGACCGTGAACCCGTCGTGCACGATCGAGGAGGTGCCGAGGCCGCCCTTCATCGCGCGCGCGATGCCCAGGCGCTTGCCCACGCTGGCGCCGAGCCCGGCGCCGACGCTGCCCTGCTCGGGCGCCTGCGCGGTGGCCGCGATGCAGGCGGCGTGGCCGGTGGCGGCATCGGGGCGGATGCGCGGGTCGCCGAACCAGAGGTCGAACAGCACCGCGGCCGGCACGATCGGCACGCGCGCCGGGCCGACGGGCAGCCCGTGGCCCTGTTCGTCGAGCCAGCGCATGACGCCGCTGGCCGCGTCGAGCCCGTAGGCGCTGCCGCCGGCCAGCAGCACGGCGTGCACCTGCTGCACCGAGTTCTCCGGGCGCAGCAGGTCGGTCTCGCGCGTGCCCGGAGAACCGCCGCGCTGCGCCACGCCGCCCACCGCGCCCTCCGGGCACAGCACCACGGTGCAGCCGGTGGCGCGCCCGGTGCGCGCGGCGTGGCCCACGCGCAGGCCGGCGACGTCGGTGATCGCGCCCGCGTGCAGCGCAGCGCTCAGGCGAACACCCCGGCCGTGTCGTGCAGGTGTCGGCTCACCTCGCCGAGGTGGTGCAGCGTGTCGCCGAAGGTCATCTCGATGACGGTGAGGCGCTTGAAGTAGTGGCTGCCGGCGTACTCGTCGGTGACGCCGATGCCGCCGTGCAGCTGCACGCACTGCTGGCCGACGAAGCGCATCGACTGGCCGAGCTGCACCTTGGCCTGCGCCAGCGCGTGGCGGCGCTTCTCCGGCGGCTCGCCGAGCTTGAGGCTCGCGTAGTAGCTCATCGAGCGGGCGAGCTCGAGCTGCATCTTCACGTCGGCGATGCGGTGGCGCAGCGCCTGGAAGCTCGCGATCGGCACCCCGAACTGCTTGCGCGTGTTCATGTACTCGACCGTCATCGCGACCAGCCTGTCCATCACGCCGACCGCCTCGGCGCAGACGCCGGCGATGCCGACGTCGACCGCGCGCTCCAGCAGCCCGGCGCCGTCGACCGTGATCAGCGTGGCCGGCGTCGCCTGCAGCGTCAGCTCGGCGGCGCGGGCGCCGTCCTGTGTCGGGTAGCCGCGCACCGCGAGGCCCGGCGCGCCGCGTTCGACGAGGAAGAGGGCGGTCGGGTGGTGGCTGTCGTCGAGCTGCAGGCGCGCCGGCACGATGAACGCATCGGCCTCGTCGCCGGCCGGCACGATGCTCTTCGCGCCGCTCAGCACGTAGCCGTCGCCGCGCGCCTCGGCCTCGGTGGCCACGTGGTGCAGGAAGTAGCGCGCGCCGCGCTCCTGGTGCGCCAGCACCACCAGGGCCTCGGCCGCGGCCATGCGCGGCAGCCAGGCGGCCTGCACGGCCTCGGGCGCCGCGGCGAGCAGCGCCGGCGCGACGAGCGCGCCGTGCACGTAGGGCGCGTTGACCAGGCCGCGGCCGAGCTCCTCGCACACCACCATCGCCTCGACGGGGCCGAAACCGAGCCCGCCGTTCGCCTCGGGGATCGCCAGGCCCGCGAGGCCCAGTTCGGCGAGCTCGCCGTACACCGCGCGCGTCGCGCCGCCGGCCTTGGCGATGCCGTGGCGGCGCTCGAACGGGAAGGCCTTGTCCACCCAGCGCCGCACGGCGTCGCGCAGCGATTCCTGGTCGTCGGTGAAGTCGAAGTCCATGGTCGTCTCCCGCGCGCGTCAGCTGCCCAGCACCGTCTGCGCGACGATGTTGCGTTGCACTTCGTTCGAACCGCCGTAGATCGTGGTCTTGCGGTAGTTGAAGTAGGTCGAGGCCAGCGGCGCGCAGTGCGCCGCGCCCACGTAGTCGCCCTGCCAGCCGGCCTCCATCGCCTCGCTGACGAAGGGCACCGCGAAGGGCCCGGCGGCCAGCATCATCAGCTCGGTGTAGCGCTGCTGGATCTCGCTGCCGCGGATCTTCAGCAGGCCCGCGATGTCGAGCGACTGCTTGCCCGACTTCTCGGCCGACAGCACGCGCAGCACCATCATCTCGAGCGCCACGATGTCCACCTCGAGCAGCGCGATCTGGTCGCGGAAGCGTGCGTCCTCGTACACGCCCTCGGCCTTGGCGATGCGCTTCAACCGCTCGAGCTCGCGCTTGGCGCGGTTGACGTCGGCGATGTTGGTGCGCTCGTGCGCGAGCAGGTACTTGGCGTAGGTCCAGCCCTTGTTCTCCTCGCCCACCAGGTT
>Ga0073934_10006417_pt1 | contig 17188 bp, 15 predicted proteins | sample LarsenN4metaG_FD_76834 | JGI IMG/M metagenome (GOLD analysis project Ga0073934, IMG submission 76834) | Hot spring sediment bacterial and archeal communities from British Columbia, Canada, to study Microbial Dark Matter (Phase II) - Larsen... ... | reverse complement strand
TACTCACCGAGCAACTTCTCGTAAGAGGCGACGATGTCATCGGCGACCGCAGACTCGAACGCGAGTCTTAGGCTTGCAAGAATGACTGCGCGCACTACACGGTCGCCTTCTTGACGGTGGTGTATGCCCAGACTGTCTTGCCTCCGACCTCAACCTCGTCCCGCTTGAGCCGACCCTTACGCACGGCCCCGAGGAAGTAGCCGGGCAAGCTCGTTTGTGGGACCATGATCGCCTCTTTGCGGAAGCGCGCCTGCACATCCGCAAGCGTGCGGGGTACATCAAAGTAACCCTCCGTGATCCACCGATCGAACGTGGCAGCGATATTGCTCGTCTTTCCAGTAATCTTTCGCGGCCGCTTCCCGCTCGACTCCGACGCCGGTTGGCCGGTCGCATTGGTGCTGTCAACTTCGCCACTATCGGCCTTCGATCTGGCGCGACGGCGTATCGGCTTTCGCGCCGCCGTCCCAGTGTTTGACTGGGTTGCGTCCTGCCCAATCTCGGCCTCGATGGTCGCTAGAACCACGCTTCGCACGGAATAGCGGCTGTCTTGCTCTGCCAGAACGTGACTCTCGCTCAAGTCGCGTAGCACCGGCCGCAGGCTTCCACCCGGGATGCCAGTCATCTCCTGGATGTCGACGGGCCGGGCGTCGGCCGCAATGGCTTCGTCGGTCACGTATTTCCACCCCTGGAGGGCGACCAGATAAACGAGGATCTTTGCTCGATTCGACAGTCGAGCAAACGTGGGCAGGAAGCTGATCTTCTTCGCGTTGACGTCGTAGCGCACATATGGCGTAACGATCTTCTCGATCGTTGGCTCATCGAGCGCGCCTTGCTCTGCTATGAGGTCCTTCAAAGCCATTTCCTTTTTCCTCCTCATAAACGCATAAACCAATAAACTGATAACGCCATGTAGGCTGAACGACGCCCATTTCAAGGCAAGCGCGCGGGAATGAGTTGAAAGCCCTTGCGCCCGCTTGTGCGGACCGGCGCAAGCCTATATTGACGCTTGAATTGTCGGCGTTTTTCCAAAACCTGCGCGAAATACGGCTCGACATGCTGGAAATTGCGGTTTTCCAGTAAGAATCGCCCTATTTCCAGCGGGACCTCAGCTTTTTGGGGGACAGCTATGGCCGAAGCCCTGATGCAAAGTCAGGCGTTACCAGAGGCAACGCATAACGATATGGCGAACGCCATCCGCGCGCTCGCCATGGATGCGGTGCAGAAGGCCGATTCCGGCCATCCCGGCATGCCCATGGGCATGGCCGATGTGGCCACCGTGCTGTTTACGCGCTTCCTGAAATTCGATCCGGCCCACCCCGACTGGCCGGATCGCGACCGCTTCGTGCTCTCGGCTGGGCATGGCTCGATGCTGCTCTATGCGCTGCTCTATCTCACGGGCTATGCGGATATGACGCTGGAGGAGCTGAAGAACTTCCGCCAGCTTCACTCCCGCACCCCGGGCCACCCCGAATACGGCCATGCTGCCGGCATCGAGACGACGACCGGCCCCCTCGGGCAGGGGCTTGGCAATGCCGTCGGCATGGCGCTCGCCGAGCGCATTCTCAACGCCCGCTATGGCGACGAGATCGTCAACCACTTCACTTACTGCCTGGCCGGCGACGGCTGCCTGATGGAAGGCATCAGCCACGAGGCGATTTCGCTCGCCGGCCATTTGAAGCTCGGCAAGCTGATCGTTCTGTTCGACGACAATCAGGTGTCGATCGACGGTCCGACCAGCCTTGCCGTCTCCGACGATCAGATCGAGCGCTTCCGCGCATCCCACTGGCATGCTGCGCGCGTCGATGGCCATGACCCTGAGGCTGTCGCGCTCGCCATCGAGAACGCGCGGAACGTGACCGACCGGCCGTCGTTGATCGCCTGCCGCACCATCATCGGCTATGGCGCGCCCAAAAAGGCCGGCACTGCCGCGACCCATGGCGCGCCGCTCGGTGCGGAAGAGGTGGCCGGCGCGCGCGAAAAGCTCGGCTGGGGTCATGCTCCCTTCGAGTTGCCGAAGCCGGTGCTGGCAAGCTGGCGCGCCGCCGGCTCAAGGCATCGCGCGGCCTATGAGGCCTGGGCCGCGGCCGCGAACCGGCTCGATGCTGAGGCCCGCGCTCACCTGACCGATCCCGTCGACGGCAAGGTGAAGGCCGCGATTGCCGAGGCGGTGAACGCGATCAAGGCAGACTTCTCCCGCGAGGCCGCCAAGCTCGCGACGCGGCAGTCCTCGCAGAACGTGCTGGAGAAGCTGCTTCCCGTGGTGCCCGGAATGATCGGCGGCTCCGCCGATCTCACCGGCTCGAACGGCACGTTCACTAAAGCGAGCATGGTGATCAAGCCCGGCCATTTCGCCGGTAACTACATCCATTATGGTGTGCGCGAGCATGCCATGGCTGCGACCATGAACGGGCTCTCCCTGCATGGCGGGATTGTGCCCTATGGCGGCAGCTTCCTCGTTTTCACCGATTACTGCCGGCCTTCGATCCGGCTTTCGGCCTTAATGGGCAAGCGGGTGATCTATGTGATGACCCACGACTCGATCGGGCTCGGGGAGGACGGCCCGACGCATCAGCCGATCGAGCATCTCGCGGCGCTGCGCGCCATGCCCAATCTCCATGTCATGCGGCCTGCCGATTCGGTTGAGTGCGCCGAATGCTGGGAACTCGCCCTTAATTCCGCGCACAATCCCACCATCCTCGCCTTGACGCGCCAAGGCCTGCCGCTGCTCCGCACCGCGCACACGGACGAGAATCTCTCTGCCAGGGGCGCTTACGTCTTGGTCGAGCCAAGGGGCGGGTGCGATGTGACCCTGATCGCAACAGGGTCCGAAGTCTCGCTCGCCGTCCAGGCAGCCAAGCTGCTCGAAGGCGAGGGGATCAAGGCGGCGGTGGTCTCGATGCCTTGCTGGGAGCTGTTCGAGACGCAAAGCGAAGCGTATCGGAACGAGGTCCTGGGCCCGGCCCCCCGCGTCGCGGTGGAGGCAGCGGTCGGGCTCGGCTGGGAGCGGTGGATCGGGCGCGAGGGCGCCTTCATCGGCATGCGCGGATTTGGCGCTTCTGCCCCGGCGCAAGACCTATATAAACATTTCGGCATCACGGCCGAGGCGGTCGCGGCCGCGGCGCGTGATCTCGCGGGTAAGGGTAAAAGGTAAGCAGAAATGGCTAATAAGCGCGTCGCCATCAACGGATTTGGCCGGATCGGCAGGCTCACCTTCCGGGCCTTCCTGGAAGCCAAGCGCAAGGATCTCGACTTCGTGGCGATCAACGATCTCGGCTCGCCGGAGATGAACGCCCATCTGCTCGAATTCGACAGCGTGCATGGGCGCTTTCCGGGCAAGATCAGCGTGGCCGACCGGCATCTCAAGGCTGACGGCCAGGATGTCGTCGTGCTCGCCGAGGCGACGCCCGAGAAACTGCCCTGGCGCGACCTTGGCGTCGACATCGTCATGGAGTGTACCGGCCGCTTCACCGACCGCGACGGCGCAGCCAAGCACTTGACCGCGGGCGCCAAACGCGTGCTGGTCTCAGCTCCGTGTTCAGGCGCCGATCTCACTGTGGTGTTCGGCGTGAACCACGACAAGCTTACCCAGGAGCATCACGTCGTCTCCAACGCCTCCTGCACCACCAATTGCCTCGCGCCGGTGGCGCAGGTGCTGAACGAGGCGATCGGCATCAAGCACGGCTATATGACCACTGTGCACGCTTATACCGGCGATCAGCGCACGGTGGACACGCTGCACAAGGATCCCTACCGCGCGCGGGCGAGCGCTATAAACCTGATCCCGACCTCGACCGGGGCTGCCAAGGCGGTCGGCCTCGTTCTGCCGGAGCTCAAGGGCAAACTCGACGGCGCCTCGATCCGGGTGCCGGTGCCGAATGTGAGCATGATCGACTTCACCTTCACCGCTGCGCGCCCGACCGACAAAGACGAGATCAACGCCGCGATCACCAAGGCCGCCAACGGTCCGCTCAAGGGCATTTTGGGTGTGAACGACAAGCCGCTCGTCTCGACCGACTTCAACCACGATCCCTTGAGCTCGATCTTCGACCTCAAGAGCACCCAGGTCGTGGACGGCACCTTCTGCCGCGTGGTCGCCTGGTACGACAATGAATGGGGTTTTTCCAATCGCATGAGCGACACGGCGGTCGCCATGGGGCGCCTGATATGAATGAGGCCTCGCCCGCCGGCGGCACGGGCGGCCTCGACCTTTCCCGCGTCAAGTCGGTCGATAAGGCCGATGTGCGCGGCAAACGGGTTTTGATCCGCGTCGACTTCAACGTGCTGATCGAAGGCGGCAAGGTTGCCGATCCCACCCGCATCGCCCGCGTGCTGCCGACCATTGCCAAGCTCGCCCGTGAAGGCGCCAAGGTGATCGTGCTGTCGCATCTCGGCCGCCCCAAAGGCGTGATGTCGCCGGAGACCTCGCTCAGACCGGTCGCCGAGAAAATGAAGGAACTGATGGGTGATACGCCCGTCCGCTTTATTGGCGACTGCATCGGTGAAGAGGCGCGCAATGGTCTCGCCACGCTCAAGCCGGGAGAAGTTGCGGTGCTGGAGAATGTCCGCTTCTACCCGGGCGAGGAGAAGAACGACCCTGGCTTCGCCAAGCGCCTCGCCGAGCACGGCGATCTTTATGTCGACGATGCCTTCTCCTCGGCGCATCGGGCGCATGCCTCGATCGAGGCGATCACCCACCTCTTACCCTCTTATGCCGGGCTCTTGATGATGGCCGAGATTACCGCGCTTGCTGAAGCGCTGGAGCAGCCTGAGCGGCCGGTGATGGCCATTGTCGGGGGCAGCAAGGTCTCAACCAAGATCGAGGTGCTGAACAATCTCGTCTCGCACATGGATGTTCTCGTGATCGGGGGCGCCATGGCCAACACCTTCCTCCTCGCCAAAGGTATCGGGATCGGCGCCTCCTTCGCCGAGCCCGATTTTGTCGACACTGCCAAGGACGTCATAGCGCGCGCGGAGAACTCCGGCTGCGAGATCGTGCTGCCAGTGGATGCGGTGGTGGCGAAGGAGCTGAAGGAAGGCGTGGAATGGCAAGTCTGCCGGGTCGGCGAAGTGCCGCAAGATGCGATGATCCTCGATTTCGGGCCTGAGAGCGTCGCCGACCTGAAGCGGCGTCTTGCTTCAGTCCGCACCGTGCTCTGGAACGGGCCGCTCGGCGCCTTCGAGACGGCGCCCTTCGGCGAAGCGACCTTCGCCATCGCCAGAGAGGTCGGTCGGCTCACCAAAGAGGGCAAGCTGATCAGCGTGGCGGGTGGCGGTGATACGGTGCGGGCCCTGAACGAGGCAGGCACGGCCGACGATTTCAGCTATGTCTCCACCGCCGGCGGGGCCTTCCTGGAATGGCTCGGCGGCGCGCAATTGCCGGGTGTCGTAGCCCTTGCCCGAAGCGGCGCCCGCGCTCCTGTCTAATCATCGTCACGGCCGGGCTTGTCCCGCCTACGCGGGCCGAAGCCTCATTATGGATGGGCAAAGCGATTGCTTCGGCGGGCGAAGGCCCGGCCATCCACGCTTTTCCATGTCTGCAAAAAGACGTGGATGCCCCGGCATAAAGCCGGGCATGACAATTTTGGTTAAACCGAATGTGGTCTAAAAAGGTCGTTGTTGCCGCCCTACGGATTGAGAAGGCCTACATATGACTCAGGACATCATCATCGCCCCCTCGATCCTCTCGGCCGACTTCGCCAAGCTCGGCGAGGAGGTGCGCGCGATCGACCAAGCGGGCTGTGACTGGATCCATATCGATGTCATGGACGGCCACTTCGTGCCCAACATCACCATCGGGCCGGACGTGGTGAAGGCGCTTCGCCCCCACACGAAGAAGACTCTCGACGTGCATCTGATGATCGCGCCTTGCGACCCCTTCATTGAGGCCTTCGCAAAGGCAGGCGCCGACATCATCACCGTGCATGCCGAGGCTGGACCGCATCTCGACCGCTCGCTTCAGCTCATCAAAAGCCTCGGCAAGAAGGCCGGCGTTTCGATCACGCCCTCGACGCCGGAAAGCGCCATCGATTATGTGCTCGACAAGGTCGATCTCGTGCTGGTGATGACGGTCAATCCAGGATTTGGCGGCCAGGCTTTCATCCCCTCGCAGCTCGGCAAAATCAGGGCGATCCGCAAAGCCATCGGCGCGCGGCCGATTCACCTCGAGGTTGACGGCGGCATCAATGAAAAGACTGCGCCGCTCGTGGTCGAAGCCGGCGCCAATGTGCTGGTCGCCGGCGCGGCCGTGTTCAAGAGCGGCAACTATAAGGACAATATGGCCGCCATCAGGGCTGCCGCCTTGCGCGCCCGCGCCGCCGCCGCTTAGGCCTAACGCGAAAGTGACTTGCCATGGGCGTCTTCGCCGGACAATTCAGTATCATATTGGGAATATTGATGATGCTGGTTTGCCGGCTTCCGCGGCAAGGACCGAGAGGCTGAAGTGGACGTTACCTTTGTCGGCGCGATGATCGCGGGGCTCTTGAGCTTCCTGAGCCCCTGCGTTCTGCCGCTCGTGCCGCCTTATCTCTGTTTCCTGGGCGGCACCACTTTCGACCAGCTCGCTGGCGAGGATGAGACGCCAAGCCACGTCTATACGACGGTGGTGCTGTCGGCCGTCGCCTTCGTGCTCGGCTTCACCACGGTCTTCGTCATTCTCGGCGCCACTGCCACTGCAGCAGGCCAGCTGCTCGCGGCCAACCTGCCGTTGCTCAGCAAGATCGCAGGAGTCATCATCATCATCGTCGGCCTGCACTTCCTTGGTGTCATTCATCTACCTTTCTTGCATCGCGAAGCGCGCTATCACGCCGATGCGCGCCCCGCGGGCCTGATCGGCGCTTATGTCATCGGCCTTGCCTTCGCTTTCGGCTGGACACCTTGTATCGGACCGGTGTTGGCAGCCATCCTCGCCATCGCTGCGGGCGAGGATTCGATATCGAGAGGCGTGAGCCTGCTGCTCGTCTACTCGCTTGGACTCGGCATTCCCTTCATCGCCGCAGCCCTTGCCATCAAGCCGTTCATGAGCACCATGCAGCGCTTCAATAAGCAACTTGCGCTGGTCGAGAAGCTGCTCGGCGCATTTCTTGTGGTGACAGGCATTCTCTTCCTCACCAATTCCATGACGCTGATCGCCGCCTGGATCCTGGAGACGTTTCCAGGCCTCGCCACCATCGGCTAAGGCCGCGCTCGCCTTTTTTTGCACGCGCCGCTATTCAGGCGGGATGACCCCTATTGCTCTTACCATAGCCGGCTCGGATTCCTCCGGCGGAGCCGGCATTCAGGCCGACCTCAAGACCTTCGCCGCACTCGGCGTCTATGGCGCGAGCGCGATCACCGCGCTCACCGCTCAGAACACTGAAGGCGTCGATGCCGTCCTGGTCGTTCCGCCGGATTTCGTGGCGCGGCAGATCAGGGTCGTTGCGCGCGACCTCGATGTGCGCGCCGTCAAGATCGGCATGCTGGCGACGGGCGAAATCATCGAAGTGGTTGCCGAGCAGCTCATGGCTCTAGCCGATGTCCCCGTCGTGCTCGATCCGGTGATGGTCGCAGCATCGGGCGATGTGTTGCTCGATGAGGACGCCATCGACACGCTACGCACTGTGCTTCTGCCGCGTGCAACCCTGATCACGCCGAATCTGCCCGAAGCCGCCAAACTGCTCGGACGAGCCGAAGCCAAGGATGAGGGCGAGATGCGCTCCCAGGCCGAGGCATTACGGAGACTCGGCGCTGGCGCCGTGCTGATCAAAGGCGGTCACGCCAAGGGCCCCGAAGCGGTCGATATCCTTGTCGACGGGGAGGGGGAGTTGCGGCTCGCAGCACCGCGCGTCGAGACCGCGAACACCCATGGCACGGGCTGCACGCTGTCTTCGGCCGTCGCCGCCGAGCTCGCCAAAGGCGCCTCGCTTCGCGAGGCGGTGACCCGCGCTAAGGCCTATGTCACCGGGGCGCTCCGGCAGGCTGACGAGCTTCGGATCGGCAAGGGCAGGGGCCCCGTGCACCATTTCCACGCAGTTTGGAAGCGCTAGCCCTCCGCCACCACCTTCCAGCGCTGCTCGCCAAGGCCCGAGATGGTGGCGCGGATTTCGTCTCCGGGCTTGATGAATACGCGCGGATTGCGCGCCATGCCGACGCCTGGCGGCGTGCCGGTGGTGATGACGTCGCCCGGCATCAAGGTCATGAACTTGCTGATATAGGCGATAAGCTGCGCCACCGTGAAAATCATCGTCGAGGTATTCCCCGTCTGCATGCGTTGGCCGTTGAGATCGAGCGCAAGATCGAGATTCTGAGGGTCTGGCACTTCGTCCTTGGTGACGAGCCAAGGCCCGAGCGGGCCAAACGTGTCGTAACTCTTGGCCTTGATCCATTCGCCAGGCCCGCCCTTTTGCAGGCTCCGCTCCGAGACGTCGTTGCAGATCGTGTAGCCGGCCACGTAGTCGAGCGCATCGGCCTCGGCGACCCGCTTGGCTGGCGAACCGATCACCACGCCAAGTTCGACTTCATAATCCATGCGGTTGAAGCCGTCAGGCGCCAGCACCGGATCGTATGGACCCGAGACGCATGAACTCGCTTTGGCGAAGATGATTGGCACTTCGGGGATGGGCATGCCGGTCTCTTCGGCATGGTCGCGGTAGTTCAGTCCGATGCCGAGAAATTTCGGAACGGCGCCGACCGGCGCACCGATTCGCGGATTGCCTTCCACCAGAGGCAGCGCCGCAAGGTCGAGCGCCCTGATGCGAGCAAGACTTTCCGGTCCGAGCGCCGCGCCCGCGAGATCGTCGATAATCCGCGAAAGATCGCGGATTTTTCCCTCATGCAGAAGGCCTGGTTTCTCTTGCCCGAGCGCGCCGTAACGTAGAAGTTTCATGCTTCTTCCCCTGGTCCAACTTTTTCTGCATGATGCACGCCGGCGCGGGGGGCGGCAACGGCCCGCCCTTGCCCTGTCAGTCGTCAGGGCTCGAGTTTCCGAACATCAACATAGAGGGACAGGCTGATGACACCTCGCTTGCTTAGGGTTTCGACCGCTGGGATTTTGCCTATCGGGGCGCTTCTGCTCTCGGCGCTTGTGATGATGCCAGCCGAATCGGCGACGAAGAAAACTTCGGGCAATCCATTCGAGCTGCTGGACGGCTATTGGACCGGCGGGGGGACTGTGACGCCGCCCAAAGGCCATGCGGAGAAAGTCAGTTGCCGCGTGACCTATGCCGTTGCCGGGAGTTCCGTGACGCAGAACATGCGCTGCGCCGGCACCGATTACAAATTCAGCACCTCATCGAAGCTGACCTATAGCGGCGGCAAGATCTCGGGCTCCTGGAGCGAGACCACCTATGATGCGTCGGGCAGCGTAAACGGCACGGCGAGCGGCAATACCGTGCACGCCAGGATCAGCGGCGACAAATTTTCCGGCCGCATGAGCATTAAGGTCTCCGGGTCGTCCCACAGCATCAACATCATGCAACTCGACAAGAACTCGGGCTCCTATCGTCCGGCGGCCACCGTTTCGCTGCGCCGATAGAGCCAATCGCTCGGGCACGAGAGCGCCCCTGGCTTTGCAAAACGCCAAGGCTCCCAGAGCCTTGGCGTTTTTTTGCCGGACGCCGGAAAGGGGAACCCGTGAATCACTTTGCTGGCTCCGTGGGGGGCAAAAATGTGGCGTTGCCGAACTGCAACAAGGCCCAAGAAAGTTTGCCGCAAGAGGCCGGTTTCTCCTCGGTCCGCTGACGGTTTACCGGCCCGGAAAGCGGGCTGCGCCGCGCCGTTCGCCCAACCGTAACTAGTGGATTTTATTTGCAAAATAGTGACTGAGCGGCGGCTATTTGCATTTGCGCAACAGTGGCCGCGCGTTTTTGCAGGCGACCCCTTGCACGAAGTTGAAGCTTATTGAGCCGCCGATTAGCCTTCTTGCTACAGACGGGGGACGGGGCTGGGGGGCCTACTCACCCGACCGGACGCGAAGCTTTAGAGGGACCTGTAGCAACTCCGAGAAAGCAAGGCTCAGGAACTAGATGGGGGGGCGAGCCGAAGCCCGCTGTGAAGGCCATGCCTTTGGAGCTCGGCTCGTTTCGCAGGGAAGACCGGCCCGGCGCCGTCCGGGCCGGTTCTTTTTGTTTCGGTGATCGCGGCGCGCTTCGGCCCCTAATGCCCCACTTTGCGCAACGTCGCCGCAATGCCCGCCAAATAGCCCGACCCGAACAATCTGACATGCACGAGCCGCGGATAGAGGTTGTAGATGTCGCGCCGCTCCTCGAAGAATCCGGGCTGAAGCTTCAGCCGCTCTTGGTAGGAAGCGAAGAAATCCGCGCCGAACGTTCCGAACAAAGTGGCGAAGGCAAGCTCGATCTCGGGATGCCCGCAATAGATCGCCGGATCGACGAAGGCGGCGACCTTGCCGCCGCGCACCAGCACATTCCCGGTCCAGAGATCGCCGTGCAGCAGCGAAGGGTGCTCGGGCTCGATCAGATGTTGCTCGATGCGCTCGGCCAAGTGCACGATCCGCGCCAGAAGCGAAGCGGGCAGGAGTCCTTCGTCATGCGCCGCGCGCGCCATATGAAGCAGGCGGTAGTCGCGGAAGAAGGGCACCCAGCGATCGCTTTCCGGGTTTGGCTGGTGCAGCGGCCCGATCAGGGTGTCGCGTGCATAGCCGAAGCGCGCGCGCTTCGCCGCATGCAGGCCGGCGATCAGCGCGCCGGCATGGCGCTCCACGCTTCGCGTGATCCCGCCATCCGTCGCGATGTAATCCATGACGAGGAGATCGTCATTGGCATAGTGCACATGCGGCACCGGGAGATCGGACAGGCGTTCAAGCTCGCCGAGCATATAGGCTTCGAGCGTGAGGCTCGATCCGCACGCGCCACGCGCCCGCGCCTTCACCGCAAGTTGCCGGCCATCGGCAAGCGTCACCACGGCCCCTTCGAGACCGAAGCCGACGGAAAGCGGTCCCATCTCGGCGACTCGCGTGCCGAGCGCCGCTTCGAGTCTTTGCTTCAGGCTTGGTGCCACCCTCGCCAGAGATAAGCGGCGGCGAAGCGCCGACTAGAAGAACGCCGCGTTCGGCCTCATCATCGTCCCTAAACGGCACCGAACAGGTTGCCGGCAAGCAGCACGAGATAGCCGAGCAGCAGGAGCAGGAAGCCGCGCGTGGGGAGCATCTGGCTTTCGATATTCAGAGCGCGGACGACCACCGCGGCGATCACCAGGAGGACCGAGATCACCAACGTTGCCATTGCGGGTGCTGTGAGTTCCATTGTCGCCTCCTTCCATTGTCGCTGCTTTCCAGGACGCTTTGTTGCAGACAGCCTCCGACCGCGATCATAGCACCTGCCGCGCAGCGATGGACCGCAGGAGAGAGCGGGGCCAGCGGGCCTGAACGTCCGGGGCAACCGCATGAATTATCTTGACGAATTGGCGGACAGGGCCCTCTGCGCTCGCCGCGCTAGGCGCCTGTTCGAGCTTTGCCTTCAGGGTAGGGGTCATTGCCAGCGAATATGGCGCAGCAACGGGTTATCCTTCCCCGAGCAGGGAAGGGACGATTGACTGGAGCGCTACCGCTTAGCGTGGCGGCACCCGTGGAGGAGGGTAGCCCGGCGGGAGCGCCCCTCCGCTATAATAGAGCCGCAACCACTCTCTGCGGCTCAAGCGGCGCGGGCTTCCTATTGCGTAGGGATCCCATCCAGACTCAAATCGCCTGCGCTTCTTGCTTTGCTGATCCACCGCTTCCTCGGCCGCCGTCTGCTGCTTCGCCGCTGGTTGCTGCTTCGCCGCTGGCTGCTGCTTGGTTGTTGGTTGCTGCTTCGCCGCCGCCTGCTGCTTCTTCAGGCCGGAACGCGCAATTCGGTTCTTGGAACCGCGCGGCTTTTTCTTATCCACCACGGCCTTGGCCGTCTTCTTGGCCGGCGTGATCTGCTGCTTCTGCGATCCGCGGGCGGCCGCCGTCACCTCGGGCTTCGGGATCTCGCCCCTCAAGACGATCTCGGTCTTTTCGAGACCGGTTTCCTTGACCAACGCAAACAAGGTGCGGGCGTTGTCGAGGGAAAGCCGGACGCAGCCATGCGAGGCGGGGCGCCCGAGCTTCTGCTCTTCCGCGGTCCCGTGAATGGCGTGTCCCTTTCGGGTGAAGAAGATCGCATGCGGCATCGGCGCATCGTCCCATTGCCTCGAATACCAAATCTCGTTCATGGAGCGGGCCGCGTAAGCCCCCGAAGGCGTGTCATAGAAGCGCGTGCCGGTCGACACCTTCCAGATGTACCGCTCGACATGGTCGACAAAGACCTTCATCTCCTGCGCTGCCTTGTCGATCACGACGAGGATCTTGGAGGGAGGCGGCGCGGCAGACTCTGCATCTTCTGGCGGGATGTCAGGCGCGCCTTCCTCTACTGCGTTGGCCGGAGAAGCCGTCTCTTGCTCGCCGTCCGGCGTCTTGAAAGCGCGGCCGCTCGTGTACGCGCTTAAGCCGGTCTGGGGCGCCGGGCCGCTCACCCCCCAAACTGCGCTTGCCGCTTCGGTTTCGGCGCTCAAGGCAGGCGCAGTCTCCACAGCGGCGGCGCCGAGCATGAGGACCGCCGTCCACCACGGGATAGCGAGGAGCCGGCAAAAAGACATCCGGGCTCGCATGGGGCTTGAGAGGAGCCGCCGCACCACACTCTCCCTTAAGAGAGTTCTGCCAAGCCTTGAACGCGACTCGAGAGGAAAAGCTTAATGCGGAATCGGCGCTGGCGGTCGCGCTTCCGCAAGTCGCGATGATTTTCTTGGAAGCCCGTGGCGCCTGCGCCACAGCATCGCTCGCGAGGGCGAAGCCCGAGCGGCGAGGGGGGAAGCGCCGCAGGCGCGTCTGGCGCCTGTTGCCTCCGATCAATCTTTCCGCCATGCGACTTGCGCATAACTAGCCCTCTTCCCCACGGAGAGAGGAAGAAGGCGCTCGCTTCGCGCATTAACCCTTGGCGCTAATGTCACAAGCCTGAAACAAAATCACTTTATCTGCGCGGCCATCGTGTTGAACATATGGGACGAAGCCGACGTGCAGCATGAGCCCGGGGTGAGGCGTTACCGCGCATTGTTCATCTCGGACATCCATCTCGGCACCAAGGCCTGCCAGGCCGAAACCTTCCTCGATTTCCTCCGCTGCCACGAGGCAGACCGCATCTATCTGATCGGCGACATCGTTGATTTCTGGCGCATCAAGCGCGGCATCTATTGGCCGCAAGCCCATAACGACGTGCTGCAAAAGCTCCTGCGCAAGGTGCGCAAAGGCACCGAACTCATCTACATTCCCGGCAATCACGACGAAGCGATGCGCGATTATTGCGGGGCCAAGTTCGGCGGCGTCTCGTTCGTGCGCAACATCGTGCATATCGGCGCCGACGGCAGGCGCTATCTCATCATTCACGGCGACGAGTTCGACGTCGTGGTGCGCTATGCCAAATGGCTCGCGCTGTTCGGCGACTGGAGCTACACGGTCGCGCTCTGGCTCAATACGCATTTCAACGTGCTGCGCCGCTTCCTCGGCATGCCTTACTGGTCGCTCTCCGCCTATCTGAAGCAGAAGGTGAAGCGCGCGGTGAACTATATTGGCGAGTTCGAGGCGGCGCTTGCCCAGGAAGCGCGCCGGCATGGCGCGCAAGGGGTGATCTGCGGCCATATCCACCATGCCGCCATGCGCCAGGTTGGTGACGTGCTCTATATCAATACTGGCGACTGGGTGGAGAGCTGCACCGCGGTCGCCGAGACGGAAGCGGGGATCTTCGAGATCATCCGTTGGACCCAGCCGCGCCACGGCTTGACTGCGCCCAAGTCCCGCGTCGAGGAGCTTGAGGCTGCCGCCTGATGCGGGTGCTGGTGGCAACCGATGCCTGGGCGCCCCAGGTCAATGGGGTGGTGCGCACCTATGAGCGGCTCGCCTTGGAGGTGCCCGCGCTCGGCTTCGAAGTCAGCTTTCTCGCGCCGCCGCTGTTCCGCACCTTGCCGTGCCCGACTTATCCCGAGATCAGGCTCGCGCTCGCGTTCCCGCGGGCGATCGCCCGCCATATCGAGCGCATGCGTCCCGACTTTATCCACATCGCCACGGAAGGACCCATTGGGCTGATGACTAGGCGCTATTGCCGCAAACGCAAATGGCCGTTCACCACGAGCTATCACACGCGCTTTCCCGAATATGTGTCGGCCCGGCTGCCGGTGCCGGAGGGCTGGTGCTACGCGCTGCAACGCAGATTCCATAACGGCGCAGCCGGCACCTTCGTCGCCACGCCGTCGGTCGCGGCGGCGCTTAAGGCGCGCGGCTTTGAGCGGCTTATGCCCTGGTCGCGCGGCGTCGACACTGGTCTGTTCCGCCCGCGGAAATCGCGCCTGTTCGGAGAGGGGCCGATCTTTCTCTATGTCGGCCGCATCGCGATCGAGAAGAACATCAAGGCCTTTCTCGATCTCGATCTGCCCGGCCGCAAGGTGCTGATCGGCGTCGGACCGCAACTCCCGGAGCTTCAGCGCCTTTACCCCGACGCATTGTTCGCCGGCCATCGCGAAGGTGAAGCCTTGGCCGAAGCTTACGCATCCGCCGATGTGTTTGTTTTCCCGAGTCTTACCGACACGTTCGGGCTTGTTCTCCTGGAAGCGCTCGCCTCAGGCGTGCCAGTAGCCGCCTTTCCGGTGAGCGGGCCGAAAGACGTGATCACCGATCCCCGCGCCGGCGTGCTTGGCGAAGATTTGCGCGAGGCGGCGCTCGCTGCGCTCAAGCTCGACCGCGCTGCGGCACGGGCGCATGCGCTCACCTATAGCTGGGAGAATTCGGCGCGGCAGTTCATCGAGAATGTGATGGCCGCCCACAATTTGGGCCTGCCCAAGCGAAGAGCGCTGCTGCGGCGCTGGCGCGGCAAGGGCGCACAAAAGAAAGCGGCCCGGTTGGGGGGAAACCGGGCCGCTTCACTCTCATGCGTCAGTTTGGGGGACGCTTTGGGGGAACTCGCGTCTCCCATGAAATGGTTAGCGGGCCAAAAAGTTTCAAGGGGGCGATTCAAAATCTTCGCTGCCGCATCCTAACAAGCTGAAACTAAAACAGGAAATCGTTAGCCGAACAGGGCTTCGCGTTTGGTCTGATCGAGCTCGGCAAACGTGAGCGGCTTCGGCCGTTCGAACTCTGGCTGAAGGGAAGAAGCAGAGTCTGAGGCGGCAGAGCCTGCGCTCTCTTGCGACGCCGCAGCTTGCCCGCGCGCCTCGCGCAACATGCGATCCACATCGTCCTGCTTGAGGCCTTGGCCCTTCGTCTGAGGCCCGTGCAGGTAGGGAGTCGCTTCTTCGCGCATCTGGGCGGCGAATTCCTGCATCTTCGAGGCAATGTCGTCGACCTTGTAGGCGATGTCGTCGACGCCCCAGATTTCGATCATGGCGTTGATGCGCTGCTCGATAAAGCGCAGCGCCTTGACCACCTTGCCGGTGCGCTGGCCGGTGATGTCCTGGAAGGAACAGGCTGTATAGATGTCGGTGGCGCGTTGGTCGATCTTGTCGCAAAGCTCGGCGTCGGTCCCCTTCTCGCGCAGGGTCCAGGCCACCTCCTGGATCTCTTCTGCCGCTTGCAGAATGTCGGAGGTTGCCTTTTCCGTCGCGTCGACGATGTGATCGAGTTCCTCCGTCGCGTTGACGAGCTGCTGGTCGAATTTGAAGGGCAGCCTGATCTGGGCGATCTCGCGCCTGGTGCGGGCGATCGCCTCGCTCATCTCGACCAGCTCGGCGAAGACGTTCCCCGGCACGCCATGCTTGGCGGCAGGCCTCGATACCGCGCGCTCGATCCTTGCGAGCGCCTCGAGCAGCATGTCGGTCTCGGCGCTGCGGTTGCGGCGGGCATATTCGGCGAGGAACCAGCGCCCGCGCGGGCTCGCGCGGAGCAGAGCTTCGAGCGAAGCGTAAGCCTCCTCCAAGCTCGGCCTTTGGCGGGCTTGGGGTTGCGAGGGGGCGGTGCCGTAAGGGGCGGGATCCGGCATGGCTGGAAAGGCTAGCGTGATTCGGGGTAGAGGGCGGAGTTTAGAGGGGTAAGGCTCCCGATTCGTTAACCGCTATGTACAAGCCGCTGACGCGCGTACCGCGCCTTTCCTTCGCCTGGCGGCTCGGTTTTCTCTACGCGGCCCTGTTCCTCGTAGTGGGCTGTTATTTGCCTTATTTCCCGGTTTGGCTCGGATGGCGAAGCCTCGGACCCGACCAGATCGCCATCCTTCTCGCCGTGCCGCTTTTCACCCGCATCCTGTGCACGCCGGTCATCAGTTTTGCCGCAGACCGGGTCGGGGGCCGGCGCGCAATCCTCATCGCGCTCGCCTGGGGCTCGCTTCTCTCCTTTATGCTCCTCTGGGCGTCGCAAGGCTTCTGGCAGATGTTGCTCGCGAGCATCCTGGTCGCCATCAACTTCACCACGATCATGCCGATGATCGAGACCGTTGCGGCGAGCGGCCTCCGCAACGGCGCAATCGACTATGGCAGAGTAAGGTTGTGGGGATCGCTCAGCTTCATCGCGGCAAGCTTCGGCTCCGGCATCCTCATCGGCAAGAGTGGGCCCGAAGTGGTGCTTCCGCTCCTCGTTGCTGCGACGGCACTGATGGTGCTCGGCGCGCATCTTTTGCCGCGTGAGCTTGCCGGACAGAGGCTCACGGCGTCCTCTGTGCTGCGTAAGCTCAAGCTCGAAGACGCCATCGAGCTAGTGCGCGCGCCGGTTTTCCTCCTGTTTCTGGCGGCGGCGGCGCTCATTCAAGCGAGCCACGCGCTGCTTTACAGCTTCGGCACCTTGAATTGGCGCGCGCAAGGATTCCCCGACGGCATCATCGGTCTCTTGTGGTCGGTCGGCGTGATTGCCGAGGTCGCGCTCTTTGCCGTGTCGGGCCGCGTGATCGTTGCTTGCGGCGCGGCACGGCTGCTCCTGCTTGCTGGTCTTGCCGCGACCTTGCGCTGGGGCGTGATGGCGATCGAGCCGCCGCTATGGGCCATGTCGTTGTTGCAAAGCTTGCATGCCATGAGCTTCGGCGCCGCGCATCTCGCCGCCATCCATTTTTTGACCCATGCCGTGCCCGAGGACCGCGCAGCGACGGCGCAAGGCATCTATGCGGCGGTGGTTGGGGGCGTCGTCATGGGCAGCGTGACGGTCGCTTCAGGCCCGCTCTACCGCTCGTTCGGCGGCGAGGCCTATGCCGCCATGGCGCTGCTTGCGCTGATCGGCGCGGCAAGCACC